>Ga0187819_10000443_pt1 | contig 20604 bp, 21 predicted proteins | sample NC_wetland_sal_i_15_FD_132411 | JGI IMG/M metagenome (GOLD analysis project Ga0187819, IMG submission 132411) | Wetland sediment microbial communities from Neuse River Estuary, North Carolina, USA - SO4_4 | ecosystem: Environmental > Aquatic > Freshwater > Wetlands > Sediment | place: USA...
CACGACGCGAGCAACATCGGTCAGGGCCCCGGTCACGTTCGAACAATGGGAAAGCGCGACGAGCCGGCACCGGGCCGACACTTCCGTCTCCAGCCAGTCTAGGTCAAGGCGGCCATCAGGCGTGACCGGCAAGTAGCGGAGAATGACGCCGCGTCGCTCGGCCAGTTCTTGCCACGGCACCAAATTACTGTGGTGTTCGAGAACCGAAAGCAAAATCTCATCGCCAGGCTGCAAGAGACGCCCCAGCGAATAAGCCAATAGGTTGATCGCAGAGGTGGCGCCGTAGGTGAAAATTATTTCGTCGGCTGAATAAGCATGGACAAAGCGAGCAACGCGGGCCCTAGCCTCGTCATAGGCGTGCGTTGCGGCACGCGCGAGCCGGTGCAGGCCTTCATGCACATTTGCCCGCGCCTCGAGCTCGAAGCGGTGCAGCGCACTCAACACGGCATCCGGCATTTGCGCGGTCGCAGCGTTGTCCAGATAATGGAGCCGGGGATCCGCCAAGCTGGGGAATTCCCGCTTGAGTGCGGCAGCGTCAAATGCTCGACGCGACGAGTAATGGGACCCATTCGGTCTCTGAAGGCGCTTGGGCATGACGGGCTTTTTATTATTAAGACGCCATTAGCTTGGTCCCCCTTGCCTCGGTCACCAAGTGAAGTAGGGGACTTTTCGCCAATGACAATATTCGATCGACAATGCTTTACAGCGCTTTGATCGCGATCAACCGGCGTTCCCCCTTTGGGCGCGAGCGGACGCCGCGCATGGGACCCTGTGGAGCCGGCATTAGCCTATGTCGTCGACTGCCACACACCGGATCGCACGGGCGGCGAAGCATCGATGCGTATCGTCGAGCGAGCCGCCGACATCGATGGCGCGGCACGCATCCTCCACCACCACGACCGCAAAGCCTTCACGGGAAGCATCCTCCGCCGTGTAACGGACGCAAAAATCCAGCGCCAATCCGGCCAGGAACAGGCGCTGAAAGCCGCGCTCTTTGAGGTAGCCGCAAAGCCCCGTCGGCGTCTTGCGATCATTCTCATATAGTGCGGAGTAAGAATCCATTTGCTTGTGAATACCCTTGCGCAGAACGAGCGCCGCGTGAAGGACGGCAAGATCCTGGTGAAATGCCGCGCCCCAGGTGTCCTGCACACAATGGTCGGGCCAGAGCACCTGAAGGCCATAAGGCATTGCGATGGTTTCGTAGGGCTGTTTGCCGTGCACAGAAGCGAACGACTGATGGCCAGGCGGATGCCAGTCTTGAACCAGCACTACGTTTTGGAACCGGCTGGCTACGAGGTTGATGAGGGGCACCACCTCGTCGCCACGCGGCACCGCAAGCGCCCCGCCCGGACAGAAGTCGTTCTGCACGTCGACGGCAAGCAGGATGTCCCCTTCACCTATCACAATGGTTCGTGTCATGCCCACGCCAGTTCGAGTTAGCCCAATCGCTTGTCGACTTCCGCCGCAAGGCGCACGAGGCCCTCTGACACCGTCACCGGGTAGGTGGCATCCGGATCAAGACGACGTAGCGGCTCAGGCAGAGCCTCGATGTTGTGGGCGGCGCGCGCCCTGATTTCAGTCAGGCTCTCAGGTTTATGCACCCGTCGCCCTCCCAGCATTGCGCCCTGGATCAACCGGTCACCTGGCTGATCATCCTCCTCGACCGAAAGGACGTCGCCGGCCATCCGGCCGTTCGACCCAAAGCGTCGCCAGACCTGCTTGCGGCCGGGCCAGGTGACCTTACCGGACGACAGCTTGCGCCGAGCCAGTCCGGCGTATTCCTGCAGTTTGTAGGCGCAGTCCAGCGCCGGCACATCGAAGGAAGTGGTGAGACTGGTCCCTACGCCAAAGCCGTCGATGGGCGCGTTCGCTCGAGCTGCTGCAAACAGCTCGTCTTCGTCGAGGCCGCCGCTTGCAAAGATGGTGACCTGGGCGAGCCCCCCCTCATCGAGGATCTGCCGCACGCTCTTCGAAAGGGCAATCAAATCGCCGCTGTCGAGGCGCACGCCGGCCACGCGGATTCCAGCCTTCTTCAGGCGCGGGGCAAGCGCGACGACTTTTCGTGCCGCGGCTTCGGTGTCGTAAGTGTCGATCAGGAGAACGAGTCGGTCCGGGCGGCTGCGGGCGAAGTTCTCGAAGGCCGATATCTCATCATCATGCGCCTGGATGTAGGAATGCGCCATGGTGCCGAACAGCGGTATGTCGTAGAGCTTGCCAGCCAGCAATGTCGCCGTGCCGGTGAAGCCCGCGATGTAGCTGGCGCGCGCCGCCAAGAGCCCGGCTTCGGCACCGTGGGCGCGCCGCAGGCCGAAATCGACAAGAAGCTTGCCAGGTGCGGCGAGCACAAACCGCGCTGCCTTGGCCGCGATCAGACATTGAAAGTGCAAGATGTTGATCAGGCGCGTCTCGACAAGTTGAGCCTCCGGCAAAGGGGCCGTCACACGCAGGATCGGCTCATTGGCGAAGAAGGCCGTCCCTTCCGGCACGGCGTGGACATCTCCTGTGAAACGGAACGCGGCGAGGTAGTCGAGAAGCGACTTTCCGAAGCGGCCGTAGGTTGAGAGCCAGTCGATCTCTTCAGAAGAGAACCGCAGGTTCTCGAGGTAGCCGAGGGCCTGTTCCAATCCCGCGGCGATCAGGAACTTGCGGCGAGGGTGGAGCGTACGCACGAAGAACTCGAAAACTGCGGTCTTGGTCTCGCGCCGTTCCAGATACGCTTGCACCATGTTGAGCTGGTAGAGATCGGTGAGTAAAGGGTTCGTCGCGACATCCATTTCCACACCACAGTTCAAGGCCCGCGAGGCTTGCCACCCCGGAGGCTTTCCAGTGAGATTGAGAGGTGCAGCTCAATTGCGCGGCTCTACATGGATAAGTCGGGAGCGCCCACGGCCTCTTTCTTGCTCTCGGGAATCTCGGTCATCGTCGCCTCAGTGAGCAAGAGGACACTTGCTATGGAAACCGCATTTTCCAGTGCGACGCGCACCACCTTGGTCGGGTCGATGATGCCCTCCTCGACGAGGTCCACGTAGCGGTTGCGCGCCGCGTCAAAACCGTAGTTGTCTTTCCCTTCCTGCATTCGGGCGACCACGACACCGCCATCCACGGCTGAGTTCTCAGCGATCTGTCGGGCCGGAGCAGCGAGTGAGCGCTTCAGGATTTGGATACCGGTGCGCTCGTCGCCCTCTGTGGCCGTCTCCGCTTTGGCAACTGCATCCATGCACCGCAGCAGAGCCAGTCCACCTCCTGGCACGATGCCTTCAGCGACAGCGGCCTTCGTGGCATTGATGGCGTCATCGAGAGCCTCCTTCCGCGACTTCATTTCTGCCTCTGATGGCGCTCCTACTCGGATGACGGCCACGCCGCCGGCGAGCTTCGCCAGCCGTTCCTCAAGCTTCTCCTTGTCGTAGTCACTCGTCGATTCGTCGATCTCGCGCCGGATCTGCTGGATGCGGCCGTCAATGGCCTTCCGCTCTCCGCCACCGCCGATGATCGTCGTGCTATCCTTATCGACGACGACGCGCTTGGCTCGACCGAGCTGATCAACGTTCATGCTCTCGAGTTTCAGCCCGAGCTCTTCGGAGACGACCTGTCCCCCGGTCAGGACTGCGATGTCCTGGAGCATGGCCTTGCGCCGGTCGCCAAAGGCTGGCGCCTTTACAGCACAGCTCTTGAGAACGCCCCGCAATTGATTGACGATCAATGTGGCGAGCGCTTCTGCATCGACGTCCTCGGCTATGACCAAGATGGGCGAAGCAGCTTTCGCGACCTGCTCGAGCAGCGGGATGAGGTCCTTGAGTGCGCTGATTTTCTTGTCCGAGATAAGAACGAGTGCGTTCTCGAGGATAGCCTCCATTTTCTCGGCATTGGTGATGAAGTAGGGGGAGATGAAGCCGCGGTCGAATTGCATGCCTTCGACCACCTCGAGCGTGGTCTCCGTCGTCTTGGACTCTTCGACCGTAATCACCCCTTCGTTGCCGACTTTTTCCATCGCTCCGGCGACGAGTTCACCAATGGCCACATCGTTGTGGGCCGCGATGGTCGCCACCTGCGCCTTCTCCTTGCGCTCTCTCACGGGCCGCGACATTGTCTTGAGCGCATTGATTGCTGCCTTCGTGGCGCGGTCGAGACCCCGCTTGAGATCGATCGCGCTTGCTCCGGCCACGACATTGCGTACGCCATCCGCCAGGATGGCGTGAGCAAGTATGGTGGATGTGCTCGTCCCATCGCCGACGCTGTCGCCGGTCTTCTCGGCGGCCTGTCGCAGCATTTGCGCCCCGAGATTCTCTTCTGGATCCTTGAGGCTGAATTCCTTGGCGATCGTCACCCCATCATTGCAGACGATTGGTACACCCCACGTCTTCTCGATCAATACCGACTTCGACTTGGGACCTAGCGTGATCCGTACAGCATCCGCCAGCAGCGTGGCTCCCTGCAGGATCTTCTCCCGGGCGGCTGAGCGGAACAGGACGTGCTTATGTACCATGTGGGCTTCTCATCGCTACGTCTCTCTGCTCGGGGCTCTCGATATCGAGCTTGCACTCTGTGGCGCCCGCCGCAGAGGGGTCATCCTTTCTCGATATTGACCTCGGCGCCGAGCAATTGATCGAGCACCTCATCATTGAGAATGTCCATAAGCTCGCCGACGCTTGTGGTTCTTTCGAGCCGGCGCTCACGTACCGTTTGCCAGACCTTGGCAAACGCTGCGCCGAAGCTATCCTGGTCAATGACCTCATGGACGCCGTCATACAGGAGGGCGCCCCGTTTCGTGATGCGCAGCCTGATTTTCATCATTCCCACCGTAGCGCCAATTGGAGCCAATCTAAGTGAGCAGAGCCCTCGTTCACCAGTCAACTGCGTGGAACCTGCGAGTCGCCAACATAAGCGCTGTTACCCGCCTTTTTCTGCAGTGCCTGCAGCCGACATAGTGTCGAGGAGTCTGGAGACCTCGGCGTCACTCACTTGGGAGAAGTCCAGGTAGAAAAAGCCGATGGCGCCGAAATACTCGGGTGTCTCAAGGCAGATCACGTCGTCCGCTTCTTCCCGCAAGGCTTCCACTGCCTGCAACGGCGCAACTGGCGTAGCGACGACGGTCCGTTTCGAACCCAGCCTCTTCAATGCATGCAAGGAGGCCCGCACCGTTGCACCCGTCGCGATACCGTCGTCCACGATGATGGCCGTTCTATCCTTCACGGGGATGCGGGGACGTCCCGCCACCCATAACTTGCGGCGTGCCTCGATAATCTCAAGCTGCCGCTGTGCCTCCTCAAGGAACTCGTCCTCGCTGAGCCCTAGTTCACGGATAAGCTCTTCGTTGCGAACGATCTCCGGAGCATCGCCATCGACCACTGCACCCACGGCCAGCTCGGGCTGAATGGGAGCCCCAATTTTGCGCACGAGAATGACGTCGAGAGGTGCCTTGAGCTTCGCTGCCACCTCCGCCGCGACCGGTACACCTCCGCGCGGCAATCCGAACACGATGGGATCGGCATACTCGTGGCGCGCGACCTCTTCGGCCAGGAGCTGGCCGGCCTCCTTGCGGTCCTTGAAAATCCTCATTCTCACGCCCTTAAGCCTTTCCCAAGAATCGGACGAACCAAGCGGCCGCGAGCGATATCACGGTATCGAGGGTGCCAGGTTCCTCAAACAGATGCGTTGCTCCGGGAACAATATCGAGGCGCTTCTCGCATTTGAGCTCAGCCATCGCCGTCTCATTTAGGCCGATCACGACCTCATCGCGTCCTCCAACGATGAGAAGCGTGGGTGCCTTCACGTGGGCCAGCGCGCCTGCTGCAAGATCCGGCCTGCCCCCGCGGGAGACCACAGCCAGAACCTGATCGGGCCGGCGCGCCGCCGCCGTCAGCGCAGCGGCCGCACCTGTGCTTGCCCCGAAGAGCCCGACAGCGAGGCGCGCGAGGCCCGGCTCTGTGCGGATCCAGTCCAGCGACTCCTCCACCCGGCTGCCGAGCAAGGCAATGTCGAAAACGTTGCGCCGATCCTCAGCCTCCTCGGGCAACAGGAGGTCGAAGAGCAGCGTGGCAAGCCCTTTTTCATCGAGGGCACGTGCAACGTGTGTGTTGCGCGGGCTTAGTCGGCTCGAACCGCTTCCATGCGCAAAGACCACAATTCCCTTTGCGCCTTTCGGAACGGCAAGCAATCCCGGCAGCCTTCTCGGCAAGATCTCGATCCCTTGGGCGCTCGGAAAATCTACCATGAGCATCTGGCTCCGTGGGCAATCCGGATTGGGCTGCGATGCCAGTCGCAGTCTATAGCTCCGCGACGCCTGGCCTCTGATCTCGATCAAGACGTTCGGGTGAAGCGGCGTGCCATGAGCATCAGCTGCCAACGCTTCACCGCCACTCGAGCCTCAGCACGTCATCCGAGCCAAGCCGAACGCATGTTCCCAATGGCTTGCCTTCTCGGTTCAGCGTCCTCGCAAGCCATTTCACATCAGCACGCGAAGCGCGATTTAGGCACATGTTGCGGATCTGGAGCGGCACCATCTCTAGGCTGACGAGCATGCCGTCATCGATCCGGATCGTTGGAAAGTACATCAATACGAGATCATCACGGAATTCCTCGTAGCCTGTTATCCCTTCGTAATCGTCAATGAAGTCACCGCAGCCATGGAGTATGAGCTTGCCGCGGTGGACTTCGATCCCTTTGACGTGATGCGAAGAATGTCCGTGAACGATGTCGACGTTGGAGGATTCCACCAGCCGGTGGGCAAACGCTGACTGCTCGTCTGGAATCTCATAGCCCCAGTTGCCGCCCCAGTGGATCGAAGCGAGCACAACATCCCGCGGCTTTGCCACCGACCTGACCTGTTCGCCGATCTGTACGGCAGCCTGGCGCGAAAGCTCAGGGACAATATTGACGCCGGGCGCGTCGGGTGCGGCGCCCCATCGGCGCGGCACGCCGGCGTTCGGGCAACCGAAGGCAAACACAAGTACGCGGGCTTTTGCATGCACTTCCAGGATGGCTGGGGCGGCAGCAGAGGAGCTGTCGCGGCCGGCGCCGGCATAGTGCACCTTGGCTTGTTCGAGGGCACATAGCGTATCGAGCAAGCCCGAACATCCCCAGTCGAGAACGTGGTTGTTCGCGACGACGCAGCAGTCGATGCCGGCCGCCGTGATGGCTCCGAGGTTGGCCGGGTTCATCTTGTAGTTGATGCCCTTTGGTTCGGGCAGCGTGCTCCGCGTCAGGGCCGTCTCGAGATTGATGATGCGCGCATCAGGCTTTCTGCGTTTAAGCTCGGTTAGCGCATCTCCCCAAATATAATCGAAACCCACGGGCCGCTGGATTGCGCCATTGGCGCGTTCGGCCAGCTTCACGTAGTCGCTCGCCGACTTCACAAAGGTCTCGTGGATCCGAGGATCCGCGGGGAAGGGCAGCACCTGATCGATGCCCCGCCCTGTCATAACATCGCCGGCGAGGAAGAGAGTGACCGTGTCTGGTGAATGACCTTGCTGATCAATTGTTCCCATGTTTCAGCTTGGAGGGGTCCGCTTGCCCAGCCACGTGGCTTCAGGCTGCGAGCTGGGTCTCGTGCATCGTTGCCTGTATCTGCCTCTGCAGCGCCGATGCAGTCTGGTGGGTGACCGTCTCGCCCAGCCTTGCCAAGCGGCCAAGCTCCTCCTGGTACTGAGCAAAGGCCTTCGACCAGTAGTCGACGTACACCTGCTGAAGCTCTTGCGGGGACGTGCATGCCGCTATGCGCTGCGGCACCGCCCAGTCCTCTTTTAGCCGCCGGTTGAGGAACCCCACCCATTCCGTGCTGAAATGGGCAAGGCTCTCGCACAGCATCCCATTGAAGCTCGCCATGGCCGAGAACGGCAGCTGCATGGTCGACTGCGCATTGACGAATGGAAGCATCAAATTGGCTGGCTCCCACCGGGTGAGACCGTTCGGTAGCGGCTTAGGCATGGTCTGATCCTCGTACTCGGGTGTTTACAGGTTTTGCGCCTTTAAAATGCTACTCCCGGTTCCCCACCGGCAGCATGATCAAGATCAATTCGCTTAACCGCGGTGCTGCGCCTTGGTCTACTGGCCCACATGAAACGGCATTGCATTAGCCATCTCCGGATCACCGAAGGCGAGGAAGGCCGGCACGCGGAATCCCTCGACAACGCCCCCGTACGTGAGCGGTTTGCCCTCAGGTGTCGTCACCGTGCCGCCTGCCGCGGTCACGATTGCCTGCCCAGCGGCGATGTCCCATTCATGCGTCGGGGCGAGCCGCGCGTAAATGTCGGCGCTTCCTTCGGCGATTTGGCAGAATTTGATCGAGGAGCCGCAGGCAATCTGAGCCTTGACCGGAAGGCGGGCGAGCAATGCCGCCGTCTCGGCGTCGAAGTGAGAGCGGCTGACCGCAGCGATGAGACCCTGAGCAGGGCGCCGCCGCGTGCGAATGGCAACGATCTCGTCCGCATCGTTGGCCGCCGCGCCCGGGCAGAGACGAAGGCGTTCAGCACTCCGGCCAACGATTCCGCGCCAGATCAAACCGAGCGCGGGGGCGGCGATGATCCCAATTGCCGGGGTATCGCCAATGACGAGCGCAATGTTGGCCGTGAATTCGTTTCGACCGGCGAGGAATTCGCGCGTGCCGTCGAGAGGGTCGACGAGCGCAAAGCTTGGGCCGAGCGGAGTGGCGCTGCTGGGTCCAATCGATTCCTCGGAGACGATCGGCATGCCGGGAACGACACATGACAGCCCTTTGATGATCTCCCTATTTGACGCCTCATCCGCCGCACTGACAGGGGAAAGATCGGACTTTGTGCGCCTCGCCGCGGTGGCTGGATCGATCGCCAGAATGGCGGCTGCGGCGCGCGAAACTATCGTGGTCAGCTCATCCATGAGCTGGAGGCTGGTTAATGCCGCCAAGTCAAAACTGCGCACCACAACACAGACTCGCAAGGTACCTCTTGGGATGTGCTGTCAGAATGCTTCTAGCTCGCCATTGACGTGCGTCAACGTTGCGCCGCTGCGATTGTAGAAGACGTACGATTGTTTGCTGCTATGTCTAGCTCGACGCATTGGCAGAGAAAGTCCCGCGCATGACGGTTAACTCTCGACTTTGGCGCCCATGCGACGCTCGACCGCGAGCCAGCCTGAGTGGCCATTTTCGGCTCTTCGCTCTGAAGGCGACCGATGAACTCGGCCGGGCCGTAGCGGATGCGCTGGGACAGCCGCTGTCTGCTCATGAGGAGCGGGAATTCGAAGACGGCGAGCATAAGACGCGGCCGCTTGATCCCGTGCCCGGCGCCGACGTCTACGTCATCCAAAGTCTGCATGGCGGCCCGACGACGAGCGCGAACGACAAGCTCTGCCGGCTCTTGTTCTTCATCGGAGCGTTGAAGGATGCCGGTGCCGCTCGTGTGACGGCTGTGGTCCCCTACCTGTGCTACGCACGCAAGGACCGTCGCACCAAGCCCAATGACCCCGTGACCACGCGTTACATCGCAGCCATGTTCGAGGCGGTGGGTGCCGACGCCATCGTCACACTCGAGGTGCATAATCCTGTAGCCTTCGAGAATGCATTCCGCTGTCGAACCGTAACTTTGACCGCGACGCCGCTGTTCGTCGACTACGCGAGGCGGTTGAGGGACGAAAACCTCTGCGTCGTCTCGCCGGATACCGGCGGCGCTAAACGGGCAGAGCTGTTTCGCGAGACACTGGAGGCGGCCACCGGTCATCCGGTCGGGAAGGCCTTCGCTGACAAGCATCGCAGCGCCGGTGTCGTCTCCGGCGACCTGTTCGTAGGGAACGTAAAGGGTGCCACGGCCCTCATCATCGATGATCTGATCAGCACGGGAGGCACCTTGGTGCGGGCGGCCAGAGCCGCTCGTGCTGCCGGGGCGCGCAGGGTCGTCGCGTTGGCGGCGCACGGTCTCTTCATGAAAGGCGCAGCTGAAGCGCTTGCGGACCCCTCGCTCGAGCGGGTCATAGTCACCGATACGGTTCCCGCGTTTCGGCTCCCCCCCGGCGCGACCCGCGATAAGCTCGAAATTCTTGCCTCTGCGCCACTTTTTGCCGAGGCGATCGCACGCCTGCACGAGGGGCGACCGCTTACCGACCTCTTGGTATTCTGAGAAGCCGGTCAAGGCGGGATGCGTCCCTCGCCGCGATGCTCAGGTAGGCGCGGGCGCGCTGCGGCCATTTCTCCGGAGTGCGCGGGTTCGGCTCCAAGAGATGGGCGATCGCGAGGCGGGCGCGCAGCATGGCGCGATGGCAGCGGTAGAAGAGGAACAGCTCGGGCCCAGGATCGTCTTGTAGCGCGCGTGAGACGCCCCGGCGGACGTAGTCTCCGATCCACGCCGCTCCCAGCCGTTCGCATTCAAGGCTCAGGTAAGCGACCTCGTCGAAAGGATCAACCATCCTCAGCCTGGGATTGAATTCCAGACAGTCGATGATTTTGATGCCGTCGCAGAGCCAGATGTGCTCTGGGCGCAGGTCGCCGTGTCCATCGACAATGCGCCGGTCGCGGGCTCGTCGGAGAAGGGCGCCGCCGCGCCGATGGAGGAAGCTGCGCTGGGCGCGCTCGATGCTTCTGATAAGCCCGGCGGGCAGATCAAACCGCCGGTCGAGCATGACGCGGCAGTCGCTGGAGATGTTGCGCTTCCATTCCAACATTTGCGCGGCGGGGGACACGTAGGGTCGCCTTGCGTGCCGGTAGAACCGCCCGAGAACTGTCACCAGCCGGTCAAGCTGGCAAGCGTCGACCCGGTTCTCTTCGATTGCCCGGTCGAGCGCCCAGCTGTCCTCAAGGCGGCGCATCACGACAAGCCAGTCGGCAACCTCACCGGGAGCGCCAATCGAGAGACCTCTGGGTGCCGCGACAAGCGGTACGACGTCGAGATAGACATCCGGGGCAAGCCGCCGATTGAGATCGAGTTCGGCCCGGCACGCTGCCTCGCGACGACCGAGGGTCGAGAAGTCCAGGTAGGGGAAGCGGACAGGCTTCTTGAGCTTGTAGACCTTATCGCCGGCGAGAAAGACCCACGACATGTGAGTTTCGCGGCGGATCACCTCGCTAACCGGGCGTGGATAGGCAGCGGGCTGGCTCAGGAATGCAACCTTCTCGGCAAGCGTCGGCTCACCGGCTTTCGTCCTCGAGACATCCTGTTGAACAATCGCCATGCCCCAGCTCCCTCCTTGCTTTGGCCAGTGCGAGGGCCATCTATTTCGGATGGAGACCTCTAAAAACCTAAGAACAGACCTTGGCGGCCAAAAGGTAGCTGGTCGCTATTGGCATAAGCTCGATGACAATCGCATCCAATGCGATCTATGCCCCAGGCTATGCAAGCTCAACGAGGATCAGCGTGGCCTCTGCTTCGTAAGAGCCCGGTCCGGCGATGAGATCGTGCTCACCACCTACGGCAGGTCGTCGGGTTTCTGCATCGATCCGATCGAAAAGAAGCCTTTGAGCCACTTCTTGCCGGGTACGCCCGTGCTTTCATTCGGCACCGCCGGCTGCAATCTCACCTGCAAGTTTTGCCAGAACTGGGACATCTCAAAAGCGTCGGCCTTTGACCGTCTGCAGGAGACGGCATCGCCCGAAGCAATCGTGGCGACGGCGATTAAGAGTGGCTCTCGCTCCATCGCCTATACATACAACGATCCCGTGATCTTCCTCGAGTATGCAGTGGACGTTGCCGCGGCTGCGCGTGCGGCCGGCGTCAAGAATGTCGCCGTGACCGCGGGCTACATCTCGGACGTGGCGCGTGAGGAGCTGTTCCGAGACATGGATGCGGCCAACGTGGACCTCAAGGCATTCACCGACGGCTTCTATCGGAAGCTATGCTCCGCTCACCTTGCCCCTGTGCTCGATACGCTCGAATATCTGAAGCACGAAACGAATGTTTGGCTCGAGATCACCACGCTCTTGATTCCGGGCCACAACGATGGCGATCCCGAGCTCGCAGCGCTCTCCGAGTGGATCGTTGATCGACTTGGAGCGGACGTGCCCCTGCACTTTTCGGCCTTTCATCCCGACTGGAGGATGCTCGATGTGCCGGCCACGCCGGCCAGCACGCTGAAGCGGGCTCGCGAGATCGCTATGAAGGCGGGGCTGCGCTACGTTTACACGGGCAACATCCACGACGCGGTCGGCCAGAGCACCTATTGCCACGGATGCGGGGCTTGCCTCATCGGCCGCGACTGGCACCGCATCACCGCATGGAACCTCGACAACGAGGGTCGCTGCAAGGCCTGCGGCGTTGCTCTGCCGGGCCTATTCGAGCCGAATCCAGGAGCCTGGGGGGAGCGCCGGGCGCCGGTGCGGATCTTAAGTGCCGACAGTCATGCGACATCCTAATCGAAGCCGGCGAGAGTTCGAGAATCGAACCGCCAAGCTTGTATGGCACCTAAGTGGGCAGCTCCGAGCGATGAAGGATTGGAATGTCATCGTCACCGTCACGGATCGCTTCGCCTATCATCATGCCCGGCGAAGGCTGAGGCAATTCGGGTCGATCGAAGGTACGCCGTTCCATAATGTCCTGGTGATGCACGTCTCCGAAGTCGGGACCCTTTTAGCCGCATTGGCTGAAATGGCGCACGAGGACATGAGCCTCTTCAACGACATCTTCCGCCTTGTGCCGGCGCAGGTGACGTTTGATTTGGAGACGAAGGAGGAGTTCGAGAGCAAGGCCAGCGCTGCCCTCCTCGACTGGGCCGATCACCTTGTCGGCGGCACATTTCACGTCCGTCTTCACCGCCGCGGGCTCGGGGACCAGTTGGCCTCTCCTTCGGAAGAGAAGCTGCTGGATGAAAGACTGCTGCAAAGGCTTGCCGAGATGGGGCGCCCGGGCCGCATCGATTTTGACGATCCCGATCACGTGATCGACATCGAGACGGTCGGCAACCGCGCGGGGCTCTCTCTGTGGACGCGCGATGATCTGCGCCGTTACCCGTTTCTGCGGATCGACTAGGACCGCCGGATCAACCGGTGGCCGGTGCCTCTAACTCCACTTTTTCGTGCGCAAGATCGGGCTCGCCGCACCATTTCAGCATCAGGGCGCGTGCCGTGTCACGTAAGCGGACGGCCGCATCGAAGTCCGTGCCATCCGCCGAAAGCGGCGAGCCGATATGCACGACGATCTTGCCGCGACGCGGGAACCATTGATCGCCGCGCAGGATCGAGCGCGTCCCGCGGACCGTAATGGGTACGACGGGCACGCCGGCCTGTGCCGCGATGAGGAATGCACCGAGCCGGAAACCGAGAAGGCCGGGCATGCGCGTAAGCGTGCCCTCCGGGAACGAGACGATGCGCTCACCGGCTCGCACCGCATCGAGCTGCCGCTGTGTGTCCTCGACTCCGCCTGCTGCATCGGTCCGGCGTGCGAACAGGGTTCCGATGCGGCGCAGAAACGGCCCGGCGACACCCTGTCCGGCAAGCTCCTCCTTGGCGACGAAGGTCAGGCTGCCCGGCACCGTAGCGGCCACCACCATCGAGTCGAGATAGCTCGAATGGTTGGAGATCAGAATGACGCCTCGCTCCGGGGGCCATGCCTCGGCTTCGACTTTGGGTGCACTGCCGGTTAGCCAGAGAAACGCACGCGCGGCTTTGTGGATTGCTGCGTGACGCCAGCTCCGTCGCGGCAACAGAAGGACGAGAAGCCAGAGGCATACAGCCAGCGCGATCAATAGGCCCCACCAGTAGGCCGCGTACAGGAGCTGGACAATAAGGCGGCTGGCGCGCCGCACACGCATGCGCAAGCTCGATAAGGTGAGGCGGATCAGCTGCCACCACAGCGCATGGCCCTTTTGCGCAAGAGTGCCGGTTTCGTAAAGCGAGCGGGCCGCGGAGCGGCGGATCTTGCCACTCGAGGTCTTTGGCACCGTGTGCGGCGCAACGATCATCACTTCGTCCGGTGACATATCCAAGTGCGCGGCCGAGCTTTCGGCGATCTTTCGTCTTAGGGCGGCCGTCGCCTCAGGATCGGTGAGGCGGGTTTCGACCAGCAGCACCAAGCGCTCGGTTCCTGTTCGCTCGTCCATCGTTGGGAAGGCGGCCACGCAGCCTTTGCGCACGCCGTCAATACCTCCGACGAACTCTTCGAGCTCGTGCGGGTAAATGTGGCGGCCGGCCTTGATGATCATGTCCTTGATGCGGCCGGTGATGAAGATGTCACCATTGGCGACGTAGGCCCTGTCGTCGCTCTCGAGCCATTCGCCGTCGAACAGCGCGCGGGTCTTCTCCGGATTGCGGAAATAGCCCTGGGTTGCGGAGGGCCCTTTGAACTGCAGGCGCCCTTCGGTGCGATCCGGCACTTCGCGGTCCGCATCGTCGACGATGCGGACCTCGTGGCGCGGAATAGGGCGCCCGCAGGCGACGAACTCGAGAGCGGTGGCATCGTCTGCGCTCGCAGCGATTGCTCGGCCATCGCGTGAGAGCGCAAGGCGCTGCACGCGGTCGAAGATGGGAGCCCGGCCGACCGGGGGAAAGGCAAGCCCGACCGAGTTTTCCGCAAGACCGTAGACGGGGGCCATCGCCTCGGGCCGGAAGCCGTACTTTGCGAAGCGTTCGGTGAAGCGGCCGATAGTAGCGGGACTGACCGGCTCGGCGCCGTTCACCACCATCCGCAGCGAGCTGAGATCGAGCCCTTGGATATCCTCATCTCGCACGTTCTTGCAGCAGAGCTCGAACGCAAAATTGGGGGCGGCCGAAAGCGTAGCACGATGGCGGGCCATCACGCGCAGCCAACGGCCGGGATCCGCTAGAAATGCGAGCGGTGGCATAATGATGGTCGGTGCGCCGTAATAGAGCGTGCCGAGCCAAGCGCCGATCAGCCCCATATCGTGATAGAGCGGGAGCCAACTGACGAAGACGTCAGACGAGCTCGCTTCGAGCGCTTCTCCCATCGCGCGGATGTTGGCGAGGAGGTTGGCATGTGTGAGCACCACGCCCTTCGGGTCGCCGGTGCTGCCGGATGTGTACTGCATGAGGGCGACAGTGCCAGGGCCGGCCGGCAATGGTTCCACAAGAGGCCCTGCCGCTCCCAACGCCGGCACCGTCTCGACATGTCGAAGATCGCTCGTGAGCCCAAATAGGAATGCGCCCAGATTGCGAATCTCCGACCCGATAATGAGTATGCTCGCGCCGGCATTGCGCAGGATGCCGGCCTGTCGCCGCAGATGATCCTCGACCTGAGCGCGGCGAAATGGCGGATAGATCGGGACCGGAACGCCGCCAGCGTAGATCACCCCGAAGAACGCTTCGAAGAAAGCCGCCTCGGTCGGCAGCATAATCGCGACACGGTCGCCCGGGGTAAGACCTTTCTCCAGCAATCCCCGTCCGACGCTGCGGGCGGCGCGGTCGAGGTCGGCATAGGTGATGCTCTGCTCATCGTCCTCGCCCCGCCACAGCAGTATGTGGGGACGGCTCCCATGTTGGGTAACGTGATAGTTGAGCGCTTCGATTAAGGTTTCAGCCGAATGTGGGGCCATGACCTCGGGTAGGGCGGCTGATTCTGCTGCCCGGGCGCCGAGCGAGGGGCCACGGTCAGGCGATGCCGCAAGCAGGGCTGTGAGCAGATCGAGCGGAGTGTTGGCCTCCCCGAGCAGGCGGTCGGGAAGCCGCACCTTGAAGGCCCGGTCGATCCGCAGAACGAGCTCGGCACGTCCCAGGCTGTCGAGCCCGAGCTCTCGGTCGAGATCGCTGTCGAGCTCAATCGCCACCGTACGCCGCATATGCGGATGAAGCTCCCAGACCAGGTCCCGCACAAGCCGAAGGAATTTGGCGACAACCTCGGCATCGGCTTCCTTGCGGTCGCCGCCAGCCGACGGTTCCGATGTGCCAGTCACCAAGCAAAGCCTCCACCTGAGGTGCCGACCACGACAGCGTTGCCCCTATTTCCTTTGGACAAAATGCGCCGCCGTTGCACCCTTTCGTTGATGCAAATCAACATAACTTCGCGAGGTGGCGTGCATCGTCGCCACCAGCGGTCCAGTCGAGCGCCTTTCATGCAGTCGATCATAAACCATCGCGACCCGTCTGATCGCATTAGTGCCGAGCTTGCGCGCACTCTGCCCGGGTTGTTTAGCGAGCGCGTCCGCCGGACCCCAGACAAAACCGCCTATCTAGAGTTCGATCGCGGCGCCGACTGTTGGCGCGATTATACATGGGGGAACGTGCAGACGCGCGCCGCGCAGCTGCAGATGGCCCTTGAGCATGCGGGTCTCAAGGCTGGCGAGCAGGTCGCTATTCTGCTTCCGAATGGCATCGACTGGGTAAGCTTCGATATGGCCGCGCTCGGATTAGGCCTCGTGGTCGTCCCGCTCTATGCCCACGACAGCGCTGCGAATGTCAGCTTCATCCTTGCGCATTCGGATTCACGCTTACTGCTCCTCGATACTCTGGATCGCTGGCGGATGCTGTCGGAGCGTCGAAAGAACTTCCCCTTGCTGTCCGCGGTCTGGATCAGTGAGCCAGGTGCCCGATTGAATGACCTTGCCGCAACACCTGTCGTAAGGCGGCTCAAGGAAGTCCTGCCGCTGCCTGGAGTTGCTTCGTTTAAACAAGCCTGCAATCCACGCTCACTGGCGACGATCATCTACACCTCCGGCACGACGGGCCGGCCGAAGGGGACGATGCTGTCTCACTTCGCTCTTCTGTGGAACGCGGAGGGCGTCGCCAAGTTCATTCCGCCACGCGATGATGACATTTTTCTATCGCATCTTCCACTGGCCCATGCCTTCGAGCGGACGGTTGGCTACTACCTGCCGATGATTGGGGGGGCGATGGTGGCCTACGCGCGTTCAATCGATGAGCTACGCGAAGATCTGAAGGCGATCCGGCCAACGGTATTCCTTTCGGTTCCGCGCATTTACGAACGGGTCTATGGCGCAATTCGCGGCAAGAGCGAGGGCAGCTTGTTGCGGCGTCGCCTCGCAGGCCTCGCTCAACACTTCGGTTGGCGGCGTTTCGAGGCGGCACAGGGTCGAGACACCCCGCCGGGATATCTTGCCCGGCTCATCTGGACATTGCTGGACCGCCTCGTGGCGAGGCCAATTCGCGCCGCATTCGGCGGGCGCCTCAGAGTGGCAGTCAGCGGGGGTGCGCCTTTGCCAGAGGAAGTCATCCGTTTTCTGGTCGCCATGGGTCTGCCGCTCGTCGAAGGCTACGGTCTGACAGAAGCCGGCCCCGTGGTCACTGCGACCGCGCTCAACGACAATCTGCCAGGATCGATTGGCCGCGCTCTTCCTGGGATCGAACTCGCGGTGGCCGAAAACCATGAGCTTCTCGTACGCTCGCCGGCCGCGATGACCGGCTATTGGAAGGATGAAGCGCAGACGTCGCAAGCTATTGATCGTAACGGATGGTTGCATACCGGCGACTTGGCGGAAATCGAGAATGGCCGGTTGTTCATCCACGGCCGGCTGCAGGACATCCAAGTTCTGGCAATCGGAGAAAAGGTCAATGCGAGCCTGATCGAAGACGAGATCAGGCAGGACAGGCTCTTTGAGCAGGCCCTCGTGATCGGCGAGGGCAAGCCTTTCCTTGCCGCCATTTGCGTTCTCAACCGAAAGAGATGGCTGGCGCTCGCAAGCGCGCTCGGTGTCGGCCCAGATGATCCCAATGCCGACCCGGTCCTCCAAGAGGTGCTGTTGCGGCTGCGCAACCGCCTGAAGGACCAGCCCCGGTACGCACAAGTGCAGGTGGTTCATCTGGTGCTCGAGCCATGGACCCTCGAGGCGGGGTTGTTGACGCCATCACTCAAGGTGAGGCGGGACCGCGTCGAGGAGCTCTATCGCGGCGCAATCGAGGCTCTGTTCGCCGGTCATCCGATATTCCGCTGAAACACATGGCGTTCCAGGTCGTTCCCGGGCAGGTGCCTCAGCTTTGATACTCGTCAACGCGGACAACCCTTCTTTGCTTACATGTCGCGGCTCGAACCTCAACCCGCTGATCCAGTCGTCTGCCAACCGCCATCTTGGCAGCCTATTGGCAAACTAGTCTTTGCGTTCGGCCATCTCGAGCAGCAGATCGATTGGTGCATCAGTGCCTTGCTTCATACCGAGAGGGAACGCAAGGAGCCGTCAGTCGCATCGCAAATCCGCAACCTTTGTTCACGTATCGCACTCGTCGAGGCCTTGTTCTGCCAGCTCACGGCCGACAAAACACGGCAAGCAGAGCTGCACGGCATCATCGAACAGCTCCGAGCCCTCATCAAATTCCGCAATGGGCTCCTGCATGGGCCGTGGGGGGCCTATTTCGCTGACAAGCACTTGTTCGGCTAGTGGTTGAGGAAAACACCCTCGCTCACGGCCACATCAGCGTATGACGAGAAACATCCAGGGCCCTTCTCGGAGAAACGGTGGGCACGGCCGGTCTCCCCAAGACGCCGAATGTGCCTAGCGCTCGTTGTTGGTCGCGTAGAGCTCGTCCTTTGCCAGGATCTCGGCAAGTTGAGCCGACTTGCCGCTCAGCGGATGACCGAGACGGTCCACACGGTCGCCCTCGCCGCGGGCGTAGACCATTGCCACCTCCAGATCGCTGATCGATGCCCCCGTTTCCAGGATTGCGATCACCGTATGGTCGGCCACGGGTCCCGCCAGCTCGTATATTTCGTCGCGAGACATGAGCGGTTGCTCTTTGGAGTCTCCCTTTCTCGATGCAGCCATCATCCACCTCACTCGGTTGCCCCCTCCTTCACTAATGCAAGAAGGGGCTTGCTTGATTGATCTCCATCATCGTCAGGATCGGTAGTCAGGATTGAGAAACTCGCGAAGTTGAGCTCTCAGTATGAACTGAGCGCGCATTCTAAGCTCAACGAGGTTAGCGCGACTTAGTCATCAGTCCTTAAGCCGCGAGTCCTTAAGCCGCGGCACGCGCTACCCGGCTTTGGGCTGCGGGGATGAGTCTTCGGCGCGAGCGCTTTGGAACAGTATCAGATCCCATTCGGCGCGATTCTCGTCGAGGCGCAGAATATATAGATTGTCGTCGTCGCCCTTGACCTTGAAGTAACGGTAACTGGGTCCGTACCACTGATCGAGATTTCCGGCGACTTCGACGCCACGCCTATCGAAAAAGAACCGACGGGGCATCTCGATGCCACTGTGACCAATGTAGGTCTCAACCCGGATGTGCAATGCGTGCGCCCTTCGCGATAAGCCAAGCCCGATGTGATTGGTTTCGCTCGGTTAGCCTTTGCGGACTGTCGAAACCGATGCCGGCGCCATGTGGCGCACGAGTTCTTTGAACTTGTCCCATTCGGTGGCGCCCCAAATCTCCGTTGTGGCGTGGCCGAACGTACGGATAATTGTGGCGACCTTTGTTGCCGTCTCGATGTCGGGGGCTGTGAAGATATCAAGATAATCGGCCGGCCCGAGAATTACGTAGCTCGCCTTCCATTCGACGCCTTTGCAGTCTGAGCGGATGCGCTGCATTACCTCGTGGCTGAGGCTTGCGAGCGAGCTCGGTGACTGAAGGGCCTGGTGGCTCAGCCGGGTGAGCATGATGAAAGTGGCCATGGTTGATGCCTCTCATCGATCGTTTGGATACATCCAGTGCATATCCCGTACGCAAGAACGCATTGATCATCGTCAAGCTCCGGTGTTGACCTCAATCATGGCGTGTTCGCAGCACGAAGTGTAAATTATTTACGGTGAGCTTGAGGTCAAATTGGAGAGCGCCCATGAGCGAGCATACCGTTAAGTCTTACAACGAAGAGCTCGGGCGCCTGAAAGAAATGGTCTTGGGAATGGGGCGGCTCACGAGGCAGCAGCTCGCGCGCGCGCTTGATGCGGCAGAGAAGTCGGACCCGCAGCTGGCCGCACCGATCATCGAGCACGAGCCAGAGGCCAATCGCATGGAGCACGAGATCGATGAGCTCGCCGTTCGACTGCTGGCGTTGCGGCAGCCGGTTGCGATCGATCTGCGCGCAGTATTGTCGGCGATGCGGATCGCAAACGAGCTCGAGCGGGTCTGCGACTACGCTGCAGACTTGGCGGAGCGGCTCATCGCCCTGCACCCCGATGGCGGCGAGCCGGTACAATCACTCGTCAATATGGGTCGCTTCGCAGTCGCCATGCTCACGGACGCGATGACAGCCTATGCGAACGTGGACGACCGCCAAGCGCTGAAGGTTTGGGGCCGCGATAAAGAGCTCGACAAAATGTACACGGACTTGTTTCGCGAGCTGCTCACCTGCATGACGCAGGACACGCAACATGTATCGGTGAACACTCAGATGCTGTTTATGGCGCGGGATATCGAACGAGCAGGGGACCGCGCGACCAACATAGCTGAAATCGTGCGCTACCTAGTAAGGGGGACAATCTCGGAAGAGGTCCGGCCCAAGGCCGATGCAACAAGATCGATCTTGTCGCCGAAGGCATCCTAGAGCGTTACGAGCCTATGCGCGCCAGCTTACGCAGCCGAACGTATTCCTCCTTCAAATCCGATCCGAGTCTGTGGACGGCACTGCTCAACTCACCGGCAGTTCGATCAAGCTCGGCCTTCGCGTTGAACACATGCCAACGCTTTTCGAGTTCCGCCCACTCGGCCTGAACCTCCTTCGATCCGAGGTGAATCTGCAGCCTCAACTCGTCTCGCGTGCGCTTGAGATCGTCGATGAACTTGTGAATGTCGCGCATGGTTGCTCCTCC
>Ga0187819_10000444_pt1 | contig 20549 bp, 20 predicted proteins | sample NC_wetland_sal_i_15_FD_132411 | JGI IMG/M metagenome (GOLD analysis project Ga0187819, IMG submission 132411) | Wetland sediment microbial communities from Neuse River Estuary, North Carolina, USA - SO4_4 | ecosystem: Environmental > Aquatic > Freshwater > Wetlands > Sediment | place: USA...
GACCGACATGGCGGCGCTTATGCCCGACGAGGTGGCGCTCGACGCGATCGAGGAGGACGAGCCGGCCGATGCAGAGGCCGAGGAGAGCGAGGAAGCCACCGACGACGCGCAAAAGACGCGGCCTTGAGTTCGAATAAAGAAAAGTGCTTATTTCATAAAGACTTAGACGCAACCGCTCTTGTTTGGCGGCCTTGCAGGCCCATTTGGTTTCTGCAATACCAGTTGCCGAAATGGCAACGACTTGTTGCTAAGAATGAGCTTGGCCATCACGAAAATCGCAACTGACTGTCGACGAGAATAGCTTCCATCGTTGCGGAAATTGGCCGAGTAGGAGCAATCAACAATGGGCCTCAGCGGCTGGCATCTGCTCATCCTTGCGCTCGTGGCGCTGCTGATTTTCGGCGGCAGCGGCCGCATTTCCTCCATCATGGGCGACGTCGCCAAGGGCATCAAAAGCTTCAAGAAGGGCCTGTCGGAGGATGAGGACGCCGAGGTTGGCTCGAAGCCGCCCAAGGTCATCGATAACCCCTCGACGACGACGGCCGAGCGCGACCGCGACCGCAGCAATTTGAGCTGACGCGTCTCACGCGGGCTTGAGCGCCTGTGGCTGCGACGGCTCCGGCATCTTGCCCTCCGCGCCGGCCGCATCGGCAATTGGAACGGCGCATGTTCGACATCACCTCCAGCAAACTCCTGATCCTCGTGATCGTGGCCTTGATCGTGGTCGGGCCCAAGGACCTGCCGATCCTGTTGCGCACGGTGGGCAAATATCTGGGCATCGTACGGCGCCACGCCGCCGAGTTCCGCGCCCAATTCGACGAGGCGCTGCGCGAAGCGGAGCTGCAGGACCTGAAGAAGGAGATCGAGGGCGTCGGCCACGAGATGCGCTCCACGATCGAGCAGGGCGGCACGGCCATCGACGAGCACGTGATGACGGCGCGCACCGAGCTCGATGGCGTGATAGGCGGTCGCCCGCGCCAGCTTGCGGACGCGGAGGAGCCGCAACCCGCAAATCCGTCCGAAACGGCGGCGCCCGAGCCCTCCAAATCGGAGGCGCCGTGAACGACATATCGAAGCGCCCCGGCCAGGACGAGATCGACGCCTCCAAGGCGCCGCTGCTCGATCACCTGATCGAGCTCAGGGCCCGGCTGATCCGGGCGCTCGCGGCGGTGGGGTTGTCGTTCGTCGTGTGCTTCATCTTCGCGCGGCAGATCTACTACGTGCTCGTGCTGCCCTACCGGTGGGCGCAAGGGGGCACCGCGCCGATCGAGATGATCTACACCGCGCCGCAGGAGTTCCTGTTCACGCAAATGAAGCTCGCGCTGTTTGGCGCGGTGTGCCTCTCGTTCCCGATCATCGCCAACCAGCTCTACAAGTTCGTGGCGCCCGGGCTCTACAAGAACGAGCGCAAGGCGTTCCTGCCCTATCTCGTCGCCACTCCGATCCTGTTCTCGCTTGGCGCGCTGCTCGTCTATTTCGTCGTCATGCCGATGGCGATGCACTTCTTCCTGTCGATGCAGGAGACCGGTGGGCCGGTCGAGATCCGCCTGCAGGCGCGGGTGTCGGAGTACCTGACGCTGATCATGAACCTCATCATCGGCTTCGGGATCTGCTTCCAGCTGCCGGTGGCGCTGACGTTGCTCGCGCGCGCCGGGCTCGTCACGCCTGCCGCATTGAAGAAGGGGCGCCGCTACGCCATCCTCGGCATCACCGCGGTGGCGGCGGTGCTATCCCCGCCTGATCCCTTCAGCATGCTCGCCATGATGCTGCCGACGATGCTGCTGTATGAGGCCTCGATCTGGGCCGTTGAGCGCGTCGTGGCTAAGCAGGCGGCCGCCCAAGCATCCTCGGCGGCGACGGGTTAGGGATCGGCCCTCCGATCGTCATGGCCGCCTCGGAGGCCGGCCATGACGTGTGGAGGTGCGCGAGGAGCGACCTTGAGGTCACAGGATTGCGGATTTCCAGTCCTGGACGCGAGGTCGCCAGTCAGCCTATAGCACGCCTGCGAAATCACCGGCCGCGACGAGGCATCCCCCGTGTTCGACATCAAGTGGATCAGAGACAACGCGGACGCGTTCGACGCCGGCTTGAAGAAGCGGGGGCTCGCACCCGTCTCCGCGCGGCTCATCGAGCTCGACGAGGCGCGGCGAGCCCACATCACCCGGCTGCAGGAGGCGCAGGCGCGGCGCAACGCGGCCTCGAAGGAGATCGGGCAGGCGAAGGCGAAGAAGGATGAGGGGAGCGCGCAGAAGCTGCTGGCCGAGGTCGCCGAGCTGAAAGAGGTGATCCAGCAGGGCGAGGAGGAGGAGCGGCAGCTCGATCAAAAGCTGCACGAGGAGCTGTCCGTCATTCCCAACCTGCCGCTCCCCGACGTGCCGCTTGGCAAGGACGAGAAGGACAACAAGGAGGTGCGCAAGGTCGGCAAGCCGCCGAAGTTCGCCTTTAAGCCGAAGCAGCACTTCGAGATCGGGGAGGCGCTGGGGCTCATGGACTTCGCCACTGCGGCGAAGATTTCGGGCGCGCGCTTCGTGGTGCTGAAGGGCGCCTTGGCGCGGCTCGAGCGCGCGCTCGCGTCGTTCATGCTCGATTTGCACACGAACGAGTTCGGCTACGTCGAGAACAACGTGCCGCTGCTGGTGAAGGACCACACCGCGTACGGCACCGGCAACCTGCCCAAGTTCGAAGCCGACCTATTTTCGACAATGCGATTCACGCCTGAGGATGCGGCCGACTACGATCAATTCCTGGCGAACGGCCTGCGCCCCGCGGCGGATGCTTTGTTGGCAAGCTTCTCCAAAGAAGCGTCTGCTAGCGAGAAGCGAGAACAGCTCGTTGAAATGCTTAATGAGCAACTTCCAAAGTTGCGCGCTCAGTTCGACGAGGGACAAGCAAATAGAGCCCGATTTTGGCTGATCCCAACTGCGGAGGTCTCGCTCACCAACTTCGTGCGCAAGGAAACCCTCGACGAGACAAAGCTCCCCATGCGCCTCACCGCGTGGACGCCATGCTTCCGCTCCGAAGCCGGCGCCGCCGGCAAGGACACGCGCGGCATGATCCGCCAGCACCAGTTCTCCAAGGTCGAGCTCGTCTCCATCACCACGCCGGAAGAGAGCCTCGCCGAGCACGAGCGCATGACCGCCTGCGCCGAGGAGGTCCTGAAGCGCCTCGGCCTGCCCTTCCGCACTATCCTGCTCTGCACCGGCGACATGGGCTTTGCCTCGCAGAAGACCTACGACATCGAGGTGTGGCTGCCCGGCGAGGATACTTATCGCGAGATCTCGTCCTGCTCGGTGTGCGGCGAGTTCCAGGCGCGGCGCATGAACGCCCGCTATCGTCCGAAAGGGGCGAAGGACCCCGGATCGCAGTCCGGGGCAGGCCTGCGCTACGTACACACGCTGAACGGCTCCGGCCTCGCGGTCGGGCGCACGCTGATCGCGGTCTTGGAGAACTACCAGCAGGCCGACGGCTCGGTCGCCATCCCCGAGGCGCTCGTCCCCTACATGGGCGGCCTCACCAAGATCGAGAAGGCCGACTGAGCCGATGCGCATCCTCATCACCAACGACGACGGCTGGGGCGCCGAAGGCCTCGAGGTGCTGCGCCAGATCGCGGCGGAACTGTCCTCCGACGTGTGGATCATCGCGCCGGAGGTGAACCAGAGCGGCGCCTCGCACTCGATGACGCTGCACGAGCCCTTGCGCTGCAAGCAGCTCGATGAGCGCACCTTCATCATCCGCGGCACGCCGACGGATTGCGTGATCATGGGCGTGCGCCATTTCATGCTCGATAGCCCGCCCGACCTCATTCTTTCGGGCGTCAACCATGGCTCCAACCTCGCCGAGGACGTGACCTACTCGGGCACGATCGCGGCGGCAATCGAGGGCACGCTGCTCGGCATCCGTTCCATCGCCATGAGCCAGACCGGCGGCTCCATCGGGGAGGGCACCATCTACTGGCAGACGCCGTTGACGCACGGGCCGGGCATCGTCTCTAGGCTACTCGATGCCGGTTGGCCGACCGGCAGCGTCATCAACATCAACTATCCCCCGCGCCCGCCGCAGGAGGTCACCGGCATCGAGGTGACGCGGCAGGGCCGCCGCGACCAGGCGCTCTTGAACATCGACAAGCGCAACGATCCCTGGGGCACGCCCTACTTCTGGTTCGGCTTCGAGCGCCCGCCCTCCAAGATCGTCAAGGGCACCGATTTGGGTGCCATCGACGAGGGGCGCATCTCCATAACGCCCCTGTGCCTCAACCTCACGGACGATCCGACGTGCGACGCGCTGCAGGCCGCGTTTCCTTCGGGTGACGCCCGCAAGCGCAGCCGGCGCGTCTGACCCTCTCCCGCCTGCGGGGAGAGGGCTGGGGTGAGGGCCAGACGCTTGCTCTACATCTTCGTCTCATGCGCTCTTCTCTAACTCGTGCAGAAGCCAATCGAGAACGCCATCCATATTGTGGGCCACGTCCTCGCTCGTGACGCGGCACACGCGGTAGCCCATCTGCTCAAGTGTGGCCGTGCGCGCGGCGTCCGCGGCGATCTCTTCGTCGAGCCCCATGCGTTGCGCCGTCGACCTCGACGATCAGCTTTCTCTCGCGGCAGGCAAAATCAATGAAATAGGTTCCGACGGATGCCTGGCGAACGAATTTGAAGCCGCCGAGCGGGCGATTGCGCAGCTCTCCCCAAAGCTTCGCCTCGGCAGGGACCTGTCGGGAGCGCAAGACGCGCGAGCGGTTCGTTCGCCACGGTTGAGAGCCACGCATGACCGGGTTCGCTGGAACCAGCTTCTGCCCCTCACCCTAACCCTCTCCCCATGCCTGGAATAGGCACGGGGAGAGGGGATGAGGTAAGGCGAGCCACGGAATCTAATCCCCGCCTGTCGCAGCGCGCGTATGTTTCGCCCATCCCGCCCCGCTGAAGGGGTCGATCTCGAGGCGTCCTGCATCGAGGGCGGGCTGCAGGTCGGGTACTTGGGCCGTCACGCGCGGCGCAACTATCCGAGGCTCGCCGCACCCGCCCGGTGAAAGTCCGGGACGCGAGAAGCGCTGAAACGCTGCGGGTAGGCCACAAAATCCTGCGCGGGGCGGCGGCAGCGCCGCTCTTCTACCAAAGGCTCGCGGCACGTCCCCGCCCCGCAGCCCCTTATCTCAAACCCTCGGGGTTTCACCCGCGAGGCGGTTGCGCATGTCGGCGCGTCCTTTCCACTGCGCTTCACCTCGCCTCCGCCATGCAGCCTTCGCTTCGGCGCCTCCGCACGGCCGCCATCGCTCCGCCGCCATCTTGTCGCCGCGGCGTCCTCAGCGCAGCACAATCGCTCCGTACTCGTGGTGGGCTTGAGCGCGGTTTCGATTCCGGCAGTCGTCGCTGCAACCCGGGCAAGGCGAACTATCAACCCTTGCGCAATTCTGCCGCCCATTAAGGCCTTCTTAACCGCTTAACGGTTAATCAAAGGTTGGCAGTAAAGGTGCGTATCATGATGCGTTTTAGCCATTCGACGAACGGCGGAAGCGCCGATTCCTTCCCGATCCGCTGCGCAGCCGCCATCCTCATCGCCGCACTCGTAGGGGGATGCAGCGCCTCGATCAGCCGCTTCGACCTCCCCGGCTTCAGTCTGACCGACGACAAGAAGGACCAGACGTCGTCAATTCAGACGGCGGACGCGGGCAACCGCGGTCCCAGCTATCTCGGCAACGAAGGGCAGGCCTATTCCCCGCCGCGCTCGAACGCCGACAGCCGCGTCGCGTTCGCCAACCTTCCAGACTCCCCGCCGTCCTCCGCCAATTATGACCAGCGCGGCTATGATCAGCGCGGCCAGCAGACCTACAATCAGTACGATCAGCGCGGGCAGCAGCCGTACGATCAGCGCGGCCAGCAGCAATACGATCAGCGCAATGCGCAGCCCTACAACCAGGGCGCGGCGCCGCGCACGGCACCCTTGCGCCGCGGCGAGAGCGTCGACGTGCAGCCCGGCGACACGCTCTACAAGCTGTCGCGGCGCCACCATGTGGCGGTCGCCGAGCTGATGGAGGTCAATGGCCTCTCTAATCCCAATCTGCAGCTGGGCCAGAAGATCTACCTGCCCGAGGGCTATGCTGTACGGCATGACGAGCCGCGGCAAATAGCGACCGTGCAACCGCCGCAGGCCGCGGCCAGCATCCCGTCCGACCTGCAGGCGAAGTACAACGGCTCCTATACCGTGAAGCAGGGCGAGTCCGTCTACGGCATCTCGCGCACCTACGGAGTGCCCGCCGCCGAGCTGCAGCTCGCGAACGGCATCAACGATCCGCGCGGCGTGCGCACCGGCACGGTGCTGAAGGTCCCGGGTGGCGCGCAGCCGGCGCCACCGCCGCCGTCCTCGGAGGTCGCCGACGCGGCTCCGCCCGCCGGCACGTCGCAGGATCCGGCCGTCATCAACCGCCGCGACAACCCGCGCATGGCCTCGCGCGACGAGAACGTGTCGACCACCGGCACCATCACCCCGCCGCCGGCGCAGCGCGGAAGCGTCGCCAGCGACAAGCTGCGCTGGCCCGTCAACGGCCGCATCATCACCGGCTTCGGTCAGCGCAACGACGGCACCCACAACGACGGCATCAACCTGTCGGTGCCGCAGGGCACCGCCGTGCACGCAGCCGAGAGCGGCGTCGTCGCCTACGCGGGCTCGGAGCTCAAGGGCTATGGCAACCTCGTGCTGCTCCGCCACGACAACGGCTGGGTGACGGCGTACGCCCACAACGACGAGCTTTTGGTCAAGCGTGGCGACAAGGTGCAGCGCGGTCAGGTCATCGCCAAGGCCGGACGCACGGGTTCCGTCGACCAGCCGCAGGTGCACTTCGAGCTGCGCCAAGGGTCGAAGCCCGTCGACCCGGTGCCGTTCCTCGAGCGACTGTAGAGGAGTTCGCCGGTGTCAGAAAAAGGGTCTGATGCTGGTCTTGGCTCGCCCGATGAGCGCTCAGCCGCGCCCAAAGGCTTCACGCAGCGCGGCCTTGGCACGCTCCAGCACGCGGCGGCGCGCCTGCGGCAGGTTTGCGCCCGCGCGGTTGATGTAGAACGTCAGCATCGACATGGCGGAACGGTAGGGCTCGGACTTGCGCCGGTGGCTACGCTCCGCCGAACGCTTGAGCGAGGCGGCGATCGCCTTGGGATCATCCCTGGTGAAGACGCTCGCTTCGAGGTCGAGTGCGCCGCTGTGCCGGGTCACGGCCTGAGACCACTTCTTCTTCGCGGCAGCGCCGGGACCGCGCTTGTTCGTCTTGGCCTTGCTCGCCGTCGGGCGCTTCTGCTTGGTCATGGCGAAACCTCCTCCGAGCTAACGTGAGGGGAGCTTAGAGGTTGCGGCACTTAGGTGCGCAATTTTCGAGAGCACTTTCAAGGTTCGAGTTTCAAGGTTCCAACCGCTTCCCGAGCCGGCCGGCGAGAGCTTGCATGAACTGCCAGGCGACGCGGCCCGAGCGCGCGCCGCGGATCATGCTCCACTCGAGCGCCTCGCGCACGAGCTCATCGTCCTTGATCTTCAGGCGGTAGTGGGCGGCGTAGGCGCGCACCATGTCGAGGAAGTCATCCTGACTACAGTTGTGGAAGCCGAGCCAGAGGCCGAAGCGGTCGGACAGGGAGACCTTCTCCTCCACGGCCTCCGATGGGTTGATGGCGGTCGAGCGCTCGTTCTCCATCATTTCGCGCGGCATCAGGTGCCGGCGGTTGGAGGTCGCATAGAAGATCACGTTCTCAGGCCGGCCTTCGATCCCGCCCTCGAGCACGGCTTTGAGCGACTTATAGCTCGTGTCCTCCTTGTCGAAGGAGAGGTCATCGCAAAAGACGATGAAGCGGTGGCCGCTCTTGCGCAGAGCTGAGAGGCAGCGGGGCAGCGAAGCAATGTCCTCGCGGTGGATCTCGACGAGCTTCAGGTCCGTCCCTTGTGCGCGCAGCTCCTTGTTGAGCCGCGCGCGCACATCCGCATGCACCGCCTTGACGAGGGAGGATTTACCCATGCCGCGGGCGCCCCAGAGCAGCGCATTGTTGGCGGGAAGGCGGCGCGCGAAGCGCTCGGTATTCTCGGCGAGTTGAGGGGCGACGTGCCCGAGGCCTTTCAACAGGTCGAGCGAAACGCGGTTCACCTGGCCGACGGGGTCGAAGCTCTCGCGGTCGGGCTGCCAGATGAAAGCCTCCGCCGCGTCGAAATCGGGCTTGATCGGGGCAGGCGCAGCCAGCCTCTCCAATGCGGCGGCGAGCCGTTCGAGCCGCGCGATGAGGGCCGTTTCGTCGTTCATCAGAGGTCTCGCAGATGGCTGCGGGCCAAGCGATTTTGCTTGTTAGGCCGGGTTGCTGCTTCTATAGCGCGGGCGGCGGGGAAGTCACCCGGCTTATGGCGGCATCTCCCGCGCCGTCGACAGTTGCAAAGCCGCCGCGCAGCACTATAGTCACGGCGCTTTTCAAGCAGGGCATGCGCCGGAGGGCTGCGCTCGCGCAGGCGTAACCCTTTGTTGCCCAACATCCGCAAGGGGACGGACTGATGTTCATCACGCCAGCATACGCCCAGGCTGGAGGCGCCACCGATGCCTTCGGAGGTGTCGGCGGCCTGCTTTTTCCCATGCTCGTGATGATCATCATCTTCTACATCCTGGTCATCCGCCCCCAGCAGCAGCGCACCAAAGACCACCGCGAGCTCGTGAGCCGAGTTCGACGCGGCGACACCGTGATCACGTCCGGCGGCTTCATCGGCAAGGTCACCAAGGCCGCCGACAATTCCGACGAGATCGAGGTGGAGCTGTCCGACAGCATGCGCGTGCGGGTGCTGAAATCGACGCTCATGGACGTGCGCGCCAAGGGCGAAGCGGTCAAAGAGGCAACTTGAGCTCCCGGTCTGACGACCGGACGCAAACCCAGAAGAGATTGTTGTCGCAATGCTGCACTTCGACCGCTGGAAAATCATTCTGATCGTACTGACGTGCCTCGCGGGCGTCGCCTTCACGCTGCCGAACTTCTTCTCGAAGGAGACGGTGGAGCACTGGCCGGCGTGGGTGCCGCATCGCCAGCTTCCGCTGGGCCTCGACCTGCGCGGCGGCGCGCACCTCCTGCTCGCGATGGACACCAACGAGCTGGAGAAGGACTGGCTCAACACGCTGCGCGATGATGCGCGTAAGCAGCTGCGCGAAGCGAAGATCGGTTTCGTCGGCCTCGGCCTCGCCGGCAACTCGGTGCAGGTGAAGATCTCCAAGCCCGAGGACATGGACAAGGCCTACGCTGCCCTTAAGAAGCTCATACAGCCCATCGGCAATGCGATCCTCGGCACCGGCGGCAACGATATCACCGTCGAGCAGACGCCGCCCGACGTGATCACCCTACGCCCGACCGAGCAGGGACTGCGGCAGCGCGTATCCAGCGCGGCAAGCGCCGCGATCGAGACAGTGAACCGCCGCGTCAACGCGCTCGGCACGGCGGAATCGACCGTCGTGCGTCAGGGTAGCGATCGCATTCTCGTGCAGTTCCCCGGCCTGCAGGACACCAAGCAGCTCAAGGACCTCATCGGCCAGACCGCCAAACTGACGTTCCACGCCGTGCACCCGACGCTGACGGCGGAGGAGGCCAAGCAGACGCGCGTGCCGCTGGGCTATAAGATCTATCCTTCGGGCGAGGGCGAAGGCGGCCGTTCCTATGTGCTGCAGGAGACGCCGGTGGTGTCGGGCGAGGACCTCGTCGACGCGCAGCCGGGCTTTGACTCGCGCACCAACGAGCCGATCATCTCCTTCCGCTTCAACCAGTCGGGTGCGCGCAAGTTCGGCAATTTCACCAAGGACAATGTCGGCTCGCCGTTCGCCATCGTGCTTGACGACAAGGTGCTATCGGCGCCCGTCGTGCGTGAGCCGATCCTCGGCGGCTCAGGGCAAATTTCGGGTAGCTTCACCGTCGATACTGCGAACACGCTTGCGGTGCAGCTCCGTTCGGGCGCGCTGCCGACCAAGCTGACGATCGTCGAGGAGCGCACGGTCGGGCCCTCGCTCGGCGCCGACTCGATCGCGGCCGGTAAGCTCGCGGGCCTCATCGGTTGCTTGCTGACCGGCCTCCTGACGATCCTCGCCTATGGGACGTTCGGCGTCTTCGCCGTGATAGGCCTGCTCGTGCACGGATTCCTGATCATCGGCGCAATGACCATCATCGGCACCACGCTCACGTTGCCCGGCATCGCCGGCTTCGTGCTGACCATCGGCATGGCGGTCGACGCCAACGTGCTCATCTACGAGCGGATCCGCGAGGAGCTGCGGACCGGAAAAACGCCGATCGCCGCCATCGAGCAGGGCTTCCAGCGCGCGTTCATCACCATCTTCGACAGCCAGCTCACGACGCTTTCCGCCGCTGTCATCATGTTCTGGCTCGGCTCAGGACCGATCCGCGGCTTCGCCGTGACGCTGACTATCGGCATCCTGACGTCGGTGTTTTCGGCGGTGACGGTGACGAGGCTCCTTGTCGTCTGGTGGCTCAACGCACAGAAGGGCAAGGGCCGTATCGTCGAAGTGCCGGTCTAGAGAGGCAGCGATGTTTTTTCCCGTTCCCAACTTCAAGGGCTTCGACTTCTTCCCGCATGACCTGCGGATACCTTTCATGCGCTTCAAAGGCCTGTGCTTCGGGCTCTCCGTCCTGTTTATGGCGCTATCGCTGCTGCTGTTCTTCACCCGCGGGCTCAACTACGGCGTCGACTTCAAGGGCGGATCGCTGATCGAGGTGCAGTCCAAGAATGGCCCCGCCGATCTGCACGACATCCGCAGCAAGCTCAATGCGCTCGGCATCGGCAACGTGCAGATCCAGAGCTTCGGCGCCGATACGGACGTTCTGATCCGCGTCGAGCAGCAGCCGGGCGGCGAAGCCAACCAGCAGGCCGCGATGAAGAAAGTGGTCGACACGCTGGGCGACGGCTACACGCAGCGGCGTATCGAGGTCGTGGGGCCAGCAGTGTCGAGCGAATTGCGGCGAACCGGCACCATTGCGGTGTTCGCCTCCATCCTGGCGATCATCGTCTACGTGTGGTTCCGCTTCGAATGGCAGTTCGCACTTGGTGCGGTAGTCGCCCTGATCCACGACGTTCTCGTCACGGTTGGCCTGTTCTCGCTGCTGCAGCTCGATTTCGACCTATCGATCGTGGCTGCCCTTTTGACCATTCTCGGCTACTCGGTGAACGACACCGTCGTCGTGTCGGACCGCATCCGGGAGAACTTGCGCAAATACAAGCGCATGGATCTCAACGAGCTGCTCAACATCTCCATCAACGAGACGCTCTCGCGCACGATCCTCACGGGCATGACCGCGGTCGTCGGCATTCTGGCGCTATTGATTTTTGGCGGCGAAGTCATCCGAAATTTCAGCTTCGCGATGCTGTTCGGCATCATCATCGGCACCTATTCCTCGATCTTCATCGCCGCGCCATTGCTGGACTACCTCGGCGTCAAGCGCGAGACCGTCGGGCACGCGCTGAAGGCGAAGGAATCCGCCGCCGTAACGGCCAAGGAGCCGACGCCCGCAAAGGCCAAGGCCGCTTCCCGGCGGACCTAGCGCCTATGGCGAGGGGAGCAAGGAGAGGCGATGCGCCCGGCTCCCGCCCATTACCCGCAGCGCGCCCCGATCGACGCCTACGGCAACGGCGGCTTCCGTTTCGCCGGCATGAGCCACCGCGGCTCACTACTCATCCTGCCGAGCGGAATCTACGCCTGGGACGTGACGAGCATCGACGGCGTGACGGCTGAGCGCTGCGCGGCGTTTCTCCGCGAGGTTAAGCCGCCGGGGTTCGTGCTGCTCGGCACCGGCAGCACCCAGGCGTTGCCGACAGCCGAGGTGCGCAAGCTCTTTGTCGGGGCCCGCATCGGGCTCGAGCCCATGAGCACGGGGGCCGCAGCCCGCACCTTCAATGTGCTGTTGGCGGAGGGCCGCGACGTCAGTGCCGGTCTCATTGCCGTCGAGTGAGGCGGATTGCCGATGGCGGAGCAGAGGGAGCACGGGATCGATCGAGATGCCATGGTGGAGGCTGCGGCGCGCGCGAACGCGCTCGACCGCTATCTGGCGGCGCGGCTCGCCCCGCGCGGCGCGCGCCGCGATTTGATAACGCTCGCCGCATTCGTGGGCGAGACTGCGCGCATCGTTGCGACGGCGAGCGAACCTTTGGTGGGCGAGATGCGCCTGCAGTGGTGGCGCGACGCACTCGCCCCGGAGCGTGCAGGCGGGGAAGCAGTCGGCAGCCCGATCGCCGATGCCCTGCGCGAAACGATAGCCCGGCATGCTTTACCGGCAGAGCTGGTCTCCACGCTTCTCGATGCCCGCTCGCGCGCCCTCGATCCGGGGTTCATCGCGGCCGGTACGAAGCTGGATCAATATTTCGATGAAACCGAGGGGCAAGGGTTCCGCCTTGCGGCGCGCATCCTCGGCATTCGCGCAAGCGCCACGGCCGATGAGCTTCTCTTCGCGGCAGGCCAGGCCTACGGGCGCGTTCAACTGCTGCGCGCAGTCCCCCTCATGCTCGGCGCTCGCAGCCGCTCGTCGCCTGCGCAGCTGGTTAACGATTGGGCAGCGCTGGCGCCCGCTCTGCTCGAGGGAGCGAGAAGTTGGCTGCAGGAGGCACGCCTGCAGTCACCCGACACTCCTGCGGCAATCCCTGCGGTGCTTCCCGTTGCCCTCGTGGAGCCCTATTTGGCGGCTTTGGAGAGGCTTGGGCCGGGAAGAGTTCGCGAGCGGGCCGACATTTCTCCGCTGACGCGAGTTTGGCGGCTCTGGTGGGCGAGCGTACGCGGGAAAATCTAGAACCGCGCGGCGAGGCGGAGGTAAGGCATGATCCGATCGAGCGGTCGGCTGCTGGCGCTGGGCGTGCTCGCATTCGTGCTTGCTGCCGCTGCCGCGGGCCAGACCGGCCCTGCGGCCGCGCCTCTCCCGACCACGGCAACGCCCGCCGTTCCGGCTGTCCCGGTACAGCCGCCGGCGCCTTCAGCAGATGCCCCGGTCATTCCCTTGCAGGTGCCGGACATCACCTGGCGCGTGGAGAACCCGTTCCGATTCTTCACGGACGCCGCCGACACCGAGGTCCATCGCGCGACCTACCTCGCGCTGACGCCCGAGCAGCGGCTGCAGCATCCGGTGCTCGCCGCCGAGCAGGCGCTAAGTCGCCGGCACGAGGAGGGTTGGGCGGAGACCATGTTCCGCAACACGTGCTGGGATGCGCGCACCAACCGTTTCGTCTGTCCGGACGGCAAGGACTACATGAACCCGAAGTCGCACCGCGTGATTGCGCGCATCGACAACGTCGACGAGGCGACCGGCCTGAGCTGCACGTGGCTTACAGCCCCGCACGGCGGCGGGGAGCTGCGCGGCAAGGTGGTGACACAGCCGTGCAGCGAATCCGTGAAGCTCGATATCCCCTATCCCGGCGGCGTGACCGTCGAGGTGGAGATCGGGGGCCGCACGGTGGCGACGGACGACATCGAGGTCCGCGACCTTCTCATCGTCGGCATGGGCGACAGCATCGCCTCGGGCGAAGGGAACCCCGATGTGCCGGTGCACTTCTCGCGCGAGCGCGCCGCGAGCTACGGCAAGCGCAAGAACGAGGGCATCGATCTCACCGGTTTCCCCGCTCGCGTCGGCCCGTGGCAGCAGATCGGCGACAAGGCCTTCATGGAGGAGAGCGCACGCTGGAACGACCAGGCGTGTCACCGTTCGCTCTACTCGCATCAGTTGCGCGCAGCCCTCCAGCTCGGGGTCGAGGACCCGCATCGCGCCGTCACCTACGTCGGCGTCGCCTGCTCGGGCTCCGAGGTCACCTTCGGCCTGTTCTTGCGCTACACCGGCAACGAGTGGGTTCCCAATCCGCCCGACCTCTCGCAGATCTCGCTGATCGCTTCCGCCCAGTGCGGCACGCACGAGGCGCCCATGCAGGATCTGCCCGAGGCCTACCACATGAATGGGGCCATCCCCGAGCTGAAGGGCGGTCTTGTTTTGCGCAAGTGCGACCCGATCAACGCCCGCAAAATCGATCTCTTGTTCGTTTCCATCGGCGGCAACGACGTGGGCTTCTCGCGGCTTCTGGCCAATGCCGTGCTCTCCGATGAATCGGTGCTGCGCAGGCTCGGCGGCTGGTTCGGCCAGGTGCACGGGCTCACCGAGGCGAGCGCGCAGCTCGATTCGCTCATCCTGCGCTACAAGTCGTTCAACCGCGCGATCCACTATCTCTTGCACGTGCCGTGGGAGGAATCGGACCGCGTCATGCTCACGGCCTACCCGGAGTTCGCGTTGCTAGGTGACGGCAGCGAGGTGTGCCCCGACGGCCGTGCCGGGATGGAGGTGCTGCCCGATTTCAAGCTCTCCGAGTCGAAGGTGCGCGCCGGCACCTGGATTTCGGACAAGCTCAACCGCGCGATGGCCGACGCGGCCGAGCAGTATCACTGGACGTTCGTGCAATCGCACCGCCGCGCGTTCATCGGCCGCGGCATCTGCGCGGGCAACACCTACGACGGCGGCGACATCGCGGACGAGCTGCGTCTGCCGCGCAAGACCGAAACCGGCTGGCGCCCCTACAATCCCGCCGACTACAGGGCCTATGCGTCGCGCCAGCGCTGGTTCCGCACGCCCAACGACGCGTTTATGACGGCGAATTTCCACGTTGCTCCCTTGCTGCTGCAGAAGGTGCTGAAGCTGAATACGCTGTCGTGGTTCCAGCTCGTGCTGGCCTCGACCTATTCCGGCGCGTTTCACCCCACAGCCGAGGGTCAGGCCGCCATCGCCGACGCTGTCGTCGACAAGGCGCGCGCCGTGATCCAGAAGTACGCCGCCCCGACCCACACGCGCGCGGGTGCCGAGCCCACGCTCAACCACCCGGACGGGCGCTCCGTCGAGTAGCGCGTGGCTCGAGTTCACTCTGCCGCGGCCGAAGGCGCGTCCGCGCGGCCAAGCCAAGTGTCGAGATCGGCCAGCGCGCGCAGCGACACCGCCCGGCGCTTCGCGTGTGTCTTGTCCTTGCCCTTGAGCCGCTTGCCGAAGCCATCGCGATCGGGCGGCGGCGCCGGCGGCAACAGCCCGTAGTTGATGTTCATCGGCTGGAACGAGCGTGCGCGCGCCTCGGCGTCTTCGACGAGGATGTGTCCCCCCGTGATGTGCCCGAGCAGCGCGCCAAGCGCCGTCGTTGCGGGTGGCGGCGTGCAGCCAAGCCCCAACCGCTCGGCCGCCGCGAGCCTTCCGGCGAGCAGGCCGATCGCCGCGCTCTCCACATAGCCCTCGACGCCGGTGATCTGACCGGCGAAGCGCAGCCTCGGCTCGGCGCGCAAGCGAAGCGTCTGATCGAGCAGCTTGGGGCTGTTGAGGAAGGTATTGCGGTGCAGCCCACCCAAGCGCGCGAACTCGGCCTCCTTGAGACCTGGGATGGTGCGGAAGATGCGCACTTGCTCAGCGTGCTTGAGCTTGGTCTGGAAGCCGACCATGTTCCACAGCGAGCCGAGCGCGTTGTCCTGGCGGAGCTGCACGACGGCGTAGGGGCGGGCGCCCCCTTTGTGCGGGTCGGACAGGCCCACGGGCTTCATCGGTCCGAAGCGCAGCGTCTCCGGCCCGCGCTCGGCCATGACCTCGATCGGCAGGCAGCCGTCGAAGTAGGGCGTGGAACCCTCCCACTCCTTGAAGCTCGTCTTCTCGCCGGAGAGCAGCGCCGCGACGAACGCCTCGTACTCCTGCTTGGTGAGCGGGCAATTGAGGTAGTCGGCGCCGGCGCCCGCCGGACCCGTCTTGTCGTAGCGCGACTGCGGCCACGCGATCGACATGTCGATCGTCTCGCGGTGCACCACCGGGGCGATGGCATCGAAGAAGGCGAGGTCGCCTTCGCCGGTCAGGGCCTGCACGGTGGCGCTCAAGGCCGGCGAGGTGAGGGGCCCGGTAGCGACGATGACGCTGTCCCACTCGGCGGGCGGCAGTCCGGCGATCTCCCTGCACTCGACCGCGACGAGTGGATGCTGACGCAACCGCTCGGTGACTTCCGCCGCGAAGGCATCGCGATCAACGGCGAGCGCGCCTCCCGCGGGAAGCTTGTGGCGGTCGGCCGCCGTCAGAATGAGGGAGTGAGCGCGACGCATCTCTTCGTGCAAGAGCCCGATGGCACTCGTCTCCCAGTCGTCGGAGCGGAACGAGTTCGAGCACACGAGCTCGGCGAAGGCGCCGGTCTTGTGGGCGTCTGTCATCCGTTCAGGGCGCATCTCGTGGATCACCACGGGAATGCCGGCGGACGCGATCTGCCAGGCGGCCTCTGAGCCGGCAAGTCCACCGCCGATGACGTGAATGGGCCGCTTCTGTGTCATGGCAGCGGACGCTAGAGGAAAACGCCAGGCGCCTCAATGCAAGCTCGGGTTCTCCCGCTTACTCCAACGCAAAGCGGCCGAAATGCCGTCATTGTTTTGCTTGTCCCGCACGGCTATCGTGGCCGCGCTTGTCCTCCACCGGGTGCCTTCCCAATGTCGCGCTACGCGAGGCGTCTTGATCGTGACCTCGCGCGCTGGCGCGAGGCGGGGTGGATTTCCGCCGATGGCGAGGCGGCCATCCGCAGTGATGTCGCAAGCCGCAGCCGCAGCCTCGAGCTGGCGCCCGTGCTCGGCATCCTCGGAGCGGTGCTGATCGGCTTCGGCGCCATGAGCTTCGTCGCCGCCCACTGGAACGAGATGGCGCGTCTGCTCCGGCTCGCTCTCATCTTCGGTGGCCTGTTCGGCGCCTACGGTCTCGCCGGCGTGCTGTTCGACCGCAACCACCCGGCCTTCGCGCACGCGGCGATACTCGTCGGCGTCGCGCTGTTCGGCGCCGGCATCATGCTCATTGCGCAGATGTTCCACATCAGCGGCCACGCGCCGGACGCCGTGCTCACCTGGGCGCTGGGCGCGCTTGGGGCGGGCGTCGTCTTGCGCGCCAATCCGGCGCTCGCACTCGCCATGCTGCTGATGGGCTTGTGGAGCGGTTGGGAGATGGGTGATAGCGGCCGTGTGCACTGGCCCTTCCTGATCGGCTGGAGCGCCGTTGCCGCCGGTATGCTCTGGCGCGGATGGATCCCTGGGCTGCACCTTGCGGCGATCATCCTCAGCATCTGGATCGTCACCATCGGCTACTTCCTGTTCAACGGCCATGGGCACAGCGTGGTCGTCGAAGTCGGCGTCCTCATCGCGGCGGCAGGGCTGGCCGGTCCGATAGTCTTGGGGCGCTGGCGGCCATGGGGCCAGGCGGCGATCGCCTACGGCATGGCCATAGCGTTCGCTGGGCTGTTCGCGCTGCAGTTCATCGAGACGGCTCCGCTCGACCACCTGATCCTCTTGGCGATCGTCACGCTCGCGCTCGTGGTCGGCGGCATCTGGATCGGCCTCAAGGCCAGCAACGGCGTACTCCTCTGGCTCGGCTACGCCGGCTTTTCCATCGAGGTGCTGGCGCTCTACTTCAAGACGGTCGGTACGCTGCTCGGCTCGTCGCTGTTCTTCCTGTCGGCCGGCGTTATCGTGATCTTGCTCGCCATCGCGGCCTATCGCCTGCATTCGCGCGTGCACCCCGGACTGGAGGCGGCACCATGAGCCCGCCCATGACAACGAGCCGCCGCAACATGTGGATCGGCATCGCCGCGGTGGCGCTCGCGCAAGCGGCCGTTCTCGGTTGGATGATCTGGCAGCGCGCGCACCTTCTTTCGACCGGGCGCGAGATCGTGCTGGAGGTGATCCCCGTAGATCCGCGCTCGCTCTTTCGCGGCGACTACGTGGCGCTCGGATACGACATCTCGCGCGTCCCCGTCACGGACGGCGTGCCCCCCTTGCGGCGCGGATCCGTGATCTACGTGACGCTGCAGAAGACCGGCGACCGGTGGCACCCCCTGGCGTCGAGCACGACGAAGCCGGAAAACCTCCCGCCCGACCAAGTCGTCATCAAAGGCCGCGTCGACTACGCCTCCGCGCCGACCCCGCCCGCGACTGGACAGGCGAATGTCCACTACGGCATCGAGGACTTCTTCGTGCCCGAGGGCACCGGCCAGGACCTCGAGAAGCTCGTCGGACAGAAGAAGCTCGATGCCCTTATCGCTATCGACGACTCCGGCAATGCAGGCATCAAGGGCCTGATGGTCGAGGGCAAGCGGGTCTACGAGGAACCCCCCCTCTAGTCAGGGACGCCTTTCCTCTGTACGCGGCAAAGTTGACGGCCGATGTGTCCGGTTTGCCGCTAAGTCAGCATATTCAACGGACTGCGACCCAGGCACCTATCGAGAACGCCTGTGGAATCTGGCAATCTCCCGCGCCGGGTGGCTTCGACTACGGGGGGAGCGATGGGTTTGAGGGTCGTATTGGGCTTGGTCGCGGCTGCAACCGTGGCGGCCATTTGCGCGACGTCGTCGTGGGCGGACCAGACGGGTCTCGCCAGCATCCACACTCTACGCCACGAGGGCGGCCGCCTGTGCATGGCTGATCACTTTCATTACGGAAGCGGTGGGCCCTCGGCAAGCCAGGGCGCCGCGCAACGCGAGGCCCTGCGGTCGTGGGCGGATTTCACCGCCCTCGAGTATGGCAGCGACTGGGCTCACTTCGGGCGGGCAGGGAGCCAGCGGGTAAAGTGCAAGCGGTCGTCGTCGGGTTGGTACTGCGACATCGAAGCGCGGCCCTGCCGATAGTCGGCAGCTTCCTTGCCTATCAGCCGGTCCCTCGCTCGCGCGATTGTCGGCGCGTGCGGGTGCGTGTGGTCTTGAAGGCGCTTCCGCCGAGAGCGCGCAGGCGCGCGATCCAATCGAGCGGTCCCCTCGGCAATGCTAGGTACGGCGCCAGAAGCCGGCGCGTTGCGTCGGCAGCATCGCGGCCGCCTGGGAGCGCGCTTCCTTCTCTGATGCTTTCCGCGAGCGCGGCGAGGCGCCCCGAAGCGGCTGTCGGGGTCGCAAGGCCTACCCCGCCACCGGTGCTGCCTGAGAAGCCGACCCCGCCGGCGGCGACCTGAGGCAGGGGGGCGATGACGGGAGCAGCTTCGCCGGCCGCGCCGATCGCATCTCCATCGCGGCGCATCAAGTTCTCGAGGCCCTCGCGGCTCGCATCCGCGATCGCGCCAATGAGCATGGCCGCGACGACGGGGAGCAGATATTCCGCGATCATTTCGCTCACGTCCGATTGGGACGCGGCCTGACGCGCGATCTTCTTGCTCGCCTCGCGTCCCGCGACCGCGTTCAGCGCTTGGTTGCCGAGAACCTGCGTCGCGGTGGTGCCGAGCATCGTAGGGTTCTCGAGCACCTGGTGATGCGCACGCTCACCTAGGAGCTCCACGAGCCTCGCCAAGAACCGGCGCGAGCGCGTCTTGGCGTCGATCTGTGCGATGAGCGCGGTGATCATGGCGTCGACCGCGGGCTCGACTTTGGTAGGAGGCAAATGAAAGGCGCGCGCCAAGTTGGCGAACGCCTGGCCTCCTTGAGCCTTGCTGAGCCGATCCAAGATGGGCACGCCTTGGGGCCTTTCATGGACAGCGCCGGATGGCCGGCCGAACGCCGTTGGCAACTATCACCCCCATGTGACGGTTCCCGGCGGGCAAGTGCAACTTGGCGTTCCTGTATTCACTGTTGTCCCACAAGCAAACTGGGAGAACCCGCATGAAACTGGCAATCGCACCGACAGTTGCGCTGCTTCTGCTGTTTGCCGTTCAATCTCCAGCTGCAGCCGCCAGCGCGCAGGCGCTCGTCCAAACGCCCCCGCACGCTCAAGCTCAAAGCCTAGTCGAAAAGACGCGTTGGCGTGGCGGCTGGGGCTATCGGGGCTGGGGCTACGGCTATCGGCCCTGGGGCTGCTACGGTTACGGCTATTATCCCCCGGTCTACGGCTACTACTATCGGCCATATCCCTACTGGGGCTGGGGCCACCGCCGCTGGCACCGTCACTGGTAACCCCCAGACAGCGACTGGAAGAGCGGGCGCCGCGTGCGACGCCCGCTCGTCGTTTTCGCTGCTGAGACGCGGCGATCCGGCTCCGTCCGCTCGTGTTGCAACGGGTCCACACTTTTGGCATGGTCCGCCCGCGAATCTCGCCCGCACGTGCGAGACGGCAGCGGCTGACCCGTCGGTTGCCGCAAGACGAGCTGGCCGCCAGAGGGGACCTTCGGATGACTGAGATTTTGTGGGCTATCGTCGCTTGCGGCGCGCTGGCGCTTGTTTATGCCGCGTACACCATCCGCTCGGTGATGAACGCCGACGCCGGATCCGCGCGCATGCAGGAGATTGCCGCCGCTATTCGCGAAGGCGCGCAGGCCTATCTCAACCGCCAGTATCGCACCATCGCGATCGTCGGCTTCGTCATCTTCCTCGCCGCGTGGCTGCTGCTCGGGCCCCTCGTTGCCGCGGGCTACCTCATCGGCTCGATCCTTTCCGCCCTCGCCGGCTACATCGGCATGAATGTCTCGGTGCGCGCCAACGTGCGCACGGCGCAAGCCGCCACCCACTCGCTGGCGCGCGGCCTCGACATCGCCTTCAAGTCGGGCGCGGTCACGGGCATGCTGGTCGCCGGGCTCGCGCTGCTCGGCGTCTCCGTCTACTTCCTGATCCTGACGGGCGGACTCGGA
>Ga0187819_10000445_pt1 | contig 20529 bp, 19 predicted proteins | sample NC_wetland_sal_i_15_FD_132411 | JGI IMG/M metagenome (GOLD analysis project Ga0187819, IMG submission 132411) | Wetland sediment microbial communities from Neuse River Estuary, North Carolina, USA - SO4_4 | ecosystem: Environmental > Aquatic > Freshwater > Wetlands > Sediment | place: USA...
ATGCTGGGAATCCCGTTCTGGTCGATCTGGACGCCGGTTTGGACGGGCTTGGTCTCAATGGCCAGCGAGTTCAGCCAGTAGTTGGCGTTATAAGCCAGGTCGCCCGCGACCGTTGAGGGCAGCCCCGTCGTGTAGCGGATCACGCTCGAAACCTGCCAGCCGCCGATGATTTGATTCGCCCAGCCGGGTACATCGCGGAACAACATTTTGTTCTTGCCGATAGGCAGCTCGTACAGAAAATTGGCGCTGATGTTGTGCCGCATGTCGAAGTCGGACGAGCCGCGGAATTCTTTGAAGTTGAAGATATTCTGAATCGCGGCGCCCTGCGGCCCAGCACCCGATTCAGCCGCTGAGCCCAGATCTATGGAGTGCGAGCAGGCATAGTTAAAGTCGAACGAAAAACCGTTGGTGAATTGCCGCCGTAGGGCCACCGTGAGGCTGTGATAGGCCGCCGTGCCGACATTCATCCAGGTAGGCATGGAACTGCCCTGCAGCGGGAAGAAGGTGTAGCAGCCGTAGACCGAGAGGCACTTGCCGTTGACGTAGCCGCTTGTGGTATTACGATCCACGGCGTGAAGGCAATCGAGGAAACTGCCGCCGTAATCGTTATAGACGCAGTTGAAATAATTCGCCGAGGCGCTGCCGGGGAAATCCACGTTCTTGAGACCGGGCCATATATCCTCGACAAAAGGCAGAGTCGGCACCAGGCTGGGATTCTGCTGCACCATGGCCGGCGTCAAACCAGAATCGAACAACTTCCGCACCTCGTTGGCGTTCTGCTCCCAGGTGATACCCGACTTCGGATCTTTGAAGTACTCGAGGGGGGTGTAGACGTCTCCTTCCATCAACAGCCGGTGCGAAAGCCGGCCCGTGTATCCGACCTCAAGAATCATCTTGCCCGGAATCTCACGCGCCATGCTGGCGTTCAGCAGGTAGGAATACGGAGGTTTCAGATTTGGCGAGATGCCTTCGAACGCTCCGGAAATGGCGGCGATGTCGGGCGGCGTGAAGGGGAAAGTCTCCGGTGCATTCGCCGGCACCACGGGTGCGCTGCCGGTAAACCGGGGGCTGGTGGAGAAGCTGTAAGAATCCGGGAAATTCGATTGCGTAGCCAGGCCGATGGAGCCGTACTGGTCGTATTGTGTGATCAGATCGCTGCCGAAGCGGTCGTAGGCTATCCCTGCGCCGGCGCGAAACACGCCGGATTTTCCGAAGATTTTGCCCATCAGGCCGCTGTGATCCGCGGGAGCATAAGCCAGGCCCAGGCGCGGCGCAAACGCTTTATTGAACGGAGCCCACCACGTGGGCTTGCCATTCGCTGGACCGTTCAACGCCCACTGCAGGGTGGCATTCGGCATGGCATTTTGCGGCACGCCCTGCGATTGCAGATAATCCCGCTGGGCAAAATACGACGTAAGCGGGAAAGTGGAGGTCACCTGAATACCATTGGATTCATACGGCGGGCGGAAATTTTCATAGCGCAATCCGAAATTCAGCGTGAGCGACCGGTTCACGCGATAGGTGTCGCCAATGTAAGCGGCATAATCGCGCTCCACAAAGTCGCGCACCTGCAGGGTCCCCTGGGGCAGCGGAGCGCCCGTCTTGCTGAAGAAGTCGGTGTGAAAATTATCGTTGACGATTCCCAGAATCGCGCCCATGCCGTTGGCCACCGAGGTGGGATCGGCAAGCTGAGCGTTGGGATTGCCGGTGCGCTGCTGGATGAAAGCGGTAACGGCGTTGTCGATGTCCGCGCCCAGCCCGATCAGCTCCGTCGCGCCGTATCCGTACCGCGCGAACGAGTTGGCATCCGAAGCGGTGTTGTTGTGGATGAACCGCAGGTTGAATCCCGTGGTGATGGTGTGCTTGCCTTTAATCCAGGTCAGGTCGTTGGTGGGGTTGAGCGTGGGCAGTCGCTGGCCAAAGGGACGCGCGTACGGGTTCTGCAAGGGATCGAGGGCGGTCTGGAATAGCGCCGGTCCGGTGACGCCGGAAAACTCCTGTCCAAAGCGTGTATAACCCAGGTTGAGGACATTGATCAGGTTCGGTCTCAGGATGGCCGTGTACTGCGCCGCTAGCCCCTTACTGTTGTCGCGCAGCGTGGAAGCCGGCGCCTGTCCCGGGAACTGCGCCAGAATCTGATCGTCGGTATTGTCCGCCAGCGTGCCGCGCACGCTCACGGTGTGTTTGCCGGCCGAATCGATGTGGAAATCCATTTTGCCGACGATGGCCCGATCGTTGCGATGGCTTGGCGCGTTAAAACGGAAGCCGCTGAAATTGAGCCCGCCGTCCTCACCGAAAGTCGGGTCATTGCCGGTGGGATAGGAATTCAAAACCTTGAGCATGTTGGCATTCACGCCCTGGTGCAGCGGGTCCACCTGCTGGATTTCCGCCGGAGAGAGAGACTGTGTGGAGCCATCCGTCAGCTTGAAGGTGAGGATGCCCTCGCGCATGGTGTCCGAAGGCACCGCGCGCGCCACGGCCACGCCGCTCGCGTCGGTTCGCTCTTCGTAGTTGAAGAAGTAAAAGACGCGGTCGCGTACGATCTTCCCGCCCGCGGAGGCGCCGAACTGGTTGCGCACCAGCGGCTCCCGCGGGACGCCCGAACGGTTGTTGAACCACGTGTTGGCCGCGGTGTCCGTGTTGCGGTTGAATTCATAGAGCGAGCCATGAAACTGATTCGATCCGCTCTTGGTGACGAGCGCCACCTGGCCACCTGAAGAACGGCCCTGATTCGGACCCTCGCCGGCAACCGTCACGCGAAACTCCTGCACCGAATCCAGGGGAATGGGCAGCACCGCGTTGAATCCGGAATTGATTACGGAGCCATTCGCGTTCGAACCCTGGAAACCCCCGGTAAAGGTGTTGCTGTTCTGCACCTGGAGGCCGGAATTCTGGTTGTTATTCACATCCGCGCCGTCCAGCGTGATGTTGTTCTGATCGCGCCGTGCGCCCATTACCTCACCGGTCGGCGTAACGCCCGGTTGGAGGCTAAGAAGCTCCACCACGTTACGCGTCTCTAGCGGCAACTGGCGGACCTGCCTCTCCGAAAACGGATTGCCGACCGACGCGTCCACCGTGTTGGTGGCGGCCGCCTCGGCGGTCACATTCACTGTTTCCGTGGCATTGCCCACCTCCAGGCGCAGATCCAGCGTGGCCGGCGTATTTACCAGGAGTTTGATGTCGTTACGCGTGGCCGTGGAAAATCCCGGCTTCTCCGCTTTGAGCGCGTAGGTGCCGGGCTGCATCTGCAGGAACGCGTAGTCACCCACGGCGTCGGTCACCACCTGCCGTGACGTTCCTTTCTCCGTGTCGGTCAGCGTTACCACGGCGGCCGGAATGACCGCGCCTTGAGCGTCGGTGATTGTGCCACGCAGCGAGGTCGTGGACTGGGAGTAACCGATCCACGCCGTGGGCAGCAGGATACTGAGCACAAACAAAATACGACGGTAACGGCTTACGCGCTTCTTCATCTTTTCCTTCTCCTGTGAAGTAGAAATGAGCGAGGGGACGGGCTCGCCTATCGACTCGGCGCGGAGTCGCTATGGGAAAACGGGCTTCGGGACGACGCAACCCGCTTTTAGGTCAGTTCCAAATAGTACTGGCACACCCCCGGGCCCCTTGAACTCGCGCAACGCACGAGCGTATAATCTGGACGCGGTTATTTCCACGTTGGAAGCAACCCATGCGCCCCGTCATTTGCGCACTGTTCGCTGTTATTGCGTCAGCCTGGACCGCCTTCGCGACGGCACGGGTAACGCTTGTCCTTCAGTTCGAAGCCCACCATTCTGAGTCCTCCGTCAACGAAATGAAACGGGAACTCCAAGATCTCATGCGAAGTTCCGGGGTCGAACTGACCTGGCGGAACCTCGAAGATATCTCCGCATCGGATTCCTTCCCCAGCGTGGTGGTTGTTAAGTTCCACGGAACCTGCGCCTTGACCCCCCTGGCCCCCGCTCTCTCCGAACCGGCCGCCTTGGCCTTCACTCACATCTCGAATGGTACGGTTATCCCGTTCGCGGAGGTGGAATGCGACACCATCCGCAGTTCTCTGAACTCCACTCCCGGAGCCCGCAGTGAACTTCTGTTCGGGCGTGCTCTGGGACGCGTCCTGGGGCACGAACTCCATCACATCCTCCAGCGAACGCGCACCCACACACAGCACGGCATCACCCGTAAGTCCTTATCTGGACGCGATTTAATCGCGGACCGCACTTAACTCGCTTTCCCCTAAAGCACCGGCGCGTGTAGCCCGGCTAACTGTCAAAGTTAAGGCATACCCGCCTGAAAACCAAATCGATTGTTTAGATCACCGGCAAAAGGTTTTTTTATTACAAGTCCGTGAACTGGATATCTGGACCATCGAAACTTTCTATTGGACGTCACTGGAATTCCCGCACTACGCTCGACTATGGGACCCACGCATTCACAAATCGATCTGTTGCACCAGACCAGCAAGATCGTCAGCTCGGGATTGAGCCTGGACGAAATGATGGAGGAGTTGATCCGCCTCACCGTGGAGGTCACCGCCTGCGACGCCTGCCTCGTATACCTGGTGGAGGCGGAGGGCGAGATTGTTCTGCGGGCTTCGCAATTGCCTCACGCCCGTGAAATCGGGAGCATCCGGATGAAACTCGGCGAAGGGATTACCGGGTGGGTGGCGGAACATAAATCGGTGGCAGCGCTTGGTGCAAAGGCCTGCGCAGACAAGCGCTTCAAGAACTTTCCAGCGCTAGTGGAGGACACCTTCGAAGCCTTTTTGTCCGTGCCTCTGGTGACGGGCGGTGAGGTCATCGGCGTCATCAACATTCATCACCGGAAGCCGTATGCCCATACGCCCGAGCAGATCGCACTCATGTCGTTCATGGGCGAGCAGATGGGCGGGGCCATCGCGAGGTCACGCGCGTTCGAGGAAAACCTCAGGCTCCAGGAAGAAACGCTGGAGATGAAGCGGCAGTTGGAAGCGCGAAAACTGGTGGAGCGGGCCAAAGGGATTCTGCAATCGAAGTTCAACCTGACCGAGGAGGAAGCCTACCTGCGGCTTCGCGGCGAGAGCCGCCGGCTGCGGCGTCCCATGAAGGATCTGGCTGAGGCCATTCTCCTGTCCGAAGGTATCGGCGCAGGCGATCGACCGCCGCTGGTTCGGGACATTGCCGCAGAGGTCGGGGCGCCTCCAGGGTTCTGATTTTTACTCACTCATTCCTAACTGCGAGAACAGGAAGCTGAACACATCGGTCGCGTCGCCGATGCTTTGCGTCACCGAGCGGCCGCCCGAATGTCCAGCAGTCAGTTCGTAACGCAGCAGCACCGGCCGGTCCGAGCCTGTATCTGCCTGGAGCAGAGCCGCCATCTTGCGCGCGTGCAGAGGCGCTACACGCGTATCTCCGTCTCCGGTCATGAACAGCACGGCCGGATACTTCGTGCCGGGATTCACGTGCTGGTACGGCGAATATGCGTACAGCCATTTGAATTGATTGGGATCTTTCGCCGACCCGTATTCCGACACCCAGAATTGGGCCTCCATGAACCGGTCGTAGCGCAACATATCGAGCAGCGGATGCCAGCAGACCACCGCGCGATAGAGATCGGGCCTCTCGGTCAATGCGGCTCCCACCAGCAGCCCGCCATTACTCCCGCCGAAGATGGCGAGTTTGGAAGGCTGCGTGTAGTGATTCTGAATCAACCATTCCGAGGCGGCGATGAAATCGTCGAAGACATTCTGCTTCTTGTCCAGCATTCCGGCTTTATGCCATGCCTCGCCGAATTCGCCGCCGCCGCGAAGATTGGCCTGCGCAAACACACCGCCGTGCTCCGCCCACACAATCGCGAACGAGGAGAAACTGGGAGTCAGGCTCACGACGAAGCCGCCGTAACCGGTCAGTAGCACGGGGATGGACCCATCGAGTTTGATTGCTTTTCCGTGAACCAGGAACATCGGGATCCGCGTGCCGTCTTTCGAGGGGTACCATACCTGCTCTACCTCGAACTGCTGGCTGTCCACCGGGACCCTGACCTGCGCCCAGACCGACTGGTTGCCGGTAGCCACATCGTAACGATAGATGTTGTACGGGACGGCAAACGAAGTGTATCCGATGAAAGCGTTGTGATTCTCCCAGCGCGATTGAATGCCGGCTGTGGAGCCGAGCGCCGGGAACGCAACCTCGCCGGCGGGTCTGCCGTCCGGTTGAAAAATCCTGACCTGTGAACTCACGTTCTTGACATAACTCACCAGGATCTTGCCGCCGGCGAGCGCCACGCTGTCGATGGTGGCGTCGGTTTCCGGAATGATCTCGCGCCAGCGCTCACGGGCCGGATTCGCGAAATCCACGGCCAGCACCCTTCCGCGGGGCGCATTCCAGTTGGTCTGCAGAAATAGTTGGTTTCCTCCGGCGAACGCGAAGAATCGGGCATCGATCCCCTTGGTTAGCGCCTCGATCGGCCCCTTGGTCATCAAATCCTGCGTCCAGATTTCCACTTTGTCCGCCGCCGAACCGTGCTGCACTTGAATAATCAGGCGGCGGCCGTCCTCTGACGGATCGCCAACAACGATCGCCTCCTTGGCGTATCCCTTGCCGAACACGTCTTGATCGGTGCTGATCTGCGTTCCCATCCGATGGAAGCGAACACGCGGGCCGCCATCGGTCATGGTCGAGTAGTAAAGGCCGCTGCGATCCGGAAGAAATGACGCGTCGAAGTACGTCGCCGCGGGCAATTTGTCCGGCAGATCGTGCCGCGCGTCGACATCGTAGAAGTGAATTTCCGTTTCGTCCTTCCCTCCCAGGCGGATTCCGTAAGCCAGAATTTTCCCATCCTTCGAAACATCCACAATGTCCGCATTCGTGGAGTGATCCGCACTCATGGGATTCGGATCGATCAGCACCTGTTCGCTGCCCGCTTCGCCCTGACGCAGGTAAATCACCGCCTGTTCCTGTTCCGGAGAGCGCCTGCGGAAGAAGAAGCGTCCGGCGCGCTCCACGGGCGACTCGATGACTTCCACCCGCTCCAACTGCGTCAATCGCTTCTCAATGGCGGCCCGTCCCGGCCAGCGATCCAGCAGCGAATGCGTGTACGCGTTCTGAGCCTCAATCCACGCGCGCGTGGCCGGACTGTTCTGGTCTTCGAGCCACCGGTATGGATCGGTGACCGTTACACCGTGCAGATTCTCGGTGACGTCCTCGCGCTGGGTGGCCGGCGGGCCTGGTTTGTTGGGAGCGGTGGGGGATTGGCCGAGCAGAAGAATCGCCGGCCAGACTACAGCGAGCAAAGTACGCTTCATTCGGATACCTCGGGCACGCGCAATCGACACCATAACACAACGGGGTTAGCCGGCTTGGGTTAAGACGCCGCGCAGAAGCGCGGTGGCAGCCCGGAAGGGCTGGCCCCACCGATGTCAGAGGGTTGCGGCTTCGGAGGTGAATTTTTGGAGTTCGGCGGCGAGGTGACCCAGGGAATCGCGGCATGCACTGAAGTCTCCGGCCGTAGCCAAGCGTTCAATCTGTTTCAACAGGGCTGCCATGGAGACCGCACCCACGTTGGCGCAGGCGCCTTTGACGTAGTGGGCCAGGCGTGCGCAGCGCGTGGCGTCGGCATGCTCGATGGCATCCCGCAGCGCCGGCATCTGCTGGGTCGCGTCACCGATGAGCGTGGTCACCAATTCTCGCATCAGCTCCGGATCCTCCATACACACATTCCGCAACTGATCTACATCGAAGACGACGTCTGTCTGGTCCAGCATGGCCGGCGATTCCTCCCGCTACCGGGAGTATCGTCGGAAGGGCGCCGGTCCGGCTATGGGCCAAAAGCCTTAGTTGACACTAGAGGAAAAGACCGATTACGGCTTGGGAAGTATGCTATTGATCTGCGCGTCGAGTTCCCGAGCCTCAGCTTTGCGTTTGGTCTTCCGCAACATCGCGGTGAAGTGATTCAATCCTTCGACGACTTCAGGGCTTTCCTGTGCCGGGTTCTCGCGCACCATCGCCAGGACCTGGCGGTAGAACGGCTCGGCCTTGGCGTAACGGCCGTCGATCCGGTATGCTTCCGCAAGGTCTGTTAACGCGATCGCTAAGGAAGAGTCATTTGGCTCACGGGAACTTTCCAGGATGGGGATGGCTTTCTGGAGCGACGCCTCCGCCTCTGTGTTGCGCCCCTGGGCCAGGAAGAGCCGCGCCATTCCGACTTCCGCGATCGCAGTGTAGCGCTGCGCCTTTCCTAGTGTCTTTTCCAGAATGGAGAGCGCGCGACGGTACAATGGCTCGGCGGCGGCATATTGGTTCTCCGAGTGGTAGGTCACGGCGATGTTGGTCAATATGACTCCGACCGCAGGGTCGTCTGCGCCGAACGCCTTCTCGGTGATGCTGAGCGACCGCTCGAACGACGAGCGGGCTGCGGGAAAATCATGCTGCATCGCATGGAGACCGCCCAATTGAAGAAGGACACTGGCCACGGCGAGATGATCCGCTCCGAGCTTTTCCGCCGCCTGCGCCGCAGCCGCGAAAGCCTGATCGGCCTCGGCCAAATGCCCGGCGTTCTGAAGCTGGACCGCTTGATCCACATATTGCCGCCAGCTCGCGGATGGGACCTCGGCGCTGTACGCCAAAACAGGAATCCAGAGCGCCCCCATTAAGAAACGGAGCACGAGGTGTTTCTCCCTCGTGTTTCCAAAAAACAAAACGAGACCGCCGCAACGCATTAAAAATCCAGTTCCGCCAATGGGGAAATATTAGCGTTGAGCGTTCGATGGGCGCAATTGCAGCAGTCCGATTCGGACTGATCCGAATTGTCCCAGTGGCCATGGGCTCGCTGAGCCTGATTTACCAGTTGGTCAGCGAACCATCGGGCCGGTGGAATAAGGGAATGGGGCGGCTGCGCTCGGTGACTTCAAGCACCATTTGCAGCGGCTTGGGATCGAACTCCACACCCAGGCCGGGCCGGCGGTTGGGCCAGATCTTTCCGTTGCGGAAATCGTAGCTCGCGGGCAAGTGGGGCTCGGGGCCAGGACCGGCGCCCAGCATCTCCATGAGCACGGGACCAGAGAAGGAAAACGCGACATGGGCGACCGCGGCCTCGGCGACGGGGCCGGTGAAGTGAGGGATCAAGCCGACGTAGTGTGTTTCGCAGAGAGTCGCGATTTTTTTGTATTCGGTGATGCCGCCTACGTTGGGCAGCGTGACGCGTGCGTAGTCGATGAGGCGTTCTTCGACCAGCCGGTTGACGTCCCAGCGGTCGCCGAACTGCTCGCCCACGGCGATGGGCACTTTCACCTGCGGGCGGAGCTGGCGGTAAACGTCGGTGTTTTCGGAGCGGAGCAGGTCCTCGCAAAAATAGGGCTCGAGCGGTTCGATCAAGGTGCTGAGCCGGATGGCATCCGGCAGATCGAGGCGGGTGTGATAGTCGATGGCCCAATCGCCGTCCTTGCCCACACCTTCGCGGATCTGAACACATTCTTCGAACGTTTTTCGCACCATCTGGTGGGAGTTGAATGTGACGCCGTCAGGGGGCTCGGCCACCGAAGTGCGGAAGGCACGGAAACCGGCTTCGATGCAGGCGCGCGCCGTCTCTTTGAGGTCGCCCTTTGGCGGAAAGCTGGTGGAATAGCACTCGATGTGATCGCGCGATTGGCCGCCTAGTAACTCATAAATGGGCACGCCCAGGGCCTTGCCCTTGATGTCCCATAGCGCCAGGTCAAGCGCACCGAGCGCGTGGAGTTTCTCCCGTCCGGCCGGATAGAAGCGGCCGCGGTAGACGAGCTGCCAGAGGTAGTCGATCTTCGAGGGATCGTCGCCAATGAGCATGTCGGCGCATTCGGCGATGGTGTCATGCGATCCACCTTCGCCGATGCCGGTGATGCCGGCGTCGGTTTCCACCGTCACGATGTTGAAACTCTGGTTAAACATGGGGCGCGAGCGGGGGTTCCGGTAGAAGCGAATGCGCTTGATTTTCATTTTGGGGAGATCGGCGTGGAGTTGCGCCGGGCGGGCGAGTGCGGCGGCGGCGCCGGCAGCAAGAGAAGAGAGAAACGTGCGGCGTTGCATGTGGGAAACGATATCAGATTCGAATTGGGCGAGCGCGGGCGGTCCGCCGCCAAGAGGTGCAGCGCATGGCCACGCCCGTTCTTGGCGGGGGCTTGCGGCTTTTTGCCCTTACGAAGAAAAATGCCGCAGATCTCCGGCAAAAAGCGCCGTAAGCCGTTCCTGTCACCGTGGCCTTGCGGCGCCGAATTGGAACCAGGCACGCATCACCTGCTGGCGGGCGTCGAGGATGGCGGTGGCAACGAAGCCGGGCTCCTGGGGATCGCCGAAGCGGAGATCCAAGGCTTCGACGCGCGTTGCGCCCTCCGACTCGTCGGACGGTGTCATCTGCCAGAAAGGATACTGCGAGAAACGCAGAAACTCCTGAAAAACTTCGGTGCGGCGCGCCGCGTCGAAGGCGGGCGAGGGCTCAGGTTTGTAGTAGGGACGGGCGGAGGGATCGAATTCTCCCAGAAGGTTGACGTCCTGGATCACGTACGATTCGGCCGTTTCTATCAGGCCGCGCCATCGGAAAGGGTTCTGTGAGGCCAGCGCGGCCACCCGACGCGGAGCGGAACCGTTGTAGATGCGGGATTCGAGCGTATCGACAGCGCGCGCGTGCGCGATCGAGCGCCCGCCGTCATAGAGCAGCAGAAACAGGAGCGCGAAGATCGCAAATCCGCGACGGGCGCCGCCCTTCGGCTGTGTAGCTGCGCCGATTTCCGCATTGACCAGACGCACCACAGCCGGCGCGAAGATGGCCAGGAGCAGCACTCCCCAGATCCAGAAGTCGATGACGCCGGTAATGTCCCAGCGCAACCAGCGCGCGGAAAAAGGCAGCAATAGGCGCACGCCATAGATGTTGGTCAAATCGAGGACAAGGTGGCTCGCGACCCCGATGAAAGCAATGAAATACGCGCCCAGCCAATTCAGCGGCTTCCGCGACGCCAGCCGCACCAGCAGCACACAAGCCAGGGGCAACACCGGCAGCATCACGAGCGAGTGCGTGATGTGCCGGTGATAGTGAAGATAGTTCAGCGAACCGCCAAAGGCGGTGACGATATCGCAGTCGGGCGCATTGGCAGCCAGGAGCATGATCCAAGGAGCGCGCGGTGTCAGGCGGTCGAAGCCCGCGCGGCTCAGCAGGACGCCGGTGAGGGAATGCGTGAGAGGGTCCACGCGGGGTACGCTACTGGTCCGCCAGGCCGGCGTCGCGCACGTGCGCGATATTCGGATATCCGTTCATGGCCAGACGGCACGCAGGGTTGGAGTGATAACGCGGCGCGTGAAAAGTGAACTTGGGCACGTAGACGATGTCTCCCTCATCCGCGATGATGACGCCCTGGCCCTCGATGGGATATCGGATCTGGCCCAGCATGACAAGCCAGCTTTCGGCGCACTCCGGATGATAGTGGCCGCGGTTTCGCATGTTGATGGGCGGCAGCTCCCGTTCGTAGCCGTAGATGATGTTGGCGAACGCACGGTCATCGATGACGAACGGCTGGCCGCGAAATTTGGGGTCCTTGGCCAACTCATACAGATTTACGTGAGGTTTATTGCCCCGGTCATACAGGCCGGGTTTGCGGTTGAGTTTTGCCTGAATCCACTTGAAACCGGGCATTTCGGGCGGATCCACATCGACGGGATAGAAGGTTTTCGCATGCGCGACGTTCACTTCGTAGCGCAGGGCAGGTTTGTTGCCGACGGTTTCGATCGAATAGATCGTTTGCATGGGCACCTGAACCAGCGAACCCTTGATGGCGAGGATGGGCTGCTGTCCCTCGATCTCAAATCGCAACTGGCCATCGACCACCGCCCAGAACTCACGGGTGTCGGGGTGAAAGCGGCGCGGCACTTTGCTTCCCGGGGCCGACTGGATGTACTCGCCATGTAGGTGGTCGTCATCCACGATCACCTGGCGCCACTCGGCCTCGCCGCCGTGCTGCTTCTTGAGGTCCGCGAGGCGCGTGATGGGTTTGTGCGGCGGGGTGTACTTGGGAACCTCGACCGGCTTGGGCGCCCACGAGGCCTGCTCAGAGGGGCCGCTGCGGCTCTGGGCGAAGCCAAGCGATCCAACGACGGTGGCGAGCGCGATGAGAGCGAGTTTCATAAGCACGGGTGGGAAGAAGCGAGGATTGTATCACGCGTGAGCGCGCGCGGCGCACGGCGGTGAGGCGCGAATTCCGAATGCGAGGTAGGGCTAATGCGGCTGAGACCAGGGAGTCTGCCGGGGAGGTTTGAACGACGCGCGGCGACGCGCACCCTTTCGCCGCAATTCGGCCTGGCGAGCCACGGCGGCCGCCCGGGCGCTGGCATGAGCCAGGAGATCGTCGCCCGTCAGTTCGTGGTTTCCGGTCTGAGGCTTTTCCAGGTCGGCGGACAATTTTTGAGCGCACAAGCCAGGGCCTTCTTGAATGGCGATGTGATGCTTTTGGAACAGGGTAAGGTCGGCAGTAATCACGAAGCGGATGGTCGGTTCACCCTCTGCGACGTTATCGAACTTGTAGGCACGGATATTCTGTCTTTGGTCGAACCCCATGTACCGCAACGCCATGGCTCCCCCTTTGCGCGTTGTGAGCCGCCGAAGCGCCGCATCGGACGCCGTCGGAGCTTGACCTGAAATCACTCGCCTACCTGGGATGACTCGGCCGGCGTCAAGCCAGCTTCCGCTTCCTCTTTGCCTTCCGAAGACTCCTTCTCCGGATGCTGCTTCCGCAACATTCGTTTGGCCGCCTTCTCACGCTGCCACTCCATGCGGGCGATTTCCTTCTGGCGTTTTTTAAATGTGGTTCGCGAACGGGTAGCCATACTCTAGAACTCCCTTCATCAGCGGGCCGCCGCGAGGGCGCCCCGTGTCCCCATGAGTAATCCCTTTGACGCCTTCGACGGTTTCATGCCGCTCAAGCAGCGAGCGGATACACGTCTCACTTAAAGCTGCGTCCAAATTGCCCAGGAAGATTCTTTTCATATCGTCACCCCGTATCTTTCAATTGAGCGGGCTCGACGAGGCAGACCTTGGCTCAGCCTGGTTGTAGCAGGGCTCTTAAAAGGCACTTCCAGTGTAACAGTTTCGAACGAGACTTGCTTGCCGGCTAGGTTTTCTGCCGGTGATCGTTGACGATGGACCGCACAATGAAGGGCGGACGCTGTTTGACCTCTTCGAAGATTCGTCCCAGATACTCGGCCATAATGCTGAGGCTGAATAACTGCACGGCGCCGAGTAACAGGATGGCCACTAACAGCGTAAGATAACCGCGTGGTGCATTCGGGATGACGAAATACAGGACGAAGTAGACGATGATAGCCGTGCCGGCGAGAAACGTGACCATCAAAGCCATGAGCGAAATCAATTCAAGAGGACGGTAAGAGAAAGAGAAGATGCCGCGCTTGGCCCAGCGCACGTTCTCGAGGAGAGAATTCGTGGATTCGCCCGCGAAGCGCGCCGCGCGAATGTAGGGCACGCCGGTTTGCCGGAATCCGACCCAACTTCTGAGGCCGCGCAGGAAACGGTCGCGCTCCGGCATCTGGAGCATGGCGTCCACCACGCTGCGGCTCATCACGGAGAAATCTCCCGCATCCAGGGGCACGTCGATGTAAGACAGCCCTCGGTAAATGCGGTAGAAAAGCTTGCGGGCCGATTCCATCAACGGATTTTCGCGCCGCTCGCCGCGAACGCCGTAGACCACGTCATAGCCCTTCAGCCACTCGGCAACCAGCAGGGGGATCGTCTCCGGCGGGTCCTGGAGGTCGCCATCCATCAGGATGACCGCGTCGCCAAGCGACTGTCGCATGCCGCTGGTGAAAGCCATCTGCGAGCCGAAATTGCGGCTGTGCGAGATGACGGTTACGCGCGCATCCTGCCGGGCGATCTCGATCAGGATTTCTTCGGCGTTGTCGGGGCTGTTGTCGTTGACGAAAATGATTTCGTAGTTGACGCTCACCTGCGGCAGTACCTGGGTCAAACGGGCGTACATCTCGCGCACGTTGCCCGCATCGCGGTAGCAGGCCACCACCACCGAGATGGAGTGATCGGTCAGCACGAGGCGGCTCCGGCAAGTTGGGCGGCAATCGATGCCACTACTTTTTCGACGGTGAGGCCATTGAGCGCACGCAGGTATGCCTGGCTGCCGGTGGTCGAAGCAAAACGATCCTCCGCGCCGAACAGGCAGCGCGGGCCAGGAACGCGGTTCATGGCCGACCATTCGGCGATGGCTGAGCCCAGGCCTCCGATGCGGCTGTGCTCTTCGATGGTGAACAACGCCCGGGTTTCCTCCGCGCAGGCGCGCAGCGCAGCGTCATCCAGCGGCTTGACGGTGTGCATGCTGAGCACGCGGCAGGAGACGGAGCGCTCACGCAGACGGTCGGAGACCTCAACGGCCAGCGGCAGGATATTGCCCGTCGAAACGAGCGCGCAATCGCGGCCTTCGCGCAGGGTAAGGGCGCGGCCGATCTCGAAACGCACGGGGCCGCGATGCATCGCGGGATCGCCGGCGCGGCCGATTCGCAGATACACCGGCGAGCCCTGCGCGGCCGCGGCGCAAACGGCCGCTTCCGCTTCCACGGGATCGCCGGGGCACAGAACCGTCATGTTAGGAAGCACGCGCATGACGGCAATGTCTTCGAGGGCGTGATGCGTGGGCCCGTTGGGACCGTAACTGTATCCGCCACCCACCCCCACAATGGTGACGGCCGCTTGGTGATAGCAGACATCGTTGCGCACCTGCTCCAGGCAGCGCAGCGTGGCGAAGGGCGCAATGGAGTAGGCAAAGGGCCGCATGCCGTCCAACGCCAAACCCGCGGCCACGCCGATCATGTTGCTCTCGGCAACACCAACGTTCAAGAATCGGCCCGGGAACTCGCGGGCAAATTCGTCGAAGATCTTGAATCCGAGATCGCTGGTGAGCAGCAGAACTCGCGGATCCTGCCGCGCGGCCGCGGTCAGCCCGCGAACAAACGCCGCCCTCATCCACTGATCTCCAGCAAGGCGCGCCTCAGGTCGTCGTCGTTGGGCGGCCGGTAGTGCCACTCGAGATCGTTTTCCATGAACGAAACGCCTTTACCCTTCACGGTTCGAGCGATGACGGCGGAGGGCCTGCCCGGTTCGAATGGGACCGCAGCCAGAACTGACACCACGGCCTCGATATCGTGCCCGTCGATTTCCCGGACGCACCATCCGAAGGCCCGCCACTTTTCGGCAAATGGATCCATGGCGGGAGACGTGCGGTCCATGGCCGACCAGCCATTGTAGTCGACGATGGCGGTCAAGTTGTCGAGGTGCTGGGCCGGCGTGAAAAGAGCCGCTTCCCAGACGCTTCCCTCGTAGCACTCGCCATCGCTGAGCACGACAAACACACGATAGCTTGCGCCGCGCAGCTTCGCGGCGAGTGCCATTCCGGCCCCGATGGGCAGCCCATGACCCAGCGAGCCAGTGGCGGCTTCGATGCCGGGAACGCAGCGTGGACCGGGATGCTCGGCCAACCTGCCGCCATCGCGCGCGTACTCCGCGAGCGTTGATTCCGGAAAAAAGCCGCGCTCCGCCAGCGCGCCATACTGCGCCATGCAACCGTGACCTTTGCTGAGCAGCAGGCGATCGCGGTCCGGATCGCCGGGCTTGGCGGGATCGATGCGAAGCACGGAAAAATAGAGAGCTACAAGAAGATCTACGCAGGAGAGAGCGGACGCAACATGCGGCGTCTTGCCGTCATGCGCCATCCGCAAGATTCGTGCGCGCACCGCACGGGCGCGCGCCTGGAGCATGGGCACACTCACGTCTTTCAAGTTTTTTCCGGATTGAAACATCCCACTATACCAAGATTGCCCGCATTCCAAGCCAGCGTCAGGCGTCCCAGCGCGGAATTGCGGAGCCAGGGAACGAGCCGGCGCTTCATGGCGGATGGAATCGGCGCCATGCCGGTCCAGTAATAGATGGGATAGCGGTTCCGGACGGAAAAGACGCGCAACACGTCGAAGCCGTTCTTGGCGAAGATGCGCGCGATGGTGTGGCGATTGTAGAGGTAGATGTGCTCGACGTCGATGATAGGGCTGCGCTCGCCCAGAAGGCGGTGGGTCCACGCCCCCGCATCGTGGTGAATCAGCAACAGCAGCCCGCCAGGCCGCAGAACGCGGCGGCAGGCTTGCAGGGTTTCGTTTGGGCACGCCAGGTGGTCGAAGACCTGGAACCCGCAAACCACGCTGAAGTGACGCTCGGGGAACAGGCCGTCGCGAAAGCTGTCGAGAAGGATAGAGTCACGGACGCGCGGTGATGCGGCTTCCACGGCATCCCGGCTCGGCTCCACGCCGCAGGCTTCCGCGAAACCGAGATCGAGCGCTCGCTCGAGGAAAAATCCGCTGCCGCAGCCGATCTCGAGCAGGCGGTCTTGGGCCGGCGCCAACGGCACGACTTCGCGAAGATAGTGCGCGTAGGTTTCGCCGGCAAATGCGGCTTCCTGCGCGTAAGTCAGGCGGCTTTGCGCGTAGAGCCGGGCGAGTTCAGCTTCCTCGAGAACGGGATCCGAGCGGACCAATCCGCAATTCGCGCAGCGCACCACGCGGTAATGTACGCGGTCGGGAATGCGGCGCGCGGAAAAGCGGTCGCTGGTGAAAGCCGCGTCGCCTAGCGATTCCGCGTATAGAGGGCGATCCCAGCGGTCGGTATCACAGATCGCGCACAGCGTGTGACGCATAGGGCTGCGGCTTCCAGTATCCCCGGGACTGGAACCATTGGATGGTTTTCTCGAGGCCCGAAGCCAGACTGGTTCGTGGGGCCCATTTCAACGCGCGGCGTGCTTTGCTGTAGTCCGCGAGCCAGGTGTCGGTATCCCAGTCACGGCCCGGCATGGCTCCCCAATTCACCTGGATGCCGGATCCGGTCAGGTGGATGGCCTGTTGGACGACGTCGCGGACGGTGGACTGGATTCCGCTGCCGATGTTGAAGACTTCGCCGAACTGGAGGCGCAACTCGTCGACCCGCAACAACGCATCGACAACATCGTCCACGTAGATGAAATCGCGAGCGGTCTCGGGGGGCACGGTGTCGAGGTCATGTCCCTCGAGGCAGCGCTGGATCACCGTGGGCACGAAGCGCGAAGGCTCTTCGTAGGGACCGTAAACAGAAAACAGGCGCAGCGTGTTGATGGGCCGGTGTTCGGCATGCGCACGGTATCCGCAAACCAGGGTTTGCGCGCACTTCGCCACGGCGTAGTAGCTGCGGGGCTCGAGCGGATCGGTCTCCCGCATGGCGTAGGGTTTGGCGCCGTATTCGGAGGAGCTTCCGGTGTTGACCAACAGTTTGTAGTCGACCTCGGCGCAGGCTTTCAGGAGGTTCCAGGTGCCGAAAACATCCGTGAGGATGATGCGGTCGGCGTCGGTTTCATGCGGATAGGCACCGTGGACGGCGAGATGGTAAATGATCGTCGGCTCAATAGCACGGATGAACTGACACAAGCGTTCGAGGTCGGTCAGATCACCCTCGTGGAAGTGGAGCTTGTTTTCGAGGTCTTCGAGGCGCCAGCGATTGGCTCCGGGCCGCGCCAGAACATGCACCTCGCAACCGAGTTCGGCCAGTTTTCGGGCCAGGCAGGAGCCTACAAAACCGGTGGCGCCGGTGATGAAAAACCGTTCTTCCCTGACATTCAACATCGAGAACCCGATGATAGCATTCAGGGCTCAGGACGTGAGTTTTTCGAAATGGCTCCTGCGCGTCAGCGAAAATTACAGGCCCTGAGAAGAGGATCCGTTCAGCAACGGGTTAATCAGGCTCGACGTGTCCTGGGGATTCGTGCCGTTGATCTGGGGCCCGTAGGTGGACGACGAATCCGACTGGGTCGAATCGCTGCTGTGATGGCCGTGATGCCCGCCGTGATGGTGATGGCTCAAGATTCCCGCCTGCTGCAGATCCGAGGCCGACGGCAACTGTCCTGTTGTGGCGGCGTTCTGGAATTGGCTGGCGAGCTGGTTGAGCTGGTTCGCACGAGACGTATCGCCCTGGCTTTGCGCGTCTTTGGCTGCCTGTTGCAGCTTGTTGGCAATGCTCGTGGTGATCTGCTGGAACTCGTTTGGATCCTGCTGCTGAATCTGTTGCAGCATATTGAGAAACGTGGCCGTGGGCGAGATATTCGCAGTGCTGTCCTGCGATGTGGTCGTCGACGACACGGTGCTGTTGCTTCCGGCAGGCGTATTGTTGCTGACCGGCTGAAACAAGCTCGGTTGTAGATTGGTAAGCGGATTAATCGTCATGACCTTCGTTAAGCAACTTCCCTGCCCCGCCTAAGTGCATGAAAAGAAAAGCCTGGCGGTCGAAGGCCGCCGCCAAATCCATGACATCGTCAAAGCCCTGACGCCGTGGCCCGGCTTAACCCCAATCTCCTTGCCTTGCCGCCGCGTGGCGCGATAGCATAGGCGTCTTTCGAGGAGAGCGAAGTTCAATGATCAAACGCCGCATCTGGATTCTGAGTGTATTTGCGCTCCTTACCGCGCTGGCATTCTTTGTGGCTGCCGGTGACGTGGCGCCAGGAACCGTCAAGCAGATTGCTCCTGGCGTCTGGTTCCGCGAAGGCGAAATTCACACCCTGGGACATTGCAATAACGCCATCATCGAGATGAAGGATTACCTCATTGTGGTGGATGCGAATTTTCCGAGTGGCGCCCGTGCTGCGATGGAAGCGGCCAAGAAAGTCTCGAACAAACCGGTGAAGTATGTCTTCGACACTCACCACCACGGCGACCACGCGTATGGCAACCCGGTTTGGACGCAAGCCGGTTCCATCACACTGGCCTACAAGGGAGTGGCCGAGGAAATGAAGCGCTACGAACCCAAACGCTGGCAGGCCACGGCCAAGGAGCGGAAGGATGTCGCGGAGCTGAATCTGACAAATCCGGAACCGCCCAAGCAGACTTTCGACAAGAGTCCGTTCATTTTGAAAGATGACACGCGCGAGGTGCGCTTCTATTTCTTTGGCTGGGCCCACACACGCGGCGATGGCTTTGTCTACTTGCCCAAGGAAAAGGTGCTGTGCTCGGGGGATGCGGCTGTAAACGGCGCCTACAACTACACGGCCGATGGGAACATTGCCAACTGGCCGAAAGTAGTGGCAGCCGCGCAGAAGCTTGACGTCGCGTACGTGCTTCCGGGACACGGCGGTTCAGGCGGCAAGGAAGTTCTCGAAGGGCAGAAGCAGTTCATGATCGAGTTACATCGCGCGGTGGAGGCCGCCGTGAAGCAGGGCAAAAAGCTCGACGACATCGTCAAGAAGGAAGGGGACAAGCTGGTTTCCACCAGCATTCAGCTCCCGGACAGCGTGAAAAATTGGGTAGGGGAGGGCCTGCCTGACCAGGTGCGCGACGCCTACCAGGAGATCACGCAGCACACCCCGATTGGAGACCTGCCGCACTAACGCTCGTCGCGCCCATGAGTTTCACCACGGCCAATGGAATTCGGATCGTCTACGACGATGTGGGCGAGGAGGAACCGGCGCTGCTGTTTCTTCCCGGCTGGTGCGTCAACCGGTCGGTATTCCGGGAGCTCATCAACCGTACGAGTCAGCAACGCCGTTCGCTGGCCCTGGATTGGCCGGGGCATGGCGCTTCGGACCCGCCCGCACGGGATTTCGGCGCGAAAGAACTCTTGCAGGCAGCCACGGCGGTGATCGAAGCCAGTGGCGCGATGGCCGTCGTGCCGGTTGCACTATCCCACGCGGGCTGGGTGGCTATCGAGCTTCGACGCAGACTGGGACGCCGCATTCCGAAACTCGTGCTGCTCGACTGGATCGTCACTGAACCGCCCGCGCCCTTTCTCGAAACGCTTCGCGGCATGCAATCGGCCGAGCACTGGAAGCAAACCGTGGACGAGACGCTGGCCATGTGGCTGCACGGCGTCGACAACCCGGACCTGAAGCACTTGGTCGAGGACGAGATTGCGGCCTATGGGCAGCCGATGTGGGCACGCGCTGCCCGTGAGGTCGGCGCTGCATACGAGAAAGAGGGCAGCCCCCTGCAGGCGCTCTCACATCTGGTGCCGGCCATCCCGGTGCTACATCTGTATGCACAGCCCGCGGATACGGCCTATCTGAACGCGCAGCAGGCCTTCTCGGCGAGCCATCCGTGGTTCCGCGTGCGCCGCCTGAAAGCCAGCAGCCACTTTCCGATGTTCGAAGTGCCGGAGGAAATGGCCGGCGCCATCGAGCAATTCGCGTTGTGAGTCTCTTTGCATCCGTTTGATACGATGCTGAATCGTGCGCATCGGCATCGACACCGGCGGGACCTTCACGGATTTCGTGGTGCTGCGGAATGACGGCTCCATCGAGAGCTTCAAGCTTCGCTCCAATCCGCGCGCGCCCGCCCGGGTGATTCTCGATGGCTTGCGCCGCATCGGGGCCGCCGCGCGGACTGAAGTCGTGCACGGTTCGACCGTAGCGACCAATGCGCTCCTCGAACGCAAGGGAGCGCGAACCGCGCTCATCACCACCGAGGGTTTCACCGATCTGGTGCGCATCGGCCGGCAGAACCGCGCGCAGCTTTACAACTTGAC
>Ga0187819_10000446_pt1 | contig 20525 bp, 20 predicted proteins | sample NC_wetland_sal_i_15_FD_132411 | JGI IMG/M metagenome (GOLD analysis project Ga0187819, IMG submission 132411) | Wetland sediment microbial communities from Neuse River Estuary, North Carolina, USA - SO4_4 | ecosystem: Environmental > Aquatic > Freshwater > Wetlands > Sediment | place: USA...
CGCACGATGACTTATGTCACGGCGACGCCACACTTGAAGAGACCTCAGAAAAGGACGCCGCGCATGTTCGCCACGGTGCTCCGGTACAATAAATTCCGTGCCCGAATCCACCTTTACACCTGCGCAAATGCTAGCGAAAGTCCAGATCTTTTCCGGGTTGACGGAGAGCGAATTAAGTTTTTTGGCGCAACGTGCGGTGCCGCGCAGCTATTCGGCGGGGGAGAGCGTGTTCGGCGAAGGTGAGCCTTGCTCTGGACTCTATGTCGTCGAGTCCGGCCATGTGCGAATCTTTAAGAGTTCGGCCAATGGACGCGAACAAGTACTCAGCATTGATGGTCCAGGCAGTTCCATCGCCGAACTCCCCGTTTTCGATGGCGGGAGCTATCCCGCGTCCGTCACGGCTATCGACGAGGCCAGGCTGCTCTTTGTCAGTAAGCAGGATTTTCAGGCATTATGTTTGGCCCATCCTGAGGTAGCGCTGAAGGTCTTGCGGGTGGTGGGTGCTCGCTTGCGCCGACTGGTTGGCATCATCGAAGAACTATCTTTCACCACAGTGCGACACAGGCTGGCCTCGTTTCTGTTGCGTCTCGCCCAGAGGGAAGGCAAGGGTTCCGCCGCCGGCGTGGAAATCACGTTGCCGGCCAGCAATCAGGAATTGGCGTCGCATATTGGCACGGTCCGCGAGCTCGTGTCCCGCAATCTTTCTCGCCTCCAAGCAGAGGGGATGCTTCAGATCGACGGGCGGACGGTGACGATCTCTAATCTGAAAGCGTTGGAAGCGGAAACGGATTCGCCCGAACAAGCCAAACCCTCGCACACCTAGATTCTTCCTGATTCCTCCGATTCTGACTCCTCTCGTCCAAGTTTGCCCTGCGTGACAAAAGTCATCGGCAAGCGTTGTTCATTCCGCTAGCTTTAGAACGTCAAGCGCGGCCTATAAGGTTCGAGCTGGGTCGTGAGGAGAATGCAATGAGCATGACCGCCGAAAAAACCGTTCGTGAATTAGCGCTGGAGAATACCACTGCCACGAGAGTCTTTGAAAAGCTAGGCATTGACTACTGCTGCGGAGGCAACAAATCGCTGGAAGAAGCCTGCCGTGCGTCAAACCTTGCGATGGAAGAGGTGATCGATTCATTGGAAATGGCCGAGGAAGCGGCGCACGCTGCACAGAAAGACCGAAACTGGCAAACGGAGCCCCTCGCGGATTTGGTCGCACACATCAAGAACACGCACCATAAGTACACGCGGGAAGAAATGGCTCGGCTGGTCCCTCTCCTAGATAAAGTTTTCTCTGTCCACGGGAAGAACCATCCCGAACTGCAGAACGTCCGTGCCAGCTTTCAGGGCTTGGTCCAGGAGCTGACTACACACATGATGAAAGAAGAGCGGGTTCTATTCCCCTACATAGTGAGGATGGAGGAGGCTGTTATCCAGAAAGAACCGGTTCTGCCACCACCGTTCGGCAGCGTGCAAAATCCTGTGGCCATGATGGAACACGAGCACAACTCCGCTGGGAACGCACTGCGTGCCATGCGTGAAGCCAGCTGTGGTTATACGGCTCCGGTCGACGCGTGCATCAGCTACCAAACGCTGTATGAGGCGCTCGCGGATTTTGAAGCCGATCTTCACCAGCACATTCACCTGGAGAACAACATTCTGTTTCCTCGGGCGATTGCGATGGAAAAAGCACACTAACGGAGAGGACAACCATGTCTGCGCTGCCAAGCTCGCGTTGCACTTCAATCCGCGCTGCGCTACTTCCGAGAGGCCGCACCCAAGCCCACTGGGGATGAGGAAGAGTCCCTGTTTCCGCGCCTACGGAAGATGCATCTTCCCGACGTAGAGGCCGCGATTGAAAGCCTTGAACCTCTCGAACACGACCATCTCTTGGCCGGCGTTTTGCACGCGGAGGTGGAAGAGATAGGGCAGCAATACCTCTCAGCGGGAAGCTTGGAATCCACGGGCGTCGAATCGTTCCGCAAAGCGATTGCCAGTCTTGTCTCCACCTACCAGCAGCACATCAGGATCGAGGACGAGTTCGTATTTCCTATGGCAGCGCGACTCCTGTCTTCAAGCGAGAAAGCAGCCATTGCGGACGAAATGGCTGCTCGCCGGAACGTACGACTTGTCCCCTCGACCTCAGAGATGCCCTAGTAAGAAGTCCCGAATCAGAGAACGGACAACCGACCAATGCATTCAGTCCGGTTCTCTCGATGCAAGAGATCGATAATTTCAATTTCCCTATCGTCCGCAATCACTATATGTATGAACTGTGGGTTCAGGTCGGTCCCGATCTGCAGCGCGCGTCCCGCGTGTGGGCATCCGTCTTGCAGCACTCAACATAGGGGAATTCTTTGCTGATCCGTTCATTTCAACAAAGGAAGGGGAAAGTCTACCTCGTCGGCGCTGGACCCGGTGATCCGGACTTGCTGACGGTAAGGGCTGTACGCACGCTTGGCTTGGCCGATGTCGTCCTGCATGATGCCTTGGTGTCTACCGAAGTCCTCGGGCTGGTGTCTCCCCACGCTCGGATCATGAGCGTCGGAAAACGATGCGGACGAAAGAGCATCACTCAAGACGAGATCAACGACTTACTACTGCGATTTAGTTTGTCTGGACAAGTCGTGGTGCGGTTGAAAAGCGGTGATCCGTTGATCTTTGGTCGCGCGGGGGAGGAACTAGAGGTTCTACGAAGTGCGGGCATTGATGTCGAGATTGTACCGGGCGTGACTGCGGCGCTCGCGGCCGCAGCCTCAATGCAAGTCTCTCTGACCGATCGCAGGACAGCTGAGCAACTCCTGGTCATCAGCGCTCATCGCGGAAATGGGAAAAACGGTTCGAACTGGCATAGTCTCGTGACAACTCGTACGACCGTCGTGGTCTACATGCCTGGGGAGTACGCCAGTGTTACCGGGGATCTCCGTCGCGCAGGCTTGAGTCCGTCTACTCCATGCGCTGTCATATCGAAAGTGTCGAGCCCAGAAGAACAACGTTACCAAACTACTCTCGGATTACTTCATCGCGCCCCAATCCTGCCGTCTCCGTGCGTCCTGATTGTAGGAGACACGTTGGCGACGGCAGCGTCACCGGAATTACAGTCACTCTGTCTACAAAGCATTCCAACTGAAGGGGACTCGCGCAAGCCTTCGGGATCTGTGGCTGAGGTTTGAAGATTTTTCGCCCCCCTAGAGTGAACTCCGAAAAGTGTCAAAGGCAGACGCACTGGCCTGCTCGTGCAACGTTCTGCGGCGGGTCTCACTGTCGATCTCCTTGTACTGAAATAGGCGACTCCGTATTTCGCCCAGTCTCGTGACCCAGAGAGCGTATTCCTCACCGAACTGTTCTTCCAATTCCTGGCGCAGTCTTCGGGCCAGAGCGGGACTCTTTCCTGCTGTCGAGATGGCGATTTGCAGCGGACCGCGGCGCACGACCGCGGACGCATAGCAGTTACAGTGCTCGATGTCGTCCACTGCGTTGCAGAAGGTCCGGAGCGCTTCGGCATCGTGAAAAACCTGAGCGTTAGTCTTGGCGTCGGCGACGGACACCGCAAGGAACGCTTCGCGCAGGTCTCCATCTTCATAACCGCGACCTACCCATTCCAGTCTTCCTGCGTGAGACCACGCAACAATCTGGTCAGTGGCGGCGGGAGCGATCACGCGGATCTTGGCTTCCGCGTCCAGAAGCTCCTTAACCTTTGCCTCGGCCATCTCGTTGCCTCCGACCACAACGCAAACTCGGTTCCGCAAGTTCAAGAACAACGGGTAGAGGGTGCTCATACCTGATCCTCGATTCCAAGAGGGTGTGGCCCGCGTTTCTGACGAAGGATCTCGGCGCCTTTTTCTGCCGCCTCCTGCACCAGAAATCCCATCTTCGGGCGCGTGCACTCGATGTCGACAGTCAAGCCGCGGCTGCGCAGTTCCTCCGAGGTCAGCGGCCCGACGGACGTAATCACCACCCTGGAAAGGGCCGCGCGCAGGGGTTCCGCCTTTGCCATTCTTTCGGCTACCTCGAAGAGGTGCCGTATCTGCACGGATGACGCCACGAGCAGCACGTGTACCCCGCCGTTGATGATCGACTCGACTGCGTTCTGAACCGGGCTGAGGTCTTCGGGCAATGCCCACTGATAGACATTCACCAAAGTTACGATCGCGCCGCGCTCTTGAAGTCCTGCGAACAACTCAGAATTCGTGATGCCGTACTCCTGCACAGCGATGCGGCGCCCCGCTACGGGAAACGTATTCTTGCTCTGGTCCAGCAGAATCAGCAGATCGCGCCATGTGTTGGGCTCCGGGACGGTGAGGCTGACTCCCACGCCCAGTTCCCTAAGAGCTGCAGTGGGCTTTGGCCCACGGGCAACAACCACAATATGGTTCAAATGGCGGGACAGTTCGTTTCGCGGATAAGCTTTCTCCACTGCCGACGCTAAAGCCTTGACTCCGACCCCAGTCGTGAAAATGACCATATCCACCTCGCCCGCAGACAGTCTCCGGGCGAAGTCCAAGGCTTCTCGATTTGATTCCAGGGAAACCTCTCGTACAGAGGGAGCCACGATTGGGACACCGCCAAGATTGGCGATGAGCTTGGCAATCTCGCGGGCGCGCCGACTCTCCAGGGCCAGGACGCAGAGTCCTCCGAAAGTGATGTTGGCCATCGCCTAAACTCTTTTCTGCAATCCTCTAGGAATGGTAATCGTTACCGGGGATATGAGCTGATCGTTGGCTTTCTTGGGACTAATTGCCGCGATGATTTTGCGGCAGCCGACGCTAATCGGCGGACATGAATGCAGTCATCGGCTCAATCTCTGGCACTGCAACCTTGGCCTCTTCAAATCGCAACAACAGTGAGCAGAGGGAAGCGGCCGCCACGATGCTTCCCAGGACGAAGAGCGCGTTCGCTCCCGAAAGACTTTCTGACTTGAATAACAGGGCTGCTAAAACTGCCCCAAAGTTTCCGCCGGCGCCTACGATGCCGGAAACAGATCCGATCGCCTGGGGGCGAATCAACGGAACCACGGCGTAGGTTACGCCGCACGCCATGCATACAAGCAAACCAAACAGCAGAAACGCCAGGGTGGCCGGCACGAGGATTGTCAGCCGCGAGAACAACACCATCAGCAAACCCTCGATCAGAATGGTCAGTCCCAGCAGGCGAGAACGGCCAACCAAGCCCCATCGGCTCCCAGCCCAGTCTCCTGCGATTCCGCCTAACGCTCGGGCAAAAAGGTTCATCATCCCGATGAGGCTGGCAAGAAGTCCAGCTAGTTTCAACGTCACATGAAAGGAGTCTTTGAAATATAGTGCGGCGACGTTGTCCACGGTGATTTCCACTCCGAAGCACGCGCCATATAAAAGAAAAAGCAGCCAAACACGGTAGTCGCCGGCAGCTTCCCAGAAAGCCTGTCCGCCAGTTCGCGGCACGAACGGTCGGCCATCCGGAGTGTCTTCGGTGAGGCGATAGTAGGCGATGCCCGTGAGCAACATCAGCGCGCCGGGAACGATCATTGCCAATCGCCAGCTCAGGAATTTGTCCGCGCCCCATCCGATGATGGCGCCGAACAACAGTGGCATTATCCATTGCGTGACGCCGCCGCCCAGATTTCCCCACCCAGCAGTCACGGCGTTGGCGGTGCCTACTACCGATCGCGAGAACATGATCGAGGTGTGGTACTGCGTAAGGACGAATGAAGCACCAACTAGCCCGATGGCCAGCCGAAAGAACAAGAACGAGTGGTAGCTATGAGAGAGGCCGATTCCCATCACTGGCAAGGCACCGAACACAAGCAAGGCCGAATAGGTACACCGTGGCCCGAAACGATCACACAGCCAACCGGTCAGTAATCGTGCAAAGATCGTGATCGCCACCGAGGCAATCACTGTGTTACCTACCTGCGCCTTGGTAAGCTTCAGATCGTCGCGCACAACGGCCATGAGCGGCGCGATGCCGAACCAAGCCACAAAGCTCAGGAAGAACGCGAACCATGACAAGTGAAAGGCACGCATCGGCACACTGTGGAAGTCCAACAGGCGAATGCGAGTCGCCTTTCCCCCGGAATCCGGTTCCAATGCTGCGTTGCGACCGAATTGAAGAGGCCTTTCTCCTAAGCGTGACTGCATGTTGCTTCTCCATCGGCAAGTGTCCCCGACTCTGTGCAAAGCAACGGCAGATCCTCCGCGCTTTCTGTCGCGGCTGGCGTCACATGCGCTCCGACCTCGAGGAAAATGACTCCGTGCTCCACGCGTGTGCGGAAGGTCTCAACGCAACTCGACGGGCTTGCGCTGTTCAGGCTTTCGCCGGTTTCGAGGCTTATCTTCCACGCGTGCAGCGGGCAGATGACGGCAGCACCCGACACAATGCCGTCGGCCAAGGGCCCGCTTCTATGCGGACAGCGATTGTCCACGGCAAGGAACCGGTCACCCAGGTTGAAGATGGCGATCGAGCGATTCGCGATATTCACGGCGCGGCCCTCTCGCAGCGGTATGTCGTGAGAAAAGGCAATGCGGACCCACCCTTTCGCTTCCTTCATACGAAGACCTCCTCCAGCGGCTTAATTTGTACGAACTGACTGGGATGGCGCGGAGAATCCCGCTCCAGCCAGGCGTCGCTCGACCGTTCCTTCGACTTGCGCAGACGGTCCAGCAGGCCGTGCTTGGCCGTATCCGGCGCATATACGGTTTCTTTCCGAACTTTCTCGATTCCGACCCGCTCGACGAAGTCGTAAGTGCGTTCCAGGTAGTTGGCGCTCTCCCGGTAGTACTGGAAAAAGAGCGCGGCGGCTGCGAGCGCCTCTTCCGTAGTTTCGGTGGTGATCAGCAAATCTGCTTTGCGTACTTTCTTGCCGGCGGCACCGCCGACAACCACCTGCCAGCTTCCCTCCTGCCCGATCAGGCCTATGTCTTTGACCGTTGCCTCGGCGCAATTGCGGGGGCAGCCGACCGCCCCCATCTTCACTTTGTGAGGAGTGAACAGATTCTCAAAACGGCGTTCCATCTCGATTCCGGCGCTGGTTGAGTCCTGCACCCCGAAGCGGCAAAACTCCGTGCCCACGCAGGTCTTCACCATCCGGACGCCCTTCGTGTAGGCCTGACCGGAGGGCATTCCCAGGTCGGCCCAGACTTTCGGCAGGTCCGACTTCTTCACACCCAGCAGGTCAATGCGCTGACTGCCGGTGATCTTGACCATGGGCACTCTGTATTTTTCGGCAACATCGGCGATTCGGCGCAGTTCGTCCGGCGACGTCACGCCGCCGCGAATGCGCGGCACCACGGAGAATGTTCCGTCCTTCTGAATGTTGGCGTGTACGCGGTCGTTGATGAAGCGCGCCGAACGGTCCTCGTCGTGATCGCCACACCACAGCATGTCGAGCATGTAACTTAACGCGGGTTTGCAGACTTCACAGCCGATTCCGTTGCCGTAAATTTCCAGGACCTCCTGCACAGACTTCAGTTGTTGGCTGCGCAGGATTTCGCGCAACTGGTCTTCGGCCACAGGAATGCACTTGCAGATCGTTCGCTTAACCTCTTCCTCAAATTCCGGCACGACCGCTTTGAGCAGCGACTGGCAAAGGCCGGAGCAGCTTCCACAGCCAGTCGACGCGCGCGTGCACTCTCTAAGCTGCGCCAACGTATTCACGCCTTTTTCGTGAATCGCCTGAATGATCGTGCCTTTGTTCACTCCCATGCACCCACAGACCGTTTCACTGTCTGCCATCTGGGCAATATCAATGCCCGAGTCCTCCGACGGTGCGGGAAACAAGAGTTGCCGTCGAAGCGGCACCAGATCTTTCGCGGTCCGCAACCAGTCCATGTAGCGATGGCTATCGGCTGTGTCACCGACAAGGATGACCCCCGCGAGCTTGCCGCCTTTAAGAGTCAGCTTGCGGTAGATGCCGAGTGCGGGATCCTCGTAACGGATCACCTCTGAGCCGTCGAGCTTGTCGCCGATCTCGCCCGCCGAAAAGACATCGACGCCCATGATCTTCAGCTTTGCTGCTTGCACGCTGCCTTGATATTTCGGACCTTTATTTCCCGTAATGGTTGCGGCCAGGACTTTCCCCTGCTCGATGAGCGGCGCAACCAGGCCGTAGCAGATGCCGTTGTGCTGCACGCATTCGCCAACAGCAAAAATGTCAGGATGCGATGTTTCCATGTAGTCGTTGACAACGATGCCACGCTTGACCTCAAGCCCCGCCTCGTGGCCGAGTCCGACGTTGGGGCGAATGCCAGCGGCGATCACAACCAGATCAGCCGGAATGCTGCCGCCACCCTTGAATTGAACGCCCTCCACTTTTCCATTGCCGAGAATTGCGGTGGTACTAAGCCCAAGTAGCACGGTGATACCCAACTGGTTCATCTTGGCCGCGAGATAACCTCCGCCTGTCGGGTCCAACTGGCGCTCCATCAGCGTGTCCATCAGATGGACGACGGTCACATCGCACCCTTGCACTTGCAGTCCGCGAGCCGCTTCCAATCCAAGCAAGCCGCCTCCGATCACGACGGCTTTGATCCCTGGCCGGCAGCGCTCCAACAGCGCGCGCGTGTCGTCAAGATTGCGGAAGACGAAGACCCCCTCCTTTTTCACTTCTTCGATTGAAGGAATGAGGGGTACGCTTCCAGTCGCCAACAGGAGCTTGTCGAAAGAAGTCACGCTTCCGTCGTCACCGGTCACGGTCTTCGCTTGGGAATCGACACCAGCGATGCGGACGCCGAGCCGGAGGTCAATACCGTTCTGCCGGTACCAGTCGAGTCCGTTCAGGACGATGTCGTCGCTTGCCTTTTCTCCCGCCAGAACCGACGAGAGCAGAATGCGGTTGTAGTTGACGTGAGTCTCGTCACCAAAGATCGTGATGGCAAACTTGGGCGAGTGGCGCAAGATCTGTTCTACACAGGCGACGCCGGCCATTCCGTTTCCTACGACTACCAGCTTCTTCAAGAGTTCACCTCCGCCGATTGCCTTCTGCCGCTGCGTATTTTTGGCCCGCCGTTCCTTTGGAGAAACGCTTAATTGAACAGATACGGCGCACTGCTTGTAGTTCGGCTCCCGCGAAATCGGATCAAACGCGCTCTGCGTGACTTGGTTTGCATTGCTTTCCGCGAAGTGAAACGGCATAAATACCTGGCCGGGTGCAACGATCTCCGTGACCCGCAACTCAACGTTCCGAACCCGGCCTCGCCGCGAAATAACGTCCACACCATCGTGAGGTTTCAATCGCAAGGCTTGGGCATCGCGCGTGTTCATTTCCAGCCACGCGTTCGGCGACATTCTTTCGAGTATCGGTACCTGAGCGGTCTTCGTGCGGGTATGCCAGTGCTCTACCGTCCGGCCTGTATTGAGCACGAACGGAAACTGCTGGTTTGGTTGTTCAGGGAATGGCGTCCATTCGATGCAGAACAGCTTGGCCTTGCCGTCCTCCGTGGGGAAACGCCCGTCTGCGTAAAGCCGGGTCGTGCCCACTTCGGTCTTTCCTTCCGGGAACGGCCACTGAATTCCGTTGTGTTCTTCGATCAGGCTGTAGCTCAGCCCCGAGTAGTCACAAAGCCGCCCCTTCGAAACGAGCTTCCATTCTTCGAACGCGTGCTCCGGAAGCGTCCATCCAGGGAACACCTCCTCGCGGCATCCAAGCTTGTCCGCGAGCGCGAGGAAGATGTCGAAATCCGGCTTCGCATCCCCAGGCGGGTTGACCGCGCGATTTACCTTGCTCACGCGCCGCTCGGAGTTCGTGTACGTTCCTTCCTTCTCACCCCAGATAGCGGCCGGTAAGACGAGGTGAGCAATCTCCGTGGTTGGTGTGGGATGAAACCCATCCTGCACTACCAGGAAATCCAGGGTCTCCAAGCCTTGCTTCAGGACGTCGAGATTCGGGAACGAAACAATCGGATTCGTGGCAATGATCCAGAGTGCACGAATTTTCTTGCCAACGGCGGCCTCGACGATATCGGGATAGGCCAAGCCTCTGGTAATCGGAATTCGATTCGAATCGACCTTCCACAAGCGCGCCAACTGTTCTCGATGCTCGGCGTTTTCAAATTTCCGGTATCCTGGCAAACTCGACGCGAAGCCCGCCTCACGCGTACCCATCGCATTGCACTGTCCGGTGATCGAAAACGGCGAGGCCCCGACGCGACCGATATTTCCCGTAATCAGAGCAAAATTGTTGATCGCATTTACCGTCTCCGCGCCTTGCGTACTGTGATTCACCCCCATGGTCCATCCGATGAAAGCTGCCTGTGCGTTTCCGTAGAGGTCCGCAGTCTTGATAATCAGGTCTTCACTTAATCCCGTAATGTGTGCCACGTACGCAGGTGTGTATTTCTCGACGAAACGTACGAGTTCCGCGAATCCGCTGGTATGTTTCGCGATGTATTCGCAGTCAATCTGACCCGTGCGAATCAGCAGATGGATCAACCCGTTCAGCAAAGCAATATCGGACCGCGGCTTCAGGGGCAGGAACAGATCGGCCATCATTGCGGTCTTGGTGACCCGCGGATCGGCAACGATCAGAGTCTTCCTGGGGTTTGCCTCCAGATGTTGGCAGAGAATCGGATGGTTGTCGGCGATGTTGGCGCCAATCAGAAAAATGACGTCCGCTTTCTGCAGATCTTCATAGGCTCCCGGCGGCCCATCGCTGCCGAACGACCGTTTATAGCCAGAGACAGCGCTCGCCATGCACAGGGTCGTGTTTCCATCGTAGTTCTTGGTTCCGAATCCCAATTGGACAAGCTTCCCCAGCGCATAGAATTCTTCTGTGACCAGTTGTCCAGTGCTGATCACACCTAGAGCGTCCGGGCCGTACCGCTCCTGCGTGGCGCGAAACTTCCCCACCATCGTGTGAAGAGCTTCGTCCCAACTCACCGGAACCAACTTGCCATTCTTCCTCAAGAGGGGGCACTTTGCCCGATTGGAGGCTTCGAGCGTGTAGTGCTCCGATAAGCCCTTTGGACAAAGCTTTCCCAGATTTACTGGATGATGCGGGTTGCCGCGGACGCTCACCGCGCGGCCATCTTTCACTCCAACGAACATTCCGCAACCCACCGAGCAATATCCGCAGGTCGTGGGCACCCAGCGGTCCGGAATCTTCTGCGCCGAAGTGTGGCCGTACTGCGGATCCTCGCTGTACGAATACTTCTCCGCGAGAATGTCCAAGCCGAGTTTCCGCCTGAGGTTCATGCCGCCCCCTCCTGAACCGAGAGGTACGGGGCGGCCATGTTTTTTGGCACCACGCTGCCGTAGAACAGGTACCGGCCAAGGATTTCTCCCGCCAAAGCAACGGGCAGAGCCGCGAACCGCGCCAAGTAGGAACCAGAAAGCGGAAAGGCAACGCCACCCGCAAGCAAAAGAGCGCTGCGCAGCAGCAACGGTCGCGCCAGCGTCGTAGAGAGCAACCGCGCAGAGGCTTGCAGTTCGAATGTGTCAGAAGCGCTCAGCCAAAGGAACCGCACGGTCTGATTGAGCAATTGTGCAGACGCCGCCGCAACACCGATCAGCATCAGCAACCGTCCTTGCGAGGCTCCAATAGCGCCAGCGAACAACGGCCCAAGTAGTGCCCCGGTGAGAAAGAAATCCGAGATCGTGAACTTTGTGTTCCAAGACGGGCGTGCTGGCACGAGATAAATGAAAGCGCTCGCCGAAATGCCGGCGGCTCCGAACAGTGCGGTGACACCGCCCAATACTCGGCTTAACGGCAGGCTCAGCCATAGCGTAGCGGCATAGACTCCAGCCATTCCGGAGAAACACCCGAACAGAAGAACCTCACGGCTGAGCCACGAGCGCTTCCACATCTTCAGGGCGCGGTAGGCATGAATCGGGCGCCCCAGATGCGAGGTGGATGATGCCAGCGCGAGTCCGCCCAGGATCAGCGATCCTAGGGCGGCAACGTCCAGGCGTGCGTTCGCTCCTGCCAACTGCAAGAGCCAGATCGTAGCGAATGCCCCCACAGACAGCTGCGTCAAAACTGTCATGATTACAAGCGGCCAATGCGGAGCCTCGGGGCGCACGCGCCAGTAATCCGCCTTTCGGATGTCTGGGGGCAGTTTTTCTGGAAGAGTGATGCGGGTGGTGGAAATGCTGTCATCGGCGGAAGGAAGCCCGGGTGCGTTCGCGCTGCTGGAGTATTCCTTTCTCCATTCCTCGATGTTCACAATCTCGATGCGAATAGCACCCTCGGGACAAGCATTGACGCATGCGGGTTCCCGGCCTTCGGTGAGCCGTCCGTAGCACATATCGCACTTGCCGACGACGCCGCGCTCGGCGTTGTATTGCGGCACGCCGTAGGAGCAATTCCAAGTGCAGTACTGACAGCCAATGCAAGTGTCGGCGCTGTGTTGAACGATGCCTGTGACTGTATCTTTCGTGTAAGCCTCGACCGGACAGCCAATCAGGCAGGATGGCTCCAGGCAGTGATTGCAACCCATCGATAAGTACAAGCGATGAGTATCTGGATACCAACCGCCTTCGATTTCTCCAACTCGGCGCCAGTTGATTTCCGCTGGGTTTCCATTTTGCTCGTTGCAGGCCACAATGCAGCACTTGCAACCAATGCACTGCGTCATGTCAAAGTGAAAGCGATACTGTTCACCTGGTTCCGGAAGCCGCTCGGGGATGGGGACGGGCGGCAGCGGTTCGATTTCGTACAGGGACTCTGGGGCCGATTGCTGCCATTGCTGGCTCAAGACAAACCGGACGCCATCGTTTTCCGCCCGTTCGATGAGAGGTAAGGACATCGTTTCCCCAGTCGTTTGCTGACCCCACGTCAGCCTTCCAGAGTGCGCGGTGCTCTCAGTCAGTCGCAGGGGAATTTCGACGGACAAACGCCGCGATCGTCCCTGCCGGTTTGACCTGACGGCAGATGGATACGACGCGGTATCCGGGGTGCCGAACTATCGGGAATCGCTGCGCTTGGACCTCAACCTGGAGGTGAGCGCTTGACCCAATCTTCAAGAGCAAAATGCACTCTGTATTTCTTGGCACTCTAACGGCGCAGGAATCAAGCTGGAAATCAAAAAAATCTATGGCTGCGATTATCCAGAACGCAACACCGAAATCCCTTGAGTTTTGCACTTGCGGATCCTTTCCTCACAGCCGGGGAGTTGATTCTCTTATGCAAACGATTCGTTCTTTGCATTTGTCCTCCACGGGTTTCGTCGGCTATCTAAGGAAGTGGGTGTTGCGGATTCGGGGAGGAATGTGAACAAAGCGTTGTCACGTTCGTCGGGAGAGACAACTCCGCTCTTTCCCATATTTCTGAATTTGACCAACCGCCGTTGCCTCGTAGTGGGCGCAGGGAAAACCGCGGAAGAGAAGATACCTGCGCTCCTTCGATGTGGAGCGACCGTCATTGTTGTTGCCCCGGCGGCGACTCGAACGATTAAGGCGTGGGCGGTTGGCGACAAGATCATTTGGCAACAGCGCCGCTTCGAGCTCAGCGATTTAGACAGAATCCTCCTGGTAGTGGTGGCCACACCTGCGAAGACCCTCAACAAAATGGTGCATGAAGAAGCGCAACGGCGTCAGATTCTGTGCAATGTCGTTCGCGATCGGCCATTCTGTAATTTCTATTACCCAGCTGTAGTGCGACGTGGTCCGCTTCAAATCGCGATTTCAACCGCCGGCCACAGTGGGGCTCTCGCTCAACGACTGCGCAAACAGATGGAAACCCAATTCGGACCGGAATGGGAGCCCTGGTTGCGCTGGCTTGGAGAAGCTCGAAGCTCCCTTTACGAGCATCCTATTTCTCCGAAGCGGCGACGCACGATGTTGCATCGGTTAGCGAGCGAAAAGAAGCAGGTAGAATTTTTCGATCGCTTTTGTGCCCCAATCGATGGCGCCAAAAAAAACCAGAAAATACAATCTTGACGCCTGCACAACTGACTCATTGAGATCTGAGAAGCATCGTGCCCGTCCCTTCAGAGGCAAGCGGTGTGAACGGATTGTTGCTTGATCCCCAAACTCTCTTCTGGCATGCAGCTTGTCAGAAGGTTTCTCGGGCAGGTTGAGGGCGGAGTCGTGAAACGGAAATGACCTCTGCCCTAACGGCAGAGGCCGGCTGGTTTCTGCTCCCCTGAACATAAATGGACGATTGTTGGACTCAGAAGTCACACTCGGCCCTCACACGGCAGAGGCCGGCCGAAAAATGACGCTTGATCGGGCGCGAATGCGTCGAATTTGGGACTGTCCCGCCAGCGCTTCCCAGAATCCGGTCTTATGGGCGTACGGAATAACGTATCGACGAGAGGCGAATGGTGGACCTGGCCGGGATCGAACCGGCGACCTCATCGTTGCGAACGATGCGCTCTCCCAGCTGAGCTACAGGCCCATGTACATCCAAAAGACAAGCACGACACATCAAACTACCTACCCCTTTTTGGCACTAGTCGGGATCGAACCGACGACCTCATCGTTGCGAACGATGCGCTCTCCCAGCTGAGCTATAGCCCCGTGCAGGTTGGTCTTTGGTCGCAGGAATATTTTATCAGCGTTCTGGAATCGGGACCAACCGTTCATGCGATCCCCCAGGTATCGGACTGTGACCGGAGCCTGGTAAATCCTCTTGACGAAATCCCCTGCTCTGCGTCTAACTAACACTAGACACGGGGATGGTTCTGGGGACTGCGTTGCTATGTTTGCTCAATTGAATCCCGCGACCGCGGCGCGAGAGCGCTGGCTGCGAATCGGGTCCCTCGTCCTGCACGGCGTTATTCTGGCCTGGCTGCTGCACGCCCCGGAACCGCTGCTGCTTCAACCCTCATCGGTCGCTTTGGGGCAGAACGGAACTTCGCTCACCCGCCTATATTGGTCCAGCAAAGCTCCCGACGACAGCACGCATAGTTCTTCCGATCTCGCGACTGAAAAATATCGCCACCAGCGGCTGAGCCAAAAACTGACCTGGAAAGCACCCACGAAAGCGGCAAAACTCAATGCGCCTCAGACTCCGCTTGCCCGCACCGAGGCAGAAGATAATTCCAAAACGCAGACCCTTTCCGCTCTCGGTCATGGCGCGCAAGCCGGACAATATTACGGAACACTCAATCGCGGCTCTATCTTCGGAGACGAGATTCGTCCCGCCCTCCCGATAGCAACTTCCGATCCGGTCGTCTATCCGTGGCAATTGCCCGACTTTGGAGGTAACGAGGTAATTGAAATCACGATCGACGAACGCGGAGAGATTGTTCGGAAGACTGTGCTGGTGAGCCTTGGACCTGCCATCGATTCGAAGTGCCTTGCCGCCCTGGAGAACTGGCACTTCCATCCTGCCACGCGCAACGGTGCGCCGATCCCGTCGAAGCAGGACGCCATCTTTCCCTTCCGCGCCCGAGGCTAGAGTCGTTGGGTCTCTAAACATGGGGAAAGTTCGTAGAGTTTACTCTCTTCAAGCCGGTCAGTTCCGCCAACATCCTCGCTATAATGAGTGGGTGAACGAAAATGCAGTGCAACAGGTAGCCTCGGCTGATTTTCCCACCCGCTGGGGGCAGTTCCGCATTTATGGATTCCGCGGTGAGTCCGGAGCTGACGGCACCCGCCGTGTCGAGGAAGCCGTTGCCCTCGTCATGGGCGACGCGAAGTCTGCGCCACCACTGGTTCGCGTGCATTCACAATGCCTGACGGGCGACGTCTTCCATTCCTTGCGGTGCGATTGCCGGCAACAATTAGAACTATCCCTATCGATGATCGCCGGGGAAGGCGCCGGCATCCTGATCTACGAACAGCAGGAAGGGCGCGGCATCGGCCTGATGGCCAAGCTGCAAGCCTACGAACTGCAAGACGCGGGCCTCGATACGGTGGAAGCGAACGAACGACTCGGCTTCAAAGCCGACCAGCGCGACTTCACCCTGCCCGGCGAGATTCTCAAGGCGCTCGGAGTCACGCGCGTGCGGCTCCTCTCGAATAATCCCGATAAAGTCGAAGCCCTGGAACGGGCTGGCGTTCACGTCGTCGAGCGCGTCCCCTGCGAAGTTACCCCCAGCCCGCACGCCGAAGAGTACCTCAAGACCAAGAGAGAAAAGCTGGGACACCTGTTCACGTCGAGCTGACGGCACCGTCAACTCTTCTGTCAGATCGTGCGCGCTGGAGTATTGCGCCGACTGCACTACCGTGCTCTAATTCGCAGCTTACAGATGGCCGCATCTCCGACCGGAACTCGCGAGCTTCCCTCTACTCTTGCTTTATGCCTCGCCTTGATCGGCGCGGCTTCGATGATCTACTACCACGAGGGATTCGTCATGCCTCGCGCTGTGGCAGTGCAAACGGCGCAGGGCCTGGGAAACGGCTATTCGTTCGGCAACGACTTCTACCAGGTATGGCTCACGGCCCGCGAGTGGCGTCGCGACGGACGAGATCCCTACAGCCCGGAAATGACGCGCGACATACAGATTGGCCTTTACGGCCGGCCATTGGATTCGAATCGCCCAGGCGATCCCATTGACCGCAGAGGATTCCCTTATCCGGCGTTCGTTGCTCTCTTGTTCTGGCCAACGGCGGAGATTCCGTTCCCCGTCGTTCGTGGTGCGGTCTTCTGTGTTCTGTCGGCGCTAACGTTAGCGAGCGTGGGGCTTTGGCTACGAGCGTTCGGTTGGCGCCTCGGTTGGAGGTGGATCGCCATTATTCTTCTGCTGACCGTATGCAGCTATCCGGCACTCGAGGGCTTGTTCGCTGGCCAATTAGGGCTGCTCGTGGCATTTCTCTTGGCCGCTTCCGTGCTTGCGCTGCGGCGGCAAAGATTCCTGCTCGCGGGAATTCTCATGGGCCTCTCCGCGATCAAGCCTCAAGTTACAGCGCTCGCTGCGCTCTATCTTCTGCTGTGGACATTCCACGATTGGCGCGTTCGGAGCCACTTTTGGGTGGGATTCTTTTCTACTCTCACCTTATTAGTGGGAGCATCGCTCGCGGTCCGGCCGCATTGGCTCCAATCCTGGATGGGGACCGTCTTGGCCTATCGCCACTATACGATGCCTCCACTCGTGACTGAGGTTCTGACTTCTCCTTTGGGACCAGCATTTTCTGGCCCGGCGACATTGCTGTTGACCGCGGCCTCCATCGTTGTTGCCATCGCTCTGTCCTGGAGAAATCGCGCCGCGAGGTTCGGATCAATTACGTTCTGGCTTACACTCAGCCTTCTACTCTCCATCACCACGATCACCATTCTTCCGGGGCAGGCGGTTTACGACCATCTCGTCCTGCTTCCCGCCATCCTCTTGCTAGTACGGCACCAGGAGGAACTTCGTGAAGCTGGAAGTATTCCACGGCTGTTGCTGTTGGTCGGAGCACTCGTTCTCTTCTGGCCCTGGATCGCGGCGTTCGGATTGATCGTTGTTCACCCGCTGATACCACCGGCCATTTTCAGTTCCACCGCAGTTTTGTCGCTGCCGTTGCGCACGTCCGCATCGCTTCCCTTCGTAGTCCTCGCGCTGCTTGGGTGGACATGGCGAGTCAGCGTCTCGAAGAGTTCAGAACCCGCTTAAGTGAGCTCTTGTTTTTCGTGGGCAGGTACTCGAGCGCCGCGCGGGCGAGCGACGAATATACCTCTCGGGCAACGGGCACCTTCTTGAGCACGCGCAGGTGCCGGCGGATCGTCTCCACATCGCCGCGAATGATGGGCCCGCTGAACGCGCCCGGCCCTCCAAACACAGCATAGTTCGCAAGCGTCTGCCGCAGGATGGGAATCATCCGCCGCTTCGCCGCCTTGCTGTTCACTCCTGCCACGGCAGCAACTCGCTCGGTCGTAGCCAGCAGTGCGGTCAGTAACGGCGAGGCAAACATGCACCAGGCATGATACGCAGCTTTGTCTTGCTTCCTGATGGAGTAAGGCTTCCCGCCGAGAGTTCGCACGATGCGCCGCGCCATCCGCAACGCGGCCGCGTCACCCTCTATCGCGAACGGCACTCCTACTAGCGAAGGCCGCGAGCCTCGCACAAACGTCATCAGCGGGTGCACCGACGCAACGGCCGCTCCCTTTCGGCGAAGCAAACCCAGTTCGTCGCTGGTCAACGCGCCGCTGGAGTGCAGTACGACTCTTCCCCTCCATTGCAGTTGGCCCGCGAAGGCTTGGGCCGTGCGCGCAATCTCCGAATCTGGCACGCAGAGCCAAATCAATCCGGCTTCTACTCGCGTAAGATCGGTCCTCGCGTGCGCACCCACTCGCTTTGCGAGTCTTTGCGCTTTCTTGAGCGATTCTCCCCGCGAATGCGCAACGACCGCCTCGATTGTGTATTCCACATTTCGCAGCGACACAGCGAGTGCCATCCCCAAATTGCCCGGCCCGACAATCGCGATCTTCGGTTTTGCCATCCTGCCGGGCAGCATAGCAGAACCGGCTTCCGCGATCCGGCTCCCGGACAGAGAGCAACGATTCGATCCGGAAGCCGGAAGCCGATAGGCGAAGGCCGTGCTTTATATTGTTGTGCATGCCCAAATCGACGAAGTCTCGCACCAGCAAGCGATCCAAAGCCCGCCTCGTCTCTTCCCGCACCGTGTATCGCGGACCAGTCTTCTGGGTCACCACCGATCATGTCCGGGAACCAGGCGGGGTCAAAGTCCGCCGCGACGTCATCCATCATTCCGGATCAGTTGTCGTGCTGGCGGTCGACGATTCCCGCTCCACTCCTCGCGTCTTACTCGAGCGACAATACCGTCACGCCGCCGGCGATTATCTCTGGGAACTGCCCGCGGGTCGCATTGATCCCGGCGAACACGAACTCACGGCCGCGCAACGCGAACTCATCGAAGAGACGGGATACCGCGCCGACCACTGGCGCCGCATTCTGAAGTTCTATGCCAGCCCCGGCTTTGTCGCTGAAACCATGTCGGTCTTTCTGGCCACGGGCTTGCGCCTCGGCGAAGCGGAACCGGAGGAAGATGAAGTCATCCAGAAGCGCATGGTTCCTCTGTCGACCGCTGTCCAGATGATTCTGAAGGGCACGATTCGCGATGCCAAGACGATCTCTTCTGTCTTGTGGCTCAGTCACGTCTCGCGGACGAAGGGTACAAAGGTCCTGAGGCGTAAGCTGACGTGAGCGAGGGAAATCTTTATGGCTTGCGTGAAATATCGATTTCGTTCCCCGCCATTTTCTGCTGCCGCATTTAGCCCAACATCTTGACAGCCACACCCTACCGCTCCCAAAATGCATCGTAGGACTGCGGGCACGTCCTTAGGCCCCACAAGGACGTGCAGAAAGAGGGGCCTTTGTGGAACGTCTGAAAGGAACCGTCAAGTGGTTCAATAACGCCAAGGGATACGGCTTCATCGGTCGCGCTGATGGGCCGGATGTGTTTGTGCACTACAGCGCGATCAGCTCGGAGGGATATAAGAGCCTGCAGGAAGGCGACCAGGTCGAGTTCGAAATCACCGAGGGTCAAAAAGGTCCGCAGGCCGCGAATGTGACCAAAGCTTCATAATGGTGCTGCCGGGAGAGCCATAGGATTCTCCGCTCTACGCGCGAACCTGGCAGCGGCAACGGTGGTGTCTGATCGCTCGTTCTCCAACGCTTGGTGCTGGAGGCATGCTCGCTCTGGTTCTGCTGTTCAATCTTGTTTATCTTTAGTGCGTGGACAACAAGGCTATTGCCAACATTCTCTACGAAACTGCCGACCTGCTTGAAATCGACGGGCAGGATTCCTTCCGCATCCGCTCCTACCGGAACGCCGCGCAGGCGATCGAAAACCACTCGCAACAAATCAAAGATCTGATCAGCGACCCCAAACAAGTCCTAGCCATCCCCGGCATCGGCAAAGGCATGCTCCAGAACCTGCAGGAACTTTTCAAAGACGGCAAGCTTTCCGTTCAATCCGAACTACTCCACAAATATCATCCGTCGATGCTGCAGCTGCTCAAGATTCAAGGGCTGGGCCCGAAGACAATTGCCTTGATCTGGAGCGCCTACAAAGTCTGCGATGTCGACGGCGTCGAGAAACTCGCGCGCGAGGGAAAGATCCGCGAACTGCCGCGCATGGGCGAAAAGCACGAAGCCAAGCTGCTGAAAGCGATTGAAGATTATCGCCGCATCGGCGGCCGCTTCCTGATCGACGCTGCGGAAACGGAGGCTGAAAAGCTCACCGAGTATCTCGAGAAGTTCCCCGGCATCGACAAGATCACGCCTGCCGGATCGCTGCGCCGCGGCCGCGAGACCGTGGGCGACCTCGATATCCTGGTCACCGGCAAAGCATGCACCACCGAAGAAGGACGACAGCAGGCGATCGCCTACGTTGCCAAATATCCGCCGCTCATGGACGTGATCGCAAGCGGCGACAACAAAATCAGCTTCCACGTGCGCAGCGGCATGCAAGTCGACGTGCGCCTGCTGCCGCCCGAGTCGTTCGGGGCGGCCATGCAGTACTTCACCGGATCGAAGGCCCACAACGTCGCCCTCCGCCAGCGCGCGCTCAAAATGGGATACACGTTGAACGAATACAGCCTGGCCACGCTCGAGGGCGAGAAACCGGTCGCGGGAAAAACCGAAGAAGAAATCTACGCCAAGCTCAAGCTCGATTACATTCCTCCGGAAATGCGCGAGAACCTCGGAGAGATCGATCTCGCGCAG
>Ga0187819_10000447_pt1 | contig 20523 bp, 14 predicted proteins | sample NC_wetland_sal_i_15_FD_132411 | JGI IMG/M metagenome (GOLD analysis project Ga0187819, IMG submission 132411) | Wetland sediment microbial communities from Neuse River Estuary, North Carolina, USA - SO4_4 | ecosystem: Environmental > Aquatic > Freshwater > Wetlands > Sediment | place: USA...
CGAGCATATCATGCCAGGTTGCCAGCACTGCCAGAGAGCCGAGACTGCGCTCCAAGAAATTGCGGATTGGATCATGCAGCGGGAATCGCCGTCTTGCACACATATAGTCAGCCCCGACGGCGCCTCGTTAAGCTACGCGCCGGTACGCGCAAACCGCCCCGACGTGGTGGTGCGCGTTTTTATCGGCCACCGGCATCAGTGGGACCAGGCCGCAGATGAATGCGATGAGCGGTGCTTGAAGGACATCGAGCAGGCACTCACCGAACTCGGTGCGTGCAATGGAGGGTGGAGTGAGGCGTGAAACGCGTCACCTGCGTGACTGCGCCGTGTCACAGTCGCCTCTTCAACCGAACGCCCGAAACGGACTGCAGGAGGTAGACGATCGCGATTTCGACCCGGCAGCAAAAACGCACGTGTGACGGCTGTCACAGAGTCTCTCGTGGTTATGAGGAAATATTCGGACGAGTATTGCATGTCAGGCGAGTCCCGAAACGAGTGGCTATCACGAAGAGTGGAAACGCAAGGAGCTTAAACCATGACGTCGAGAGTACTAGTTGAAGAACCCGCGTCGTTGTCGCTGAGTGCATATGGGAAAGCGCGGTCAACGGTTCAAGGAACACCGTTGACCTCTGAGGAAGTCAGAAAGATGCAGGCATACTGGCGGGCGTGCAATTATTTGGCGCTCGGGATGATCTATCTCCAAGCGAATCCGTTGTTAAAAGAGCCGTTGAAGCCCGAGCATATCAAGAACCGCTTGCTCGGACATTGGGGCTCGAGTCCAGGGCTGGCTTTCATCAATATCCACCTGAATCGTCTGATCAAAAAATTCGATCTCGACATGATTTTCATGGTTGGTCCTGGACACGGCGCGCCAGGGGTTTTGGGGCCAGGGTATCTCGAGGGTACGTACTCTGAAATCTATCCGGAAAAGAGCGAGGATGAGGTAGGTCTGCAGGAGTTCTTCAAGCAGTTTTCCTTTCCTGGCGGCATAGGGAGCCACTGCACGCCGGAAACTCCCGGCTCTATTCATGAGGGAGGCGAATTGGGATACGTGCTTTCGCATGCCTGCGGCGCAGCGTTCGACAATCCAGAGTTGATTGTCGTCGCAGTAGTAGGCGACGGCGAATCTGAGACCGGACCGCTGGCAACTTCCTGGCACATGAGCAAGTTCCTGAACCCTATTCGCGACGGAGCGGTACTGCCGATCCTGCACTTAAACGGCTACAAGATTAACAATCCCACGCTGCTGGCGCGGATTACGCATGAAGAGCTGGAGAACCTGTTACGCGGTTACGGATGGACGCCTTACTTCGTGGAGGGCTCGGATCCGGACAGCATGCACCAGGCCATGGCAGCGACAGTCGAACATTGCATCCTCGAAATCCAGAAGCATCAACGAGAATGCCGCGCGACCGGCGTGGCCAAGCGACCGCGCTGGCCGATGATCGTATTGCGCTCTCCGAAAGGCTGGGGCGCACCTCAAGAGGTGGGCGGTCACCGGCTCGAAGGCTTTTGGCGTGCGCACCAGGTGCCGTTGACCGAGGTAAAGAAAAACCCCGAGCAGTTGCGCATCCTGGAGAAATGGATGCGCGATCAAAAGCCTGAAGAGCTGTTCGACGAGAACGGCAGGTTGATTCCGGAATTGAAAGAGCTTGCGCCCACGGGAAACCGCCGAATGAGCGCGAACCCGCATGCTAACGGCGGGAAATTGAGAAGGGCTCTCCGCCTGCCAAACTTTTGCGACTACGCGCTGAAGGTGGACCACCCTGGAACCATTGAGGCGGAAAATGTGCCGCCCTTGGGGAATTTCTTGCGCGACGTGATGAAGTTGAATAGGAACAACTTCCGCGTCTTTGGGCCGGACGAAACAACCTCCAACAAACTGCAGGCGGTGTACCAGGCTTCCAAGAAATTTTGGATTGCCGAATATTTTCCTGAAGACCAGGATGGCGGCGAACTGGCGACGGATGGACGCGTCATCGAGATGCTCAGCGAACACACGATGGAAGGCATGCTCGAGGGATACTTGCTTACAGGCCGGAACGGCTTCCTCTCTTCCTACGAAGCTTTTGTCCACGTCATCGATTCCATGTTCAACCAGTACGCCAAATGGCTAACCATCTGCAACCATTTGTCCTGGCGCGAGAAGATAGCTTCGCTGAACCTGCTGATCACGTCTACGGTCTGGCGGCAGGATCACAACGGCTTCACGCACCAGGACCCCGGGTTCCTGGACGTGGTGGTCAACAAGAGTTCGGCGGTGACGCGGATTTATTTGCCGCCGGACGTCAACTCTTTACTCTCTGTGGCCAATCATTGCCTGAGGAGCGAGAACTACGTGAACGTAATCGTCTGCGACAAGCAGATGCACTTGCAATACATGGATGTGGAAGCCGCCATCACCCACTGCACGAAGGGAATCGGGATATGGGAATGGGCATGTAACGATCAAGGCAGCGAACCAGACGTGGTGATGGTGTCAGCAGGCGATATTCCGACGCAAGAAACTCTGGCGGCAATTACGTTATTGCGAGAGGAGTTTCCCGATCTGAAGATTCGTTACATCAATGTGATTGATCTGTTTAAACTGCAGCCCAGGATCGAGCATCCGCACGGATTATCGGATCGCGATTTTGATTCGCTGTTCACCGTAAATAAGCCGATTATTTTTAATTTCCACGGCTATCCGTGGCTGATCCACCGGTTGGCGTACCGGCGCACGAATCATGACAACATGCACGTCCGCGGGTACAAGGAACAGGGCAATATCAACACGCCGTTGGAACTGGCGATCGAGAATGAAATCGACCGTTTCAGTCTGGCGATGGACGCGATCAAGCGCGTTCCAAAGCTGCAAACAATTGGCGCGCATGCCAAGGAAAAATTCCAGAACATGCAGATTGCGTGCCGTAACTACGCCTTTGAGCACGGCATCGACATGCCGGAGTTTGCCGGCTGGAAGTGGCCCTACTCGGCACACTAAGTTTGGCGGATTGAGGTGACCCGAGCCGGCGTCCAAACAAGGCCCGGATTTTATGGCGCGCAACGCGAGCAGGAGGGCTCCTTACACCAATGAATGTACTTGTACTCAATGTAGGAAGCTCCAGCCTGAAGTTTCAGTTGATCGCCACGGACCGTGACGCAATCGCTGCGAATAAAGACACGCGCCTCTGCCGGGGACAGATTGATCGGCTCGGGGGAGAAGTAGTCATCGCAGTATTGATGCGTGATGGCTCGCGGAGGAAGTTCACTGCCTCCACGCGGGATATGCAGGCATCGCTCGAACACCTAATGCAGTGGATCGCATCGGATGCTTCCGGAATCAGCGAAATCCGAGCCATCAGCGATGTCCACGCAGTCGGCCATCGCGTCGTTCACGGCGGCGAGTTGTTTGGGGACTCCAAGCTGATCACCGACGAAGTGCTCAAGGGGATTGAGGACTGCATCGAGTTAGCGCCGCTGCATAACGCGAATAACATCAAGGGGATTCGGGCGGCGCGGCAAGTATTCGGACCGAAGCTGCCGCAGGTCGCGGTGTTTGACACTTCCTTCCATCACTCGATTCCAGAGCACGCCTACCTGTATGCCATTCCTTATCACTTATACCGTCGTCATCGCATTCGGCGTTATGGATTTCATGGGACCTCGCACCGCTACGTCGCCGAGCGCTACGGGATGCTGCGTGGAATGAGCAAGGAGCAAACGAATGTGATTACGATGCACCTAGGAAATGGGTGCTCGGCGGCGGCGGTTCGCGGTGGCCGGTCCGTAGACACATCGATGGGGATGACGCCGCTGGAAGGTTTGGTGATGGGGACGCGGTCAGGGGACATCGACCCGGCGATTGTGAGCTTGATTGCCACCAAAGAAGGCCTATCCGCAAGCGAAACGGAGGCGCTGCTCAACACCCAGTCCGGATTGCTCGGCATCTCCGGGCTGACCAACGACATGCGCGTATTGCAGGAGGAACTCAAAGACCACGACGACCGTCGCGTACGTCTGGCCATCGAGGTTTTTTCTTATCGCGCAAGAAAATACATTGGAGCATTTCTCGCGGCGATGGGTGGCTCGGATGCGATTGTTTTCACCGGTGGGATCGGAGAGAACTCGGCGGATGTCCGAGCGCGAATATGCGCAGGCCTGGAATGGGCGGGATTGAAGCTGGACGAAAGTAGGAATCAGCAGACGGTGGGATCGGAAGGCCAGATCAGCACGGATGATTCCAGGCTGCATGCCTTCGTGATCCCAACCGATGAGGAACTTCTGATCGCGCGTGACACGGTCCGTTGCATTCTGGGCGAGCCGGATGCTTCGCAATTGGAGAGTTCGTCAAAGGCCGGTAGAGCACGGATGTGAAGAGGCTGGAATGGGGCTCTGGAGGTAGCGATTCTCGAGTTGTTGGTTGCATTGGCTAATTTTCAAAAGGTATCCAAGGAAATTGCGGCACTGGAAGCATTGCAATGGAAAACGAACTTCCCATTGTTTGCCTTGCGCGTCATGGCGAAACAGCATGGAGTCTCTCCGGCCAACATACAGGTCGTACGGACTTGCCTTTGACTCCAAATGGCGAACGCAATGCCAGGCGGCTTGGAGAACGCCTAACTGGGCTGACATTTGCGAAGGTATTTACCAGCCCATTGCAGCGTGCCTCCCGAACCTGCGAACTGGCGGGGTTTGGAGCCCGGGCTGAGATTGACCGCGACCTGGTTGAATGGGATTACGGTGAATACGAAGGGCGAACGTTGGCACAGATTCATACGGAACGGCCGAACTGGGAGTTATTCCGAGATGGCTGTCCTGGAGGCGAGTCGCCCGCGCAAGTCGAGGAGCGGGCTGACCGAGTCGTGCAGCGTATCCGGGCGGTAGGGGGAAATGTGCTGCTCTTTTCCAGCGGACATTTGATTCGAGTCCTGGCTGCGAGATGGCTGGCACTAGATCCGATACCAGCAGGCAGATATTTTCATCTGAGCACGGCCAGCCTCAGCGCACTCGGTTATGAGCACAATCTCTCACGCCCAGTCATTCGGCTTTGGAATGACGACCATCACGTGGTTACGTGAAGTCGCTCGGTGTTAAAGGGAATTGTTGTCTCGAATTTTTGATTAGTGGCGAGTTCAGTTAATTTAGAAACCAAGGATTCTCTATGAGCAGAAAAGGTGTGATAACGCCGGAAGGTACGGGAGTCCAAGCGAGGACAACGGAGTCGCCGGCTGTTTCGGAACTTCTCAAACAGTACGGCTGTGGCCCGATTCCCTTTGTGGGTTCGGAAAGCGCGTTTTACGAACGGCATCTGGTGTTCGACCGCGTCATCGACCTGAGCGTTGCAACTGCCCGGGAACGTTTCGAGGCGGTTTCGCATTCGATACGAGATATCCTCGCGCAGCGCTGGGTGCTGACGAGGAGCACGTATGAAAAGGCCAACGCCAAGCGGGTGTACTACCTGTCTATGGAATTTCTGGTCGGCCGCTCGCTAATGAACAATATAAGAAATCTGTTGCTGGAACCGCTGTTTCAGGAGGCGGCGCGCAAGCAAGGTGTGGATTGGCTCGCGCTGCTTGAGCAGGAACCCGATGCAGGCCTTGGCAACGGCGGTCTCGGCCGTCTCGCCGCTTGTTTCCTGGACTCGATGGCCACGATGCAACTGCCGGCCACGGGATACGGCTTGCGATATGAATACGGTATGTTCAAACAATCCATCGTCGATGGATGGCAAAGAGAAAGTCCCGACAACTGGATCCGTAGGGGCGATCCCTGGGAGGTCGTGCGGCCTCCCGAGATTGTGGAAGTGAAACTGGGCTGCTCGGCTAGGCTGATCGGAGGCGGCCTTCAGCTGATCCCCGGCCGACCGACAACCTTGCTCGGCATACCATTCGATCGACCAGTAGTCAGCTACGGCGGCAAGACCATTAACACCCTACGGCTGTGGGCCGCGGCTGCAGCGGAATCCTTCGACTTTCAGCAATTCGGCGCCGGTGATTTCGTGGGCGCATTTGCCGAGACCCTCGGGGCGGAGTCGCTCACACGTGTGCTCTATCCCGACGATTCGACAACCGCGGGGAAGGGACTACGGTTCGTCCAAGAATATTTCCTGGTGGCTTGTTCGCTGGCTGACATCGTGAGGCGGTTTCGGCGGTTCAATGAGGATTGGGACAAGCTTCCGGAGAAGGCAGCGATTCAGCTTAATGACACGCATCCTTCGTTGGCCGTCGCCGAGTTGATGCGTATTTTGCTGGATGATGCCCATTTGGGATGGGACCAAGCCTGGGATTTGACCAAGAAGACGCTCGCTTATACAAATCACACGTTGCTCCCGGAAGCGCTCGAGAAGTGGCCTGTCGCGTTGTTCGAGATATTTGTTCCCCGCCATCTGGAGATCATCTACGAGATCAACCGGCGTTTTCTCGACGAGGTTCGGCTTCGCTTCCCCGGCGATGACGGACGCGTGGCTCGCGTCAGCCTTGTGGAAGAGGGCCCCCAGCCTCAGATCCGCATGGCCCATCTGGCGATTGTCGGCTCGCACAGCACGAATGGCGTCGCCGCCATCCATTCCGAGCTGCTGCGGACGACTACGGTCAGGGATCTGGCGGAGATGTACCCAGAGCGCTTCAACAACAAGACGAATGGGGTCACGCCTCGGCGATGGCTGCTGCAAGCCAATCGGCCGCTCGCGCGAACGATCTGCGCAGCCATCGGCGACGGCTGGATCACCGACTTGAGCCAACTGAGCCGGCTCAAGCCTCTGGCCGAGGACAAGGCCTTTCACGACGCTTTTCGCAAGGCCACGCGCGAATGCAAGGCGCGGTTTGCCGACTGGCTCAAGAAAACCTCCGGTCGGGAGGTGGATCCGGACACAATCTTCGATAGCCAGGTCAAGCGCATCCACGAATACAAGCGGCAACTGCTGAACGCCCTGCGGATCGTGGTGCTGTACAACCGGCTCCGGGAGAACCCGAAGCTGGAAATTCCACCGCGCACTTTCTTTTTCGCCGGCAAGGCCGCGCCCGCCTACCATCTCGCCAAGCTCATCATCAAATTCATCAATAATCTGGCCGGGACTATCGACGGTGACCCGGCGGTGCGCGGCCGAATCAAAGTGCTGTTTCTGCCCGACTACTGCGTGTCGCTTGCCGAGCGGCTCATCCCGGCCAGCGATGTCTCGAATCAAATTTCCACCGCCGGCTATGAAGCCAGCGGGACCAGCAACATGAAGTTCATGATGAACGGCGCGCTCACCGTAGGCACGCGCGACGGCGCCAATATCGAAATGGCCCAGGAGGCCGGCGAGGAAAATCTCTTCCTGTTCGGCCTGACCGCGGAACAGGTGGCCAGCAGCCGCTCCTGGTATAACCCGCGCTGGCATTATGAGAACGAGCCGGAGACGCGCGCCGCGCTGGACCTGATCTTCTCGGATTACTTCAGCCGCAACGAGCCCGGAGTGTTCCTGCCGCTGCGCGACACGTTGCTCACCCACGGCGACTATTACATGCACTTGGCAGATCTCAAGTCGTACCTCGATGCCGACCGGCGAATCCGCGAACTCTACGCCGATCCCGTGGGCTGGACGCGCAAAGCCATCCTCAATGTGGCCGGCTCCGGAAAATTCTCCAGTGATCGCACGATTGCTGAATACGCCCGCGAGATCTGGAAGGTCGAACCATGCCCAATAACGTAGAAACGCGGTCACCGGTAGCTGTAGCGAATCAAAGCTCGCTTTCCCCGCTCGCAGGCAAACCCGCCCCCAAGGAGATGCTGGTGGATGTCGCTCGGCTGGAGGGGGACTATTTCGAGCGCCGCCCCGACCTGCAAGACCCCAACCAGCTTGTGAGCTTCGGCACGAGCGGACACCGTGGCTCGCCTTTGCAAGGCTCATTCACGGAAGCCCATATCCTCGCGATTACACAAGCCATTTGCGACTACCGGCGATGGCGAGGAACGGACGGCCCGCTCTATATGGGCAAAGATACCCACGCACTGTCCAGTCCTGCACAGCGCACCGCCCTGGAGGTGCTCGCGGCGAACAGCGTGGAGACCGTCGTTCAGCAAAGCGACGGCGTCACGCCAACGCCGGCGATCTCACGCGCCATTCTTGTGTACAACCGCAATCGCAAAGAACATTTCGCGGATGGCATTGTGATTACGCCCTCACACAATCCGCCAGAAGACGGAGGCTTCAAGTACAACCCGCCGAACGGAGGGCCTGCCGATACCGATGTGACCCATTGGGTGGAAACCAGGGCGAACGAATTGCTGCGAGCGGGCAATGTGGGGGTGAAACGACTGCCTTTCAACAAAGCGGCGACGGCCGCCACTACGCACCAAGAGGATCTGATGTTGCCCTACGTGCGTGATCTCAAGAATGTCGTCGATATGGAGGCCATTCGCGGCGCGAAGTTACGGCTTGGCGTGGATCCCCTGGGCGGGGCTGCTCTCCCGTATTGGGAGCCGATCCATACGATTTACGGGCTGGATATCACGGTCGTCAACCCAAAGCTTGACCCAACCTTCTCCTTCATGACCGTGGACCACGATGGCAAGATCCGCATGGACTGTTCCAGTCCCTACGCGATGGCACGGCTGGTAGCCATCAAGGATCGCTTCCGCCTGGCCTTTGGCAACGATCCGGACTCGGACCGGCACGGAATTGTCACACCCACGGCGGGACTGCTGAATCCGAACCACTTCCTTGCGGTGGCCATCCGCTACCTGTTGACCCACCGGCCCCACTGGCCCGCTCACGCCGCCGTGGGCAAGACGCTGGTGAGCAGCAGCATCATCGATCGCGTGGTGAGCCAGCTCCAACGCCGGCTGTGCGAGGTTCCCGTGGGCTTCAAATGGTTCGTGCCGGGCCTTTTCGACGGTTCCGTGTGCTTCGGCGGCGAGGAAAGCGCGGGGGCAAGCTTCCTGCGCTTCGACGGCACCGTTTGGACAACCGACAAAGACGGTCCGATCATGGACCTGCTCGCTGCGGAAATCACCGCGCGCACCGGCAAAGATCCCGGAGAGCATTATCAGGAACTGACAGCGGAACTGGGAGCCCCCTGCTACTCGCGCATTGACGCGCCCGCCACGCCCGAGCAGAAGGCCAGGCTGCAGCAGCTCTCGCCGGAGGCCGTCAAGGAATCGAGCTTAGCCGGCGAGCCCATCATCGCCAAGTTGACGCGCGCGCCTGGCAACAACGCTCCCATCGGCGGACTCAAGGTGGTAACCACCAGCGGCTGGTTCGCGGCCAGGCCCTCCGGCACAGAGAACATCTACAAAATCTATGCCGAAAGCTTCCAGGGTACCCAGCACCTGAGCGCGCTCGTAAGCGAAGGCCAGAAGATCGTGGATCGAGCGCTGCAACTGCCTGGCCGGCGCTCCGGGTGAAGCAGGAAACGACAATGGAATATCGAGAGCATCCTCTCAGTCGAATTCCCCCTTTCCCGCGGGAGTACCGCGCCTCCGGCATCCTGCTCCACGTGCTTTCACTCCCCGGTCCCTATGGATGTGGAGATTTGGGACCAGCGGCGCACGCATGGGTGAGCCGTCTCCACGAGGTTGGCCAGGCGTGGTGGCAAGCGCTGCCGCTTGGGCCTACGGGATATGGCAACTCGCCGTACCAGCCCTTGTCGTCTTTTGCAGGCAACGAGCTGCTGCTCAGCCCGGACTTTCTGGTCGAGGAAGGGTTGTTGAGCAAGCAGGACGGCGAAGGCGGTGCGTTCCCTGCTCCCGCCATTGATTACGACGCAGTGATCCCATTCAAGCGGCGGCTGATTGAAAACGCCTGGAGTAACTTTTGCGGCGGAGCTCGCGCTGATTTGTGGGACCCGTTCGATCGATTTTGCAATGTTCAGGCGCACTGGCTCGAAGACTATGCGCTCTTCCGCGCTCTGAAAATCAAGTTCCGGGGCGCTTGCTATCTCGACTGGCCTTTCGAGTTGGTCCAGCGCCAGCCAGCGGCCCTCGCACAGGCGCGCAAAGAAGCGGAAGAAACTGTGCAGCAAGTGTGCTTTGCCCAATTCCTTCTCGCCTGCCAGGCGGACCGGCTGAGGGACCAAGCTCGAGTTAAGGGAGTGCGCCTGATTGGCGACCTGCCCTTCTTTGTTTCACTCGATTCCAGTGATGTTTGGGCCAATCCGGAGCTATTTTTGCTGGACCAGGCACGGCGGCCGCGTTTCGTTGCCGGCGTGCCTCCCGACTACTTCAGCGCGCAGGGCCAACTCTGGGGCAACCCTGTCTACGACTGGGATGCCCTGCGCAGGGATGGCTACCGGTGGTGCCTCCAGCGCGTGCGTGCCTTGCTCGCCCATGTGGACGTCATCCGCCTGGACCACTTCCGCGGATTTGATGCTGCCTGGCATGTCCCCGCCGGAGTGCCTACGGCTCAGTCCGGCAAATGGGTCCCGGGTCCGGGCGCAGACTTCTTGCTGGCCGTTCAGAGAGAGTTTGGCTCGCTTCCCTTCATCGCTGAGGATCTCGGGGTGATCACTCCTGGTGTCTGTGCTCTTCGCGACCGCTTTCAATTGCCAGGCACAAAGATTTTGCAGTATGCCTTCGACGGGCCCGCCGACAACCCGCATCTTCCCTCCAACTACCCAGCCAACTCGGTTGTGTATACGGGTACGCACGACAACAACACTACGCGCGGCTGGTTTGAAGACTTGCAGGAGGACCAGCGGCAGACCGTGTGGAAGTACCTCAAGCGGCCGGCGGGCGCGAGCAGCGAAGCTGCCCACGCGCTTATGGATCTGGCTTGGTCGTCCCCGGCAGCAGTGTCGATGGCCCCATTGCAGGATGTCCTGAACCTTGGGGAAGAAGCTCGAATGAATGTTCCCGGCCGGGCCGAAAACAATTGGCGCTGGCGCTGTCCGGAAGGCAAGCTTTTGGATCCGGCCTTCGATTGGCTGCGCGAATTGACGGAGAGATCGAAGCGGTGCACGAGCTCGAGAGCAAACGATCCGGAAGAGAAGGCGCAAGGCGCAACATTTTTGAGAGTGAATTATCCGTAAGCGTCCCAACGGCGGCAAAAGTGCGTCTTCGCGTGGCTCGTAAAAGGCTAGTTTCGGGTACGAATGGAGTTACAAAACGTGAATAACGGAATTCATGAAGCAGTCGCTGACAATAACCACGCATCCGATGCAGCGTCGGCGGAAGTTTCACCCCAAAAACGCCGCACCTGGGCCCAAACCGATGGAAGACCATTGCCGCTTGGGGCTACGTGGATCGAAGACGAGCAGGCGTTCAATTTTGCAGTGTATTCCGAACACGCGGAGAGTGTGACTTTGTTGCTCTATTCCGCTGACGATTTGGCAAACCCAATTCTGACGTTCCAGTTCGATTTTCTTCATAACAAGTCGGGACGGATCTGGCACTGCAGAATCCCCCTCCATCAAATGCGCGATGCCCGTTATTACGCTTACTCGGTATCAGGGCAGGCCTTTGCTGGGCTCCACTGCTTCGACCCCGATAAGGTGCTCCTCGATCCTTATGCGAAAGGTGTTTTCTTTCCTCCGGAGTTTGACCGCAAGCTGGCGATCGGGCCAGGCCCCAATGCAGGAAAGGCGCCGTTGGGAGTTCTGATTGATCATGGTACTGCCTTCGATTGGACAGGAGATGTTTCACCGCGACCTGAATCGGACGCGATCATCTATGAACTTCACGTAAAGGGCTTCACGAAGAACCTCAATTCCGGAGTACATCAGTCGCGTGCCGGTACCTATTCTGGCCTGGTCGAAAAGATCCCGTATCTGAAGGACCTTGGGATAACCGTGGTCGAACTGATGCCCGTATTTCAGCGCGACCCTCACGAAAGCGACTATTGGGGCTACATGCCTTTGAATTTCTTCGCGCCGCATGCGCAGTATGCTTCCACTGGCGATCGGGATGAGCAGCATCTTGAATTCAAAAACATGATTAAGGCACTTCACAAGGCAGGAATTGCCGTGGTGCTCGACGTTGTCTATAACCATACGTGTGAGGGCGACCATCGCGGTCCTACCTACAGCTTCAAGGGTTTTGACGCCGCACATTGTTACATGCTGTCCTCCGACCCGACCAATCCATACGCCAATTACACCGGCACCGGCAATACCTTGAATTTCAGCCATGCAATCGTGCGCAAAATGGTTATGGACAGCCTGCGGTATTGGAAAAACGAGATGCACATCGATGGGTTCCGCTTCGACCTGGCATCGGTGTTCAGCCGGAATGCCGACGGGTCACTCAATTGGGGAGATGCTCCGATTTTCGCTGAAATCGCCGCGGACCCCGAGTTGGGCCGATTGGTGGGGTTGATTGCGGAGCCTTGGGACGTCGGCGCCTATCAGCTTGGACGCGGATTTCCGGGCGCGACTTGGCTCCAATGGAACGCGCGCTTTCGTGACGATGCCCGCCGCTTTGTCAAAGGCGACCCGGGGATGATCCCGGACCTGATGCGTCGCATTTATGGCAGCGATGATCTATTTCCGGACAGCCGCGCGGACGCCTATCATGCCTACCAGACCGTGAACTACATCGATTCCCACGACGGTTTCACGCTGTACGATCTGGTTTCTTACAACCAGAAACATAACTGGAAGAACGGTCATAACAATCAGGACGGAATGGACGAGAATTACAGCTGGAACTGCGGCCACGAAGGAAACGACGGCGCGCCGGCAGCAGTTCTGGCACTGCGGCGGAAACAGGTTAAGAACTTCTGCTGCCTGCTTCTGCTGTCGAATGGCATCCCCATGTTCCGCGCAGGCGACGAATTCCTGAACACGCAATTCGGAAACAACAATCCCTACAACCAGGACAATGAACTCGGATGGCTGGACTGGAGCCAGCTCCAGGTGAATCAGGACATTTTCCGGTTCTTTAAACGCATGATTGCGTTTCGCAAGTCTCATCCTTCGCTGTGCCGCAGCAGGTTCTGGCGTGAGGACATCTCCTGGTACGGCACTGGCCGAATGGTCGATTTGTCACCAGATTCACGCAGCCTGGCGTTTTGCCTGCATGGTGCGTCGCAGGCGGATGACGACATCTATGTAATGATCAATGGATACTGGCAAGAGCTGCAGTTCCAAATCCAGGAGGGCACGCCCCAGGATTGGTTAAGAATTGTCGACACGGCGTTACCGAGTCCCGAAGATTTCTCGGAGCCCGGTGTGCCGCTACAGCAGCCGGCATATCAAGTGGCCCCGCGAGCGCTTGTTGTCTTGGCGAAACGTAAAAGGAGAACGTAAATTCCCCGAATTGCAATCTTGAATCCGCTAGCGGTCAGCGTCGGCGCAGTAGTGTGCACGATTCTGATCCACACTGTGGTCGTAGTCGCTGTCGTAAACCTCGTTCGGATTGAGAAGAGGGGCGGCCGTATGGGCAAGAGTCTTTGGTTCGATATCGCAATCGTAGGGCGGGCGATTGCTTTAGCGCTCATGGCGCACCTGATTGAGATAGCTGTGTGGGCAGTCCTATTCGTAATGTGTGGGGAATTCGCAGATTTCGGAACCGCTTACTACCATTCGGCGGTCAACTATACGACGCTGGGCTACGGCGATATTGTCATGTCGGCGTCGTGGAGGCTGCTGGGCCCCCTGGAAGCAACGAATGGGATGCTTCTTTTCGGTGTTACGACCGCCATGGTTTTCGCCATCATGCAGGGCTTGGCCCGGGAGAGGTTCGCGGATCTTCGAGACTAAGTGCGCGAAAGAACCCGGAAGAGAGGGAGGAAGCCCGACGCGCTAACTGTTCGGAGCTGCGACTATGAGGCAGTAGAGTTTCGATATCCGCCGCCTTAGACGTCGGCCGGAGAGAATGCGCGATCTTCATCCAGTTCAGAGGGAGGTCGAGATGCAATCCTTTGCAAGAATGTGGCTCCTAGCGGCAATGACTGGAGCCGCTCTCGCCCCTTGCTGGTCACAGCAGAAAGTTGACCTCGCCACCTTTTTCAAGGAATACGCCGGGCTGAGCCAAGAACAGATTGAGGACATCCAGCACGGCAAAACGATTGCCAAGATTGTCGAATCGCATAACCCCGATGAAGTCTTCGTATTCGGCGCGGTGTATATCGCATCCACTCCGGAGAGTTACCTCAAGCTCGCGGCTGATATCGGTGAACTTCGCAAGCTCCCGAGCTATCTCGCTATCCGAAAGTTCAGTGACCCGCCACAATTGTCCGATTTGGACGGGTTCACTGTCGAAGATCAGGACGTCAAGGAACTGAAAGATTGCAAGCCTGGCCACTGTGAGGTGCAATTGCCCGCGGAAGCCATGGATGAATTTCAGCAAACGATTCATTGGTCGGCACCGGGTGCAGAAGCTGATGTAAACCGTCTCGCGCAAAAGATGGCCCTTCAGGCCCTGCTTGCATACATTCACGGAGGAGACTCGGCGCTGGGTACCTATCGCGATAAGAAGCATCCGGCTGAAGTGGCTGATGCTTTCCAGTCTTTGTTGAGCCAGTTGAAAGCGCTTCCCGTGTATCTTCCCGACCTTGACCGCTATCTGCTTGAATATCCGAAATTCTACACCCCGAACGCCGAGACTCAGTTTTATTGGGAAAAAGTCAATTTTGGCCTCAAGCCGACCCTGCGAATTGTCCAAGCCATAGTCTATCGGGGAGCGCAGCCCTCAGAGCCCGCATATGCCGTGGCTGTGAAACAGCTCTACTCCAGCCACTACTTTCGGGCTGCGCTGGATCTCACCGTCTGCGTCAGAGAAAAGCCGGAAGAACGCGGCTTCTACCTGATTACCGTCAAGGGCTCGCAGCAGGCAGGGCTTACGGGATTTAAGGGCGGAATCGTGCGACATGTCGCAGTGGGCAAGACGCGTTCCTCCCTGGAACGAGCTCTCGCCACGATAAAGCAGAGGCTGGAAGCTACACCCGAATAATATGGGGGACGCTCACGTCGCGCGAGGAACTATGGCATTCCCTGATCGGCGCACTTCAAACATCGTGCTGACTATTCTGCTGTTTGCGGTGTTGCTTGCGATGGTCTACCTCGTCCGGCGCACCATCGTCATCTTCATTTTCGCCATCGAGTTCGCCTACTTGATTGAACCTTTCGTCGAATTCTTGCAGCGGCATGCGCCCTTCTATAGGAACCTGAAAGGGCCCCATATTGTGACGGCCTATCTTGCAATTTTGATTTTTCTGGCGATGGTGGCCCACGGAGTTACGCCGGGTTTGTCCAGACATGCGGGTACTCTGTACCGCGAAGTGCCAAAGCTGGTGGACGGGCTCTCAACAGGAGAAGTCGCTACACGCCTTGCCAGCAAGTACCAATGGACAGACGAGCAGGAACTTCGGTTGAAAGCCTTCTTACTGCACCACCGGGAGGATATTCAGGGCATCATCGACTCTGCGGAGCGCCTAACCTCGACGCTGATTGGGGCAATATTTGTGATCCCAATCCTCGCCATCTTTTTCTTGGGTAGCGGCGCACAGCTGACAGAAGAAGCCATCCGCCTTTTCGCGCCGCGTGAGAACTACGCTCCTGTGCGATCCCTCGCGGATGAACTGAATACGATGTTCCAGAGCTACATTCGGGCCAAGGTAATTCTCTGTGGGCTTTCATTTCTCTATTGTTCATCAGCGATGCTCGCGTTGGGCTTCCCTTATGCGATCACATTAGGTGTAGCGGCGGGTGTCTTGGAGTTTATTCCCCTCGCGGGCTGGATGATTTCCGCAACGACCATCGTAGGCGTAGGGGTTCTTACTAACTCCCACTGGATCTGGATGGCCGCGCTTCTGGGTTTGTGGCGAATCATTATGGATTACGGGATCGCTCCGAAGATCATGGGACACGAGCTGGAACTTCATCCCCTTCTGGCCATTTTCGCCGTGATGGTTGGGGGAGAGATTGGTGGGATCGTGGGAATTTATCTGTCCATTCCCCTGGTGGCCGCTCTGCGCGTCATTTGGAAGCACTCAATCTCCGCAAGCCCCCCTTTGCAGGGTGCGCCCGGTCCATCTCAGGCATAGAGCTGCGTCGGTACTTCGTCATCGGATACGCTTGTATGCCTGCGGTTGATTGCATGCCGTGAAGATTCGCCCCGATTGGTCAACACCGAGCTTTACGAGCGCGCGTTTCCGGCATGGCAGGCCGCCCGACGCGACATCTTCAATGAGTGGACGTTCGCGACCGACCCAGCGAACCTCCAAGAGCCTAGCGCTTCTTCCTTTTCCTGCCGGGCTTGATTTTGGAAAGAACCGTGTGGGCTTTCTGAATATCGCGCTCCGTCCAGAGCCGCATCCGCACCCCACCGATTGTCACCAGCGGAGGCGCGTCCACAGTTCTCCGCGAGACGTGTCGCTGTAGCGTTAGAATCGTCACGCCGAGCTTTTTAGCCGCCTCGCGGGTAGAGAATTGCTTTATCATACCGAGACCTGTATCACTTTGGCGGCGAGCCGGTCAACCCGCGAGCGTTGCAAAATGCGTTGCAAACAAGCAGCAGAACGAGCCCGAAATAGCACGAGATGGGCCGATGGGCGCAGCCAGAAACACAACCACTTAGGGTAAAATTGGACAATTCGTAATCGGCAGGTCGTGGGTTCAATTCCCACCCTCGGCTCCAGCCTTCCCCCAAACCATTGAAACCACTTGGCATCAGTTCACAAGACCTTTCTGGTCAGCCGCCGTGCGAACATTTGCGAACAACATCCCGGCGACCTTGTCCACGGCACGCTGCTGCGCTTCCGGGAGAGCGTGCGTGTAGACGTTGAGCGTGGTCTCGGGGTCCGAGTGCCCGAGCAGCGTCTGCGCCGTCTTCAGGGACTCGCCGGCCTCGCCGAGCAGAGTAGCGTTGGTGTGCCGGAAGCTGTGCCAGGACACCACCGGGAGCTCAAGCTCACGGCAGGCCGACTCCTCCTGCGCGATCAAAACGACTTACGGTGGGCGAGATAGCCTGTTGGGTGCGTTAGCGGGGAACGTGGTTGGAAGGTACCAATTGATGGCTTGCCTGGCTGGCTGACATGGGAAGCCGCGATTGGCAGATTTCATCGCTACAGTCTGTGGAATGTAATGCTTATCGCGTTGCAGCAGCAAAGTGTGTCACAGGTTTTTCACACCTGGCAGAAGCTGGGCTGCTTTGTGAAGAAGGGCGAGAAAGGCATCCTGATTCTCGCTCCGATTATTCAGCGGAAAACCGCGCTTAATCAGCTTTAGCTTCCATAGTTGTCCCGCATTTGAACCGGTGGCGAACGGCGCCTGTCATCGTCAGACCTGGGACGGTCATCGCCTGACACCGCCGAGCCTTCCGGCCGTTCTAGATCTGGAAGAGTCGTCGACGTACTTGCTCGGTCCATCGTGCCTCGTGACGGACACCGCTTCGCCGGATGCTCTCAACGCTCCTTCGCGAGCGCATCAAGGGCACGTGCAAGGCCGCGGAAGGAGATCGGAACGACCGTATCCTGCCCGGCGCCGTTCCTGAATGTGAGGCGCCCACCCTCACTTTGGCCGCGCCAGCGCTTCAGCACGTCGTCCTTCAGCGTGACACTGGCGAAGCAGCCGCCTGGCAAACAACGGGTCCACGCGACGTCAACCGGCTGGTTATCTTTCTCGTCGATCGTAATGCGCACCGCGCTGGGAAAGGCTACATTCGTGGGCACCACGGCCGTGAAATAGAGCGGCTCATTCTGGCCGAGCCTGCCAAAGGACAATAGGGCAAACGGCGCCGTCTGACCCTGAAGGATCACACTTTGAATGACTTCACAGCTGCGCGCCGACTGCCCGGCTGCAACCTGGCGGCAGCGCAACAGCCAGTCGCCAAATGCCGCAGTGGTCGTGTCTGCGCCCGGCTCGCTTGCCCCCAGCGTGGCCGCGGGTGCCTGAGACGGACTTGGTGCCGGGTTCGGACTTGCCGGCCTCTGAGCGGGAGCCGACCCAGAGGTTTGCGCGCACAGCCCACTTCCTTGTGCCAGCATGGCTCCCATAGCAAGCACACACACTATCTTCATTCGCATCACACTCCGCGGGATTGACACCACATCACACCGTCCGATCCATTACGGCACGGGATACCATCCTGTCAGAAGGTGACCCGGACTCCAGCCGAACCAGCATAGACTGGTGAGAAACGCGAGAAGTCGCCGTCGAACTTTGCGAACACTTCAACCCTCTCGTGGAACATTAAAATCGCGGCGGCGCTCGAGCGCAATGCCTCGATTGGGAGCTGTGCGCCCTGCACCACGAAATTGAAGCCGGGCGCAGCGATGAAGGAGCCTTCGACCGACCGGTCCGGCTCCAGTTCGTGCCTCCACGCGCCGCGTATCCGACCCGACAGCTTCGTGTGCTTGCCGACTTTGACCTGGGACTCAAACTGCAAACCAAGGAATGTCGGCAGTGAAACGATAGTGCGTCCGGCATAGCTGAGCCCCATCAGGCTCGAGCCAGTCTCGGTGTAGCCGCCCGAACTCAGTGACCCGAATTCCGTTGCAGCGAATGGCGTAACTTCGAGACTACCGAACTGACGAGTGTAGCCGGTCTCGAAAGAGCCGCCGATCGAGAAGCTGTTGAAGTGCCCGGTGAGGTTTGCGCCGGGGAGCACGGTCGGCAGCAAGCCCGGCACCGAAATCATAGGGCCCGGTCCTGCTGCATACCGCTGGGTGTCATTGCCAAAGAAACTGAAGACGAGAGCGCCCGTGGTATAGAACGCGTCATGGCGCACAGCACTATAGAGTGACAAATGACCGCCATTGGTGGTTCCGCTGGTCTTAAGCAAAGGTGCGCTAAAATCATACATACCGCTTCCCCCAGCTATACCAACAAGAATGCGCGGCGAGAACTCATGATCGACACCAATGGCAAAGCCGCCGCCGCTGTCGCTTGTCGCCACCGATCCGACAACGGCATTGCCGGGCAGGTCAAAGCTGCTGCCATAGCCGGCCATCCATGCGCGCCAGGTTCGGGATGCCGGACTGCCAATTGCCGCGGAACCGCTGCGATCGTTGACTTTATTCTCAAGCCAGATGGCGGTCTGATTGGCGACCGCCGACAGGAACTGATCATTCGCCACAAAGGATACTTGCTGCGTTCCCGATGTTGCTGCGCCAGAAAGCGAATCGTACGCCTTAGCGAGCGCGTCCACATTGGGCTGGAAGAACAGGGCGACCGCGAGCGGCGCGAAGGCCGGAGAGACCTGCGCGGTCTGGATGGTGTTGACCGCCTTTCCGACGGCGGTCTCATTCCGCGTCAAGCCCACGGGCGCGAAATCAATCACATGACGCAGGACAATTTCATTGGTCGGGTCGACGAGCGAAAAGTTCAGGACTGCGGTCTGCGGCGCTTGCAGCGTAATGTTTTGCTCGGTCAGACCGCCAGCCGCGGAGAGGATCACGTTGTCGAAGCTCCCCGGCTTGGCCCCAGCCGCCGTCTCTGCCGGATCGATGAGATTGACCGCCACGGTGCCCGATACGGCGGCGGTACCCGTGACATTAAGCTGAGCAGCGCTCACCGCCCTAAGATCGACATCGACGTTGTAGACGCCAGTGGGCGTTTGCACAAAGTTGCCGTTGAGATTGGTGGTGATGATTCGTTGGAAGCCACCAGGCGACAGAAGACCTTCGTTGGTGAGTGTGTTGCCAACGCCCAGGTTTACAGTCGCGCCGGATAGAAAGACGGCGTTCTGCTCATTGAGGAACGAGTTGGCGCCGTTACCGAGATCTACCGAACCGACAACCATCCCCGTGTTGTCGACATGATTGTTTCCGGTGATGCCCTGGATTGCCAAGCCTTCTATGCCCGACACGGTTGTGATGACTCCGGCGTTGTTGAGCTGATTGTTGGCTCCGCCGAGGATGAGAACGCCTGCGCCCTGGCCGCTGCCGCCTTCGATCAGACTGGGTGTGTTCGGCGAAGAGTTCAGAATATTGATGGTGATATCGCCGTTGCCCCCCGGCGCATCGCTTTGCGCCATGAGCGCAATCGAATTGACGCCGCTGGCGACCAGATTGCCAGTCTGGTTGATGATGGTCGCCGCGGCCGCGCCCTGACCGCCCGCGCTGCCCGAGAACAGGAACGCGCCCATCTGCCCGGGCGGATCGGAGCCGACGCCAATCGCGCCGCCGCCGCCGCCGACGCTCTGGGAATAGAGCGCGACGCTGTTGTTCCCGGTCACGACGATCGAGCCTGCTGTGTTGTTGACCATGACCGTGCCGCCATTTCCGATGCCGCCGGTGTTCAGCGTGATGCTCGTGGCGCCGCCACCGGGCAAAACCAGGCCGCCGCCGCCGCCCACTGACTGCGCCAAAATGCCGATCGAGTTGTCGCCCGCGATTGTGATTGACCCGGTATTTGTGACCGTGACTGCACCGCCTTGACCGATGGCGCCGCCTTGACCCCCGATAGATACCGGAATCACCGCCGCACCGATCGCCGATCCGGCTGTGCCGCCGCCACCGCCTACGGACTGCGCCAGAATACCGATGGAGTTGTTGCCGTGAATCGCTATCGTCCCGTTATTGGTGACGACTACATCGCCGCCGTTGCCGCCAGCGCCACCAGAGCCGCCCAAGGCAACCGTGGCGCTGCCTGCTGGCGCCCCGGAAACAGCAATCGCGAAACC
>Ga0187819_10000448_pt1 | contig 20462 bp, 17 predicted proteins | sample NC_wetland_sal_i_15_FD_132411 | JGI IMG/M metagenome (GOLD analysis project Ga0187819, IMG submission 132411) | Wetland sediment microbial communities from Neuse River Estuary, North Carolina, USA - SO4_4 | ecosystem: Environmental > Aquatic > Freshwater > Wetlands > Sediment | place: USA...
ATATAGTGCTCAGATACGGCTAGGAGGGCATTGAGATGGCATCACGGGTCGCAGTGATTGGTGCTGGACCATGCGGGCTGGCCCAGCTGGACGCCTTCGAGCAGGCTCGCCTACAGGGCGCCGAGGTACCCCAGATCACGTGTTTCGAGAAACAGAGCGACTGGGGCGGACTGTGGAACTACACCTGGCGCACAGGGCTCGACGAGCACGGCGACCCGGTACACGGGAGCATGTACCGCTACCTGTGGTCCAACGGGCCTAAGGAGTGCCTCGAGTTCGCCGACTACACCTTCGATGAGCATTTCGGGCAGCCGATCCCGTCGTTCCCGCCGCGCGAAGTGCTTTACGACTACATCACCGGGCGGGCCAAGAAAAACAACGTTCGCCAGTACATCCAATTCAATACCGCCGTCCGGTGGATCAGCTACCACCAGCAAGCCGGGAAGTTCGCAGTAACCGTCCAGACCAGGGACGACGGCCGGACCAGGACCGAGGAATTCGACCAGGTCATCGTCGCAACCGGGCATTTCTCCACGCCGAACGTGCCGTCGTTCGACGGGTTCGACCAGTTCCCCGGCCGCATCATGCACTCCCATGACTTCCGGGACGCCCGCGAATTCGCCGGCAAGCGCCTGCTGGTCATCGGCAGTAGTTACTCCGCGGAGGACATCGCGCTGCAGACCAAGAAGTACGGCGCCTCCTCCGTGACCATCTCCTACCGGACCGAGCCGATGGGCTTCGGCTGGCCTGCGGGCATCGATGAGGTGCCGCTGCTGGCCAAGATCGACGGCAGCATTGCGCACTTCGCTGATGGCACCACGCGCGATGTGGACGCCATCGTGCTGTGCACCGGGTATCAGCACTCCTTCCCGTTCATTTCCGACGAACTGCGGTTGCGCACCGCGAACGTGCTCTACCCCGACCACCTCTACAAGGGCATCTTCTGGTCCGACAACCCCGACCTCATGTACCTCGGGATGCAGGACCAGTACTACACGTTCACCATGTTCGACGCGCAGGCGTGGTATGCGCGGGACTACGTGCTCGGCCGGATCTCGCTGCCCTCGCGCGAGGAGATGGCCGCCGACATCACCCGGTGGCGCGGCCGCCTGGCCGAGTGCGCCGGGCCGCTGGACGAGATCGACTTCCAGACCAGCTACGTGGCGGACCTGAATAAGGACGTCGACTACCCCAGCTACGACGTTGGCTTGGCCAGTGCGCACTTCAAGGACTGGGAACACGACAAGACGACCAGCATCACCGGGTACCGGGACCGGTCTTTCTCCTCACCCTGCACCGGAACCATCGCGCCGGTCCACCACACCCCGTGGTGGACCGAACTCGACGACTCCATGGCCACCTTCCTGGGCAACCAGACGTAGGTCAGGACCTGGGACGGGTCTTGTCCGGGTCGTAGAACGGGAACCGCACGACGGTGGCCGGGATGCGCTTGCGGTGCCCGTCCAGCTTGCCGACGTCGACCGGCGTGCCGATCTCTGAGTACTCGACGGCCATCCGGCACAGCGCGATGTTCTTGCGCAGGATCGGTGATCTCGTCCCGCTGGTGATCACGCCGACCTGCGACCGCCCGGCGTGGACGCAGTCCCCGTGCGCGGCAGGCTCGTTTCCCTCGAGCTCGAGGCCCACCAGGGTGCGCTGCGGAGCCGCCTTGCGTCGTTCCAGCGCGGCCCGGCCGGTGAAGTCGTCCTCCTTGGTCTTCAGCGGGACGGTGAACCCGATGCCGGCCTCGAACGGGTCCACCTGGTCACAGAACTCGTACCCGGCGAAGATCAGGCCGGCCTCGATGCGGAGGATGTCCAGCGCCTCGAGGCCCAAGGGGGTCAGCCCGTGGGGCACCCCGGCCTCCCAGACCAGGTCCCAGAGGGCCGGCGCGTCGCCCGGATGGCACCACAGCTCGTAGCCGAGCTCGCCGGTATACCCGGTCCTGGAGACGATCAGCGGCAGGCCCTCGGGCCCCTCGGCGCGCCCGATGGCGAACCGGAACCAGCCCAGGCTGTCGAAGGCCGGCTGGGTCGGCGGCGTCCACACCAGGTCCCGCAGCAGGTCGCGCGACTTCGGGCCCTGCACGGCGATGTTGTGCAGGTGGTCGGTGGAGTGCTTGACCCAGACCCGGTCAAGATTCAGCCGAACGGCGAGCTGGCGCAGCCAGGTTCCGTCGTACTCGTCGCCGCCGACGAAACGGAACTTGTCCGGGCCGAGCCGGAACACCGTCGCGTCGTCGAGCATCCCGCCGGTCTCGTTGCAGACCGCGGTGTACACGACCTGGCCGGTAGCGAGCTTCCTGATGTTGCGGGTGACGGCCGCCTGGAGCAGCGCCTCGGCGTCCGGGCCTACCACCTCGAACTTCCGCAACGGGGACAGGTCCATCACGACCGCGCCTTCACGGCACGCCCAGTACTCCTCGATCGCGCCGTGGCCGTCGAAGCTGGTGGGCAGCCAGTAGCCCCGGTACTCGGTCACCTGCCGGGTCAGGGCCGACCAGCGGGGCTGGAACGCGGTGTCCCGGGTGAGCCTGGGCTCGCTGTCGGGGGTGACGCGGTGCGCGATCGCCATCGAGAACCTCCGCTCGGCCGGGTACACGCGGACGTGGATGTCGGTCGGATTCCAGGCGTTGGCCGGATCGATGTCATCGGGGCAGGCCGAGGAGGCGCAGACCAGGTCGGTCATGGCCCTCAGCAGGACGTAGTCACCGGGCCGGGACCAGGGCTCGTCGAAGAGCAGCTGGTTAGCCTCGCTGAAGGAGGTGTTGTAGAAGAAGTTGAGGGCCGGCCAGCCGCGCCGCGCCGCGATCCCGTACCGCGCGAGCTGCGCGTTGAAGTTGTCGGTGCAGTTCAGGTGGCCCGGGTAGCCCATGTCCTCGTAGTACTTGGCGTTGCAGGCCAGCGCGAACGTGTCGTGCCGGCCGACGGTGTCCCGCACCACCTCCACCAGCGGGCGCATGTCCTGGTCGTAGAACTTGCCGAACAGCCCGGGCTGCGGGTAGGCGTTCCCCATCAGGTTGCGGGTCGTGGTGGCGTCCAGCCCCCGTTCGGTTCCCTCGGCCAGCTGCCGGGCGCAGAACGCGAGGAAGTCGGAGCACTGGCGGCCCTCGACGTCGATCACCTGGATGTACTGGCCCGCCTTGACCTCGTAGGACCGTGCCGTGGCGGTGTCCACCCGCAGGTCGAGCAACGGGTCGGCCAGCGGCGGCGGCAGCGGCCGCTGCGCCTCCCGCCGCGGGTTCGCGCGCCGGACCTCCAGCACCAGATCCGAGGGCGGGTTGTCCGCGGTCACCGGCATGGGCCCGCCAGGCGCCGCCACCACCGCGGTCACACCGCGCTGGGCCATGAACTCCGCCCGCGCGCCGGCCGGCGACCACTCACCGAACAACGCCACGGCCCGCGCCTGGCCGGGGTCGAGGCCCCGCTCGGCCAGTGGCAGCGCAACGGCAGTCGTGGTCCGCAGTACGGTCGCCGCGGTGTCGGCTTCGATCCCGAGCGCCCGGTAGTCCTCGCCGCCGTCGGCCAGCACGGTAAGCTCCCCCCGCTGCCGGCCCTCGACGTCGACCACCGTGAGCACGTCGCCCGGGTCGAGTTCCACCGCGGTAACGGCACCGGGGTGCACCCGGTACCGCTCCAGGGCCGGGTCGGCGGGCAGCAGCCCCGGCAGCACCAGGCGCGGGCGCTCCAGGGACGCCGTCACCTCAGGATCGGCTCCGTGGCCTCGTTCTCCAGCCCGCGGGACGGCTCAGAACCCCGCATCTTTTCCTGGCTCACTCTGAACCTCCTCGGGCCGACCGGCAGCAACCACGGTGGGCGACGTAACCAGCCCCATACCCTGCCGAGATTACGCCCGACACCTGCCCGACGAAAGGGGACCGACGCGGAGGCTTGTGTCGTGTCATGATACGAGGTTTACTTTCGGTGAATTGCCAGCACCTCCGGCCGCTGGTCGCGCCCGAGGGGCACGACGAGCCATCTGCCGGGGGACCGACCGTTAGGAGGCGCTGTGTCCACCGACCTCGAGCGGTTTGTAGCCACCGATGGCCGCGCGGAAGCGATAGAGCGCGTCCGCGCGGAGATCGACGCCAAGGAGATCAGCTACATCTACTACCAATTCGCCTCGGTCACCGGCCGGATCATGGGCAAGGGGGTACCGGCGGACCACTGGGAGCGGATGGCGGAGCGCGGCTTCCAGCTGGTCTACGGGTCCACGGCCAATCTGTTCATCGACCGGCACGGTAACTACATCGGCTACGGGCCTGAGGCCTCCGAGCTCGTCGGGCTGCCGGACGTGGAGACCTTCTGCCAGCTGCCGTGGGATCCCAAGACCGCCCGGGTGTTCTGCACCCTGTTCCGCAACCGCGAGGAGGAGACGGATCCGGGCGGCTACCTGACCTCGGACTGCCGCGGTAATCTCCGGCGCATCCACCAGGAGTTCGAGCAGGAGACCGGGCTGCACCTGCGGGTCGGCACCGAGCCGGAGATGATGTGGCTCAAGGTCAAGCCGGACGGCACGCCCTCCGTGGACGGCAAGACCAAGCCGTACTGCTACCACATCGACCAGTTCGCCGAGCTCCAGCCGCTCATCCACAAGGTCATGGAGTACGGGAAGGCGATGGGCCTGGACATGATCCAGGGTGACCACGAGGACGCTCCCGGCCAGCTCGAGCTCAACTGGATGTTCGACCGGGCGGAGCTCACCGCCGACCGGCTGACGACCTACCGCCAGATCTGCAGGCAGGTGGGCCGGGAACTCGGCGCCTTCCCGTGCTTCATGCCCAAGCCGTTCATGGGGGTATCGGCGAACGGCTGCCACCACAACATCTCGCTCTGGCAGGGCGACGAGAACATGTTCCTGCCGGACGGCGACAATCCCCGGATCCCCAGCAAGCTCGGGCTGATGGCCATCGGCGGGATCCTGGCGCACCTCGACGCGCTGACCTGCATCACCGCGCCCACCGTGAACTCCTACCGGCGCTTTTGGGACACCGGCTTCTGGGCTCCGCTGTTTGCCGACTGGGGCTACCAGAACCGGACCACCGCGCTGCGGGTCAGCGCCCCGGGACGGTTCGAGTACCGGTCGGTGGACTCCGCCGTCAATCCGTACCTGTCCTTCGCCTCGATCATCAAGGCGATGGACGACGGCATCAAGCGCAACCTCGACCCCGGACCGCCCGAGGACCGCAACATCTACGAGGCCATCGCGGGTGGCAAGCAGGTCAAGCGGGTGCCGATGACGCTGGGTGAGGCGCTGTCGGCGCTCGAGAAGGACCCCGTGATACGGGACGCCCTGCCGGGCGACATGTACCGGGTGTTCCACCATTACAAGCAGGACGAGTGGGAACGCTTCTGCGCGACGGTCTCCGACTGGGATGTAGCGGAGTACCTGGACATTTTGCCGTAGCGCCGGGGCGGCGAGAGGGGTTAGCAGCATGTGCGGTATCGCGGGCATCATTCATCGGGACGGGCCGGGCGACATAGGCGCCGAGATAACCCGGATGCTTCAGTCCATGAAGCACCGCGGCCCGGACTCCAGCGGCTTCGCCCTCTACGGCCCGCCGAGCGACCTGCTCGTCATGCGGATCAAGCTGGCCGACCCTAACGAGGCCCGGGGGTTCGGCTGGACCGAACGGCTGGAGCGGCATCGCAACGAGATCGAGCACCGCCTGGCCAAGATCGGCGCCATGGTCGACGTGATGCACGGCGACCAGGAGTACGCCTACCGGGTCACGTTCCGGTACACCGGCGAGCTCAAGCCGCTGGCCGACTATATGGAGGACGTCCCGGGGTGCGAGGTGCTGTCCCTGGGGCACTCCCTGGAGATCGTCAAGGACCTCAACGACGCGGAAAGCGTGGCGGAACGGTACCGGCTGAACGGGTTCACCGGGACCCACGCGATCGGTCACGTCCGCATGGCCACCGAGTCCGACGTAGACATCTCCGGCGCGCACCCCTACTGGGCGTACCCGTTCTCCGACATCGCCGTCGTGCATAACGGGCAGCTCACCAACTATCACATGTGGCGCCGCAGGCTGGAGCGCAGCGGTCACCGCTTCCAGTCCGAATGCGACTCCGAGATCATCGCGGTCTACCTGGCGCAGAAGATGGACGGCGGTCTTTCCCTGGAGACCGCGATGAAACAGAGCCTGGACGAGCTCGACGGCGTCTTCACCTACCTGGTGGTGACGGCCGACTCGCTCGGCGTGGCCAAGGACGAGATGGCGGCCAAGCCGCTGGTCCTGTACGAATCCCCGGAACTGGTCGCGCTGGCGTCAGAGGAGGTCGCCATCCGCGCCGTGATCGGCCACGAGATCGACACCTGGGACCCCTACGAGCGCGAAGTGCTGGTGTGGCACCGGTGAAGATCAGCTATGACGCCCGCGGCCTGGCCGAGCCGGCCGCGCAGGCCCCCCGGGTAGCGACGGTCGAACCCGGCGAGAACGGAGCAAGGGCGGTCTTCGACGCGGCCGACCTGACCACTCGCCAGATCAACCTCGAACTGCGCCGGCTCATCTACGACGAGGGCGTCGTCGACGTGACCCTGCGCAACCCGGGCGCCAAGCACTCCCTCGCGGTGGGCATCCTGGCCCGCTGCCGGATCACCATCGACGGCAGCCTGGGCTACTTCGGCTGCGGGCTGATCGACGGGCCGGAGATCGAGGTCAAGGGGCGGGTCGGCTGGTCGGTGGCCGAGAACATGATGTCCGGCGTGGTCGTGGTGGACAAGAACGCAGGCTCGCTGACCGGCGCCGCCCTGCGCGGCGGCGACGTGGTGGTCCGCGGTGACGTGGGCGCCCGCTCCGGCATCGACCAGAAGGGCGGCACCATCATCGTGGGCGGAAACGCCGGCATGATGACCGGGTTCATGCTCCAGCGCGGCCGCCAGATCATCCGCGGCAACGTCGGCGGCGGCCTGGGCGATTCCATGTACGACGGCGCGATTTACGTCGGCGGCAAGGTCACCTCGCTCGGCGTGGACTGCGTCGAGGCGGAGCTGACCTCCTCTGACGACGAGTTCCTGGCCAGGAAGCTGCGCATTTACGGCCTCGAGCCGCCCGGAGGCTGGCGCAAGTTCGTGTGCGGGCGCAAGCTCTGGAACTACGACAACCTCGAGCCGGCCGAACGCAAGCTCGTCCTGTAGATCGGCCCGACCAGCGAAACCGCACTGAGAGGCGAATTCTCACGTGAGCAGCATCGAAGACGGCGGTAAGGCCGTGCTCGGGCACAGCAGCATCTTCACGCCCGAGGTGATCAACGACATCCACGTGAAGGCCGAACTCGGCCGGTACCGCATGCGTGGCTTCTCGATGTTCAAGCGCATGCCCGGCTGGGACGAGCTGATGTTCCTGCCGGGCACGCTGACCAGGTTCGTCATCGAGGGCTACCGCGAGAAATGCGAGACCAAGACCGTTCTCGGCGCGCGCTTCGCCAGGCATCCGCTTGAGCTCGACATCCCCGTCTACATCACCGGGATGAGTTTCGGCGCGCTGTCCCTGGAGGCCAAGATGGCGCTCGCCAAGGGCGCCTCGATGGCCGGGACCGCCACCTGCTCGGGCGAGGGCGGCATGATCCCCCCGGAGCGCGACCTGTCCACCAAGTGGTACTACCAGGTGATCCAGAGCCGGTACGGGTTCAACCCGCATCACCTCATGCTCGCCGACGGCGTCGAGTTCTTCATCGGGCAGGGCTGCAAGGTCGGGCTCGGCGGCCACCTGATGGGGCAGAAGGTCACCGAGCAGGTGGCGGAGATGCGCTCGCTGCCGGCCGGGATCGACCAGCGCAGCCCGGCCCGCCATCCGGACTGGCTGGGTCCTGACGACCTGTCGCTGAAGGTCCAGGAGGTGCGCGAGGCGACCGACTACCAGGTCCCGATCCAGCTGAAGCTGGGCGCGGCCCGCGTCTACGACGACGTCCGGATGGCGGCCAAGTGCGGGCCGGACATCATCTACCTGGACGGTGCCGAGGGCGGTACGGGCGCCGGGCCCCACATAGCCGCCGAGGAGACCGGGATCCCGCTGATGGCCGCGATCCCCGAGGCCAGGCGCGCGCTGGAGGACGTCGGCCTGGTCGACGAGATCGACCTGGTCGTGGCCGGGGGGATCAGGAACGGCGCGGACGTCGCCAAGTGCCTGGCCCTCGGCGCGAAGGCGGTCGCGATCGGCCACTCCGCGCTGATGGCGCTGAACTGCAACAAGGAAATCCCCGGCGTCACCGACTACGAGGGCACGGTGGGGGTGCCGGCCGGCCGGTGTTACCACTGCCATACGGGCCGGTGCCCGGTCGGCATCACCACCCAGGACCCGGAATTGCGCAAGCGGCTCAGGGTCGACGAGGCCGCCGAGCGCGTGTACAACTTCCTGCACACGCTCACGCTCGAAACCCAGATGCTGGCGCGGGCCTGCGGGAAGACCGACGTGCACAGCCTGGAGCCCGAGGACCTGTGCGCGCTGACCTTCGAGGCCGCCGCCATGGCCAAGGTGCCGCTGGCCGGCACCAACTACATTCCCGGGCAGACGGAGGAGCGAGCCCTCGCCGAGATGAAGGCGCTGCTGGAGAAGCTTCTCGGTGACGGCGGGAACGGGGCGCGCCATGTCTGACGACCTCCCCGCCCCCCGGCTGACCACGAAGATCGGCATCGACACCGAGGAGCTGACCGGGCGGACGTTCCCTTACCAGTTCGACCGCTCGCTGGTGGAGGACGTCGACCTCATCGCGGCCACGCCGGGGGCCGACATCAACTGGCTGGAAGACATCCACCTGATGTACGAAGACGGTGTACCGGCCGTCTTCGACCGGTACACCAACGCCTTCCTGAAGATCTATTTCGAGATCCCCGACGGGCAGGAGGACACCTACGCGCGCAAGGTGCTCATCACGCACCTGCGCGAAGGCAACTCCTACGGCATCTGGCTGAAGCGCAAGCACGCGAAGTTCGCCCAGCCCGAGCTCGGTCCCTGGCGAGCCGACTCGCCGACGGTGGGCGAGAACTGGCAGCCCGCCACGCTGACGGACTGGGAACCGCCGCAGGGCCACTAGCCACGGGGCCACTAACCACGGCCACTAACCACGGCGCCACTAACCACGGGGCCACTAACCACGGGGCCACTAGCGGGCCCTCCGCGGCCGGGCTCGCGGGGTGAAACCCCGGCGCGTGCTCGTCCACTGTCAGTGGACACCGTTTCATGAAGGGCCTATGCTGGCCATACAGCGCGAGATCGTCCGGCCGGTGTCACCATGCCCGGGAGGAACACCGTGGAAGCAGTCCGCCCCGCGAGCCGCCCCCGACCCCGCCGACCGGCAAAGTACTCGGCGCTGGCCCTGCTCCGCCACGGCCTGTCCGGCCGGGACTGGCCGCGGGCCTGGCCGGAAAACCCGCTGCGCGGGCGCTACGACGTGGTCATCGTCGGCGGCGGGGTCCACGGCCTCGCGACCGCCTACTACCTCGCGGTCAACCACGGGATCACCGACGTCGCCGTGCTGGACCAGGGTTACATCGGCGGCGGCGGCTCCGGGCGCAGCACGGCCATCCTGAGGTCGAACTACCTGACGCCCGAGGGCGTCCGTTTTTATGACCGGTCCATGCAGCTGTACCGGACGCTGGCCGCCGACCTCGACTACAACGTCATGTTCTCCCGGCGCGGTCACCTGACCCTGGCCCACAACGACTCGTCCCTGCGCACCATGCGCTGGCGGGCCGAGGTCAACCAGCTGGAGGGCGTCGATTCACAGCTCATCGACCCGGCCGAGATCAAGCGCCTGGTGCCGTTCCTCGACGTCTCGGCGGACACGCGGTATCCGATCCTGGGTGCGCTCTACCACCCGCCCGGGGGGATCATCCGGCACGACGCGGTCGTCTGGGGCTACGCGCGGGCCGCGGCCGCCCAGGGCGTGCACATCCACCAGGACACCGAGGTCACCGGCATCGACGTAGCGCAGGGCCGGGTCCGCGGCGTGCGCACCACCCGCGGGGACATCGCCGCCCCGGTCGTGCTCAACGCCACGGCCGGCTGGTCCACCCTGATCGCCGCGATGGCTGGCGTGCGCCTGCCGATCCAGACGTTCCCGCTGCAGGCGGCGGTCACCGAGCCCGTCCGGCCGTTCCTGCACTCCGTGGTGGTGTCCGGCACCCTGCACGTCTACGTCAGCCAGACCGACCGCGGCGAGCTGGTCTTCGGCGCGAGCGTCGACCCGTTCGCCGCCTACTCGACCCGGGGCACGCTGGAATTCGCCGAGGGGCTCGCGACCCACGTCATCGAGCTCATGCCGGGGCTGTCGAAGATGCGCCTGCTGCGCCAGTGGAGCGGCCTGTGCGACATGACGCCCGACTTCTCTCCGATCATGGGCGGCACCGAGGTGGAGGGCTTCTACGTGGACGTCGGCTGGGGCACCTACGGATTCAAGGCGGGCCCGGTCTCCGGGGAGGCCATGGCCCGGTGCATCGCCGACGGCCGGGCGCCGGAGATCATCGAGGCGTTCGGGCTCAGCCGGTTCGGCGCGGGCGAGCTGGTAGGCGAGAAGGGAGCGGCCGCGGTCGGCCACTGATCACCATGATTCTCATCCGGTGTCCCTGGTGTGGCCCGCGAGACGCGGGTGAGTTCCACTATTCGGGTGAGGCCCGGCCGCGGCCGGACCCGGCGTCGGCCTCCCCGCTCCAGTGGCGCGAGTACCTGTACTTCCCGGCCAACCCCCGCGGAGAGGTGACGGAGACCTGGTACCACCGGATGGGCTGCCGCCAGTTCTTCGCCCTCGAACGCGATACTGACACCAACGAGTCGCGGCTCCCGGGCGGGCCCCGGTGACCGCCGCCATGCGGCTGGGCCCGCAGCCGGGCGAGGAAATCGACCGGGAGCGGTCCTTCACCTTCCGCTGGAACGGCGCCGACGTCCAGGCGTATGAGGGCGACACCATCGTCTCCGCGCTCGCCGCCAGCGGCCGGCGCGTGTTCTCGCGCAGCTACAAGTACCACAGGCCGCGCGGCCTGCTCACCGCGAGCTACCACGATCCGGGCTGCTTCTTCCAGGTCGGCGACGAACCGAACGTGCGCGGCGCGCATCGGCTGGCCGAACCGGGCCTGGACGTGCGCTCCCAGAACACCTGGCCCTCGCTGGAATTCGACGTCAAGGCGGTCAACCAGCTGGTCGGACGGTTCCTCGGCCCGGGCTTCTACTACAAGACGTTCATCAAGCCGCAGCGCCTGTGGCCGCTGTACGAGCAGGTGCTGCAGCGGTTCGTGCACGCCGGGCACGTGTCCGCGGACACCCCGCGGGTCGCCGTGGACAAGCGCCACGCCCACCCCGACGTCCTGGTGGCCGGAGGCGGCCCGGCCGGCCTGGCCGCCGCCGTGGCCGCCGCGCAGGCCGGGGCGCGGGTCATGCTCATCGAGGAGGAACACCGGCTCGGCGGCCACCTGCGCTGGGGGGACGCCACCGACCTCGCCGCGCTGGCCGAGCTGCGCGACCTGGTGGCGGCCACCCCGGGGATCGAGGTGCACGTCAACGCGGTGGTGTCCGGGCGGTACGACGGGAACTGGACCGCGGTCGTGCTCCGTGATCTTCCGAGCGGGCTACCGGGCGGAACCAGAGTAGAGCAGCTCATCAAGGCGCGCGCCAAGGTCCTGGTCGTCGCGCCCGGCCTGATCGAGCGGCCCTACGTCTTCGCCGGAAACGACGTTCCCGGGGTGATGCTCTCGACCGCCGTGCGCCGACTCATCAGGCTGCACGCGGTCAAGCCGGGGGAGCGGGCGGTGGTGCTGGCCGCCAACGCCGACGGCGACGCGGCCGTCGCCGACCTCAGGCAGGCCGGGGTCGAGGTCGCCCGGGTGCTCGACGCCCGCGCCGGCCAGGACATCCTGCGGGTCCGCGGGCGTAAGGGCGTCCAGGCGGTGCAGGCCGCGGACGGGACCACGACCGAGTGCGACCTGCTGGTGACCGCGACCGGCTGGACCGCGCCGGCCTCCCTGCTCAGCATGGCGGGCGACCGGCCCGCCTACGACCCGCGAGCGGCCAGGTTCTTCCCCAGCAGCCTGCCGGAGGACGTCCTCGCCACGGGCGGCCTCGCCGGGGACGGCAGCCTCGACCAGCTGATCGCCCACGCCCAGGCCACGGGCCGCGAGGCGGCCAGGCGCGCGGCCCGGCTGCGCCGCGAGTGGCAGGCCGCCGTGCCTACCCGCGGGCACGCCAACGGCGCTCTGCTGGCTGGCCACAGGCTGGCTGGCCACGGGCTGGCTGACCACAAGCTGGCCGACGACCCCTTGCTGGCCGACGACGGCCCCGTGGCCATCCCCGAACTCCCCGTCGACGAGCATCCGGAGCTGTTCCGGGCCCGCACTCACGGCATCGTGGACTACTGCGAAGACGTCTCCTCCAAGGACCTCATCGCGGCGGTGCGGGAAGGCTACGACTCGATCGAGCTGGCCAAGCGCTATACGACCGCGACGATGGGGCCGACCCAGGGCAAGATCGAACTGGTCAACGCGATCGCGACCGTGGCCGAGGCCACCGGCCGGACCATCGCAGAAACCGGCACCACGACGTGGCGGCCGCCGTACGCCCCGGTAACGCTGGGCGCGCTGGCCGGCCGGCCGCTCGAGCCCGTCCGGTACTCCCCGATGCAGCCGTGGCACGAGGCGCACCACGCGAGCCCGCTGATCGCCGGGGCCTGGATCAGGCCCGATCACTACGGTGACCCGGCCGCCGAGGTCAGGAACGTGCGGAGCAAGGTCGGCATCATCGACGTCACCCCGATCGGCAAGCTCGACCTGCGCGGTCCCGACGTACCGCGGCTGCTCAACCTGGTGTACGTCAACAAGTGGTCCAAGCTCGACATCGGCCGGGTCAGGTACGGCGTCATGTGCACCGAGGACGGCGTGGTCTTCGACGACGGCGTCACCGGGCGCCTCGGCCCTGAGCACTACCTGATGAGCACCACGTCCTCGGGGGCCTCGGCGGTCTGGGAGTGGCTGGAGAACGTGCTCCAGACCATGCACCCGGACTGGCAGGTGCACATCACCCCCGTGACGACCGCCTACGCCAGCATCAACGTGGCGGGCCCCGCGGCGCGGGACCTGATCGGGCGGGTCACCCGGGGCGTTGACCTGGCGAACGAGGCGTTCGGGTACATGGAAGTCCGTACCGGCCAGGTGGCCGGGGTGGACGAGTCCGTGCTATGGCGGATCGGCTTCACCGGGGAACTCAGCTACGAGTTGCACGTCCCGGCCGCCTACGGGCTGCACGTGTGGGAGACGCTCATGGACCGCGGCCGTGACCTCGGGGTCGCGCCGTTCGGGGTGGAGGCCCAGCGCATCCTGCGGCTGGAGAAGGGCCACCTGATCGTCGGTCAGGACACCGACGGCCTGACCCGGGGCTTCAGCGCCGGCCTGGACTGGGCGATCAAGCTCGACAAGGCCGACTTCCTCGGCAAGCCCGAGCTCGCCTGGCAACACGACGTCGAGAACGGCAGCGGTTCGCGGCTAGTCGGCCTGCAGCCGGAAGACGGCTCGCTGGTGCCGCCGGAGGCGAGCCAGATCGTCGACGGGCCGCGCATCGTGGGCCGCGTGACCTCGAGCAGAATGTCTCCCACCCTGGGCCGCTCCATCTGCCTCGCGCAGGTCGAGGCCGCCCTGGCCGCGCCGGGCACCCGGGTCACCGTCAGGCTTCCTGGCGGGCGGCTGGTCGGCGCCCGGGTGACCGAGCACCTGGCCCACGTGGATCCCGAAGGGAGCCGGTTGCGTGTCTGAGCACCCCATGGTGGCCAGGAGCCCGATCCGCCCGGCGTCTCCGGTGCGGGTGGAAGGCGGCTGGGAGGTGAGCGGGTGCCGCAGCGACGCCCCGCTCTCGATCGCCGACCACACCCCGTTGGCCAAGGTTCACCTGCGGGCGGCCTGGAACGGCGCGATGGCCAAGGCGCTGGGCGTGCCGTTCGGGCGGGCCGGCCGGGAGAGCCCCGGCCCGGACGGCCGGGAAGGGGCCTGGCTGGTCGTCGGCTCGGGACCGGGCGAATGGTACGTGCTCGCCCCGCCCGGCGCGGCCGCGGTGGTGGCCGACTGGCTGGGCCAGCTGGCGGCCGACTCGGCGGGCGGGGAGTTCGTCAGCGTGGTCGACCTCACCCACGGCCGGGCGCTGATGCGGGTCACCGGCCGGGACGCGGCGGAGCTGCTGGCCCGGCTGTGCGGGGCCGACCTGCACGACGACATGGCCCCCGACGGAGCGGCGTTGCGGTCGGCGGTGGCCGGCGTGGCCACCGACATCATCAGGGACGACCGGGCCGGGGCGGCCTCGTATCTGCTGCACTGTGAGCGGTCGTCGGGTCAGTACCTATTCGACGCGCTGGTCAGCGCAGGCGAGTCGCTCGGCATCGGTGTCGACGGCTTCCGACTTCCTGGTATCTAGGCTGAGTTCCCCGGAGGAAACCATGGCTTTCCCGACCGACCTGGAGATCGCCCGCGGCGCCGCCCTGAAGCCGCTGGAAGACATCGCGGCCGAGATGGGCATCAGCGCCAACCTGCTCGAGCCGCGCGGCGATGACGTGATGAAGATCAAGCTCGAAGCCATCGCCGAACTGGCCGACCGGCCGACAGCCAGGTACGTGGTGGTGAGCGCGATCACCCCCACCCCGCTCGGCGAGGGCAAGACCACCACCACGGTGGGCCTGGGGCAGGGGTTCAAGCACATCGGGAAGCGGGCCACCATCGCGATCAGGCAGCCGTCCATGGGGCCCACGTTCGGCATCAAGGGCGGCGCGGCCGGAGGCGGGTACAGCCAGGTCGTCCCCATGGAAACGCTCAACCTGCACCTGACCGGCGACATGCACGCGGTCACGGCGGCGCACAACATGCTCGCCGCGATGATCGACAACCACCTCTACCAGGGCAACACCCTCGGCATCGACCAGCACAACATCACCTGGCGGCGGGTGCTCGACGTCAACGACCGTGCGCTGCGCAACATCGTCATCGGCCTGGGCGGGCGGGAAGACGGGGTGCCGCGCCAGACCGGCTTCGACATCACCGCCGCCTCGGAGGTCATGGCGACGCTGGCCCTGACGAGCTCGCTGGCCGACCTGCGCGCCCGGCTCGGCCGGATCGTGATCGGCTACACCAGGGACAAGACCCCGGTCACCGCCGAGCAGCTCCTGGCGGCCGGGTCGATGGCCGTGATCTTGCGGGACGCGATCAAGCCGAACCTGCTCCAGACGCTGGAGAACACGCCGGTGCTGGTGCACGCGGGACCGTTCGGGAACATCGCGACGGGTAACTCCTCGGTGATCGCCGACCTGATCGGCATCCACGCCGGCGACTTCCTCATCACCGAGGCCGGGTTCGGCGCGGACATGGGCGCCGAACGCTTCTTCAACATCAAGTGCCGTACCTCCGGGCTGCGCCCCGACGCCGCCGTGGTCGTCGCCACCGTCCGGGCGCTCAAGGCGCACTCCGGCAAGTACAAGATCGTGGCCGGGCGCGCGCTGCCCGAGGACCTGCTCCGCGAGAACCCCGACGACGTGGCCGCCGGGGCGGCGAACCTGCGCAAGCAGATCGAGAACATCCGCCTGCACGGGGTGTCCCCGGTGGTGGCGATCAACAGCTTCCCCACCGACCATCCCAGCGAGCACCAGGTCATCAGGGACATCACCGCGGAGATGGGCGCGCGGGCCGCGGTGTGCACGAACTTCGCCGACGGCGGCCGGGGCGCGATCGAGCTGGCCGAGGCGGTGAGCGAGGCGGCGGAGGAGCCGTCGGACTTCCACTTCCTGTACCCCGACACGGCGAGCCTGCGCGACAAGATCGCGGCCGTGGCCACCCGGGTGTACGGCGCGGACGGCGTGAGCTATTCCAGCCAGGCCGCGGCCCAGCTCGACACCTACGAGCGCGCTGGCTTCGGCCACCTGCCGGTCTGCATCGCCAAGACCCACCTGTCCATCTCGTCCGACCCCGCGCTCAAGGGCGCGCCGACCGGCTGGACCCTGCCCGTCCGTGAAGTACGGGCGTCGGTCGGCGCGGGCTTCGTCTATCCCATCTGCGGCGACATGCGGACCATGCCGGGGCTGAGCGCGAGCCCGGCTGCGGCCCGCATCGACCTCGACGAAGACGGCCTGATCGTCGGCCTGTCGTAACACCTCGGGTGAGGATGGACGGTTACCTTGACGAGCTGGCGGCCAGGACGCCGACCCCGGGCGGCGGCGGCGCGGCCGCGGTGACCGGCGCGATGGCCGCCGGCCTGGTGGCCATGGCCGCGCGCTTCTCGGTCGGGCGCCTGCCCGGAGCCCTCGACCTGGCGGAGCAGGCCGACGAGTTGCGCCGCCGCGCGACCGGCCTGGCGGAGGCCGATGCCGCGGCCTACACGGCGGTGCTCGACGCCCGCCGGCCGGGCGGGGACCTACGGAGTGCGCTCTACGGCGCGGCCGTGGTGCCGCTGGAGATCGCCGAGATCGGCGCGCGGGTGGCGCAGATGGCGGCTCAGGTGGCGTCGGCGGGCAACCCGAACCTGCGCGGCGACGCCGCGACCGGGGCGCTGCTCGCGGCGGCGTCGGCGCGGAGCGCGGCGTTCCTCGTGGGCATCAATGTCACCTGGGGTGAGCTGGAGCCCGACCTTTCGCGGCGGGCGGCGCAGGCGGCGGCGGAGGCCGCTGACGCCGCCGAACTGGCCAGCCGCACGGGATCCTAACCGCGGCCGGGCGCGGCGGCGGGCGAGGAGCGTCACGGCCGAGCCGGTCAGCATGACGAGGACGCCGTAGGCGCCGAGCGGGGCCGCCGCGGCGGGACCGAACGCGGCCGAGGCGATCCCCGCCGCGACGGCGAAGTCCCGCATGGCCACCGGGAGCAGCACCGCCGTCGCGCGCCTGGCCGGCGCGCCCACCGCGAGGACCTGGCCCAGCCCGGCCGAAGCGGCGATGTAGACGACCAGCGCGATGATCACCCTGGTGTAGGCCGCGTCCAGCGTGATCTGGCTGGCGACCTGCCACAACAGCAGGAGCAGGGCGAGCACCGCGACGAGGCGGACGACGGCCTCGGGCCGGGCGCCTGGCGACCACACGGCGCGCAGCGCTACCCCCGCGGCCAGCGGCAGCGCGACGACGACCGCGAGGTTGCCGAGCAGCCCCGACGCGGACACGATGACCGACGCCCCCAGGAGGGACAAGATCGGTCCGGCCGCCACCACGGTGATGATCGTGGACGCGGCCAGGAGTGTCGCGCACACCGCCGCCTCGCCGCCGGCGATGACGCACAGCGCCACGGTCGCCACCTCGGCGGGCGCGACCCCGACGGTCTGCATTCCCGAGCGCAGCACCTCCTCGCCGATCAGGCGACTGGCGGCCCAGGCCAGGAGGGGAAGAGCCGTGGTGCTGACCAGCAGGACGACCGCGATGCGCCGCCACGCCAGGCGGACGGCGGCCAGGTCGGCGAGGCGCAAGGACAGGCCGGTCGCGAAGACGAGAATCGCCAGCGCGATATCGATGCCGTTCCCCGCCGCTACGGCGCGCCCCGGCGAGGGAGCGGCCACGCCGGCCGCCCCGGCCGCAATCACGAAGGCCATGAGGAAGCGCTCGGACGCATCGGCCGCCGATGGCAGCATCTGCCCTGCTTCGCGCACCCCGCCTCCCATCGCTGGCCTAGCTTCTCATGGCCTCGCAGGGAGCTCGGAAAGGGCCTGGAGCGAGCGGACGAACGCCTCGCGGTCCGTGGGCGGCAGCCGGGCGAGGATCTGCTCTTCCCGGCGGCGGATCGCGGACTGCACGGACTGCCGCAGTTGGCTGCCCGCCGGGGTCAGCGAGAGCAGGTGGACGCGCCGGTCGGCGGCGTCCGGCCGGCGCTGGATCAGCCCGCGCTCCTGGAGTTCGTCGAGGTCGGCGATGATCCGGCTCTTGTCCGCGCCGATGGCCTGCGCAAGCGCGGCCTGGGTCCGCACGGGCTGCTCGGCGAGCGCGGTGAGCACGATGTAGCCCCACATGCTGATCTCGTGCGCGCGCAAGATGGGCTCCTCGGCCGCCACCAGCGCCCTGGCCAGCGGCACGGCCATCGCGGCGAGGTCGCGGCGCCCGCCCGGAGTGGTACTCATGCTGGCCGGCAGGATAACAGGCGGGCCCGATAGCCGGGTTAGCGTAGCCTCATGGGCGCTGAACAGGTGGACGCGATCGTCATCGGAGCCGGGCTGGCCGGGTCGGCCACGGCGTGGGCGCTGACCCGTCGCCGGCGTTCGGTCGTGGTCCTCGAGGCGTTCAAGGCGGGGCACCGGCGCGGCAGCTCGCACGGCAGCGCGCGGATCTTCCGGCGCGCCTACCCCGACCCGCTCTACGTCCGGCTGACCGGCGACGCCGACCGGCTGTGGCGGCAGCTTGCGGACGAGGCAGGTGAGGAACTGGTGCTGCGTACCGGCGGGCTCGACTACGGCCCGGCGCACGAGGCCGAGAAGATGTACGGCATCCTGAAAGAGTTCGGCGTGCGGGCGGAACTGCTGCCGGCCGAGGCCGCCGGCGAGCGCTGGCCCGGCCTGGCGTTCGGCCCCGACCCGGTCCTGTTCCACCCGGACGCCGGGGTGCTCGACCCCGAGCGCACCATGGCCGCGATGCGCAGGCTGGCGGTCGCGGCCGGTGCGAAGATCTTCTACGAAACGGCGGTGGTGCGCGTCTCCGCCACCCCGGGCGGTGCGATGGTCGAGGCGGCCGGGCAGTCGTGGCGCGCGCCGGTGGTAGTCGTGGCCGCGGGACCATGGGTGGAGCCACTGCTCGGCGGGGATCCGGCACTGGTGCGGCTCCCCCCGCTGTCCGTGCAGCAGGTGGAGGCCTTCCACTTCGCGCCGTGGACCGCAGCCTGGAACGGGCCGCCGCCCGCGCCCACCTTCATCTACCACGACCAGACCCCGGCCTACGGGGTGCCGGCCGGGCGGGACGGCGAAGTGCCGGGGGCGTTCAAGATCGGCGACCATTACCACAACCAGGGCACCGTGACCACGGGCGACGGCCGGGACGGGATCGTCAACCCGGCGGTCAGGGAGCGGGTCCGCGCGTTCGTCGCTTCCCGGGTGCCCGGCCTCGATCCGGCGCCGGTAGGCGAGCTGACCTGCCTGTACACCTTGACCGCCAGCGAGGACTTCATCCTGGACCGGCAGGGCCCGTTCGTCATCTGCTCGGCCTGCTCCGGCCACGGCGCCAAGTTCGCGCCGCTGACCGGCGAGATCGCCGCCGACCTGGCCTGCGGCGGCGACTCGCCGGATCATCGCTTCACGCTCGCGGCGCACGTCCGCTAGTCGGTCTCGACCGGGGCTCCGCATTCGGGGCAGGTGAACGGGCGGCGCTGGGCGATAGCCCGCGAGATCGCGGTGAACAGCGGGGGGAAGCCCACCTTGGGGAGTTCTCGCGTGCCCTGCACCGACCCGTGGGTCGCGCATCGTCCGGTCCTGGTCTGGACTTCTGTGGCCATTTCTTTCCTCCAATGATCGCGCTGCCCGTGATGGGTCAGCGCCCGAGCGGTTGCCAGCTGAACTTGCGGAGAGCGATCAGGAGGCCTGCGACTCCCCAGGCGGCCACGATCAGCAGGTCCTGGCCGTCGAAACCCAGCCCCTTGGTGTAGGGGCTGTAGGCGGTGAGCAGGGCGCCGGCCAGGTGCCTGATGGGGAAGACCTCTCCCACGTCGGAGAGCCAGTGCGGCAGCCCCGAGATGGGGACGAACACCCCGGAGATGAAGTAGAGCGGCAGCGTGATCGCCGTGGTGGTCGGGACCGCGGCGTCCTCGTTGCGGACGATCGAGGTGAGCGCGTAGCCGAGGCAGCAGAAGGACGCGGCGCCAATCACCACGGTGACCGCGAGGGCCAGGGCCGTGCGGCCGGGGACGTGGGCGCCGTAGGCGGCCCAGCCGATGCCGAGCAGCACGGCCGACATGACGACCGCGACGACCACCGAGGTGAGCACACGACTGCCGATGATGGCACCGGCGGAGACCGGCGTCGCGCGCCGCTGCTTCAGCACGCCGCGCTCGCGCTGCGCGGTCACGGAGGCCACCAGGTTGCCGAAGCACGCCGAGATGATCCCGAGCGCGATGATGCCGGGCACGTAGAACACCGACGTGCTGATCCGGCCGCCCGCGATCGTGGTGGTGCTCCCACCGCTGCCGAACACCGAGGCGAAGATCACCAGGAACAGCACGGGCAGGGCCAGGGTGAAGAACTGCGCCTGGCGGTTGCGGAAGAACGCGCGCAGGTCGTACGGGAAAACGTGCCAGGCCATGCTGATCATCGGTGGTCCTCTTTCAGCGCGGGGGTGGTGAGCGATAGGTAGACCTCTTCCAGGGCCGGGCGGTGGACGTCGAGATCGGGCAGGTCGAAGCCGTGGCCGAGCGCCCAGCCGCCGAGCATGTGCACATGGACGAGCGGGCTCTCGCTATGCAGGACGGTCAACCTGCCCGGCCCCGGCGCGGCGAGCGGCCGCAGCCCGGCGGGCAGATCACGGATCTGCAGGTCCCCCGGCAGCGTG
>Ga0187819_10000449_pt1 | contig 20398 bp, 11 predicted proteins | sample NC_wetland_sal_i_15_FD_132411 | JGI IMG/M metagenome (GOLD analysis project Ga0187819, IMG submission 132411) | Wetland sediment microbial communities from Neuse River Estuary, North Carolina, USA - SO4_4 | ecosystem: Environmental > Aquatic > Freshwater > Wetlands > Sediment | place: USA...
ACTCAATTGCCACGGCCGGATGCGCCACAATCCGCAACTGTCGCACCTGGGCGAATTGCGGAACATCCGGAGAGCCGCCCAACTTCTGCGCAAGTTCCACCTGCAGGAGTTCCGCCAGCCGCCGGCTCGGGACCAGGTACGCGGCCTGCGCGTTGTCCCAGGGCACCGCCTCGATACCGACGGCCCGCGCCGGAAAGACTGGAGGCGCGCTGCCCAGCGGCGTGCCGAACGAGTAGGCCTGCGCTGTGTTCGGCTGTCCGGTGGAGGCCACGTGCAGGCTCACGAAAAAGCCGGAACCGATGCCGTTCGCGAGCGCCGCGCGATCGTCGAGGGAGAGGGTGGTGTCGCCCTGGCGCGTCAGCACCACGCGCACGCCCTGCCGTTCCATCTCGCGCCGCATGTTCTGGGCAATCGCCAGCACGAGGTCCTTCTCGACCGCGTTTTCGTCTTCAGAGCCGCCGTGCGCGCCACTGTCGGTCCCGCCGTGCGCCGGGTCCAGGATGACCACCACCGGAGCCGGAAACGCGGCTCTCTCGGCCAGAGCGCTCCGAGCGGGCGGCGCAACTGGTCTTGCAGGAAGAGGTGCCGAGCCTGTCTGCGGCGGCGAGGAAGCATGCGGGGGCAGGGGAGACTGCGCCGCGGTGCGAGCGCCTCCGAAACTCGCGCTCGTTCGCGCCGCTCCCTGTGTCCCGCTCAGAGTGGCCAGCGAAACGATGACTCCGAATACGACAGCCGCGCGCGCGGTCCTCTCTCCCGGCATTCCGCTTGAAAGGATAGCAGAAAGACGCGCGCAGACAGCGCTCCAGAGGCACCGTCTGCCGACCGGACCTCGGGCGAGGCGAAGCCCTGGGCGGAGGAGTACGGCAAACTCCCTGAAGATTCTCGCGTTCAGAGGAAACGCGGATCGGTGGCGGCCAACCCGTGCCCGCGCATCTACGCACCTGCCGGCTTCGGGGGTGGCGGATGGCGGCGCCGCAGATGCGAGCTACGCCAAGCGTCGTATTTCTCCCGTTGTTCCGGTGTGAGCACGCCATCCACCTGTTGCATCGCTGCGCGGCGGATCTGGCGAACCTGCTGCGCCTGCTGCTGTGGCGTGAGCGACGCGTTGCTTTTCACCGCCTGCACTTGTCGCTGCGAATTCTTGCGGATCCCATGGATCTGACTCTTTTGCTCGTCGGAGAGGCCCAGTTTACTAAGTGGCGCGCCCTCCTCGGCCTGTGCGGCCGGCGGCTGGGCGGGAGCGGAAGCGGAGGGGCGCGTCGGCACGCCGGGAGCCTGCGGAGGAGGCTGCTGGCCGCCCGGACTCTGCGCCCGGAGCATGAGTGGCCCTCCAATCGCTACCGCCAGGCAGAGAAAACCGAACTGTAGCTTCATCTGCTCTGCCCTCCGTACCGCTGCCGTCCTTGGTGCCGCTGCTCGTCTAGTGGTGCGACGTGCTCTCCATAAACTTCGCCACGTTCTCCTTCAGCTTCGCCAGCGAGGCTTCGTTCACGTACATCATGTGCCCGGCATCGTAATACTCCTCTTTGATGTGGCTTTGCAATTTTGCCGGGAGGCCCAGGTGTTCCATGGTGTACTCGGTGGCAAAAAACGGCGTGGCCAGATCGTAGAGCCCGTTTTCCACCTCCACCTGCAGATAGGGATTCGCAATCATGGCTTGCGCCAGATCGTCCATCACGTTGGGAGCGCCGGGGAAGAACCCGCGGCGGCTGTCGGTCCGCTTCCAGTCCCAATTGCGGCCGGGTTCGCCACCGAGGAGGTTGTAGTTCCTGTCCGTCTTGTATTTCAGCTCTTCGCGGATGTAGTCGTTGATGGCGGAAGTGTAGGCGCTGGTGATGGCCGTGGATTGCGGGTCGTACTCTGCGTTTTCGCTCAGCAGGTCGTAGGTGTAGCCGGTGTAGCGCGAGTCGAGCCGGCCGGTGGTTTCTCCCTTACTGCGCTTCAACTCCTCGTTGAATTGCGAGAGCTTGACGCGCAGGTTGGCTTTGATCAGGTAGTCTTCGCTCAGTCCGGTGTAGGCCGAAAGTTTTTTCGCCATATCGGCCTTTTCGGCATCGGAAAGTTGCGCGCCCTTCATCAGCGCAGACGCGTATTCACCGGCGGCAAATTTCCGCGCGTCGGCCAGAAAGGCGTTCAGGTCGCTCGGAGGATTCTTCAGCACCTTGTGGTACCACGCGGTGGCCGCGTAGCTCGGCAAATAGAGGATGTAGCAGCGGTCGTCGCCCGGCCCGAAGGTGAGCTGGCTGAGGTCCAGCACGCTGGAGATCAGCACGATGCCGTTCAGGCCCATGCCGTCGTGCTGCTGCAGGTAATTCCCCAGGGCCGCGGAACGGAAGGTGCCGTAGCTCTCGCCGAGCAGATACTTGGGCGAATTCCAGCGGTTGTTGCGGCTCACGTAGATGCGGATCATCTGCGCGAGCGAATGAACGTCCTGGTCAATTCCCCAGAAGTCCTTGTTGTTCGCTTTGCCCACGGCGCGGCTGAACCCCGTGCCGACCGGATCGATGAACACCGCATCCGTCTTGTCAATGAGGCTGTAGGCGTTATCCACCAGGCGGTAGGGCGCGGGCGGAGTGAACCGCGCGTCGTCCGTGACGATGCGCCGCGGGCCGAACGCGCCCATGTGCAGCCAGGCGGACGCCGAGCCCGGCCCGCCGTTATAGATAAACGTCAGTGGGCGCTCGCTCATGTCCTTGGCGTCGCTTTTCGCGTACGCGGTGAAGAAAATCAGCGCGGTGGGCTCGTCTTTTTCGTCTTTGATGAGGATGGAGCCGAACGTGGCCGTGTAATTGATCGTCTGCCCGCCGATTTTGATGCTGTGCTCCGTAACCGAGGACTCTTCCTTCGGCGGCTCTTTCTTTTCCGCCGGCTCGCCCGGCTTGGCCTCCGGAGCCTTCGGCGCTTCCTGGGCCCAGGCGGCCGCGGGGATTGCCGCAGCCAGCGCCAGGACGAAAAGCGCCGTCCAATTCAGATTTCGGTTCATGTATTCAGCCCCCTTGAGATGAGTTGTTCTACCGGTTGATATGGACGAGCAAAGAGTATGCCACGTTTCGGCCGGCACTTCGCGGAGTCGCGGCGCTACTCGATCTTGCCCTGAGCGCCAGCGAACGGAATCGCGCGCGTCACTCGTAGCGCAGCGCCACCAGCGGATCCACGCGCATGGCGCGTCGCGCCGGGATGTAGCAGGCCACCAGGCTCACCGCGCCGAGCACTAGCGCCACGCCCAGAAACGTGAGCGGGTCGAGCGGGCTGGTGGCAAACAGCAGGCTGCGCAGCGCGCCGCCGAGCCCGGCGGCGGCCAGGCTGCCCAACACCAGGCCGATGACCGCGAGCCGGGCGCCCTGCCCAAGCACCAGTCCCAGGATGTGGCCCCGCTGTGCCCCGAGCGCCAGGCGAACTCCCAATTCGCGAGTGCGCTGCGCCACGGAGTAAGCGATCACGCCGTAAAGACCGATGGCTGCCAGGAGCATCCCCAGCGCCGCGAACGCGGCCACCAGGAGCACCTGGAATTTGCGCGTGGAAACGGAAGCGCCAAGGATTTGTTCGTAAGTACGCACGTCGTAGACGGGCTCGTTGGGATCCACGGCGTGTACGGCGGCCTCCACCGTCGGGGCCAGCGCCGCGGGACTCGCGGCTGTGCGCACCACGATGGAGAAGAAGCTCCACGGATCCTGCGCGAAGGGCAGAAAGAGCGCCGGTGCGGCGGGCGCGTCCAGTGCGCGCTGGTGAACGTCGCCGGCCACGCCCACTACTTCGCGCCACTGTTTCTCGTCGCCCACTTTCAGGCGTTTTCCCACTGCCTCTTCGCCCGGCCAAAACGCCCGGGCCATGGCTTGGTTGACGATGGCCACGGGTAGAGCGGTGGAATCGTCGTGCGCGTTGAAGTCTCTTCCGCGAATGAGCGGAATGGCCATAGTACGGAAATAATCGGGAGTCAGGGTGAAGTAGTCCGGGACATTGCTCTCGCTCCGCTGATTCGGCGAGTAGGTGCGCCCCTCGAGCACGATGCTGCGCGAGCTTCCGCCGGGGACGAGCGGCAGGCGCGAAGCAATCGTTGCCGAGCGCACTCCCGGGAGAGAATTCACCCGCTCTTTTACCGCCGCCACGAAGGCGGCGCGGGCGTCGTTCTGCTGGTAGGCAGTTTCCGGAAGCGAAAGCCGCATGGTGAGCAGATTCTCCGGGTGGAAACCGCTGGAGACTCCCGAGAGGCGGCTGAAGCTCTGGAGCAACAGGCCGCCAACCACCAGCAGGAGCGCGGCAAACGCCGTCTCCGCCACCACCAGCCCACTGCGCAGGCGCGTATGGCCGGCGCCCGCGCGCGCGTCTTCCTTCATCGTGTCCACTAGAGCGGACGCAGCGGCTTCGCGGATGGGCGCCAGCCCCGCCAGGATTCCCGCTGCCGCGGTAATCAGCAGCGTGAAGGCCAGAACGCGCGGGTCGATACTCGGCGCAACGTAACTGCGAATCTCCGCCGGCACCAGCAGTCCGAGCCCACTGAGCATCCAACCCGCAGCCAGCACGCCGAGTGCTCCTCCCAGCACGGAAAGCAGGACGCCCTCGGTGACCAGTTGCCGAGCCAGCCGGCCGAGTCCGGCGCCCAACGCGCGCCGGATCACCAGCTCGCGGCGGCGCGTGGCGGCGCGAGCCAGCAGCAGGTTGGCCACGTTGGTGCAGGAAACCAGGAACACCAGGAGCACCGCAGAGAGCAGCAGCACCAGCGCCGGGCGGGTATCTCCGACGAGCACCTCCTGCAACGGTTTTACCAGCGCGCCCGCGGAAGCGTCTGCGCCGGGATTCTTCGCGGAGATCTGCCGTAGGATGGCGTTCACGTCGGCGGCAGCAGCGGCCAGTGACACACCGGGTTTGAGCCGCCCGACGGTGTCGAAATAATGCATGCCGCGTTCGGCGGAGGTGTCCACGGTGGGGGTGAGCGGATGTTCCGGGACGGCAAAGCGCGCCGACACCCACAGCAGCGTGTCCTCCGGGTAGACGAAGCCCCGCGGCATGATGCCGACGATGGTGTACTTCTCGCCGTTGATGGGCAGCGTTTCGCCCAGCGCGTTGGCGCGGCCGCCCAGGCGCTGCTGCCACAGCCCATAGCTCAGCACCACGGCGTTTGTTCCGCGGTCGGCGGCAGTGAGCGCGCGCCCCATCGCCGGCTGTGCCCCGATCACGCGGAAGAAATCCGGCGTCACCACGCAGCCGGCCGCGCGCTCCGGCCGCTCGCCGCCGGAAAGATTGAAACTCATCGGGCGAATGCCGGCCATGACTTCAAAGGAGCGATTGTCGCGCTGCACGTCCAGGAAATCCGCGGGAGCCAGGCTGCTCACGCCGCCCTGCCATTCCGGCCCCACCACCACGATGCGGCCGGACTCCGGGAAGGGAAGCGGGCGCAGCAGCACGGCGTCCAGCAGCGCAAACATGGCGCAGGTGGCGCCGATGCCCAGCGCCAGCGTGAGTATCGCCACGGCGGTGAACCCAGGTTTCTTCGCCAGCGACCGCAGAGCGAAGCGCAGGTCTTGCCACAGTGTTCTCATTTCTTTCCTCTCAGCGAGTGATGGGTGATGAGTGACGAGTGATGAGATTTCGACGCAATCCGTTCAGCATTCGGCGCAGTTCCTGGACCAATTCCGAAACAGTTTCCGCGTCCGCCGGTCTGCAATACTTGAGCTCCAAGGCCAGCACGAGTTGCGTATCCAACTCGCCCAGCGACCCTTCCGCATGCGATATGGACTGAACGAATTCGCCTGTAGTGTGCCGCGCCTGACCTTCTGCAATGTTGGATGACACAGAAACAGCAGCGCGGCGCATTTGAGAGACCAGCCCAAAGCGTTCATCTGCAGGAAAGCTCTTCGTCAGTGGATAGACGAGCTTCGCCAACTGTATCCCCTTCTGCCAGACAAGGAGGTCCCGGTAGTATCGGGGCTTCCGAGTTTCACTCATCTCTCATCACTCATCACTCACCCCTTATCATTCATGCCTCAACGCCACCAGCGGATCCACCCGCGTGGCGCGAATCGCCGGGAGGAAGCACGCCAGCAGGGCCACCAGCGTGAGCAGGGCGGCCACCGCGGCAAACGTCGCCGGGTCGGTGGCGCTCACTCCGAAGAGCATGGATGACTGCGTGAGCAGCCGGGTGAGGCCGAAGGCGGCCAGCAAGCCCGTGGTCGCACCCAGCAGCGCCAGGCGCACGCCATGGCCCAGTACGCTGCGCAGCACATCGGCCTGCTGCGCGCCCAGCGCCAGCCGGATGGCGAATTCCCGCGTCCGCTGGCCCACCAGAAACGAAATCACGCCGTAAATTCCGATGCTCGCCAGCGCCAGTGCCACCATCGCGAACGCCACGAGCAGGGCCATGGCGAAGCGGCGCGTGGCCAGCGTATTGGAGATGATCTCCTCCATGGTTTGCATGTCAAACAGCACCTGCTCGCTGCTCATGCGCGTACTGGCCGCGCGAAGCGAATTGAACAGGGCCTGCGGGGGAAGATCGCTGCGCACCAGCACGCTGGTGCCGGGGGACGCCAGCACCATCGCTTTCTCCGCGAGCTGCATGTACGGCGTGTACATCTGCGCACGCAGCTTCTGGCTGTCGTCCGTATCCAGCCCCCACTGTTTTACATGGCCCACCACGCCCACGATTTCCGCCGGTCCGAGGCCGCCCGAAATATCGTCGAAGACGATGCTCTTTCCGATGGGGTCTTCCTTCCCGAAGAATTTGCGGGCGAATACATCGTCCACTACCGCCACGTTGTGAGCGTGCTCGTCATCTTTCTGCGTGAAGAACCGGCCGCGCAGCAGGGGAACCTGCATGACCTTCAGGTAATCGGGTTCCACCACGTAGCTGAGCGCCCAGTTCATATCATTGGGACTCGTCGGCTTGGGCTGGCCCTGCATCCAGAAGAGCCGTTCATCGTCTCCGGAAAGCGGTACGGCGCCCCAGGAGAGAGAAAGCGCTTTGACGCCGGGGAGGGCGGCGAGACGCGCATCGAATTCCCGAAAGGCCGCGCGCACCGCATCCGCGCTAGCGTTCTGCATCGAGGGGGGCAGCGAGGCGCCAAACGTCATCACCCCGTGGGGATCGAAGCCGGGGTTCACGTTCCACAACCGCTCGAGTGTGCGGATCATCAGCCCCGCGCCGCATAGCAGCACCAGGGCCATGGCCATTTCCGCCACCACGAAGGCACCGTGCGCGCGATTCCGCGCGCCAATGCCGCCCCGCCCGCCGGCCTGAAGCGCATCCTGAACTCCTGCCTTCGATAATTGCAGCGCGGGATACAGTCCGAAAAGGCTGCCGGCGAGAAGGGAGACGAGAAGCGTAAAGAGCAGCACGCGCCCGTCCACGGAAACTTCGCCCGCGCGCGGAAGCGTGACGGGCAGAAGCCCCAGCGCGGCCTGCGTTCCCCAAGAGGCGAGCAGCAGGCCCAATCCGCCGCCCGCCAGGCCGAGCAGCATGCTTTCCACCAGGACCTGCCGGAGCACCCGCCCGCGGCTGGCGCCCAGTGCCGCGCGCACCGCGAACTCGTGAGTGCGGCTGATGGAACGCGCCAGCATCAAATTGGCGACGTTTACGCACGCAATCAGCAGCACAAAGCTCACCGCAGACAGGAGCACCAGCAGAAACGGTTGAATTTTGCCCAGCATTTCCCGGCGCAGGGGGATAATTTTCGCGCCGATTCCCTTGTCCGCATCGGGATAGACCTCTGCGAGATGCTGCGTGACCGCGTCCATATCCGCCTGCGCCTGCTCGGGTGAAACTCCCGGCTTCAGCCGGCCTATGCCGTGCAGCCCCAGGCCCGAGGTGCGCGAATTCAGCAGGGGATTTCCCCATTGGCCGAGGGGCAGATACACATCCGCGGGGCGGAAAGAACTAACAGTTAAATCAAAGCTCGAGGGGATCACGCCCACGATCGTGGCATTGGTTCCGTCCAGGGTCAGGGCCTTCCCCAGCACATCCGGCGTCCCGCCGAGCTTGCGCTTCCAGAAGCCTTCGCTCACCAGAGCGATCGGCGCGCGCCCGATTTCGTCTTCGCCGGGGGCGAACAGCCGGCCGAGGGAGGCCTTCACGCCCAGGAGGGAAAAGAAATCCGAGGTGACGAACTGGATGTTGACGCGCTCGGGCTCGCCGATTCCGGTCAGGTTTGCGCTGTTGCTGCGCGAGATGGCCATGGCCGCAAACGTGCGGTTGTCCCTCTGCCAGTCACGGAAATTGAGATAGGAGATCGAGCCCGTTGCGAAATTCACTTTGCTCTCGTGCAGGCGGACAAGTTCCTCCGGATGCGGATACGGCAGCGGGTTTAGCAACACGCCATTCACCACGGAGAAGAGCGCGGTATTGGCGCCGATGGCCAGCGCCAGCGTCGCCAGCGCCACGACGGTGAAGCCGGGGCTTTTCGCCAGTGTGCGCAGGGCATAGCGAATGTCCTGCCAAACCGCGGTCATTGTTGCACCCCCTCATTCATATCGCAGGGCGACCAGCGGATCCACGCGCATGGCGCGCCGCGCTGGGATGTAGCACGCCGCCATCGCCACGGCTACAAAGACCGCTGCCACCGCTGCAAACGTCAGCGGGTCATCTCCGGCAACCCCATAGAGCATCCCACTCAGGAACCGGGAGACGCCCAGGGCCCCGAGCCAGCCGAGGACCACTCCGAGCATCGTCAGCCGCAGTCCCTGGCCAACCACGAGCCGCAGGACATCGCCCGATTCGGCGCCCAATGCCACGCGCACCCCGATTTCGTGCGTGCGCTGCGCGACGCCGTATGACATCACGCCGTAGAGCCCCACCGCCGCAAGGAGCAGAGCGACTACCGCAAAGATTCCCAGCAGCAGGGCAGTAAAGCGGCGCTGGGCCACGGAGCCCGATACGTAATCCTCGAGAGTACGCACGTTGTAGAGGGGCAGTTCCGCGTCCACTTTTCTCACTTCGTTGCGGATCATGGGCATCAGCCCTTGGGGATCGGCAGCGGCGCGCACGACCAGGGTCATGCCGCCAATGGCCACCTGATCGTAGGGAGTGTAGGACTCCGGATCCGGGGCGCGCCACAGCCGGCGATGCCGGACGTCGCCGACCACACCAACGATTTCCCGCATCACGGTGTCACCCGTGTCCGAAATTCCAGGTTTGATGCGTTTGCCGAGCGGGCTCTCATTGGGAAAGAATCGCTTCGCCAGGGTCTGGTTGACGATGACCACCGGGGTGGAACCGCGCGTGTCGCTGGCCGTGAACGTGCGGCCGGCGATGAGGGGGATGTGCATGGTGCGAAAATAATCGAGCCCGACGCAGCGGAATTGAGTTCCCGGCTCCTCGCTCTTCGGCACCGGTCGGCCTTCGATCTCGAAGGAGGTCCCCATGCTGTCGTCGGAGAGGGGCAGCGGCACCACAGCCGAAGCGGAGACGACACCCGGCAGCGCGCTTAGCCGCGGCAGCAACTCGCGGAAGAATTGCGCGCTCTGCTCCGGCTTTCCGTAGCGCGTGCCGGGCAGGTCCAGGTCGAAAGCGATCACCCCGTGAGGATCGAAGCCCGGCGGAACGTGGAGAATTCGCACCAAGCTGCGGATTAGCAGCCCAGAACCGATCAGGAGCAGCAGCGCCAAACTTACCTCGAAAACCACCAGCGTGCTGCGGAGCCTGGCGTGACGCGCGCTTTGGCCGGTGCCGCGGCTGCCTTCGCGGAGCGCTCCGGTGAGGCTGAACCTTGCGGCGTGGATGGCTGGGACGAGCCCGAAGACGGCCGCAGTGGCCAGCGAAGCTGCGAGCGTGAACAGAAGAGCGCGCCAGTCTACAGTGGCCTGCGCGAGCCGGGGGATCTGCAGCGAGGGAAGCGTGGCGAGGATTCTGGTGGCCCAGGCGGCCACCAGGACGCCTGGCACGGCCCCGGCCAGGGCCAACAGAATACTCTCCGAGAGCAGTTGGCGAAGGATTCGCGCGCGGCTGGCGCCCAACGCGGCGCGCACGGCTACTTCACGTCGCCGCACGGTCGAGCGGGCGAGCAGCAGGTTGGCCACGTTGGCGCAGGCGATCAGCAGCACGAGGCCAACGGCGCCCAGCAGAATCCACAGTGCCGGACGCGCGTCTCCCACCAGGGCATCGAGCGCGGGCTCCGCACGCAAGCTCAGATGTTTGTTCGTGTCCGGATACTGTTTGCCGAGTGCTGCGCCAATTCCGGAAAGCTCCGCGTTGACCTGTGCCAGCGGCACGCCGGGTTTCAGCCGGCCGATGGCCTGGAGCCAGTGCATGCCGCGCCGCTCCGTCATCGGTTTATCGCCGTCCTGGCTCACGCGATACACCGCCATGGTGGTCCAGAGGTCGCGCGGATCGGAATCGAGCGGGAACTGGAAGTTCGGCGGGAGCACTCCGACAACGTTGTAGCTGTGGCCATTGAGCGTGAGGGCGCGGCCGAGGATGGCAGGGTCGGCGCTGAACCGTTCGCGCCACAAATGGTCGCTCAGGACCACTACGCGCGTGCCGGGATTGTCCTCTTCGGGCAGGAAGCTGCGGCCCAATTGCGTCGAAACGCCCAGCAGCTTGAACAAAGCGGCAGACACCACTCCGTCGTGCAGGTGCAGAGGCTCGCCGATTCCGGTGAGCGTGGCTGTGTCGTCATTGTAGGCCGCCGCGCCTTCCAGTGTCCGGCTTTGCGCTCGAAGATCCTCGAAGTCGGGATAGCTCAAAGGTCGCCGGGAATCCCCCGTGCGGTCGTTGACGCCCCACAATGCCACCAAACGTCCGGAGTCGGGGTAGGGGAGTGCGCGGAGAAGCACGGCATTCACGACACTAAAGATGGCCGTGTTGGCGCCGATGCCGACCGCCAGCGTCAGCATGGCGACCAAGGTGAAACCGGGGTTTTTTGCCATCACCCTCAGTCCCTGCCGCAAGTCCTGCCAGAGCGTCCGCATGGTCATGCCCCCCCGGATTCGGGACTCGTGTCGCAAGACAGATGCCAGCTGGATTGTCCCTAACTGATTGAAATAAATAGGCTTAAGCGATCTATCGGGAGTGGCACTGCGGCCATTGCCCGCTTCCGGGACTTGCGCGTCGCAGGAGCGGACAACTCGAGCACGCATTTCGCGACCTCACCAAGTCGACGGTTCAGCCGGCGCGCGGTGAGATCGAATCGTCACTTCGGGGCGCCTCGTGACAATAGTCACCTTCTAGGGTGAGTTCAGTCACTGCTGGAGAAATGGGCCGCATGCAAGCTGTTTCATGAGTGGCGGGTGGTCGCTGCAGTTTGCCAGCCCATGGAAGGAGAGGTTCATGAGCACGACTCAATCCAGCGCGCGCATCACGGTCAAGAACATCCTGTTCCTCACGGACTTCTCGGAGCCATCGGAATCGGCTCTGCCGTTGGCTTTTGCCACCGCGCGGGAATATGGCGCAACCGTCCATGCCCTTCACGTGCTGGTGCCCCAGCCGTCGGCGTACATTTCGCCGGACACGACCATGGCGGCCATCGACGCCCAAGAAGAATGTGCCACGGCGGAAATGCAGCGTGTGGAATCGCAGCTCGCCGGCGTGGCGCATGAAGTCCGGGTGGTGCGCGGAGTGGACGTCTGGGCGCCGGTGGAACAAGCCATCGAAAACTGCCACGCCGATCTCATCGTCCTCGGCACGCACGGACGGGCCGGGGCGCAGAAAATGATTCTGGGATCCGTTGCCGAGGAGGTGTTCCGGCGCTCGCCCGTTCCTGTGCTCACCGTGGGCCCCCGGGCGCGCGAAGGCATGCATGGCGCGGCGCGCTTCCATCGCGTGCTCCACGCCACCGATTTTAGTACGGAAGCGCGGGCAGCCGCGCCGTATGCCGTGTCTCTGGCCCAGGAAAATCAGGCCCACCTGATCCTCCTGCACGTCATGGATGGACGGAGAAATCAGGTCGGCCCCGGAGGCACGGGAATGTCCATCGCCGTGGCCATGCATGAACTCCTGGAACTGATCCCGGCAGACGCGGAGCTGTGGTGCCGCCCGGAACCGGTGGTGCAGTACGGGCAGGTAGCCGAGAGGATTCTGGAAGAAGCCAAGGGCCGCCACGCCGATTTGATAGTGCTGGGAGTACGCGGCGCGGCCGGACATCTGCGCGCGGCCACGCACTTCCGGCGTTCGGTGGCGTACCAGGTGGTGGCGAATGCGCGTTGCCCGGTCCTGACCGTGCGCGCATGATCGAGCCGGATCCCCGCGACGCGCTTGCTTCCGTAGCTGGCATTGAGGATAGTGATGGGCGTGAACGCTGCGGCCTCCAGCGCGATCAAGCAAGATCCATCGCATGATGTACTGCATTCCGAGCCTCGCCCTCTTGACGCCATCTTCCAACCGCGCAGTGTAGCGGTGATCGGAGCCACGCCGCGCGAGGGCGCGGTGGGGCGCACCGTCCTCGCCAACCTCACCAGCCACGGCTTCCGCGGCAAGGTCTGGCCGGTCAACCCGCGGCACGCGGAGATTCTCGGCCTGCCGTGCTTTCCCGCCGTCGGAAAGATTTCCGAGCCCGTGGACCTGGCGGTGATCGCCACGCCCGCCGCAACCGTTCCGGCCGTGGTGGGAGATTGCGTCGCGGCGGGTGTGAGGGCCGCCATCGTGATCTCCGCCGGCTTCCGCGAACGCGGCGCCGAAGGCCAGCAGCTCGAACGGCAAGTGGCCGAGCGGCTCCGCGGCGGCCGCATGCGGCTGATCGGCCCGAATTGCCTGGGCGTGATGAATCCGCACGTAGGTCTGAACGCTACCTTCGCCCAGACCATTGCGCGGCCCGGCAACGTGGCCTTCCTGAGCCAGAGCGGAGCGCTGCAGACCGCCATTCTGGGCTGGAGCCTCGAAGAGCACGTCGGCTTCAGCGCCTTTGTTTCCACAGGGTCGATGCTGGACGTCGGCTGGGGCGACCTGATCGACTATTGCGGCGATGACCCGCATACGAAAAGCATCCTCATCTACATGGAATCGGTCGGCGACGCGCGATCTTTTCTTTCCGCGGCGCGCGAGGTCTCGCTGACGAAGCCCGTGATCGTGCTGAAGGCGGGACGTTCGGAGGCGGCCTCGAAGGCTGCGGCATCGCACACCGGCGCGCTCACCGGGAGCGATGATGTGCTGGAGGCGGCGTTCCGGCGCATCGGCGTGCTGCGCGTCAATTCCATATCGGACCTGTTTCACATGGCCGATGCGCTGAGCAAACAGCCGCGTCCGAGCGGGCCGAAGCTCGCCATCCTGACCAACGCCGGCGGCCCCGGCGTGCTGGCCACCGACGCGCTCGTCGCGAGCGGCGGCGAAGTGGCGCGGCTGAGCCCGGATTCTCTGAAGGCGCTGAACGGCTTCCTCCCGGAGCACTGGAGCCATGGAAACCCGATTGACATTCTGGGCGACGCGGATGCGGACCGCTACGAGCATGCCCTGGAGGTTGCGCTGGCCGATTCGACGAGCGACGGTCTGCTGGTGACGCTCACCCCTCAGGGGATGACGCATCCGACCGAGGTGGCGGAGCGAGTGAGCCGCCGAGCGAAGGTGCACAACAAACCTCTGCTGGCCAGTTGGATGGGCGGGAAGGAAGTGGCCCAAGGTATTGCCACGCTCAACGACGCAGGAATCCCCACGTTTGCCTATCCGGACACGGCGGCGCGAGTCTTCCAACTGATGTGGCGCTACACCTACAACCTGCGCGGCATCTACGAAACGCCGGTAATTGCGGAAGACCCGGAAGCGGCCATGGAGTCGCGGGCGAAGGCCCAGGCCATCCTCTGCGGCGCGCGGGGCAGTTCGCGGACGCTGCTCACGGAGTACGAATCGAAGCAGTTGCTGGCCTTCTACGGCATCCCGGTGGTGGAGACGCGAATCGCGCGGAGCGAGGAAGAAGCGGCGGAGGCGGCTTCGCAAATCGGGTTTCCGGTGGTCGTGAAACTCCATTCCGAGACGATCACGCACAAGATGGACGTCGGCGGCGTGAAATTGAACCTGGGCAGCGCGCAGGCCGTCCGCCAGGCCTATCGAGAAATCGCCGCGGCGGTGGAGGAGCGGGCGGGCAAGGGGAATTTTCTCGGCGTGACCGTGCAGCCCATGGCGCGGGCATCGGGCTACGAGCTGATCATCGGAAGCTCGACCGACGCGCAATTTGGCCCGGTGATCATTTTCGGCTCCGGCGGCGAATTGGTGGAGGTGTACCGCGACCGCGCGCTGGCCCTGCCGCCGCTCAATTCCACCCTGGCACAGCGCATGATGGAACAGACGAAGATTTTCCGGGCATTCCGGGGGGTGCGCGGCCGCAAGCCCGTGGACCTGGCGGCGCTGGAACTGGCACTGATCCGCTTTGCCCGACTGATTGCGGAGAATCCGGTAATCTGCGAATCGGATGTGAATCCGCTGATCGCCGGGCCGGAGCAGATCCTGGCGCTCGACGCCCGCTTCGTTCTGCATCCCGCGAGCGTCGCCGATGGGGACCTGCCGAAGCCGGCTATTCGTCCGTATCCGGTGCAGTACCTCTCGCCGTGGGTGATGAAGGACGGGACGCGCGTGACCATTCGTCCGATCCGGCCCGAGGACGAGACGCTGATGCCCGATTTTCACAAGTCCATCTCCGAACGCAGCGTGTATTTCCGCTACTTCCACGCCGCCAAACTGGACCAGCGCGTGACGCACGAGCGGCTGATCCGCATGTGCTTTCTCGACTACGACCGCGAGATGGCGCTGCTCGCCGATCGCGCGGATGCCGCCTCGGGAGGGCACGAAATCCTGGCCATCGGCCGGATGAGCCGGCTGCACGGAACCAACGCGGCCGAAGTGGCCGTGCTGGTCCGCGACCAGTTCCAGCGCCAGGGCCTGGGCCTCGAGCTGGTCCGCCGCCTGATCCAGATCGCCCGCAACGAGCGCCTGGCAGCACTGCACGCCTACCTGCTCCAGGAAAACTTCGAAATGCAGGCCTTGCTGCGAAAATTGGGATTCCGCATTACCATGTCGGACGATCCTTCTGTCCTCTTCGGCACACTCGCCCTCTAAGCAAATTGCCGCTCCAATCCGACGCGCCTCGCCGTGCGCTGGCTTCCCGATAGATATCGACCCCCCCTCCCCCTTTTTTCGTAACGATGTGATTCCACGGGACTTTAAGTCGTGTGTTTTGCAACGATGTCATTCGCAACGGGTTGTGGACGCATTTTTGATATGAGTGTGTTTTGAAAAGACTTAGGGCTGGATTGGCCCCACAGCTCTCGGATTGGTGTGGAGTACTCCATCGATATCATCCCTCGGGCAGTATAGTCTAGTAAACGAGTGAAGTCAATCGAAAAATGATGACAGAAAATGTCCAGAGTCGAGGGTCCAGAGTCGAGGGGGCTGGCCCCGAAGGGATCGGGAGACAGAAGGCGTGCACGCTTCCCGACAGGGTCGGGATCTTCGAGGTCGGATGGTCGCCCTTCGTCACTGCGTTCCTCAGGGTCAACATCCTTCCCGCCAGGGCCGGGATCTTCGAGGTCGGATGTTGAGCGGGGTCTCAGTCTGCGAATGAGAGAGGAATTGGGACACGCGGAAGAGCCTCGGAGGCTCACATTGTGATTTCAGAGAAAGCCGAACTGGTCAGAAGTGCAAAAATCATATGTCCTTTTGCGCAGAATGCGGGGGCAGGTCACAGGCCGTTTTCATTTCGGGATGAACTCGGGGCTGGACAGCCACTGGTATGCGGGCTGCTCGAAGGAGCCGACTAGCCGCGTCTCCGAACCATCCGCGAGCCGCCTGGCCCGCAACCAGTATAGTTCGACGTCAATTATCGGCAATTGTCCCTCGAAGAGCCCTGCCTGGCTTACAAATGCGACGATGCGACAGTCGGGTGACCACAGTAGGCCCGAGGTTGCGTTCCATTTCTTAAACAACTTCTTGGTGTCGCCGCCCGTGGGTCGAATCGAATAGAAGGTGTCCGTGTCTTGGTCATAGAAGGCAATCCAGTTTCCGTCGGGCGACCATGTCGCATTGATCCCTTTCGCAACGGCCCGCGAGGTGTGCCCGGCGAGGTCCAGCACTCGCACGCTGCTGTTCTTTACGAACGATACGTTTGCGTCGGTGAATACGATCTGTTTCCCGTCGGGAGACCAGCACTGTGAAGTCAGATGGCCGACCACGCCCGGGTCTCGGGTGGTTCCTGAGTTCACGTCAAAAATCCACATGCGCTCCGGCTCGTGCCTTGTGGGGGCGTAAATGGTGGCCCGAAACGCCAATTTGGTTCCGTCGAAGGACCAGCAGAACTCTGTGGGCGCGACCACTGCGGGGTATTCCCGCAGGCCGCTGCCGTCCGGTCTCAGGATCGCAAGATGCCAGTTCGTCCCGAGCTGGGTAGTAGTCCTGGTTGCCACTTCCGAGCCGTCCCGCGAAATCCAGCCCGCGCCGGGGAATCTCCTGAGCTGCCTTAGGGAGTGTCCCGAGAAGTCAACGAACTCCACTGCGTTGCCCTCCACGGTCACCAATGTGAGTCCGAACTGGCTCTGGAGCCGGACAAGTTCCTCGCGAACCGATTCACCCCAGGGTGACGGCATTTCCTCGAGGGGCGCGGCGGGATGTGCGTTGAGGGTGCCGGCGCCAGCCAACCCAAATCTAGGATACGGAAGCCCTGATGGCCAACAGAGAAAAAGAAGTAGCGTGATCAGGGTGAGCGCGCTCCGCCGAGTCTGGGCCCCCGCGGCCTGGTGCAATTCTGGCCGTGAATGCCGGAGGAGCTTCATGGCAGCGAGTTTTTCCATCCGACGGCGCCAGGAGGTTTCGCCGGGTGAAGGCCGCCGACTGAGGCGAGGTACCTGGCCACACTGTTGCTGTTAGGTCCGGTCGGGCGGGCGGCCCGGGCATTGCTCTCCTCTTTTCTTTCTTGACCGGAATCCACGATGAGAGGATACCACCTTCGTAGCTCACCGAGGAGTGATCCCGTGGGGGTGCCCCACCCTTCGAGGTGGGAAGGGTGGGGTTCTTCTTCCTATGCCGAGAAGGCTGAAACGCTATTACGGGCACGGAGATCTTCATTTCATCACCTTCAGTTGTTTTCGGCGACTTCCCCTTCTCGAGACTGCGCGCGCGCGGAACCTGTTCGTCAAGTCGCTGGGCGAGGTGCGAGAGCGTTACGGCTTTCTGCTGGTGGGCTACGTGGTCATGCCCAAGCACGTGCATCTGTTGATCGGTGAGCCGACAAAGGGGACGCCGTCCACGGTGCCTCAAGTGTTGAAGCAGCGCGTATCCCGCAAGATGCGCGGGAGGCGCCGGCGCGTTTCCGCGGCCCAGATGGCCCTCCCCTTCGCGGACACCGGGGCGCCGCGCTTCTAGCAGCCGCGGTTCTATGACTTCAACGTGTGGAGCGCGAAGAAGCGGAAGGAGAAACTGGAGTACATGCACCGGAATCCGATCACCCGCAAGCTAGTGAAGCGCCCGAACGACTGGCCATGGAGCAGTTGGTCGTTCTACGCCGGGGGCGAGGCGGGAACGCTGCCCATCGATCCTGTGGAATAGGGGGAGAATCGGCTTAAGAGAGTACGGGAGAGAAAGGCAGGAAGAATCCGCACCCTTTCGAGGGCGAAGAGACGCAGCACCCCAACCCAGTCGCAGCACGAAGGGCCTGCCACCCGCCTCATCGGTGCGCGCAATCGAGTCCTGAGTGAGCTGCCGGACCTGTGCGAGTGCAAGCGGAGATTCCTCGGCGAGAGGCTTCACAAATCCGCGGTTCTTTACTCACAACAGTACGCTACACTTGGTTTTCCGAGGGGTATGAAAAGGGAGCCAGGCCGGCCGGGATGTCGGGGAGGCATCGGCCGGCCTGGTGAGGGCGCGGCCCGCCACAACTAGTGGCGGACCGCAGGGAACTCTTTGGCCGGATCATTCGCGGGAAAATCCGACCAATGGGGCTGCACTAGAACGCCGCGTTCCTCGTCGTAATGCAGCGTGTAGGTCTGCGAGCAACGCTCGCAGAGCCAGTAATGCTTGGCCATCGGGGCTGCCTCCGCGGCCTCGGCGGTCTGATCCTTGCTGGTCAGCTCCAGCGAGCCAGGGCGAAAGCGGAAGAACCGGCCGCCCGCGAGCCAGTGGAAAGCCGCCGCGCACGCCGGATTCGCGCACTTGGGATGCAGCTTCCCAAACAGGGGCTCCCCGACGGGCACGGGCCCGGGCGCGGCTGACACCGATTTGGCCCCAGCGCGAAGGTTGCTACGTTCCGCCTCGAGCTTGGCGATCGTCTCGCGCAGCCATTTTCCGTAAATGTCCTCCAGCTCGTGCTGTTCGGCGTACTTGTAGAGCGTCTCCAGCGTGTCGCCCGCCTCATTCAGCGGAATGTGCCGGCAAGGGATGGTTTGGTTTCGCTGGTCCGGAGGCACCAATCCCATCAGCACGCACTCCCCGCAAGGATTCGGGTTGTCCTTCGAGTCGTAGTTCATGCAAGTCGGCGAATCCTCGAAGATAAACTGGAATTTCCAGGGCTCGCGCGGCGAGCGCCCGTAGCCCCCCTTTTCCAGGAAATCCAACTCAAATTTCAGCACCTCCAGCAGGTCGCGTTCGTCCTTATGCATAACCGCCTCCCGCACGCGCAGTTTGTGCCCCAGTGGCGAGCCCGGCTGTGACGTACATCACCATCCTCTGTGCCCACTATCACGGGAACTATACCGTGATGCACGTGATGCTGGACGGCGAGACGAGGGCAGCCAGCCGAAGATGCCCTCCCGGAGGCACGCCACAATGCCCAATCGAATTCAGGTTATTCCCAGGGTGAAAAGGCGTACAATGCGCAACGGCGCGCCAATGAAGACCCCCTACGGCCTCAAGGTCATTGATAGCTGCCTGAACTGCCCGGTGCACACGCAGCGGTTGTTCTGCGATCTTTCGCCCGCGGCGCTGGCCAATCTCGACGCCATCTCTTCCTCGGCCACCTATCCCAGGGGGGCGGTCCTTTTCGTCGAGGGGCAAGAGCCTCGCGGGGTATTCATTATCTGCAATGGGCGGGTAAAGCTAACGGCCACTGCTGCCGATGGTAAATCTATCATCGTGCGTGTAGCGGAGGCGGGAGAAGTTGTTGGGCTGCCGGGAACGATTTCGGGTCAACCCTATGAACTCTCGGGCGAGGCGCTCGAACCCATCCAGGCAAATTTCGTATCGCGGAAGGACTTTCTCCAGTTTTTGCGGGAACAGGGTGAGGCGGCGCTCAAAGTGGCTCAGATGCTGTGCGACATTTACCATGAGATGGCGCAAGAGGTCCGGTATCTGGGGCTGTCGCACTCCGCAGCGGGGAAGCTGGCGCGGTTCTTGCTGGATCTTCAGCCCATCCCGAGCCGGGAGCCGGGCGGCTCGTTTCGGGCCACGCTCACGCTCACCCACGAGGAAATCGCGGGAATGATCGGCTGCAGCCGCGAGACGGTGACACGGCTCTTTGCCAGTTTCAAGAGGAGCGGGCTACTCGAGGTTCACGGCTCAAGCGTGGTGATTAAAGACAAGGCCGGCCTCGAAGAGATTCTGGAAGTATAGTGGACCTTCTGTAGCCCGGTGACGCTCCACACTCGGGTGGGTGGGCGTCAACGCGGGCCCTGCCGCAGATAGCGATGTTCGGCGCGCAATCGGGGTAGCCGTAGCCGCAAGGGCTCGGCGGCGCGACGATTCGGGGGGGGTGGAAATGAGAGAGACCGCAAACCGCGGAATTTCCCCATTTCGTTGGGTTCTGGTGGCCTGCCTGCTGGCCTCCGGACTGGCGGCGAGTCTGCTCTACGGGCAGGAGAAGGCGCCCGCCGCCGCGCCCGCCGCATCCTCGGACTACGTCGGCGCGGAAGTCTGCAAGACCTGCCACGAAGACATGCCCAGCAAGGGCTTCTACAAGACCTACGAAGATTCCCCGCACTACGTGACCATGCTGGATACGAAAAAAGGTCCGGAGTGGCACGGCTGCGAAGCCTGCCACGGACCGGGAAAGGCGCACGTGGAGGGCGGAGGCGATAAAACGAAAATCTTCGCCTTCAAAGAGGCCTCGGCAAGAGAAATCAGCGATCGCTGCCTGAAGTGCCACCAGTACGGGCAAGAGCACGCCAACTTTTCCCGCTCCGTACACCTGCAAAACAACGTGAGCTGCGTGGACTGCCATTCGCCGCACCGCCCCAAAGAGAACCAGTTCCTGATGCGGGAAAAGCAGCCGGTTCTGTGTTACGGCTGCCACATCGAAATCAAACAGCAATTCAGCCGCACCTTCCACCACCGTGTAAACGAGGGCATGGTCCGCTGCACGGACTGCCACAACCCCCACGGGGGCAACCTGACGCGCCAGTTGCGCGCGAGCGCCGCGGAGGACACGGTCTGTTTCAAATGCCATGCGGACAAGGCCGGACCGTTCGTGTACGAGCATCAGGTCGTGAAGATCGAGGGCTGCGTCGCCTGCCACATCCCCCACGGGTCCTCGAATCCGCGGCTGCTGAAGCGCAGCCAGGTGAACAT
>Ga0187819_10000450_pt1 | contig 20337 bp, 12 predicted proteins | sample NC_wetland_sal_i_15_FD_132411 | JGI IMG/M metagenome (GOLD analysis project Ga0187819, IMG submission 132411) | Wetland sediment microbial communities from Neuse River Estuary, North Carolina, USA - SO4_4 | ecosystem: Environmental > Aquatic > Freshwater > Wetlands > Sediment | place: USA...
ATATTTTGTGCGGCCGGCAAACGCGAGCGGGAAATTGCCCGGCGTGCTCGTGATTCATGAGAACCGCGGGCTGAATCCTTATATCGAGGATGTGGCGCGGCGATTGGCGGTGGAGAATTTTTTGGCGTTTGCGCCGGATGGGCTTTCGTCGGTGGGCGGATATCCGGGGGATGACGAGAAGGGCGCGGCACTTTTTCAGAAGGTGGACGCAGGGAAAATGTTCGAGGATTTTGTGGCTTCGGCGGCGTGGTTGAAGGCGCGGCCGGAATGCACGGGGAAAATTGGCGTGGTGGGGTTCTGTTTTGGCGGGGGCGTGGCCAACAAGCTGGCGGTGCGGCTGCCGGATTTGGCGGCTGCGGTGCCGTTTTATGGGCGACAGGTGCCAGCCGAGGATGCGGCGAAGATCAAGGCGCCACTTTTGCTGCACTTTGCGTCGCTCGATACTCGCGTGAATGAGGGTTGGCCGGCTTACGAGGCGGCGCTCAAGGCGAATCACGTGACGTATACGGCGTACTTTTATGAGGGGGCGAATCATGGGTTCCATAATGACACGACGCCTCGGTACGATGAGGCCGCGGCCAAGCTGGCCTGGCAGCGGACGCTCGACTTCTTCAATAAGTATTTAAGAAGCTGATGCGCATTTCCGGGCATAGACTGCACCGGGAACTGAAAGCGCGGGATTGCGGAGCGGGTGCTAAGCGGACTTGCGTCTTTTGAGGAGATGAATCATCAATAAAATGAGGGCGATGAAGAGAAGCAGGTGGATTAGCGCGCTGGCCACGTGAAAAACGATAAAGGCACCGACCCAGGCGAAGAGTAGCACGATCGAGAGCAGAACAAGCGGTGCGCATCCCATGTGATGGTCTCCCGTCGGAAGCGAGTGGCGATTGTACCATTGTGCCTGGATGGGCGCTCAGACAGGCGAGGGTGGCGCAATCGTAGCAATGCATTCGTGGAATTGTTGTATATTTCCAGCTCTCCGCTAGAGCATCCAGGACGCTAATGGAATGGATCATTGCGACGACGGCGGAGCGCACATTCAAAATGGAGAACTGACGTGAAGCAAAAGGCCACGAGGAATCGGAGAGGCGTAGCGGCAATTTTTGGGATGACACTTGGTCTGGCGGGTGTTGCGCTTCTCGCCGGATATGCGCGCACGGCACCGAACCGAGCGGGCGCGTCGGGCTATCACGTGGTGAAGACGATTTCCATTGGCGGCGAGGGCGGATGGGATTACGCGGTGGCGGACGGCGAAGCGCGGCGGGTGTATGTGTCGCACGCGACGCACGTGGTGGTGCTGGATGCGGAGAGCGGGGCGATTGTGGGAGATATTCCGGACACGCAGGGAGTGCATGGAGTGGCGCTGGCTCCGGACCTGGGGCGAGGGTTCGTGAGCGATGGGCGGGCGAACAGCGTGACGATTTTCGAGCTGAAGACGCTGAAAACGATTGGGGTGGTCAGCACGGGAGGGCAAAACCCGGACGCGATTTATTATGATGCGGCGACGAAGCGCGTGCTGGCCTTCAATGGGCGCAGCGGGACTGCGACGGTCTTGAACGGCGCGGACGGCAGTGTTGCGGGGATGATTCCGGTGGGGGGCAAGCCGGAATTTACGGCTGGGGCGGGAGATGGGCACGTGTTTGTGAACATCGAGGATAAATCCGAGATGCTCGAAATTGACGCGCAGAAATTGGCGGTGCTGCATCGCTGGCCGCTGGCGCCGTGCGAAGAACCCTCTGGGCTGGCGATGGACGCGAAGAGCCGGCGGCTCTTTGCGGTGTGCGACAACAAAGTGATGGCGGTGGTGAATGCGGACACGGGGAAAGTGGAGGCGACGCCGGCGATTGGCGACGGGCCGGACGCAGCTGGATTCGATCCCGCGACGCAGCTCGTCTTCAGCTCGAACGGCGGATCGGGAACGCTGACCGTGATCCATGAGGATTCTCCGGACAAGTACACGGTAGTCGAGAACGTGCCGACAAAAAAATACGCGCGGACGATGGCGCTGGACGCGAGGACGCATGTGATTTATTTGCCGATCGCGGATTTCGAAGCGGTGGCGGCGGCGGGCGAACGCCGGCCGCCGATGAAGCCGGGAACGTTTGGGCTGCTGGTGGTATCGAAATAGCTAGGCAAGAAAATCACAGCAGAAGACCGAGTAGCGCTGATGACGAAAAAATCCGACACGGGAACGCAAGGCCATTCCCGAACGAACCAGGAAACGAGGATGGCATCGAAAGACTATCCGACGCTTGTCCGCCACTACGACTCGATTTCCCTCGAAGGACAATCGCGGTATTTGCAGTTCATTCTCCTGGAGCTGGCCGTAGCGATGCTGGCCGCGTTCTTAAGCGATGTACTTCACGACCTGGACCCTACGTGGCTGCGAATCCTGGAAAAGGTGGTGATGATCCTGCTGGGGCTGGGGCTTGTCGTGCAGATCGTGAGGCTGGTGAAACGGGAGGATCAGAGCTGGTTTGAGGGGCGGGCGGTGGCGGAAAGCGCCAAGACGCTGACGTGGCGCTACATGATGAAGGTGCAGCCATTCCACGAGGAGTCGAACCTCGAAGAGGAATTCATGAACCGGCTTCGGGCGGTGTTGCATGGCTGCCGAGTGTGCGAACCCAAGCCGATCACATCCGTACATGAAATCACGCAGCGGATGCGCGACACGCGGGGCCAGCACTGGGAGAAGCGGCGCGAATTTTATGTAGCGTCGCGCTTGAACGACCAGATCAAGTGGTATTTGGGAAGGGCGAAATATAACACGCAGCGATCCCGGCGGTGGTTGTGCATTTCCATCGGCGCGCAATTGGTGGCGATCCTGGCGGCCTATGTTTCGTATCGAAGCCTGGCGCATTGGAACTTCGTGCCGTTCCTGACGACCGTGGCGGCTTCTTGCGTGGCGTGGTCGCAGGCGAAAAACTTCGATGAGCTGCGCGAGAGCTATCGCATGGCTTGCGATGAGCTTTGCCAGATCAAGGACGAGCGAATCTCGCGAGCGGCGACGGAATCGGAGTTCCTCGATGCGGTGGTGAACAGCGAGGGCGCGATCTCGCGCGAGCACACCATGTGGGCCGCGAGGAGCCGCTCGCCCGTGGTCTGGAAAATTGCATGATCACCGGGCAGAAAGGCTAGCACGCGCGAGCGCAAGCGCGGGAGACCGGTGTGGAAGACCAGCCCTCCATAACTACATTTCATTACGACGCCTTCATCAGCTACCGGCATGCCTCCCCGGATGACAAGATTGCCGAAGCCCTCCATCGGGAGCTCGAGGAGTACGTTGTTCCGCGAAGCCTTGTAAAGAGAGGCTTTCCCAAGCGGCTCTCGCGCGTCTTCCGCGACCGCGAGGAACTTCCCACCTCGAACAGTCTGACCGATGGAATTCGCGAGGCACTGGCAAAGTCGCGGGTCCTGATCGTGGTGTGCTCGAGGCGAACACCCGGTTCGAAATGGATCGCGAAGGAAATCGAGATTTTTAAATCGCTCGGACGCAACGGGCAGATTCTGTCGTTGCTGATCGATGGAGAACCGGAGGAGTCGTTCCCGCCACTGCTGCGGGAGGCGCGGCAGACTATCACGACGCAGGATGGGACGACGAGAGAGCAAGTGGAGGAAATCTCACCGCTCGCCGCGGATGTCCGGGCAGGCAGTGTTTCGGAATCGCTGCGGCTGCTCAAGAACGAAAAGCTACGGTTGCTGGCGCCAATACTCGGCTGTTCGTTTGACGACCTGAAGCGGCGGCACCGGCAACGGATGCTTCGCCGGGCGAAGATTGCCTCAGTGTCGGTCTTCCTGGCAATCATCGCCGCGGCGGCGACGGGGTATTGGTATTGGGACACGCGGGCCCGTGTGAGGACGGAATATTACGCCGATTACGTGAAGCAATGGGGCCATGCGAAGGGCATCCGGAAGCTGACGCCGGAGCAGGTGAGCCACCGCTCGAACTCGCTGAAGTTCTACGTGCAGGGGGACAGAGTGGAAGGGTTCGACGTGGTCGATGGATTCGGGGGGATGACGGTCAACAATTCCGTGGACACATTCATTGGGGAATCGGATTCGGCGAACGACGCGAGACAGGATTTTCAATACAAGTGGGAATACAGCACGGAAGGGCACGTGACGAGGGAGATGGCTTTCGATCGGGAGCGGCGGCTGGTGTGGGCTCTTGTTTATAACGCGGAAGGCGCGGACGTGGGGCACTATGAGGACAAGAACGGCTACCCGCGGCCGCGCACGGGCTCGGGCGCGGGCTACGTGGAGTTCACGCGCAACGCGCAGGGCTATGACATTCAGGCACGGTTCACGGATAGCAAAGGCAATCCCGAGCCCAATCAGGACGGCGTATTTGGCTGGAGCCACGTGCTGGATGCGGAGGGGATGGTGCTGGAAGATTCGAGTTTGGATCGGGACGGGCAATTAATGATCAACCGGTACGGATACGCGCGAGAAACCCGGCGGTACGATTCGATGGGAAACGAGGTGGAAAGGCGATTCTTCGATCTGGAAGGCAAACCCACTTATGACAAATCGGGGATCGCAAAGCAGACCGCCTCCTACGATCCCTACGGCCAATTGATTGAAGTGCGCTATTGGGACAAGCAGGACAGACCCGCGGTGGTGAAGGGCGGTTATTGCGAGGTGACGTACGCCTACGACAGTCACGGCGATGAGGTGGAGAAGGATTACCGGGATGGCGCCGGTAAGCCTGCCGCTCCGGCGGGGCAGATCGCGCGGGTGACTTATTCCTACGACGAACATGGACGCATGACCCGAGCCACCTACTGGGGACCCGACGGAAAGCCCGTTAAAGCCGACAATGGGCAATACCAGGTGGCAATCGAATACGACTTGAACGGCTACGAGGAGGCGCAAACATTCCTGGATGCCGACGGGAAGAAAATGTTGGGCAAGAACGGAGCCGCCAGAGAGACGTGGGCGTGGGATGAAAAGGGGAATGAAAATCAATTTTCCTATTTTGGTTTGAACGACGAGCCCATCCTGGGGCCGAATCAGTACGCCACGATGAAAATGAAATACGACACGCACTTCAACCGGATCGAGGAATCGTATTACGGAGTGCATGGGGAACCTGTGAAAGGGGTGGGGGGATTTGCAAAGGTCGCGATTAAGTACGATGACCGGGGAAACGAGATCGAGAATGATTACTCTGATGCGGACGGCCGACCGGTGATTGGCGCCGCCGGATATGCCAAGTTCGTTTTGGTCCGCAACGAGCACGGACAGATCGTGGAAACGACGTTTTGCGGGACGGATGGCGCGCCGATTCTGATTCCGGATGGCATGGCAAAAATAACGCGGAAATACGACATTCGCGACAATCAAATCGAAGCTGTCGCCTATGGGCCGAATGGGAAACCGCGGCTCAATAAGAAAGGCTTCAACCGCGTCACCCGATCCTACGATGAAGCGGACAATCTGATCGAAGAGTCGTTCTGGGGGCTGCACAACGAACTCGTGATGACGACGGATGGCTATGCCCGGCGCGTTTTTTACTACGATGAACGGAGGAAAAGAATCGCGATCGAAAAATTCGGGGTTTCCGGGCAATCGCTGGGAAAAGAAAACGTGGCGACCGATTGACCTCCGTCCATCATTTGCCTGCGAGCGCCGAATGCAACGATGAAAGGGATTTGTTTGCGCGGGCGCTGCCGCGCAGAATGAAGAGCATAAGATCCCACCTGCGGGAAAAAGAGCGCCGGGAGCTGGTCTTGAGTTTTATGGCGCGTTGGTAACCAGTTGCTTGGGGGTTGGGAGCTGCGAGGAATCCCAGCCTCCGCCGAGCGCCTCAATCAGGCCGCTGCTGGCCGTCATCTGCTGAATACGGAGAGTTATTGCAGATTCCTGGTTCGAGAGCAAAGTGGTTTGAGCGGTGAGCACGTTCAGGTAGGGATCGAGCCCTGTCCTGTAGCGATCCACGGCGACCGCAAGATTTCTTTCCGCCGATTTGACCGCCGCATCCTGGTGCTGAATCTCGACGGAGAGGATGCGCAGCGACGCGAGATTGTCTTCCACTTGTTGAAAAGCGGTTAGGACCGCCTGGCGATAGTTGGCCACAGTTTCGTCGTACTGCGCCCTGAATTGCATGACCGTGGCCCGGCGCAGGCCCGCGTCAAACAAAGTTTCCGCGGCTGCCGGGCCCATCGAGAAGAAGCGGCTGGGCCAGATAAACCAATTCGCAACTGAGGTGCTTTCGAATCCAGCGACCGCGCTCAACGTGACCGTCGGGAAGTATGCGGCTTTCGCGACGCCAATCTGCGCATTGGCCTGAGCAACTAGGCGCTCGGCCGCGGCGATATCGGGGCGCCGCTCGAGAAGCTCGGAAGGCACGCCATAGGGGATGGCTGGAGGATTGGACTTGAGATCTTGGAACGGAATTGAAAACGTGGACGCCGGCTGGCCTGTGAGCATGGCGATGGCATGTTCCAATTGCGCCCGTTGGATGCCCAGGGCGTCGTCTTGCGCTTGAGTGGCTTCCAGTTGCGTTTCAGCTTCGGCCACGGCTTCGTCCGAGTCGATGCCAGTTTCGTAGAGCGCCTTCGTGAGGTCGAGGGACTGTTGAAAGGCGACTACTGTCGAATCCAATAAAACCTTCAGGGCATCCTGACCACGAAGCTGAAAATAATCGATGGCGACTTCGGCCTGGACGGTGAGGCGCGTGTTTTCGAGATCCGCCGCGCTGGCCTGGGCGCCGTAGGCTGCCGATCGGATTGTGTTGCGAATCCGGCCGAAGAGGTCTGGCTGCCAGGTGGCATCAAAGGGGAGCGTGTAGTCTGTAAAGGTACTCGTGGCGGAAGATTTGGAACCTGATCCAGAGGAACCACCCGCGCCGTTGGGGTTTACCGAGGCAGAAGGACGCTGCACACTAATGGCCGGGGTGGTGGAAACTGTAGGGAACAATTGCGAACGAGCTTCTTTGACCATGGCGCGAGCAGCAAAAAAGCTGGCGGCAGCGGATGCAATATTCTGGTTGGAGACATTGACTTTCTCTTCGAGCGCATTCAACTCGGGATCGTTGAAAATCTCCCACCATTTGCCGCGAAGGGCGTCGTCTTTCGGCTGCGCCACTTTCCAGCCATCCGTTTCCTTGAAGTCGGCGGGCGTGAGTTCCTTGTACGCCGGAGGAGTGTCTGCTGTGGGCGTGTGATACTTCGGGCCGACGACGCAGCCTGAGAGATAAAAAACGGCGACGGCGAGGGCGAATGGAGTCGCGCGGCGAAAATTAGTCATGGTCGTGTGCGTTCCATAGTTACTTGAATCAATCCGCGGCGCTGGGGGCGGGCCCCGGTCCACGCAAAATGATGTCAGGCTGTTTCCTTATCATGCGCAGGCGCAGCTGGTCGAGCTTCAAATAGACGACCGGAGTTGTATAGAGCGTGAGCAACTGGCTGACGATCAGGCCGCCGACGATCGTGATGCCGAGGGGCCGGCGGAGCTCGAAGCCCGTGCCGGTGCCGAGCGCCAGTGGCAGAGCGCCAAAGAGAGCGGCCATGGTGGTCATCAGGATGGGGCGAAAGCGCAGCATGCAAGCCTCAAAAATGGCATCGGTGGTGCTTTTTCCCTCCTGGCGCTCGGCCAGGAGAGCAAAATCGATCATCATGATGGCGTTCTTTTTTACGATCCCAATCAACAGCACAATGCCGATGATGGAGATGATGCTGAGGTCGACTTTGAAGAGCATCAAGGCGAGCATGGCGCCGACGCTGGCTGAGGGCAGAGTGGAAATGATCGTCAAGGGATGGACCAGGCTTTCATACAGAATGCCGAGGACTATGTAGACCGCGAGCAGAGCGGTCAAAATCAGCAACGGCTCGGTGCCCAGGGATTGCTGGTAGGCCTGCAATGTGCCGGCAAAAAAGCCTTGAATGGTGGAAGGAGTGCCGAGCTGCCGTTGCATTTGGAGGATGCGCAAAGTGGCATCGCTCAGGGAGACATTGGGGGCGAGGTTAAAGGAGACGGTGACGGAGGGAAATAAACCGGTGTGATTGATGGCCAAGGGAGTCGTATTGGTTTGGCTCCTGGTCATGGTGAGCAATGGAATATTGTTGCCGGTGGACGAGCTCAGGTAGATGTTTTTCAGCCCTTCGGGGCTTTGCCAATACTGTGGAGCGACCTCCAATACGACGTAATACTGATTCAGCTGCGTATAAATGATCGAGACTTCGGATTGCCCGAAAGCGCTGTAGAGCGTTGAGTCGAGCGATTGCACGGTGCGGCCGAGCTTCGCCGCCGTCACGCGGTCATAGTTCAAGAGTTCCTCGAGGCCGCCATTCTGCTGGTCGGTGTTGACGTCTTGGAGGCCGGGCAGGCGCTTCATCTCGCTCAGGAGAATGGGCCCCCACTTAAAAAGGTCCTCCACGTTGTCCGATTGGAGAGTGTACTGATAGAGCGCACTACTGGACCGGCCGCCGATGCGCAGATCCTGCGAGGCCTGGAGGAACGTAGAGGCCACCGGGAGGCGGTTCAATTGGGGGCGGAGACGGTTAATAATCTGGGCGGCGCTGACCTTTCTTTCCGCGAGCGGCTTGAGAGCCAGGTAGATGAAGCCGGTATTTGTGGCGCCGGCGCCGCCGGTGAATGCAATTACATTCTCAACGGCAGAATCATTTTTGATCACGCCGACGATCTGCTTCAGGGAATCGTTCATCGAGGTGAAGGAGGCATCCTGCGCTCCTTGTATTCCGCCGGCAATCGCTCCGGTATCCTGCTGGGGGAAAAAGCCCTTGGGGATCTTGATGACCAGCACGACATTGAGCGCAATGGTGAGGAAAAGGACTACCAGGGTAAGGCCCGGATTGTCGAGCACCCAATGCAGACTGCGGCGGTAGACGGAGAGCACCCAGTCAAAGAACTTTTCGCTGGCCATGTAGAGCAGGCCGTGCTGCTCCTTATGCGCATCTTTTAACAGATAGGCGCACATCATCGGCGTTGTGGTGAGCGAGATCACCATGGAAACCAGGATGGCCGTCGAAAGCGTGACGGCAAACTCGCGGAAGAGGCGCCCGACGATTCCGCCCATCATCAGAAGCGGGATGAAGACGGCAATCAGGGAAATGCTGATGGAGAAGACGGTGAATCCGATTTCCTCAGCGCCTTTCATGGCGGCCGCAAAGGGCTTCATGCCGCTCTCCAGATGGCGCGAGATATTCTCCATCACCACAATCGCGTCATCCACGACGAATCCCGTGGAAATGGTGAGGGCCATGAGCGAGAGATTGTCGAGGCTATAGCCGAAGAGATACATGGCAGCGAACGTGCCGATCAGCGAGACCGGCACAGCGACAGCAGGAATCAGCGTGGCGCGGGCATTGCGGAGGAAGAGAAATACCACGACGATGACCAGGCCGATGGAAATAATCAGCGTCTTCTCGACGTCACCGACGGAGGCGCGGATGGTCGTGGTGCGATCCAGGACGATGGTGGTATCGATGCCCAGCGGAATGGATGCCTTGATGAAGGGAAGTTGGTCGCGGATGCGGTCGACCGTATCAATGATATTCGCACCGGGCTGGCGGAAGATGATGACCATGACGGCGCGCTTGCCATTCAGATAGCCGGCAGCTCGGATGTTCTGCACAGAGTCCGTGACCTCAGCGACGTCGGAGAGACGGACAGCCGCCCCATTGCTGTACCCGACGACGAGCGGCTTGTAGTCGACGGCGTGCGAAATCTGGTCGTTGGCGAGAATGTCCGCGGTCGTATGGCCGTCGGTGATCTGGCCCTTGGCCAGGTCGGCGTTTTGCAGGCTCAAAACTGATTGCAGATTCGAAAGAGTAAGTCCATAGCTGGCCAATTGCGTGGGATTCGCTTCCACGCGCACGGAGGGCAACGCCCCACCACCGGGATTCACCTGCCCCACGCCCTGAATCTGGGACAACTTCTGCTGAATGATGGTGGAGGCCACGTCATACAGCTTATCCGGGGCGTACCTATCCGATGTGAGGCCGAGGATCATGATCGGCGAGTCTGCGGGATTGACTTTGCGATAAGTCGGATTAGCAGGCAGGTTGGCGGGCAGGTAAGTCCGGGCGGCGTTGATGGCTGCCTCCACATCGCGAGCCGCGCCATCAATGTTGCGGCTCAGATCGAACTGAATGGTGATGGAAGTGGTGCCAAGGGTGCTTGCGGAAGTCATCTCCGTCACGCCAGAAATATGGCCAAACTGGCGCTCCAGGGGAGTGGCAACGGACGAGGCCATGATTTCGGCGCTGGCCCCCGGCAAGCCTGCACCGACCGAAATGGTTGGGAAGTCAACCTGCGGCAAAGGCGAGACCGGCAGGACGTTGAAGGCAATCGCTCCGGCAATTGCAATCGCCACCGTGAGCAAGGTGGTGGCCACGGGCCGGTGTATATAGGGTGCGGAAACGTTCATGCCTGCCCCGCTGGTTCCGGCTCGCTTCCGGTTTCCGCGCGGTTCGAACTTGGCGCGAAGCGATGTCCGAGATTGTCGAAGAAGATGTAGATGACGGGAGTGGTGTACAGCGTGAGCGCCTGACTGACCAGGAGTCCGCCGACCATGGCGATACCGAGAGGCCTGCGAAGCTCAGAACCGAAACCCGTTCCCAAGGCGAGCGGAAGGCCGCCGAGCAGGGCGGCCATAGTGGTCATCATAATGGGGCGGAAGCGAAGGAGACAGGCATCGTAAATTGCATCTGTGGCGTTCTTACCGTGCTTCCTTTCGCCCTCCAAGGCAAAGTCGACCATCATGATGCCGTTCTTTTTCACGATGCCGATCAGCAGAACGATGCCGATGATGGCGACGACGCTCAAATCCTGATGAAAGAGAATCAGCGCCAGGAAAGCGCCCACACCGGCCGACGGCAGCGTGGAGAGAATCGTGATCGGGTGGATGAAGCTCTCATAGAGAATGCCAAGAACGATGTAGACGGTGACCAGAGCAGCGAGAATCAGCAAGGGCTCATTCGAAAGCGAGTTTCTGAACGACGCCGCGGTGCCTTGAAAATCAGCCTGAAGACTGGGAGGCATGTTCATGTCTTTCTGCACTTTGCTGATTGCAGTGATGGCATCGCCCAGCGCGGCATTCGGAGCGAGATTGAACGATACGGTGATGGCCGGAAACTGGCCCTGGTGGGTAATCGCGAGGGCCTCCGTGGTTTTCTCGAAGTGGGAGAAAGCGCTTAGCGGTACCGCACTGCTTATTGCCGAACTGGTGGCGCCTGCGGAGCCTGCTCCCTTGCTTGCCGTCGAGAGGCTGCTCGCTGAAAGAGCGCTGGCAGGCGGGGCCAGGGTATTTGCCGCAGGAGTATAGAGCGCCGGGGCCGTTAGCGCGTTGGACCCCGCGGAGGAAGATCCCGAAGCTGCAAAGGAGGTAGAAGCGCCTGCTCCGGTTGCACCGGCAGATGCATTCGACTGGATATAGAGACGATTCAGCTTGTTTGGATCGAGCTGAAATTCGGGCTCGCTTTCGAGCACGACGTGGTACTGATTCAGCTGCGTGTACATCGTGTTGATTTGGCGCTGGCCGAATGCGTCGTAGAGCGTGTTGTCGATCGTGGCGGGGGCGATGCCAAGCCGGGATGCGGTGACCCGGTCAATCGCAAGATACACCGCAAGCCCTCCGAGTTGTTGATCGCTCGCGACATCTTCCAACGTCGGCAATTGCTTGAGCCGGGCCATGAAACGATTGGTCCAGTGATTCAATTCATCGGCATCGGGATCTTCGAGCGTGTATTGGTATTGCGTGCGGCTGACCCGATCGTCCACCGTAATGTTCTGCACCGGCTGCATGAACAGTTCGATTCCCTGCACCTGGTCCAATTTTGATTTGAGGCGGCGGATTACGTCGGAGGCGTTCAGCTTGCGCTGGTCGAGCGGCTTCAGATTGATGGACATTCGGCCGCTATTGATGGTCGTATTCGTTCCATCGGCGCCGATGAAGGACGAGAGGCTTTCGACTGCGGGGTCATCCAGAATTACCTTGGCAAGCTCTTGCTGCTTCTTTGCCATGGCCTTTGCGCCAATTGTTTGCGCCGCCTGGGAGATGCCCTGGATCACGCCCGTGTCTTGCACCGGGAAAAATCCCTTGGGGATGATGACGTAAAGCAAAATCGTGAGGAGGAGCGTGGCGAGGGCGACGAGCAGCGTAATCGTCTGGTATCGAAGGACAAACTTCAGCGTCCGGCCATAGAAGGCGATCATCCACTCGAATACACGCTCCGAAGCCCGGAACACGCGTCCCTGCTGCTCTTTGGGAGTGTGGCGCAAGATGCGCGCGCACATCATGGGCGTGAGCGTCAGGGACACCACCGCGGAAATGACGATCGTGACGGCGAGGGTCACGGCAAACTCACGGAACAGGCGCCCGACCACGTCGCCCATGAATAGCAGCGGAATCAGCACGGCAATCAGCGAGACGGTGAGCGAGAGAATGGTGAAGCCGATTTGCTCCGCGCCCTTGAGCGCCGCTTCCATGGGGGGATCGCCGTCTTCGATATACCGCGCGATGTTTTCAATCATGACGATGGCGTCGTCCACGACGAAGCCGGTGGAGATGGTGAGCGCCATCAGCGATAAGTTATCGAGGCTGTAGCCCAGGCCGTACATGGCCGCGAATGTGCCGATGAGCGAGAGCGGGACAGCCACGCTGGGAATGATGGTGGCGTAGACGTTGCGCAAGAAGAGGAAGATGACCATTACGACGAGTCCGACGGTGAGCATCAGTTCGAACTCGACATCGGCAACGGAGGCTTCGATGGGAGTGGTGAGATCGGTGAGCGTGGTGACCTGGATGCCCGTGGGCAAGTTGGCCTCGAGCTGGGGTAAGAGTTTCTTGATGCTCTTGACGACGCTGATGGTGTTGGCCCCTGGCTGCCGTTGCACGTTCAAGATCACTGCGGGCGTCAGATTCATCCAAGCAGCCTGGTTATTGTTCTCGATCCCATCGACGATTTGAGCCACATCGGTGAGCATGACGGGCGCGCCGTTGCGGTAGGCAACGACGACGTTGCGGTAATCCTTGCTGGTAACGAGCTGATCGTTCGCGTCGATCTGATAATTCAGGTGGGGCCCATCGAAGTTTCCCTTGGCGGCGTTGACGCTGGCTTGCGTGAGGGCCGTGCGCAGGTCTTCCAAATTAATGCCATAAGACGATAGCGCGCTGGGGTTCGCTTGAATGCGGACGGCGGGCTTTTGGCCGCCGCTGATGGTTACCAGGCCGACTCCGCTGAGTTGCGAGACCTTTGGCGCAAGCCGCGTGTCCACGAGGTCCTCGACCTGGGAAAGCGGCATGGAATTTGAAGTGACTGCCAGGGTAAGCACAGGGGCGTCGGCCGGATTCGTTTTGCTGTAGATGGGCGGCGCGGGGAGGTTGGAGGGCAAAAAACTTTGCGACGCGTTTATGGCGGATTGCACTTCTTCCTCAGCGACATCAAGATTCAGGCTGAGGTTGAACTGAAGGACGATGACGGAAGTGCCCCCGGAGCTGGTGGAAGTCATCTGGCTCAGGCCTTGGAGTTCGCCGAATTGGCGCTCGAGAGGAGCCGTCACCGTGGTCGCCATCACCGTAGGGCTTGCACCGGGATAAAAGGTGACAATCTGAATGGTCGGATAGTCCACTTCCGGCAAGGCAGAGACGGGCAATTGCGTATAGGCAACAATGCCGACCAGGAGGATTGCGGCCATGAGCAAAGACGTCGCAACCGGCCGCAAAATGAATGGACGAGACGGACTCACGGCGCGCTGCTCCCACTCGTGCTGGCCGGGGTGGGCTTGGCCGAAGTGACCACTGCGGCGTTGTCCTGCAACTTATCGAAGCTGCTATCGGCGACAACGTCTCCAGGATCAATGCCGTCAACCTGCGTTTTACCGCCGTCGGTGACTCCTGGTTTAATGGCGCGGATGTGCGCGATATTGTTTTGAATCACGTAGACGAAGGATGCTTGTCCATTTTGTTGAATGGCGGATGCAGGAATCAGCGTCACACCTTGCAACGTGTTCACCAGCAGGCGCGTATTTACAAACTGGTTCGGGAAGAGCGCATCATTTTTGTTGTCGAAGATGGCTCGTCCTTTTACCGTTCCGGTGGTTGTGTCAATCTGGTTGTCGAGCGTGAGGAGCACTCCGCTGCCGATTTTCGTTTGCGCCGTACGATCGAAGGCATCCACGTCGAGCTTGGCCTTCGCGTGCACGCGAACTTGCACCTGGCCGAGATTGTCTTCCGGTATGGTGAAGATTACGGTGATGGGCTGCAATTGCGTGATGACGGCGAGAGTGACGCCTCCGGAAGACTGAACGACATTTCCCGGGTCGACTAGGCGCAAACCCACACGCCCTGCGATGGGAGCAGTGATATGGCAGTAGTCGACCTGGACCTGGTCAAACTGGACGGCGCCCTGGTCGTTTTTCACCGTGCCCTCGTCTTGCAGGACCAGCTTTTCCTGGTCATCGAGGATTTGCTTCGCAATGGCGTTGCGGGCCCACGCAGCGCGGTAGCGTTCCAGGTCCATCCGCGCTTGTGCAAGCAAGTTCTGGTCCCGCTCGAGCGCGCCTTGCGCCTGCAAAAGATTCGCTTCGTAGGGACGCGCGTCGATATCAACCAGGGCATCGCCCTTGCTCACCAGCTGACCCTCCTTATAGTGCACGGCGACAACCAGGCCATTCACCTGACTGGTAATCGAAGAGGTATAGACCGGTGTGACCGTGCCTATTGCTTCCAGGTAAACGCCGATATCCCCTTTTTGCGCTGTCGCAGTGGTAACCGTGATCTTCGCTGCCGGGGGCGCGACCTTTTTCGTGTCTTGCCCATGCCAAAATACAAGCACGAATGCAACCCCAAAAATGAGGAGCAACACGATCCACATGAATGCCCGCATCCCTTTGCGCCTTCGAGATTCGGAATCGTGAGGCGTGAATGGGTTTTTAGCGCTGGTGGAAGGACGGTCATGCGCATCAACGGTCAAAAGGAATCTCCTTTTTCGGCTCCAAGCCGCCCAAATTGTACCGCTCGCAATCGAGTCCGCAAGGCCAAAGCTTTCTCTTCGAGCGCAAGTGGCATTTGAGAATGCCAGATGCCGAGAATGAAGCGCGGAAATGAAGGCCGCGAACAGCCCGCCAGGACTGGCTGCGCAATGACGCCGATTGCGCCAGCACACCAGCGACACCGAGCGTGCGACGAGCGAGCACCATCACACGCTCAGAACTGGAATCGGCACTGCGCAAATGATTCCGTAGCCGTGCGTCCGCAGTTGACCTCCGTAAGGGAGGCTCCCACTAACCAGCAAGTCCGCTTTCGCCTGCTTCACAGCCTGGCTCAGCACCCTGGGCACGTCACCGCTGCCAATCAACACGTCGGCCTTGGTGCCCATTTCTTTTTGGAGCGCCGCGATATGCTCGGAAGCATCGGCTTCGAGCTCCTCTTTCCACCTTACATTGACGTAGCCGCCGCCCGGCCCCCAAAGCTCGACGCCAGCGGTGACGTGAGCGAGCGTGAGACGGGCGCCGAATTCGGCGGCCATATCTCTTGCCCACGACACAGCCGTGTGACTCTGGGAGTCGAAATCAAAGGCGCACAGCACATTGCGGATGGAGAGCTCCTGCACTCCTGATCCCTCGATGTGCGCGTCGGTCCAAATCGGGCACCTAGTCCCGTCCAGCACTTTCCCGGTTACAGAGCCCAATAGAAACTGGGAAAATGTTTGGCCATGGGACGGCATCATGATCAGGTCGGCTCCTTCGCCCTGAGAGGCCCGCACGATAGCCTGAGCCACGTGTCCCTTGACCATCATGCACTGAACGGTAAGGTCATGAAGCTCGGGGCCGAGTGAGTGGTCCAGATTTTTCTCAGCTTCTTTAGTCACCTCCGCGAGCAAGTCCCAATTGGCGAGCTTGGGGCCGCCCTCCGGCACACCGGCGGCATGGCTTTGCGGTGTGACGACGTGAAGCATCAAGATTCCGGACTGGAAATGATGCGCCAACGTTGCAGCCTGATGAATCACACGAAGTGAGGTATTGGGAAAATCAACCGGAAGAAGAATCTTTTTGATCTTGAGCATCGCGCACCGGCCGGAGAGTCGAACTGTTCCTCACCGTCTCATTCAAGACGTTGCCAGCTTAGAATCGGGTACACAAAATCCCCACGAGCCAGGAATGGCGGGGCGGCATCGTCAAAGGCGCCTTGGCACTATCCGAGGCCGAGGGGCACCCGGATCCTATTTCGATTTTCGAGCGAGCGTTTCGGCCGTGAGAACCGCCAGGCTTCTGAAGAGCGGTTCGGCGCGTGCTTCCCTTTCTTCGGTTGGAAGCTTCAAGAGCTGCTCGACTTCGGATTCCGCGTCCCGAAGGTCTTTCGAGGGCGCGATTTCCGCCAGATGCCGGAAAAGCAGCTTGTGCGCTTGCTTCCGTTCCATCACTTCCAGGCCATCGAGGATCTGGCGATGCGACGTTCCCTCCCAAATCGCGAGGATCATCGCTTCGCGAAGCCAGCGTTCCGCGCCGTATTCCGCCAGCACGCCGAGGCCGCCGTGGACTTCCATGGCCCACTTGGATGTATCCACCGCAAATTCGGCCGTCCAGTATTTCGCAAGATGCGCGACGAGCCGAAACAGATGATAGCGATCGGAATAGGGCGGCCGCTCCATCCACACGTCGTTCAGCAGTTGAACCGATTCCCACGCCAGCGCAAAGGCCGATTGAAACGTCTTCAGCCGATTTTCGAATTGATGGCGAAGGAGCGGATGTTCGAGAATCGGCTTGCCAAACGCGACACGCTGCCCGGCATAGGAAAGCGCATCCGCCATCGCGCGCTGCGCCAGGGCGACGCTGACCACGCTATTCGCGACGCGCGAGAGATTCAACACTTCGAGGATCAAATAGATTCCCGAGTCGGCTGAGCCCAGCAAGTAGCCTTCGCTTTCCTTTAGCTCCACTTCTCCGGTAGGGACGGAGCGGGTTGCAATTTTGTCCTTCAGCCGCCGGACAAAATAGTTGAGAGCGCCATCTTTGCGGTAACGCGGGACCAGGAACAAGGCCAGCCCGCGCACGCCCGCGGGAGCTTCTTCAGGACGCGCCGCTACAACGGCCAACTCCGCGCCGACATTGCTCGTGAAATATTTGTCGCCAGTGAGCAGCCAGGAATCGCCCGCGGGCCGGGCAATCGTCTCGACAGCCGCTCCCAAATCCGAGCCGCCTCTAATCTCCGTCATCCAGGTGGCGCCCTGCCACACAGAATCATCTTTCCGCAAGAGTTGCGGGAGAAAGCGAGCCTGCAATTCGGCGCTGCCGTATTTTGCTAGAGGCACCGCTGTGCCGAGCGAGACGGTGTACGGGCAGCAAATCCCGGGATCGTTGAACGAGATACCATAGACCAGCAGGTACGTGGGGATTAGCGATTTTTCTTCCAGAGCGCGCCAAATGACCCCGGATCGGTAACCTCTCCTCAGAATCGTCTGGTATTCACGAGGGTAGAGGATTTCATCGACGCGTTTTCCGAGACGATCGAACATGCGCAACCAGGGGGTCCCGGCACGGTCAATTGCGTTCGAAATGGCGACGCCTTCGCTCTTCCACCAACCTTCCTCAGCGGCGAGCAGGTCTCGGTGCGGGATGGCCGGAAGCCTGCTCTCCAGAAAGCTCAGAGGTGAATGGAGCGCGTTGAGATTTGTCATTGCAGCGCATGTTAGGTCGGCCGGGTGGGCGCGTCAAGCGGGTCACGGACTGTCAAATCCCGACCGACCGGATTAGCGGACGGGAATGCTGCTTCTCAGATCTGATAGTCGATGTCTATGATTGCCTGGAGTTCCTCGGCCGCGCCTGAGTCGGCGGGCTGGGTTCCTTCGATCTTTTCGATGTGCTGCTTCAAATCCTTTACCTGACTCGCGACGGCGGCGAGAGCCGCGGAGAGCGGATCGTTAATTTCCTTTGGATCGGTGATCACGACGCGCTGGCCATTCCGGAAAACGACGTGAGCGGGCACACCGACGACAGTTGAGTTCTCCGGCACGTCCCTCAGTACAACGGATCCGGCGCCGACTCGGGAGTTATCTCCCACCTGGATATTGCCCAAAATCTTGGCGCCGGCACCGATCACCACGGAATTTCCAATCGTCGGGTGCCGCTTGCCGGATTCCTTGCCTGTGCCACCCAGTGTGACTCCCTGGTACAACGTTACATTGTCGCCGACGATCGACGTCTCCCCGATGACCACGCCCATACCGTGGTCAATGAAAAGGTGGCGCCCAATTTGCGCTCCCGGATGAATTTCGGTTCCCGTGAGCAGCCGCGCGACCTGCGAGAGCAACCGAGCCAGCAGGCGCAGATCGTGCTTCCAGAGCCAGTGGTTGACGCGGTGGCTCCATAGAGCGTGCAGGCCGGAGTAACAGAGCACGACCTCCAGCGCCGACTTGGCCGCAGGGTCTTGCTCCCGAATGGATCGGACGTCTTCGCGTATAGAACGCAACATGGTTTCCCTCTATACCGCCGAGGTGGGCAGTAATTGCGCCGCTTCCCTCAAACTGTCGAAAAGGACACTGCTAATATACCGCTCGCCGAAGTCAGGCAATATAACCACGATGATTTTGCCACTATTTTTCGCGCGCGCCGCCACCTGAAGCGCAGCGACGACAGCGGCGCCCGAGGAGATGCCCACGAGCAATCCTTCCTCGAGGGCCAGGCGGCGAGCCATTTCGATCGCATCGTCGCTCACGACCCGGATGGTCTCGTCAATGTAATCCGTCCGCAGGATCTTGGGCACGAATCCAGCCCCAATGCCTTGAATCTTGTGCGGACCGGCGGCTCCGCCTGAGAGCACGGGGCTTTCGGCCGGCTCAACGGCGACTGCTTTGAAGGCTGGTTTTTTCGGCTTGATGTACTCGGAAACGCCGGTCAGTGTTCCGCCCGTCCCGACGCCGGAGACTAGAAAGTCCACTTTTCCGTCTGTGTCATTCCAGATTTCAGGGCCGGTGGTCTCAAAGTGAATTTTTGGATTCGCGGGATTATCAAATTGTTGAAGAATATATCCGTTCGGAGTGCTTGCCATCAATTGCTCGGCTTTTTGCACTGCGCCCGTCATGCCCTTTGGGCCGGGAGTGAGCACAATTTCGGCGCCGAAGGCCTTCAGCAGAACGCGGCGTTCCAGGCTCATGGTTTCAGGCATGGTTAGTATGAGTTTGTAGCCCTTGACGGCAGCCACGAAGGCCAAAGCGATGCCGGTGTTGCCGCTGGTCGGCTCAATCAGGACCGTCTTGCCGGGATGAATTTTCTGAGCTTTTTCGGCTTCCCGGATCAAACTCACCCCGATGCGGTCTTTTACGCTGGTGCACGGGTTGAAGCTCTCCAACTTTGCGAGCACGGTTGCTTTGGAAGCTCGCGTAACTTTGTTCAATCGCACTAAGGGAGTATTTCCGATGAGTTCGGTAATATCTTTCGCGACTTTCAATTCTGGTCTCCTTTGAAGCTCGAATCAGCAGACGATCAAATGTTCCTTGTCCCCTGAAAAGCAAAACGGCCGACGATCGAGGGATCGCAGGCCGTCGAAGAATGCTCCAATCAGTGAGTTTCTATTTGTTGCTGTGTTCTTCGAGAAGCCTGCAACCTCCGCCAGAGTGCCTACAACAGGCGCACCGGCAGCGGCTCCCCAGCGGCTCGCGGCTTTCGAAGAACTTCATACGGCTACAATAACAGTTTCGCCGCGTCGGGCAAATCGAAAAAAGTGCTGTTCGCTTCCGGCGCGCCGCAACAATCAAAGGAATCGCGGGATAGTTTTCGACCAGTTTTCTTCAAACTAGGGTGCACTCGTCGCGCCCAATTCCGGAGCGTGTGCTGCAAATCTGCGCCAGACAACGCGCAACGCAGCGACTACTGGCAGGGCAAGATAGACTCCAACAAATCCCCCGACGGCGGCCCCGGCCATCAACGTGAAGATGGCGAGAAGCGGATGGATCTCGAGTTCATGCCCCATCACGCGGGGCGCGATCCAATAGTCCATGAGCATTCGCCAGAGGCCGAGAAGCAGGGCCATCCAGATCCAGTGGGCGTGGATGAGAGCGCCCAGGCTGACGATCGTCGCCGCTGCGATCATCCACCCGGCGATTGGGATGAATTCCAGGGTTCCCGCCAAGACGCCCAGCGCCAGAGGATGGGGAAAGCGCAGGGTCAAAGACGCAATGGACACGTACGCGAGAGAAAGCGCGCCGAGCGTCACCTTGGCTCTGATGTAGTGCCGCAGCATGGTATTGAGCTCAGCGGCCAACGAGCAAAAGTCTTCGTAATTCTCCTTGGTCGAAACGAGGTGAATGACCTGGTCTGCCAGGCTTTCACCGGCGCTTAAAAAAAAGATCGCGAGGATAGGAATTACGACGACGG
>Ga0187819_10000451_pt1 | contig 20325 bp, 18 predicted proteins | sample NC_wetland_sal_i_15_FD_132411 | JGI IMG/M metagenome (GOLD analysis project Ga0187819, IMG submission 132411) | Wetland sediment microbial communities from Neuse River Estuary, North Carolina, USA - SO4_4 | ecosystem: Environmental > Aquatic > Freshwater > Wetlands > Sediment | place: USA...
CATGCTGTTCTATTGCCGGCAGCGCGGGCTCACGGCGGAGGAGGCGACCGCGCTTGTCGTCAACGGCTTCGTCAAGGACGTGCTGCAGCAACTGCCGATGGAATTTGCCGTTGAGGCGCAGAAGCTGATCTCGGTCTCGTTGGAAGGCTCGGTCGGCTGATCGCGGAGCCAAACCGATGGCCGAATATTGGTTCAAGCCGAAACGTTACGGCTACGGCGCGATGCCGGTGACGTGGCAAGGTTGGGTGGTCACGCTTGGAACGGTGCTCGCGATGGTGGCGGTTTCGCTGTACCTGCGGCTGACGGCCAAAAGCCTGTGGGCGTTGGCGGCGCTTCTCATATTCGATGCAGTTGCCGTTTCCGCCCTTGTGATTATCAGCCACCGCAAAACCGAAGGCGAATGGCGCTGGCGCGATCGATAAAGCGCTTGTTTTTCGTCAAGATGATTCCGGAGCTTATTTGATGGCATTGCTTGAAGTCAGAGATTTGCACGTCGAGATCGACGGCAGGGAAATTCTCAAGGGTCTCGACCTCGCCGTGAATGCGGGCGAGGTGCACGCCATCATGGGCCCGAACGGATCGGGCAAGTCTACTCTCGCTTACGTGCTGGCCGGGAAGGAGGAATACCGGCCGACGGCGGGCGAGGTGCGCTTCGATGGCCAGAACTTGTTCGAGATGGAGCCCGACGAACGCGCCGCCGCCGGTTTGTTTCTCGCTTTCCAGTATCCGTTGGAGATTCCCGGCGTCGCCACCATGACCTTCCTGCGCACCGCGCTTAACGCTCAGCGCAAGAGGCGCGGCGAAGCCGAGCTATCCACGCCGGACTTTATCAAGAAAGTACGGGAAACCTCAGGCAAGCTCGGCATCGATCAGGAAATGTTGCGCCGTGCGGTCAATGTCGGCTTTTCCGGGGGCGAGAAGAAGCGCAACGAGATTTTGCAGATGGCGCTCTTACAGCCGCGGCTGGCGGTGCTGGATGAGACCGATTCCGGGCTCGACATCGACGCGCTCAAGATCGTCGCCGATGGCGTGAACCGTCTGCGTGCGCCCGACCGTTCGTTCGTCGTCATCACTCATTACCAGCGGCTTCTCAACTATATCGTCCCGGATGTCGTGCACGTCCTCTCGCGCGGACGCATCGTCAAGACCGGCGGCAAGGAGCTGGCGCTTGAGCTCGAAGCGCGCGGTTATGCCGAGTATCAAGAGGAGGTCCCGGCGTGAATGCCGAAGTTGCCGTGATCAAGACCGCAGCGGAGACCGCGCTGGCGCAGACTTTTGCGCAAGCGCGCGATCGGCTACCCGGCGACGAAGCGATCATGGCGCGACGCAATGCGGCTTTTGACGTGTTTGCCAAAGAGGGTCTGCCGCATCGGCGCATCGAGGAATGGAAATATACCGACCTGCGCGCGCTGATGCGCGATGCCAAGCCATTGGCGTCTCCACCCGACGCCTCGGCCAAGGCGCGCGCCAAAGATGCTGGTCGCGTACTAGGCGACCTCGATGCCCGACGGCTGGTCTTTGTCGACGGCGCATTTGTTCCCGAACTGTCAGACTTACGGGAATTGGAGGCTGGTCTCGTCGTGGGTTCGCTGGCCCAGGCGCTGACCGATGGCGATCCTGTGGTCGCGGCGCGCCTGGGCAAGCTTGCGCCGGCCAACGATGCTGCCGTGGTGCTTAATACCGCTTTGATGGGCGACGGCGCTGTGATCCGCGTCGCCAGCGGCGCCACGATCGAGCGGCCGTTGCACTTGCTGTTTGTTGCTTCTGACAAGCCGGCAGCGATATTTACGCGTTCGCTGGTCACGATCGACCATGGCGCCCGCGTCATGCTGATCGAGAGCCACGAGGGCCCCGCCACGAGCGATTATCAGGTCAACGCCGCACTGGAACTGTTTGCCGGCGATGGCGCCCATGTCGACCACGTCAAAGTGATCGGCGAGGGGACCGAGGCGCTGCATGTTTCCACGCTGGCCGCGGCGATTGGCGCGCATGCGCGATTTAACACTTTCAGCTTCATCAGCGGCGGCGCGGTGGTGCGAAATCAGCTATTTCTCAGGCTCGACGGCGAGGGCACCGTTGCCGGCATTCGCGGGGCTTCGCTACTGAAGGACCGGCAGCACGTCGACACGACACTGTTCGCCGATCATATCGCGCGCGATTGCCAGAGCCGCCAAATGTTCAAATCCGTGCTCGACAACGAGGCGCATGGGGTTTTCCAAGGCCGCATCATCGTGCGCCGGCACGCGCAAAAGACCGACGCGAAAATGATGACGCAAGCGCTGCTGCTGTCCGAGCGCGCGGAGGCCGACAACAAGCCGGAACTGGAAATCTTCGCCGACGACGTGCAGTGCGGCCATGGCGCCACCGCTGGCGCGCTCGATGAAGAACTCAAATTTTACCTGATGGCACGCGGCATTCCGCCGGCGGACGCCGAGGCGATGCTGATCCAGGCGTTCCTCGGCGAGGCCATCGAAGGCATAGAACATGCCGGCTTGCGCGAGGCCCTGATCGAGAGCGTCGCCGCCTGGCTTGGAGCGCGCTCATCCTTCGAGGGCGGCCTTTCGGCCGCCACCTCAGGATGACGCTCAGATGACGGGTCCTCATCCTGAGGTGCGAGCCTCGAAGGATGACGGAGATAGAGATGGATCAGGCAACGAGCAGCAGCGCCTATGACGTGAACCGCATCCGGGCGGATTTTCCGATCCTGGCGATGCAGGTCTACGGCAAGCCGCTTGTTTATCTCGACAACGCAGCTTCGGCGCAAAAGCCGCGCGTTGTGCTCGACCGGCTCGACGAGGTCTACACCACGCAATATGCCAACGTGCATCGCGGGCTGCATTTTCTCGCCAATGAGGCGACCGAGGCCTACGAGAATGCACGCGAAAAAGTTGCCGCCTTTGTCAACGCCAGGCGCAAGGAGGAGATCGTCTTCACGCGTAATGCTACCGAAGCGATCAACCTCGTCGCTTATACTTTCGGCCGCGAACGCATCAAAGCCGGCGACGAAATCGTGCTTTCGATCATGGAGCATCACTCCAACATCGTGCCGTGGCACTTCCTGCGCGAGCGGCAGGGCGCCGTGATCAAATGGGCGCCGGTCGACGACGAGGGCAACTTTCTGCTCGACGAGTTCGAGAAGCTGCTGACCCCGCGCACCAAGCTCGTGGCGATCACGCACATGTCGAACATGCTCGGCACCACCGTGCCGGCGAACGATGTGGTCCGGCTCGCTCATGCGCGCGGCATACCGGTGCTGTTCGACGGCGCGCAAGCCGCGGTGCATCTCGATGTCGACGTTCGCGAGCTTGATTGTGACTTCTATGCTTTCACCGGCCACAAGCTCTACGGGCCGACCGGCATTGGCGTGCTTTACGGCAAGTACGAGCATCTTGCCGCCATGCCGCCGTTCAACGGTGGCGGCGAGATGATCCGCGAAGTGTTCGAGGACCACATCACTTACGGCGACCCGCCGCATAAATTCGAGGCCGGCACGCCCTCGATCGTCCAGGCGATAGGACTTGGTGCCGCAATCGATTATGTCACGTCCGTCGGCAAGCCGCGCATCCGCGCCCACGAGGCGGAGCTCGTCCGTTACGCTCACGAGCGTTTGCGCGAGATCAATTCGCTGCGCATTTTCGGCACCGCCAACGACAAGGGGCCGATCGTGTCGTTCGAACTCAAGGGCGCTCATCCTCACGACGTCGCCACGATCATCGACCGCGCCGGCGTCGCGGTGCGGGCCGGTACCCATTGCGTCATGCCGCTCCTCGCCCGGTTCGGCGTGACCGCGACCTGCCGCGCGTCATTCGCTATGTACAACACCCGCGATGAGGTCGATTGCCTTGCGCAGGCGCTGCTCAAGGCGCAGAATCTGCTTGGATAAATAAACATGACCGATGAAACCAAAACCGAAGCAAAGACGGCTGACACGCCAGCCGTGGAGACCGCCTCCACGATTCCGCCGGAGGAAATGGCGCGCCTGACCGACGAGATCGTCGGCGCGTTGAAGACCGTTTACGATCCGGAAATCCCGGCCGACATCTACGAGCTTGGCCTGATTTACAAGGTCGATATCGACGACGACCGCATGGTGAACATCGAGATGACCTTGACGACGCCGAATTGTCCCTCGGCGGCGGAATTGCCGGCGCAAGTGGAAAACGCCGTTGCCGGCGTGCCGGGTGTGCGCGAAGCCAAGGTCAATATCGTGTGGGATCCGCCATGGGACCCGAGCCGCATGTCGGACGAGGCCCGTACCGTGCTCAACATGTGGTGATTGCGCGCGAAACTGGCTCGCATTACATAATTTGGTGCGAGTCGTTGTGATGACGGTAACAGGATTGAACACGCGGAGGGTATGATAATGGCCGTCGCTCGGCCGAAACCTCAGGTGGTGCGGCTCACCGAAGCCGCCGCGGAACGCATCAAGGCGGTCATGGCGAAAGCCGACCGGCCGATTGCGGCCGTGCGCGTCGGGGTCAAGAACGGCGGGTGCGCCGGCATGGCCTACACCATGGAATATGCCGAACAGATCAATCCGCTGGATGAGGTCGTCGAGGACAAGGGCGTGCGCATCCTGATCGATCCCAAGGCGGTGTTGTTCCTGCTCGGCACCGAAATGGATTACAAAATCGACAAGCTGTCGGCGCAATTCGTATTCAACAATCCGAACCAGACATCGGCCTGCGGCTGCGGTGAATCGGTCCAGCTTGAACCGGCGACCGGCGTGGCGCCCTAATCCTCATTGCAGCTGAAGAAACGTCGGCGAGCCGGGCTCGACTGGATCGTGCCGGTCTCCGCCTACGCCATTTTCGTGCTGTGCGCGATAATCCGCGACAAATGTGAATTCCGCGCCTGCAAAAACGTCCAAAGCCGGTCGTTGTAGTCGGCCGCAACCGCGGCGCGCACCGAAAGGCGCGTCGACAGCGCCTGCCGGTAGGCCGCAACCTTGGGCTTGCCGGCAAGAATGGCGAAGCCACCGACCCAATCAAAAGCATCGAAGTAACGAAAGACCGGGCCAAATACGACATCAACGAGCGAAAATCGCTCGCCGTCGAAATAAGGCCCCGCGCCGAGGCGGGCTTCAAGCCGCGCGAATTTGTCGGTCAAAGCTTTGATCTTTTGCGCAAACGCCGTCTCGTCCGCTGCCGAATAGAATCCAGCAATATCGTTGAGTACAGCGGACCCAAACTCGATCCAGGCGCGATGCAGTGAAATGACGGCGCGTTGCACATAGGGGCACAAAACGTGGCTTATCAGTGTAAGCATGCTTGATCCGTTTACATGCATTTGCATCTCTGCTATATGCATATGCATCTAAATGTCAATATCCGGGACCTGTAACGGGCCGGGTGGAGAATGAGCGGATATCCAAGCGAGACCGCCGTGCGGGCCTGGGCGCGGTTAACGAAGGCGCAGCGGCGGGCGCTGGCCTCGATCGAGCAGGCGCTCGGCGCCGCGAAGCTGCCGCCGCTCGCCTGGTATGACGTGCTGCTTGAACTGGAGCGGGCGGGCGGGAGCCTCCGGCCATTCGAGCTCGAACGCGAAATGCTGTTGGCCCAGTACAACCTGTCGCGTCTGATCGACCGTATGGAAGAAGCGGGTTACGTGGAGCGCCGCGCGCTTAAGGAGGATCGCCGCGGTCAAGTCATTGTCATCAGCTCAGCGGGCAAGACCCTGCGGCGGCGAATGTGGTCGGTCTACGGACCGGCGATCCAAGCGACGATTGGTGACCATTTGTCGCCGAAACAGGTCGACGCGCTCAGCGCGTTGCTGGGCGCGCTGATCGAGAAGATAGCGGCAAAGTAATTTCGGACAGACTGTGACGGCCTAAGCCGTCGGCGCGATTACTGCTTGGGAAATTAGACTTTCACTGGGCGTAACAGGAACGCCGGCAAATGCGACGCATCAGAATCTTCGCTGTGCGATCGCGGCGGGGGCAGCGGTGCCGGCGGTGCGCGGCGCGGTCTCGCGTCGTCTGCGTGCGGCACCGAAGCGTGTCGCCGCGGACCGTGGTGGCCACGAGGTTGGCTATGCGGCCTGCCATTGGGCTGACCATGGGGCCGCTCGGTAGCGCGATGTTGCGGCGCTAGAGGCGCCCCTGGCAGCTTTTCCATCATCGGAATGGGTTGGCCAATCAGCTTCTCGATCGCGGCGACCGCCTTGCCGTCGTTTGTCCCCGCTACCATCGTGATTGCGGTGCCGCTGCGGCCGGCCCGCCCGGTGCGGCCGATCCGATGCACGTAATCGTCGGGATGGAATGGCACATCGAAATTATAGATGTGACTGACGTCCGGAATATCGAGCCCGCGCGCCGCGACATCCGACGCCACGAGTAATGTCACCTCGCCTTTGCGAAATTGTTCGAGCGCGGCCATGCGCGCCGGCTGGTCCATGTCGCCGTGCAGCGCCTGAACGGAAAAGCCGTGACGCAGCAGCGAGCGGAACAGTGTGGCGACGTCGCGCTTGCGGTTGCAGAAAATGATGGCGTTCTTCATGCCCTCGGCGGAGCGGATCAGTCGCCGCAAGGTGTCACGCTTCTCATGCGGCTCGCGGCCAGATTTGGCGATGAGCTGGGTTGTGGTCGCGACAGTCGTCGCCGGTCGGGTGACCTCGACGCGAACTGGATTGTGCAGGAACTGCTCGGTGATGCGGCGAATTTCCGGCGGCATGGTCGCGGTGAAGAACAGCGTCTGCCGCGTGAACGGGACAAGTTTGCAAATGCGCTCGATGTCGGGAATGAAGCCCATGTCGAGCATGCGATCGGCTTCGTCGATCACCAGGAGTTCGACGCCGTTGAGCAGTAGGCGTCCGCGTTCGAAATGATCGAGCAATCGGCCCGGTGTCGCGATCAGCACATCGACGCCACGCGTGAGCTTGACGTCCTGGTCGTCGAACGAAACGCCGCCGATCAGGAGCGCAACGTTGAGCTTGTGGTTGGCGCCGTATTTGACAAAACTTTCCTCGACCTGCGCCGCGAGCTCGCGGGTTGGCTCAAGAATGAGCGTGCGCGGCATCCGCGCGCGCGCGCGGCCGCCCTCCAGCATTGTCAGCATGGGCAGCGTGAAAGCCGCGGTTTTGCCAGTGCCGGTTTGCGCGATGCCTAACACGTCGCGCCGCGCGAGCACGTGGGGGATCGCCTGTTGTTGGATTGGAGTGGGAGTTTTGTAACCAGCCGTAGCAACGGCGGAAACGACTTTTTCGGACAAGCCGAGATTGGAAAACGGCATAAACCCTCAATTAGGACCGCGGGCAGCATCCTTTTGGTTTAAGGGAAATGCGCGCCAGGCGGTCGAATCTGCCTTGTTTGGCGTGCCCGCAACATAGGATCGATTGGCCGAAAGTCAACCTGGAAACGGTCGACCGCAGTGCAGTAAGTTTAGAAGATTGCTTCACTTTTTCTGACCAGCCGGTAATCTGCCGCGCTCCGCGCAGAAAGTTCCCCCTATGCCAGACCCGTTGCCGACCGTGCTCATTCCCGGATTGACCTGCTCGGCGCGGCTTTACGCCGACCAGATCCCGGCACTCTGGCGGTTCGGCCCGGTCACGGTTGCCGACCATACCCGCGACGACAGCATGGCGGCGATCGCGCGGCGCATCTTGGCCGCAGCCCCGCCGCGCTTTGTGCTCGCGGGCCTGTCGATGGGCGGCTACATCGCTTTCGAAATCATGCGCCAGACACCGGAACGGGTGGCAAAGCTTGCACTCCTTGATACCGGCGCCCGCGCCGAGACGCCGGAGCAAACGGAGCGGCGCAAGGTGGTCATCGCACTCGCCAAGAGCGGCCGCTATGCCGAGGTTCCCGACATCGCCTTTCCGATCTACGTTCACCGCAATCGCCACAACGATGCCGGCTTGAAGCAAACGGTACGCATGATGGCCGCGGAGACTGGCGTCGAAGCCTTCTTGCGGCAGCAGCAGGCGATCATGGGTCGGCCGGATTCGCGGCGCGGCCTTGGTGCGATCAAATGCCCGACGCTTGTTCTTGTCGGCGACGGCGATGAGGCGACGCCGCCCGAGCTTGCGCGCGAGATTGCGGGCGCGATCGGCGGCGCGCGCCTCGTGGAGATCGCCGATTGCGGGCACTTGTCGACGCTTGAACAACCGGAGAAAGTGACAGCCGCCCTGATCGACTGGATGAATTGGTAAGCGACATCGCGCCATTCGCCGACCATGGTGCCAAGTCTTGGGTGCCAACTCTTGGGTGCCAGGTCGTGCGGTCATGGTTGCGAAAATGAAAATGATGAAACTGAGACCGATGGAGGAAGTTCGATGAGTTATTTCTCACGCCGCTCGGTCCTTGGCGCGTTCGCGGCGCCGGTTGCTGCAGCCATGCTCACCGGACCGGCGCGCGCGCAAAGCGATTATCCGAACCGGCCGGTGCGCTTGATCGTGGGATTCGCAGCTGGCGGTGGCAACGACATTTTTGCGCGCCTGGTTGGGGCCAAGCTTTCGGAGATCCTCGGTCAGCCTGTCGTGATCGAAAACCGCGCCGGCGCCGGCGGCCGGCTTTCTGCAGAGTATGTCTCTAACCAGCTCGCCGACGGCTATACGCTGTTGGTTGGTGCGATTGGCGCCATGTCGATCGCCGCTGCAATCTATCCGGATCTGAAATATCACCCGACCAGGACGCTCAGACCGCTCGCCATGATTGGAAACTTCCCGCTGATCCTGGCGGTCGGGCCCGACAATCCGTCACGTAACGTCAAAGAATTGGTGGAATGGGCGAAACAGCATCCGGACAAGGCAAATTATCCGAGTACCTCGCCGCTCTTCACGATCGCCATGGAAGAATTAAAATTGAAGTCCGGTATGCCCGGCGTGATGATCCCATATAAAAGCAGTAACGAAATGATCTTGAGCGTGATCGAAGGTCAGACCATGGCCGCGATAGCCGATCCGCCGCCGACAGTACCCCAGGTCAAGGCCGGTAAGGTCAAGGCACTTGCCGTGACCGGGACTGAGCGCTTGACGGAACTGCCGGACGTGCCAAGCATGGCCGAAGCGGGTTATCCCAATGTCGATATGCAAGCGTGGAGCGGTATCTTCGCGCCGGTGGCGACGCCGCCCGCGATCATCGCCAAACTGGAAAAGACACTGAGCCAGTCGATTCGCGATCCCGAAGTTTCGGCGAAACTGAGAAATCTCGCGGTCACGCCGGGTGGCGGCCCGCCGGACGATTTCCGGCGTATCGTCGAAGACGACATCGTAAAAGTCCGCAATGTGGTGAAGGCCGCGAACTTGACGTTCGAGGAATGATTTTTAAGGGCGCGCGATGAGAACCGCGGTTCCTATACTGACCGCAGCAATGCTGGCAGCTTTTATGGCAGCTGTTATGGCAGCTGTCCTGGCATGGAGCGCGTCGGCAAAGGCGAACGAAATCGACCTTTCCACCTGGACCTGTAAACAGTTTCAGTCGGCGAGCAAGGACGAGATCACGCTCATTCTCGCGTGGCTTGATGGTTACTATCGCGCCGAGGACGACCCACCGGTCGTCGACACCGATCAATTGGGCGCCAATGCCAAAAAACTTGGCGCCTATTGCGCCGCGCATCCGGATACCAAGCTGATTACGGCCGCCGATACCCTATTCGAACGGGAGTGAAAGCCCCGCAGAGTTAACGCAGCGGGACTTATCGCAGAATAGCGGCCCCTCAATGTTGCCGCCTTTGCAGTCCGAAATGACCGCGGGTGCATTTTCGGCACGGCGGGGCGAATGCGCAAAGACTGGCGGTTTTTTGTTTTCTGGCTTGGCGTGGGTGCTGCCGGCGTCGCCATTTGGGTTTCGTGGTGGGCGGCGTCCGGGTTTTCAGTTCCGATATGCGAGGACGCGAGCGTTACAGATCATTGTTTGAGTTATGACGAAATCCCCGCCTGGACGTCTGGGACTTTCGATCTCGCTTCGCGCGTTGCCGCGCGCGCCAACAATTGGGCCGCGCTGATAATCGCGGTATTCACCGCGGTTCTAGCGATTTTCACGGTTCGCCTGTGGCGGTCCACCCAACAACTCTGGACGGTTACGAACCGGACGTTGCAGCACGCCGAGCAAACCTCGCGAAAAGAGCTGCGCGCCTACGTCAGTGTCGAACCGCTCGGGATAACCGAGTATATCGGCCACAATCTCTTGGTCGGGCGGTTTAAAGTCCGGAATATCGGCAAAATTCCAGCCAAGGATGTTTCGATCTATTCTACGATCGGATTGGACGCCGATCCGGCGCGAAGGGATTTCGCGATTGGAACGCCGCGCGTCTCTCCTACGGTTCTGCAGCCGGGGGCAAAAATGGAATTCATTTCCTATGAAGGTTATCCAACTCCCGCCGAGCAATTGGATCGCGACGAGCCGTTAAAGCTCGCAGGCTATTTCTACGTCTGGGGAGAGGTGCTGTACACCGACGAATTCAATACGATGGGCTGGACGGCCTTTTGTCATCGGTATCCGTGCGAAATGTTTGGTACGAGCGACGACGAGGCGACTGCCGGCCGCGCCCGCAATCGCAGCATTCACCGCAAATTTGCCCGCTATCACGAAGAAACGGGCAATGACGCCGGGTGACCTGTGCGAGCCTTCACACGTCGAGCGCCGCCTCGTCGGCGAATTCGGCGCGCTCCTGGATAAATTCGAAGCGTGCCTCGGCCTTGGTGCCCATTAGCCGCTCGACGGACTTTTCCGTGTCCTTGCGATCATCGGCGAGGAGCGCAACGCGAAGCAGCGTGCGCTTTTTCGGGTCCATGGTGGTCTCTTTGAGCTGCGCGGCCATCATCTCGCCCAAGCCCTTGAAGCGGCTTACCTCCACCTTGGCATTGGCGTGAAATTCTTTCTTGAGGATCTCGTCGCGGTGTTTATCGTTGCGGGCATAAAGAATCTTGCCGCCATGCGACAGCCGGTAGAGCGGCGGCACGGCAAGATAAAGATGACCCTTTTCGATGAGCTGCGGCATCTGCCGATAAAAGAACGTGATCAGGAGCGAAGCGATATGCGCGCCGTCGACGTCGGCATCGGTCATGACGATGACGCGGCCATAGCGTAGCTCCTCGTCGCGATAATGCGCGCCGGTGCCGCAGCCGAGCGCCTGAACGAGATCGGCAAGCTGCTGGTTTTGCGCGAGCTTGTCCTTGCCGGCTGAAGCAACATTGAGAATTTTGCCGCGCAGCGGCAGGATCGCCTGCGAGGCGCGATCGCGCGCCTGTTTGGCCGAGCCGCCGGCGCTGTCGCCCTCGACGACGAAGAGTTCGGCGCCTTCGGCCGCAGTGTTGGTGCAATCGGCAAGCTTGCCGGGAAGGCGGAGCTTGCGTACCGCGGACTTGCGCGCGATGTCCTTTTCCTGGCGGCGGCGAATGCGCTCCTCGGCGCGCTCGACGACGAAATCAAGGAGCTTGTTGGCGGCGGTCGGATGCCCGGCGAGCCAGTGGTCGAACGGATCTTTGATCGCCTGCTCGACCAGGCGTTGCGCTTCGGCGGTCGCAAGCCGATCCTTGGTCTGCCCCTGGAATTCCGGTTCGCGGATGAACACCGAAAGCAGAGCGCCGGCGCCGACCATGACATCGTCGCTGGTGATAGCGGCAGCGCGTTTGCCTTGGCCGATGCGGTCGGCGTGATCTTTGAGCCCGCGCGTCAATGCGGCGCGCAGCCCCGATTCATGGGTGCCGCCATCCGGCGTCGGGATGGTGTTGCAGTAGGAATTGAGAAAGCCGTCGGCATCGGCGGTCCAGCCAACGGCACATTGCACCGCCCCGTGCGCGCCGATCTTGCCGGCGCTGCCGGTGAAAATATCGGGATGGACGAGCGTGGCGCTGGCGAGCGTTTCGGACAGATAGTCCTTGAGCCCATCGGCGAAATGGAACGTGGCCTGTTCGGGCACCTCTTCGATGCCGCGAAGGAGTTCCTTGGCGCACGACCAGCGGATTTCGACGCCGCCGAACAGGTAAGCCTTCGAACGCGTCATCTTGAAAACGCGCTCGGGCCGGAAGTGCGACTTTGCCCCGAAGATGTCGGGGTCGGGCCGAAAACGGACCTTGGTGCCGCGGCGGTTCGGCGCCTTGCCGGCATCCTGCAATTTGGTCTTCGGCTTGCCGCGCTCGAAAGCCATCCGGTAAAGGCGCTGGCCGCGCGCGACCTCGACTTCCATGCGCTCCGATAGCGCATTCGCCACCGACACGCCGACCCCGTGCAGGCCGCCAGAAGTCTCGTACACCTTGGAATCGAATTTGCCGCCGGCGTGCAGCGTGCACATGATCACTTCAAGGGCCGACTTGTTCTTGAACTTCGGGTGCGGATCGACCGGAATGCCGCGGCCATTGTCAGTGACCGTGACGAAACTGTCCGCGGTCATTTCGACCTCGATCCAATCGGCATGGCCGGCGAGCGCCTCGTCCATGGCGTTGTCGATCACTTCGGCGAACAGGTGATGCAGCGCCTTCTCGTCGGTCCCGCCGATATACATGCCCGGCCGCCGGCGCACCGGTTCGAGCCCTTCCAGAACCTCGATGTGCTTGGCAGTGTATCCGGCGTCTCCCGCGGGGGCGCGGGAGCTGCCACGGCGTGCGCCATCGCGGCGCGCTTTCGGCGCGTCCGCAAAAAGGTCGGGCATTTTCGATGATTTTGCGGTCTTTCCCACGGCTAGTCCCAAGTGGATGTGGAGCCTGCTGCCGCCCGGTGCAATGGCGGATGAGACAGCGGCGAATCAGCCCCCGGGTCCAACTATGCCATCGGCGCGGCAAAAGCATGAGCGCCAAGCGTCGGTTCTTGGCGATTTGACCCTGGACGCTTTGCGCCCTATATCGCCGCCCATGAATAGGTCAGCCTGCGCAATTTTTTCCAAACGGCACCGCCGCCAGGCTTGGCGTCGTCGCGCCCGCCTGCGTGCTCACGCCTAGCCCTCTTTTTCCGTGCCGCCGGGTCCGCGGCACTTTCTCTGATAAGCTTTCGCGGATTCGGCCTGGCGCGCCCCTACAGCGCAAGGTGATCCAAGGATTCGACTTTAATGTCAGCAGCAGGCGGTTTCGAGAAGACGAAAATCGGCGTACTCGGCGCGTCCGGTTATACCGGCGCCGAACTGGTGCGCCTACTTTTGTGCCACTCGAGGGCACAGATCGTGTTGCTGACGGCCGAACGGCGCGCCGGCAAAACCATGGCGGAGGTGTTCGCGCAATTCGCTCCCTTTGCGCTACCGACACTAGGCGCAATCGAGGACGCCGATTGGGAGAAGCTCGGCCTCGACGTTGCGTTCTGCGCGCTGCCGCACGGCACGACGCAAAAGGTGATCAAGGATCTGCTCACTCGCGCGCCGCGCACCAAGGTGATCGATCTATCGGCTGATTTTCGCCTGAGCGACCCAGCAGCTTATGCGCGCTGGTACGGTCACGCCCATGCCGCGCCCGACCTGCAGAGCGAGGCGGTATACGGCCTCACCGAAGTGTATCGGGACAAGATCAAGAGCGCGCGGCTGGTTGCTAATCCCGGCTGCTACACCACCTGCGCCGAGCTGCCTTTGATTCCGCTTCTTGAGGAGAATCTCATCGATCCGGATGAAATCGTGATTGATGCGAAGTCCGGCATGACAGGAGCGGGCAGGGCGGCGCGCGAGGACATGGTGTTTGCCGAAGTGTCCGAAGGCTTTCATGCCTACGGCGTCGGCCATCATCGCCACATGGCCGAGCTCGATCAGGAATTTTCCCGCGCCGCCGGCCGCGAGGTCATCGTCAGCTTCACGCCGCATCTTGCGCCGATGAACCGGGGTATCCTGGCGACGAGCTACGTCCGCAGCGGTAAAGCCTCGCCGCAGGATCTCCATGCGCACCTCGCGAAAGTTTACGCGCCGGAGCCGTTCGTCCACGTGCTGCCGTTTGGCGCGACGCCGCAGACCCGGCACGTGCGCGGCTCCAACATGACCTTCATCGGGGTGGCCGCCGATCGCGTTGCCGGCCGCGCCATTATCGTTTCGGCGCTCGACAATCTGACCAAGGGCGCCTCAGGCCAGGCGGTGCAGAACATGAATGTCATGCTCGGCCTGCCGGAGACCACTGGCCTCGAACAGATCGCTTTGTTTCCTTGAGCGACGGCCGCGCTTCTGAAGCTGGTTGGCAAAAATCAGATCAGCTTGAAGATCGCGAGCACCAACAGCACCTGCGCCACGAAGCCGCCGGCAAAGGACAGCGTGCGCAGCACGGGAATGCCGAGCGTGTAGACCACGACATGGGCGAGCCGCGACCCGAAATAAAGCGCGCAGGCGAATGCGGTTGCGGCGGTTGCGATGCTCAGCGCCCGTGCCGTTAGAACGAGCGGCGCGAAAATGACCAGATTTTCCACCGCATTGGTGTGAGCGTCCACCATGCGTCGCGCCCACGGCGATTGGGGCTTGTCGCTCGGGCTCGGATTGGCCATCGCGCCCATGAGCCCGCGCACCATGATGCGGTCGAGTATGTAAGGTACCCAGAACAGGCCCGTCATCGCCACCGTCAGTACGAGCCAGAACAGTTCAGTGGACATGGTCATTCCCCCGGATTTTGCGAAGCACGCGCGATTGAACTAGCGCAATGTACCGCTTGTCTGCACCGAGGTCACGATGCCGTTGTGAAGAATGACCCGGCCATCCTCATAGACGTAGCGCTCGGTAATTCCTTGCGTGGTCTCGCGCCTATCGACATGCTCCGGTTTCCCTCAGCACGTGGCCAAAACTTGCTTTGCCGACATGCCAATTCGTGGCTCACCCCGGCGCTTACATTCGGCCGCGGCTTGCGCGGGGTCGACATCCGTTCCGAAGCTGACCAATTCGAAGGCGGAAATATATCCTGTCCGGCCATCCTCCAGCTTGACATGGTAATAGGCATCACTGGTTATTCCCCGTTCGACTCCGTCCGGTCGTAGCTTGCTTCCCCGGGGAATAAGTTGGCAGTCGAGCTCATTTGATCTTGGTGTTGCACAGATGAACCTATCGGAGGTCAACCAATAATCCTTTCCAATATTCGGCTCGTACTTCGCTTTCTCCTGTAAGAAATCTTTCTCGAAGTCGACTGCCGGCGGGCGCTTGGCGCAGCCCGTCATCACCGCAAGCGCGATGAGGCCAAAACACAATCGCGTTTTCAAAATAAATCTCCCAGCCGAAGCGCGAAGTTACACGCAGCTGCAACGGCTGGTCGAGTGAATGATATTCAACATAAACGGCCGGCGCGCCGCCCCAACGCAAGGTGAAGAAGCGGATGGGTCTGTTGTTTTAATCGCGCACTTTGACATAGCTTCCCGGCGCGTCCTCGATCGGCTTGAGTGCGCCGGCGCCCGGCACACGCGCGGGGACTTCGGTCGGGCTTTGCTTGGTGATCCAAACCAGCCAATCCGGCCACCACGAACCGGGATGCTCCTTGGCCTTGGCAAGCCAGCCGTCGATGTCCGCGCTGCGCGGTTTCGGCCCGGTCCAGAACTGATACTTGTTCTTTTCCGGCGGGTTGATCACGCCGGCAATGTGGCCGGACCCGGCGACCACGAATCTCACGTCGCCGCCGAAAAACTTCGACCCGAACATCACCGATTTGGCCGGCGCAATGTGATCCTCACGCGTCGCCAGATTGTAGATCGGAATCGTAACCGCTTTGAGATCGACCGGCGTGGCGCCGATCGTCATCTTTCCCTTTGCCAGCTTGTTATCGAGATAGCAGTTGCGCAGGTAGAACGAGTGATTGGCCGCCGGCATCCGCGTGGCGTCGGAATTCCAGTACAGCAGATCGAACGGGAAGGGCGCCTTACCCTTGAGATAATTGTTGATGACGTAGGGCCAAAGCAAATCGTTGGAGCGGAGCAGGTTGAAAACGGTCGCCATGGAGCGGCTGTCGAGATAGCCGCGTTCCGCCATTCTTTTTTCCAGAGCCGAGACCTGTTCCTCGTCAACGAACACTTTCAGATCGCCGGCATAGGTGAAGTCGACTTGAGACGCGAACAGGGTCGCCGAAGCGATCCGCTCGTCGCCTCGCGTCGCCATCGCGGCCAGCGTGATCGCGAGCAGGGTGCCGCCGACGCAATAGCCGATGGCGTGGACCTTGTCCTCGCCGGTGGCTTGCTTGATTGCGTCCAGCGCCGCAAGCGGCCCTTGGCGCACATAATCGTCGAAGGTCTTTTGCGCGAGCCGTTCGTCGGGATTGACCCATGAAATGCAAAAAACGGTCAATCCCTGATCGAGGCACCATTTGATGAAGGATTTTTCCGGGGTGAGGTCGAGCACATAAAATTTGTTGATCCACGGCGGCACAATCAGCAGCGGACGCTTGAGAACGGTCTCGGTCGAAGGCGCATATTGGATGAGCTGCATCAGCTCATTTTGGTAAATGATCTTGCCGGGCGTGATCGCCAGATTGCGTCCCACTTCGAACATCGAGGAATCCGACTGGCGGATTTTCAAATGCCCGCCGCCCCGTTCGATGTCCTCCGCAAGCATGTGCATGCCGCGTACGAGGTTGTCGGCATTCGACGTCAGGGTCTCGCGCAGAAGCTCGGGATTGGTCAGAACAAAATTGGTCGGCGCCAGCGCATTGGTGATTTGGCGTACGTAAAATTCGGCCTTCTGCTTGGTATGGGGCTTGAGATCGGCGGCATTCGCGACGAGCTTGTCGGCCCATTGCGCAGTCAAAAGGTAGGCTTGCTTGAGAAAGTCGAAGAACTGGTTTTGCGACCATTCCGGATCGCTGAAACGCTTATCGCCCGCAGCCGGCGTGGCCACCGGCGCCGCCGGTTCGCCAGCCAGCCGCCTGACCGCCGAAGCCCACAAATCGAGATAGGCTTTGCCAAGGCTCGTTTGCAGCTCGACGGTGCGCTGCGGATCGGACAGCCAGTATTCCGCGACCTCGCCCAGCGTCTTGACGACTTCCGTGACCTCGTCGGCGAGTTCGTTATCGTCGCGGCCTTCCTCGCGCGGCCTGAGATAGGCGGCGAGCGCCCGGCCGCCTTCTTCGACGAGCCGTGCCAGATTGCGCGAAAACTGCTCGATGTCGACGGTGCCGATCTTGGCCGGTACCGGTGTCAACGCTTGCTGTTCCGCTGCCTTGACGGACGGCGGCTGGCTAGCGGGGGTCTGCCGCGCCGTCTCCTGCAATGGAGCCCGCACCTGCGTTTCCTCTATGGCCGAACAATTCTGCAGCCCTTTAGTCAGAAATGGCCCACTCATGTGCGGCCTACAAGTGAGTGTTCCGCCGAACTTGACGCGCTTACCGTCGCCGCCGGGAACGGCCGGTCCCGCTTTGGACATATTAGCAGGTTAACTTGACAGCTCGTGCGAGCGCTGAGTTGATGATCGTAAATTATTGGGGCAGCAGGCATTTTTGCGTCAAGGCTGGTGACTGGGCGATCAATCCGACGACCGATTAGTCGGCGGTTAGAGCCATTTCGGAGAAAACGAAGGTGCATAGCGCAACCGTGATTCCGCGCATGCCGGCAAGCCTTGCGCTACGCCGCGCGGCCGCGTTTCTCGCGCTGGCAGCCGTCGCTTGCCTGGTCCTCGCGGCCTGCTCGCCTGGCGCTGACTACCCGTCACTATTTCCTTCCGTTCATGATATTCCGCCGCCACACACCGATACCCCGCTTGACTCGAACCAAGTCCAGCAGGCCACCGAGGATCTGATCAGTGCGCGCGATCGCTTAAGCGCGGAAGCGCAGGACGCTCACGGCAAGAACTCAACCAGTTCGGCGGTCAAGCCTGTGGCCAAGTCTCCAACCAAGTCTCCAACCAAGTCTCCAGCTAATTCCCCCGCCAACTCTGCGGACAAGTCTTCGGCGAAGGCGGCGGCCGGCCCAGCTGCGGCCAGCAAACAGCCAAGCACCCCGGTCAGCGCGCGGCAGACCCTTGGAACGGACGCCGAGCAGACGGCTGGCACCGAAACCAAGTGATAATGGTCCGCGCATAGTGTAGTGAGATTGATTCATCGGAGATCACGCGTCCGGATTGTCCATGGAAGAGTTTTATCGCATTCGCCGTTTGCCGCCTTACGTGTTTGAGCAGATCAACCGCGCCAAGGCGGTGGCCCGCAATGGCGGCGCCGACATCATCGACCTCGGCATGGGTAATCCCGATCTGCCGACGCCGGCGCATGTCGTCGAAAAACTGAAAGAGACCGTCGGAAAGCCCCGTACCGACCGCTATTCGGCTTCTCGCGGCATACCCGGGCTGCGCCGCGCCCAAGCCGCCTACTACGGGCGGCGCTTTGGCGTGAAGCTCAATCCGGAAACTCAGGTCGTCACCACGCTCGGATCGAAAGAGGGCTTCGCCAATGTGGCGCAGGCAATCACCGCGCCTGGTGACATCATCGTGGTTCCAAACCCCACTTACCCGATTCACGTGTTCGGCTTCCTGATGGCGGGCGGCGCGATCCGCTCAGTCCCGGTCGAAGCCAATGACGCGTTCTTCGGAGCGTTGGAGCGCGCGGTCCTGTTTTCTATTCCGCGTCCGATCGCGGTGGTGGTGTGCTACCCGTCCAATCCAACGGCCTGTGTCGCGACGCTCGATTTCTATCGCGAGCTGATCGCATTCGCCAAAAAGCATTCGCTCCTGGTGTTGTCGGACCTGGCCTATGCCGAGGTCTATTTCGACAACAACCCGCCGCCCTCGCTGTTGCAGGTCCCTGGCGCGATAGATGTCGCCGTGGAATTCACGTCGATGTCCAAGACCTATTCGATGCCCGGCTGGCGGATCGGCTTTGCTGTCGGCAACGAGCGCATCATCGCCGCGCTGGGACGGGTAAAATCTTATCTCGATTATGGCGCTTTCACGCCGATCCAAGTGGCGGCGACCGCGGCGCTCAACGGTCCGGACGACTGCATCAACGAGATGCGCGCCACATATCGGCGCCGCCGCGATGCTTTAGTAGAGTCCTTCGGCAGAGCGGGCTGGTCGGTGCCGCCACCTTCGGCCTCGATGTTCGCTTGGGCGCCGATACCCGAACCTTTCCGCGCTCTCGGCAGCGTCGAATTCTCCACGCTTCTGGTTGAGAAGGCCGGAGTAGCCGTATCTCCTGGTGCCGGCTTTGGCGAGCACGGCGAAGGCCACGTCCGCATCGCGCTCGTCGAAAACGAACAGCGTATTCGTCAGGCGGCCCGTAACGTCCGGCGCTTTCTTGAAACCTGGCCGGAAATGCTGCACAACGTCGTTCCATTGGCGACGCGGCGCTAGGGTCGAAACTCGCCGCGTCTTTTTCCCATCCAATCCGGACGACGCGTGATGGCACAGCCGCTGAAAGTCGGTCTTGCCGGAGTCGGCACCGTCGGCAGCGCCGTCGTGCAGCTCCTGGAGCGCGGCCGCGACAAGCTGATTGCGCGGTGCGGTCGTGCGATCGAGGTCGTCGCCATCAGCGGGCGATCACGTCATAAGAAACGCGGTTTTGATCTCGCCGAATTTCGCTGGGTTGGCGACCCGGCGGCGCTGGCGCGCGATCCCGCAATCGATGTGCTGGTCGAAGTCATCGGCGGCGCCGGTGGTCCCGCCAAGCTCGCCGTCGAGACCGCGTTGACTGCCGGCAAACCTGTCGTCACAGCCAACAAGGCTCTGCTCGCAGCGCATGGCCAGCGGCTAGCCGCACTCGCTGAGCGCAACGCCGTTGCGCTCAATTTCGAAGCCTCGGTCGCCGGCGGCATTCCAATCGTCAAGACGCTGCGCGAGGGGCTCAATGGCGCGAACTTCACGCGCATCTACGGCATCCTCAACGGCACCTGCAATTACATTCTCACGCGCATGGAGCAAGAGCGGTTGAGCTTTGCCGATTGCCTCAAAGAAGCGCAGCGGCTCGGCTACGCCGAAGCCGATCCCAGCTTTGATATCGAGGGCCATGACACCGCGCAGAAGCTCGCCATTCTCGCGAGCCTGGCGTTCGGCACCAAGATCGATCCGCGCGCGGTCTATAGCGAAGGCATTGCCTCGATCACCCCGGCCGACCTCAACGCAGCGGCCGAGCTCGGCTACCGCGTCAAGCTCTTGGGCGTTGCGGTGAAAACTGCCGAAGGCATCGAACAGCGCGTGCATCCGACCATGGTGCCCAAGGATTCCGCCATCGCTCAGGTCATGGGTGTCACCAATGCGGTCACGATCGATGCCGACGGCATCGCGCCGATCACACTGGTCGGGCCGGGCGCCGGCGGGGAAGCCACCGCTTCCGCGATCATTGCCGATCTCGCCGATATCGCCCGCGGCGTGCGCACGCCGCCATTCGGCCGACCGGCCGCGCGCATGACCACAGTCCGCAAGGCGCCGATGCAGCATCATGAAGGCGGCTATTACATCAGGCTCCTCGCCCGTGACCGGCCGGGCACGGCGGCCACGATCGCGCGGCGTCTGGCGCAGCAGAAGATTTCGTTGG
>Ga0187819_10000452_pt1 | contig 20260 bp, 19 predicted proteins | sample NC_wetland_sal_i_15_FD_132411 | JGI IMG/M metagenome (GOLD analysis project Ga0187819, IMG submission 132411) | Wetland sediment microbial communities from Neuse River Estuary, North Carolina, USA - SO4_4 | ecosystem: Environmental > Aquatic > Freshwater > Wetlands > Sediment | place: USA...
ATTAACCGGCGTCGTGCCGATCGATGTCTTGCGACTGGCAGGCGATCCCGCCCGTGAGGCGGCCACCCTGTTCGTGGACTGTGAGACCGCGTCGTACGCTTGCGACCGGCCGGCGCCAGCGAGCTCCAATGCGCCACTGAGGTTAGCTCCGCGCTGAAAAAGAGAATCGACAAAAATAAGGATAGACTCTTCACATTTCTTGATTATGACGATGTACCTTGGAATAATAATAATGCCGAACATGCAGTGCGAGCGTTTACTCGCCTGCATAACGTGATGATCACGAGTACGCCGAAGGGAACAAACGAGTATTGTATCTTGTTGACATTGCAACAAACTTTGCAATGCCGGGATAAGGGATTTTTGGATTTTCTTCGGTCGGGCAGGATTGAAATCGATTGCTGAGTCGGCCATCAAAAGAAGTAGATTGGATAAGCGCATTATTGATCAGGGCGTTTGTCGTCCCGTACTCCTTCATGAGCTGACGTTCTGCGCCTTGCGCTTGAGCAGCTTCGTGGCGTCGGCTCGCAACTCGCCCTTGGGACCAACGAAGCGGTAGAGCGTCTGGCGCGTGACGCCCAGTTCCGTGCACAGTCGCTGACCTTGGTGTCACGCTTGGCCATTGCTGCCTGCGCCAGGCGGAGCTTGGCCGGCGTCATCGTGTAGGGACGGCCGCCGTTGCGACCACGGGCACGCGCCGAAGAGAGCCCGGCGATCGTTCTCTCGCGGATCAGCTCGCGCTCGAACTCGGCGAGCGCCGCGAAAATCCCGAACACCAGCCGCCCGCTGGCGGTCGTGGTGTCGATATTGGCGCCTTGCCCGGTCAGGACGCGAAAGCAAATCCCGCGTTCCATCAGATCATGGATGGTGTTGACGAGGTGACGGAGGTTACGGCCGAGGCGATCGAGCTTCCAGACGATGAGAGTATCACCCTCGCGCAGTGCCCTGAGGCAGGCCTCCAGACCGGGCCGATCATCTTTCTTGCCAGACGCCTGATCCTCATAGAGATGGGAGCGCTTGACGTCGGCCGCGATCAACGCGTCGCGTTGCAGATCGAGCACCTGCGACCCGTCCGCCTTCGATACGCGCATGTAGCCGATCAGCACGTTCCCCTCATGTCACTTATACGCTCGATTTTATGACGACCGCCCTCGCCATATTGAAGGTCGACAAATTAATCATATAACCCGTCACATAAACTATGGATGGCAAATGGGTCGTGTCAAATGATTAGATGACGACCTTCGAGCCGAACGGGGGGCGACCATGCCGGCACGATTGTCGCTGACCAAAGCGCAGCGGGACGCGCTGCTTCTGCTGCCGGACACCGAGGAGGCGTTCGTCCGCCATTACAGCCTCGTTGCCGAGGATATCGAGATCATCAGCGGTTATCGGACGCCGGAGACACGGCTTGCCTTCGCGCTCCAACTCTGTGTGCTCCGGTATCCCGGTCGCGTTCTGCGGCACGGCGAGATCCTGCCGATGCATCTGCTGGCATTCATCGCCGAGCAGGTCGGAGTGTCGCCGGATGCGATCGGCGGATTCGCCCGCCGGCCGCAAACCCGATACGAGCATCTCGCCGCATTGCGAAAGCGCTTCGGCTTCTCGGATCTGGCCGATGCCAGCAAGGCCGAACTGAAGCAGTGGCTGGCTCCGATCGCGCTGAAAACCACGGACGGCCATGCCGTGCTTATTGCACTCGCAGAGGAGATGCGTCGGCGACGCATCATCATTCCCGGCATCAGCGTCGCCGAGCGCATGGCCGCCGAAGCCATGCACGCTGCCGACAAGACTGCCGTCCGTCTGATCTACGAAAGAGTTCCCGCAGAGGCCCGCACGCGTATGGATGCGCTTCTTACCGAGAAGGCGCACCGGCAGCAGAGCGAACTGAGCTGGCTGCGCGAGACAGACACGAAGATCAGCAGGCGCGGCTTCCTCGAGATCATGGACAAGCTGGACAAAGTGCGCGGGATTGGCGTCGGCGGGATCGAGCTGCCATCCGAGATCGGCGCCCGCGTCCAGCAGATGGTACGCGAGGGGCTGCGCTTCACCGCGCAGGCCTTCCAGCAGATGGGCGTCCAACCGCGCACTGCCATCATGACCGCAACCCTGCGGGATATGGAGGCAAGCCTCATCGATGCCGTGCTGACCTTATTCGAGGGATTGATCGGCCGCGCCTACAACAAGGCGAAGAAGCGCGTCGATGAAGCTCTCATCGAGCAGGCAGATGACGCCAAGCAGCGGCTGGCCCGTGTCGCAAATGTGCTCGACGCCATCCTGAAGGCGCACGAGCGCGACGAGAGCATCGAGGCGGCGATAGCCGCCGTCACCACCTGGGAGGCCTTGTCTGCCGACACTCAACTTCTCCGGCGGTCATCCCGAACCGGCATGGTTGATGTGCTCTCGGAGCTCAGGCGGGAGCATTACGTGTTCAAGGCAATCGGGCCCCGGCTTCTCAACGCCGTCACCTTCCAGAGCAGAGCGTCGGCCGCGCCTCTACTCGACGCTCTCGCCATCATCAAAGGGCTTGGCGTCGACACGCGCAAGCCGCTGCCAGACAAAGTGCCAGAGACCATCGTCGAGCGATCCTGGCGACCGCACGTGTTCAAGGATGGTGGCATCGATCGCCAGTATTACGAGCTGGCCGCCTACTTCGCTCTCGGCACGGCCCTGCGCGCCGGCGACGTGTGGGTCACCGGATCAAAGCTGCATCGCTCGATCGAAGCATACCTGTCGCCGCCGACGAGCACCGCGCTCGTGCCGGCGCGGTTGCCGCCCAGTCCTACTCTGACTGCCGCCGCCTATCTCGACGACCGCACGGCGCTACTCGACCGGCGACTTTTGGAGATGGCGAAGAAGCTGGCGGCCGGTCAATGCGCAGGTGCGATCCTCGATCGCGATCGGCTGTCGCTGCCGAAGCCGGAGGCCAAAGATGATCCAGAGGCACGTGTGCTTGCCCGTCGGCTGTATGGACTGCTGCCGCGCGTGCGAATCACCGATCTCCTTGAGGAAGTCGACCGATGGACGGGCTTCGCCGATATGTTCGGCCACGTGCAGACGGGACGCCCGCATCCCGAACGGCGCGCCTTCCTGGCCGCGCTGATCGCCGAGGCCACCAACATCGGGCTCGGCCGCATGTCCGAGGTCTGCAAGGTTGCGTCGCGCCGCACGCTGACCACGATCAGCATCTGGCACATGCGCGAGGAGACGTACCGTGGTGCCCTCGCGCGCGTGGTCGAAGCCTTGCATCGCGAGCCCGCCGCCGCATGGTTCGGCACCGGCCAGGTCTCCTCGTCGGACGGGCAGCACTTCTACCTCGGCGGCGAAGGCGAGACCGGCGGCACCGTGAATGCCCGCTATGGCCGCGACCCGATCATCAAGCTCTACACGCACATCTCGGATCGCTATGCGCCCTTCCATGTAAAGGTCATCACCGGCACCTCCGGCGAAGCGATCCATGTCCTCGACGGGCTCGTGAACCACGACAGTGCGATCGACATCCTGGCCCATCACACGGACGGCGGCGGCCTCAGCGATCACGTGTTCGCGATCATGTATCTGCTCGGCATCAGGTTCCAGCCGCGCATGTCGAGCCCGAATGACCGCAGGCTCTATGCGTTCGAGGCAAAGGGGCGCTACGGCGTGCTGGCGCCGTTCATGGGCGAGCACCTCGACCGGAAGCTGATCGAGGCCAACTGGGACGACGTGCAACGCGTCATCACGGCATTCCGCAATCGCGTGGTCGCCCCGTCGCTGATTCTGAGGAAGCTCGGCGCGACCCCGCGCCAAAGCGCGCTGTCGCTCGCCATGCGGGAGGTCGGGCGCATCGAGCGCACTGTCCATAATCTGGATTGGATCGAGGACAAGGGCTTGCGCGCGGACACGACCGACGTGTTGAACAAGGGCGAAGCCCGGCACACGCTGTCTCGCGCGGTTGCGTTCCATCAGCTTGGCCGGTTTCGTGATCGCAGCCACGAGCGTCAGTCACACCGAGCAGCGGCGCTCAATCTGGTCACGGCTTGCATCGGCTTATTCAATTGCCGCTATCTCGATCGCGCCGTCACCGATCAGCGGCGGAGGGGCACGTTCATCGACGACCAACGGCTGTGTCGGCTCTCGCCGCTCGGCTGGGATCACATCAATCTGACAGGCGACTACGTCTGGTCGGAGACCGCCACCTATGACGCCGATGGCCTGCGGCCTCTCAACAGCGAACAAGAGCCGATGGCAGCATAGGGACCGCGGCCGTCGTTCTTGCTATGTCCAAGATCCCGGATATCTGTGTCCCAATAATGCACTAATGCCATATTCGAAGCGCCAAACATCCCGCCACTGCCGCACGATAACCATTCGTATTTTGATATCGACGAGGGTTATTGAGGGAAGGGGACGGGGAATTGTGATATACGGGCATCCCACACCCGGACGAGAACTGATCAACTACCTAGACGCCTTACGCCTCAGTTAGTCATTGACCTTGAGGTGCCATTTTTCGCTGCGCCGGGTCAATCATCCTTGTGCAAGTCAGCACCTTAAGATAGCATCACACCCACACGTAATGTCGTATTGGCGTATGGGCGTTTCCATGTCAGTGTTGACGATTGCCAGCTCGAAGGGTGGGCCGGGAAAAACCACAGTTTGCCAGGCATTGGTGGCCAGCCTTGCTGGCGAGCTCCGGATTGTGGCCCTCGACGCCGACCCGACGCAGGCGCTCTCGCGCTGGGCCGCGAATGCTTATGAGGGCCCGCCTGTCGAGGTGCTGGCCGAGCCAGACGAAACCCGCCTTGCCCATCTGATCGCTTCCAAGGCGGACGCGGTCGACCTGGTGCTGGTTGATACCGCAGGCTTCGGGAATCGGGCGGCGACGGTGGCAATGACCAGCGCCGATGCCGTGCTCGTTCCGAGCCTATCGGGTGAGGCGGATGTGACTGAGGCTGAGAAGACAATCCGGCTGGTCGAAGGGCTAGCCCGGGCAGCCCGACGCGAAATCCCGGCCAGGGTACTTCTCAACCGTGTCCGGCGCACTACCCTGGCCCGCCACGCAGCCGCAGAGCTCAAGGCGGCTGGCCTGCCCCGTATGGCGGCGACGCTTTCCGATCTCGTTGCTTATGGAGAGATGACTTACTCCGGGCGCCTATCCGCTTCCGGCCAGTCTGCGGCCGAAGTCGCCACCCTCATCGCCGAATTGCGGGAACTCGGATGGATTCCAGTCTCCGCATTACAGCAACACGTAATAGCGTAGGGCCGTAACGTCATGAAGACGCTGAAGCCTCGCTCGTCCAGCAATCGCCCTTCACCCGAGACCGCACTATCTATAGCCGCCGCAGCAGCGCCAAATCTTCCACCGACGCAGCTTGGAAGCGAAGATCGCCCTTCGACACTGAATGTGCGGCTCCGGAGCTCGACGGTCGCGGCCATCACGAGCCGGGCCCGTGAGCGAGGACTGACGATTAAGCAAGTTGTGAGTCACGCGCTCGCTGATGCTGGCATAGCGGTCGCTGAGGCTGACCTCGAAGATCGCACGCCAAGGCGGCGGGGCTGACCGCCTCCAGGGGCATGGGGGACACCGAGATCATCGGCTTTCACCGAGACCTGCCGCCTTTTGCTCCCTTCACGCTAATAGGTATTGCTATGTCGGATTCACCAGCCAGTTCGCAGAGGCGTTAAAGGCGACAGGCCGTCTCCTCCCTGCAAATTGCGAATGGGTGAATTGGAAGCGGCCCACCACACCAGAGACAGGGCCTCTTTTTGCTGTGGAAATTTGGTTACCGCCCGCACCGCTTTACACGTTGGATCAACCTGTTCCAAAACCGACATGGCTGATCGAGCCGCCGCCAGCCGGCAAAGCGGCTGTGGTAAATATTGTGTATTCACGAATGCCCCAAGGTACAGTGACAGTTCCACCTGATGTCCGCGAGATTGGCTATACCAAGTTAACGTCTGACGATTACGTTGCCGTTTTTGTGCGGCCCGTAGACTTCGACTATGACGAGTTTGTAAGAAAGCGCTTCCCGGAAATACAAGCTAACTTTGCTAGGAACGCGCAATTTCTTGTAGACGACGAGAAAGCGATACTGCAAGCACAAGCCCTGAAAATGTTCCTCGTCAACGATCCCAAGGTTGATGGTCGGCTAATGATCCTAGACGCCGCAGTGCAGTGGATTCCTGACAAAACCGTACAGGCGGACGACATCGGCCCCGCTAATAATTTTTCATAGATTCGCAGTCTATTGACCATTGCAAAAGGTAGAGGTTTCGCACCCGGCCATCGGCTCATCTCCTCCCATTGGCTATAACCAGCCATTATAGCCAATGGTGCGGCAACGGCGTGGCGGTTGCGGCCGCTTTCTCTTTGGCTTATAATGGAAATATTGCTGGTTATAGCCAGTGAAATCGAGAGCCGCGCCGGGGCTTGTCGCGCGACTGGCCCGGCCATTACCATGTAACCTATGAAGGAAAGTTTCTCGACCACGCAACTTATCGGCGGGTTTGCTCGAACCCTCGCCGGGCAGAATTTCTCGCCCAAGACGATTCGCGCCTATGGCGACGACCTCGCCCAGTTTGCCGGGTGGCTCAAGACCGTCCGCGTCGACTGGGAGAACCCGAGGCGGCTCGGTCGAACCGATATCGAAGGCTTTCTGCACTACCTCTCCGGGCGCAACCTGACCGGGGTCTCGCGGGCCCGCAAACTGGCTGCGATCCGCAAATTTTTTGCCTTTCTGCATGAGGGTGGGGTCCTGCCGACCAACCCGGCGGCAAGTGTCAAAGGGACCCGGCGCGAGGAGAAGGAGCCCGCGATCCTCTACAAGGAGCAGTACAAGGCGCTTCTCTACGAGGCTTCGGATGACCCGCGCGACTACGCGATCATCATGACCTTTTTGCAGACCGGCATCCGCTTGAGCGAGCTCGCCACCCTCAAGCTCGAGGATGTCGACTTTGACAACCGGCTCCTGACCGTTCGCCAAGGCAAGGGGCGAAAGGACCGGCAGATCCCGCTGGTCGATGGGGCGGTCAAGGCGCTGCGCAATTACCTGCGCTACCGGGCGACCGAACTCATTCTCGACGATGACATCCTGTTTCTGGCAAAAAACGGCACCTCGCTCAATGTCTCCTCGGTCAAGGCGATTGTCGCCAAATACGTCAAAAAGGCCGGGATCCGCAAAAAGGTCAGCGTTCACACCCTCAGGCACACCTTTGGCGCCCACAAAGCCAACAAAAACATGAGCCTCGCCGCCCTGCAGGTGCTGATGGGCCACAAAAAGAAGGAAACCACCCTCAAATACATCCACCTGGCCCGCACCAACCTGCGCCAGGAGATGGTCGAAACGGCGTTATAGCCCGAGAGTGTGCAGCAACGGCCTCGTGGTCTCGGCAAACGGAGTGGGAATGCCAATCAGGCCTGAGATGCGGGGGTTCTACCCGGAAGATTGGCCGGAGATCAGCCGTCGGGTGCGGTTCGAACGTGCCGGCGGCACCTGCCAGGGCTGCGGTCGGCCGCATGGCGCGACCATCCGCTGTTTGCCCGATGGTCGCTGGTTCGACACTGCGCGCGGCACTTGGCGCAATGGCCGCGGCAGGCCAGCGACTTGGCCCGACCTCGTCGAAACCGCGCAGATCCGCCACACCCGCGTCGTTCTGGCGGCAGCCCACCTCGATCACAATCCGCGCAACAACCGTCGGCGCAATCTGAAAAGCCTGTGCCAGCGCTGCCACATGATCCACGATCGCCCGCACCACCTGGCGCAGCGGCGGATCACCTATCTGCTGCGCCGCGCCCTCGGCGATCTGTTCCTCGGCCCTTATTCCGTTTTAGTCGGGGTTGGGATCGCGATCCGGCCTCTACCGAGCTCCGGGCCACCCTAAAGGAGGTTATGTCTCCCTATCCGGGGCGGTCCAAAATGTCCGGAATTTCGACCCTTTAGAACCGCGCCGTCGACACCCGGACCGATCGGCAGACACCAGCAATAGCGGTCAGCAGCTCCCTCTTTCCCAATAGTTGCCAATCCGTCAGCATGAGACGGGGAATTTTGGGGGGAGCCTTGCGCAATGAGATAGCCCGGAAACGCTGAAAGCTCCGGTTCGCGGCCGAAGCTTTCCAAAATCCTTGCGGATTGAGCGTTTGGGTGGGTGTTTCCGAATCGACCCTGCCTCAACCCGCCGACGAAATCAACCCCTCTTTGGGGGGAACGGCGGAGCCTGCCTGTGAAACGCTTCCGGCGAAATGCCGAGTACGCAACCGATTCGCGCGTCTTCCGATCCATCGACCGAAACCAGCGCATCCGCATAATCACCTCTGCAGAGGCGTTGGAGCGCCGTACAAAGGCCAAAGGGCAGAAGTCCGGTGTCCTAGGCCTCTCCGGCCTGGAGCTCCTCCGGAGCCTTCTATTCCGGTTCTTTCTGTGCGATCCCGACCGGTAGGTGCTGCCCCAGCTACCGGGCAATCAGAGAGGCGACCGGCTTCTGCAATGCGACGATCTCCGCTGCTCTCAAGCGCCTCGAGGCCAGCGGGCTCCTCCAGATCACCCGCCGGCTGATTTGGACGCCACAGGGCGCCCGCCAAGACACCAACGCCTACGCCTTCAGCGAGACCGTGTTCGGCGCGAGAAAGCCCGATTATGAAAACTCGAGAGCAACCACTAACTTATTAAAAAATATAAGAAGACAACCGACTTTACCGGGTCTTAAGCCATTACCGCTCCCGTTACACTTGCGATCAATCCGGCGAGCCCTCGATCACCTGAAACCCAACGACGCCATCATGCACCGAGATACAAGCGGAGTGCCCTAGCCGGGCACGTTCCGCCGCGCGCTATCAGCGCGGCGGTTCCTATCGTCATGCTCGGCCGCGTCAAAAGGTGGGTGCTCGCTACGCTCCGCTCCCCCGCCTCCGGCGGGCTTTTGACGCGTCCTGCGCGTGGCGATCTCCTGACCTCGTCGGGACGGAGGGCGTCCTAACCAACCCGACGCCTCCGGCGCGGATCAAACAAAGGGCGTCAGAGAAAAGAAGAGCCAGTTTCAGCTGTCCGATTTCACGGCCGCTCCCGTCATCAGATCAACATGTTGTGTCCCATGCCGGTCAAGTAATCGCCACACACCGAAGTATTAATAGCATTCCGGCACACCCTAAAAGTAGGTCAAAACGGCTTCCCGGTCGCTGGGGACCGAAAGGTTAACACCGTGACTTTCCGATTACCGCGAAAAATTTTACATAATATGATCTTATGCGGCTTTGAGCGAGCCGTGCGCAGAGCGGCAGACCACAACATTTAGGGGCGGCGATCCGCCGCTTATCCCCCTCACCGGCCTAATGGAAACCGACGCTCCGAAAGCGGCGTGAAGCCTTCACAATCAAGTGGCGAGCCAGGAGCCTCCAATCCTTCCTTACCTCGGCGTATTTTGTAAATATATCACTCATTGAAGAGAAATCTCTATTCCAGAACGCGGTTAGGTATGCCTCTTTGCGCTTATTAGATATGCACTCTTTTGTTTCAGCATAATATTCAGGTGGAATTATCCCCGCCTCGAGTTGCTCGGAAATAATTTCGGCTGACCATAATAAATTCCCGATTTGCGACCGTGACTTATTTCCATCATGCCGCCGATACAACGCCGTCACCCGTCGATCGCCCGCGACCGGCGTTCCCAACGCGCAACGACGCAAAAACTCACCGTCCTCAGCCTGCCATCTGCTGTACCGAGGATTGATACCGCCTAGGTCGCTGTAAACATCCCGTCTTATGGCCCATGTAAGGGGGTAGGCAGGATTGAAATTCAGAAAATGGCGGAACGCATGCCGATTGATCAAAATGAGATCATCATCCAAAATTTCTGCAGCCGTCTCCCACCATCCCGGCGGGGTGCAATCGAAGTGTATGTAGTTCGCCTTCGCTGCTGGACCAAAAGCCCTGAAGTTGGAAAATGTGAAACCCGCCTGAGGAAAGCGCCTTATTAAGCCTGCGCGGCGTTCCAAATGATCGGGCAACCATAGGTCGTCGTCATCACAGAAAGCGATCCATTCTTTACTAGCACAATCGGCCCCCGCCTTACGCGCCGCTCCCGCGCCAGAATTGTCTATACGGATATAGATAAACTCTGGAAATTCGCGTTTGATGCGGTCCTCTGTGTCATCGGTTGACCCGTCATCGATAACGAGGACCTCCGCCGCCGCGCAGCGCTGCCGCCTAACGGCCTCTAATGTCTCAGATAGAAGCGGGCCCCTGTTGTAGGTCTGCACGACGGCCGAGAATTCGATCATTTCCTTCTCATCAACCATTAATCGGCGACAGCGAAGGCGAACCAGCTCAACTGCAACTGCAACTTTAGCCGAAAACTGGCGCACGGCTCGAATTGGCCCGCTCGCGGCGCCTCCATCGCAATAAGCGAGCCACGTCTCGCTTTTGGGCCGCAGGCGCAACAATCGCCTTCCATCAACAATCGCCTTCCATCATGGATGTCGTAGGGGCGAACGCGCGAGGATTGCCGGATTGCCAAGTTCGCTGGCATGGCGGCCGGCTCCGGGGCGCTGCGTGGCATTACCGGTCTGTCGCTCTTATAGCGGCCCAGGTGATGTTCGTACCATTACGCAATCGAACTCGATCACCTCAAGGTCAGGCCCTCGGGAGACCGGCCATAATCCAGAAACCTCGAATCCAAGCCGATTGAATGTTTCAATGGCTGAACACCAATTTGGCATTTCATGATAAATTGGATGAATTGATACCTCGCTTTGCAACGCACTGACCAAAGTCATGGCCATATCGGCACCCTTGACAACTTCCAGATCGAAGCCCTGTGTATCCATTTTTAGATAAATCGGGCCGGTGATGCCCAATTGGGCGACCAACCCATCGAGCCGACGCACCTGTACAGGTACTTTCTTCACGATTTGGTTCCTGTAAGCATAAGGGAACTTTTGTGTCTCGTTGTTGGGCAAAAGAAATGACGACAGACTATCGCCGACCATCACGTTAAATGCGCGCGTCTCTTCCTCGGCTCCGAGTGCGCAATTGACCACGATCCAATTGCCATCCTTAGCAGCGTGCTGTCGAAGTTCTTTACAGCAGTCTTCAATAGGTTCGAAAGAAATAATCTTTCCGCGAAATCCAACTCCATGTCGGAGAAATCGTGCGTATTGCCCTCGGTTTGCCCCAACATCCAACACGCAGCTAATGTCAAATCGGCTGAAGACGTCTGACAGGTGATTAGCAAAATCGAGAGTCGGAAGTCGCCACTTTGGAATTACGTGGTATCCGAGGCTCTCAATGACGCATACGATGAATTTACGCAAGGAACATCTCCATTGAATTGCTGAATCAACCCAAAGGGGTCAATCATACCTGTGGCTCGGTTAGCAAGCGTGAGGGGCGGGACGGGGATTTAGGTCAATGCTGGTTATTACTGATAAGTACCTGTCAAAAATTCAACATCCCACTGCAGACGACCCGCGTGATAATTGACATAATCCGTTGCCCAGGAGAGCATGTCATCGTTAGCACCAAAATTGTGAAGTAGTGGCAAATAAGCGTGGGCTACAGCGGGGGCTGGATGCCAAATATCGCAGCGAGCGATCATCAGCGGTGACTAGCCACGACAAAGATCGGGCAGCGCGCGCAGCGTTAGCCAAGCGGTATAGGCAGCCCATTTGGCGGTGGGACCGGTTCGGAGGGCCTCGCGAGCATAATGCGCCGCCTCAGCGTGGCGGCCTGCGATGGCGAGTGATACGGCAATTCGCTTCAGCGTGTATGCTGTGTGCCGACGTGCATGCAAGCGGATGGCCGGATGTCGGCACAAATATTGGGCGTGACGAAAGACCGTGAGTTGGAAAAGGTATCTCTCCATCTCTGATAGTATAGTGGTTATGCTCGTTGCCTCGGCAGGATCAGGGATGTTATGCTGCGCCACAGTAAATGGAGCATATTTCATCACGATGGCGCGGTCGATGAGCCGGAGGTAGAGGTCCCGGTCCTCTTCCCAGCGAATGCTTTGGTCCATGCCGCCGATCTCTTTATACAACGCGCGGCGCACAATTAGCGTGTTCAGGTGGCAGAAACCCTGACTCTTCAATAAATCATCGACGGTTACGGTGTGCGCACAGTGGTAATCTGGTCGGTTGTTGAAGCTAGCAAGGATTGTTGGGAGATCCTCGATCCAGATTGGCCCCGGTTGTTGTTCGTTGTACAGGAACGCAGCCTGATTGGTCATGTAGAGATCGACCGGGGCAGTGGGATGATCCGCAATTATCGCTTGGGCACGGCCGAGATGGTTTTGGTCGATCCAGAAATCGTCGTCGTCGAGGAAGCAGAGATAGGGAGCGTTTGCCTCGGCAGCGCCAAAATTCCGCGCATAACTGCCCCCATGCCCTTCGGGTCGGGGGATGAGATCGAAGGAACGTACGCAACTCGATCCAACGGCGCCAAGGATCGAAGTATATTCGGGCAGATGTTCGGTAGCAGAGCCATCGTTGACGACGATGATCTCGGCGTCGGAGCAGGATTGAGCGAGCACGGACTCAAGCGCTTGGCTGAACAGAGCGGGGCGATTGCGGGTCGCGATGATGACCGAGAAGAATGGCATTGGCCCTGGCCTTCAAGCGGAGATACGGCTGCGTATGTCAATCGCCGACGGAGCGGTGGATGTGGGCATCTACGTGGATTTGCTCGGCGAGCGGAATGCCGCAGAATTCGAGCAGTTCACACTGGAAGGGATGGTGGTCTAACCGCTCGGTATCGACAATCCAAAAGACATCGCCGAGCTTTTGGGCGATCAGCTCCGCCTGCTCATAATAGTAGTCCCAGTACTTTGCGATGGCCTCGCGCTTGGAGGTCGCCTCGAATTTTGGGAAGCACTTATCCCAGACCGGGTCCTCCTGCCAGCGGTCGCCGTCGTGTTCCATCCAGAAGTTGTGGCCCTCCTGGTAGTACGGCATGCGCGTGATGATGCTGGACAGCCGGTCGGCCACGCGCTTGGAGCGCCAGCGTTCGATTGCCGACTTGCGTAGCCAACTGCGGATCGTCTGCTCGCGGTCACGGCGGAGGCAGATGAAACGAACGTTGGGGTTGTGGGCAGAAAGCAGCTCAACATAGGTGAGGTAATAGAACGCGATGTCGCCAATCATACTCACCCGCTCCATGTGGCAGAGCTGGTCATAGGCACGTGCAGACACCGCTCGCGACAGATCGACAGTCAGCATCGCGGGGTCGCCGCCGTCGATGATCGCCTGGAACTCGTCGATGGTATTGATGAAAGGGCGCGGCGTGCCCGAGAAACGCACCGCCGACGGGTTCATCTCGTGGAAGCATAGGGAATCCTGCTGCGCATTCAATAATTTAGCCAGCGACGCGGTTCCAGAACGTCCCGTGCCGAGCCCGATCACGATCATTGGCCGGTGTCTCCCCCTGCAAGGACGGGCTGGCGGTCGAGCATCCGATCGCCGGCGACGAGCTTTCGGGCGGCCCCATTTCATTTGTCACGGGTCGATTTTCCGTAAGACGCCTTATGCGACAAAACGGCCAGGCGCAGGAAACTAAAAAGCTACCACCGTCCACGATTTCCTTTGAGGCCAGTCTCGGCTCGCTACCCCGCTCCCGATCATCGGAGAGCGGGCGTGAGAAGCTGATCGATCTTTCGAGCGCTCGTAGTAAGCTCTCACGATTCGAATCTGAGGTCGTTAGCGGAATATGGAGGGGTGCCAACAAGCGTTTTCCGATCGGATCGGTCCATGAGCGTCCGGTGACAAACACAGCGACCTTCGGTGTGTTTGTCGAGCTCGAACTTGGTTTGGACGGCCTCATTCACTCGTCAAAACTACCCATGGATTTTAGAGCGAATGAAGCGTTCGGGCATGGACAGATGGTGCACGTCTCAATTCTTAGCGTCGACCGTGTGGAACGGCGTGTGGAACTCGACTGGATTCGCCCAAAGGCAACACCAGAGGGATTCCGCGATCGTTCTGCGCAGCATTAGCGCTGGCAAACTCCACCGCGGTGGCCGCGAACGGCCGGAATCGGCGCGACCTCGCCGTTGACCGTGGGGTTGGCGAGGGACCGCTCGCCACCCCGAGCGGACCCTTTGCCCTGGGTACCATCTGTTTGGTGTTGACCACCTTAGGCCCTAGGTCGACCGGCAACACGAATGTTTCCCGGCGCCACAACAACGAACCCGCCGGCCGCCAGCTCATCGGCGTGGGTCTCCAGTGCCTTATCCAGATGCTCGATCTTGGTTTGCAGGGCGGCGCCGGGAAGTCTGAAGAACACAACCCCGGCGTGGACGAGGCCCTGGTGGAAGATCAGCTCGCCGAAATCGCGATCGGCAACGACCAAAATCCGCTGCTTCTGCACGGCGATCGCCAGGACATCCTCGTCCGCCAAGCTATGCGGGTAGTCTCGCGAGACGGCTGTGACGTTGTGGCCGAGGCTTCGAAGGTGAGCAATGAGGCGAAAGTCAGCGCTCTGATCAAACAGGAATTTCATACGAGCGGAGCATCAGAGCGCGCTCCCTTGGGCGGCTTTGGCGAGACCTCTTCGCCTGTGACCATCGCTTTTGCGTAGGCGAGGCATGCCTGCACGTCTCTGCGGGTCAGGTCCGGATGAGCGGCTAAGAGCTCGTCAATATCCGGGTTTTGCGCGAGCTCCTCGAGCACTAGGCTCACGGCGATCCGCGTCCCCCGTACCACAGGCTTTCCCGCCAGGATCCGGGGATCGGCGGTGATGCGGCCTTCGTATGGTCGAGGATCTTCTTTCATATCAATGAATTATACCACATGGCGGGCCCCGCCACCAGCCTTGCAACGTCGGTCGGTGCTCAGAGCGGGGTATGATGCTGAGCCGGTTCTTCACTACGGCCCGCATGAGCAACCCCCAGCGCTGCTTGCGCTGTTCGTTGCTCGGCTCTGAGCCGGCGGGCGGCAATCGCCGCCAATTGTCTGCGCGCCTGCTCCCGAGAGCCCTCCTCGACAGCGGCATCGGCGATCTCCTCGCCATCGAGGTTCCAGCGATGGTCATACTGCAGGACAGCTTCACAATAGGCCCGGCGCTGTTTCCAACCCTGCAAGACGCCCCTCGTATAGCGATGGCTCCAGCCCGTGCGCTCGGCAATCGGCCCAACCAGCCCGGAACTCAGCGGCCTGACGAGGTGCCCTTTTTCCGGAAATGCGCGCGGCCATAGTGACCGCAGCACCTCAATGCCGGCAGCCGATTCCTTCAACCCCTGCAGCCATTCGCTGCCGCGCGATCTGGACATTTGGCACTCCCCCCGAGCCGTCTACAGCGGCGCGCGACGCCCCCTGTTTCCCAGCCGCCAATACTCGCTCCACCCTATCGGCACCGGTAGCAAGGTCGGCCGCTTCACCGCAACCCTTTTTAGAGCTCGTCCAGCTCTTCCGGCTACATCTCGGCCGCCGACCCTTGATGGCTACAAAATTTTGACGGAGACTCCCGCCGCCGGCGAATAACTCGCCCGGCGTCCTCGCAACCGTTCTGGAAGGAAGACCTCACCCCAGAATTGCAACAGCCCGCCAAGGGCGGGCCGATGCGGAAACTCGATGATCTGGCAATCATAAGTTTCCCAGAAAATCAGAGCGTTCGTCAAGGCGGAAAGTGTCGTTTCCGTCAACGCGCTGATTTTGCGCCGGTTTCCGGCCTCTTCGGGCGGGTCGTTCAACAACCCGAAGGGAGATTTTTGTGCGCCAACTCGCCTCTCTCTTGCCGCAGCTGCCGGGGATCGATTCGCCCAAAACCTACGCCGCCTGGCCGGTCTGGGCCGGCAGCACCACGGCTGAACTGCGCTGGCCGACAGTCGTCAAGGAAGCAATCATTCGCTGGTATCACCGGGCCCGCGCTTGGAACGCGGCCAAGCAGGCTGTCCGCCGCTATGGCGGCACACTCGGCAGCGCCTGTATGCGAGTCCTTGAGAGCTTCATCTTCGATTTCCAGAACTACCGCACCGGCCGGCTCGACCCCTCCTATGAGGGCATCGCTGCCAAAACGGGGCTTAGCCGCTCGACCGTCGCCGTTGCCCTCGCCCGGCTGAAAAGCCTTCGCATCATCCAATGGGTCAGGCGCTGCGAGCACCACTGGCGCGACGGCCGCTTTGAGCTCCGACAGCTGACCAACGCCTACGTCCTGCTGCCGCCCTCGCAGTGGTTAGGGCTGGATCCGGCACCCGCTGAAGCCCCGACGCCGGAGAGCGGCACTTGGGGCGATCATCCGCCACTCCCCGACCTCCTCGAGCAGGCGATCGCCGAGCGCGAGCACGGCGGCAGTGTCGACAGCGCGCTCGGGATCCTCGAGCAGGACGAGACCGACCTGCTCGCGCGCTCGAGTGCCCGGCTGTTCCGAGCGGTTTTGGGCAACGAGAATGCCGATAAGCCCCAGAATTGTTCCGGAGTCCAGAATTCGGACTGAAACCTCCCCCCCTTTTTCTATAAGGCCAACCCACCACACCGACAGCAACCTCAAATAGGCGGAGCGCCCTAGTCGGGCGCATTCCGCCGCGCGCTATCAGCGCGGCGGCATCTATCACCATGCTCGGCCGCGTCAAAAGGTGGGTGCTCGCTACGCTGCGCTCCCCCGCCTCCGGCGGGCTTTTGACCCGCCCTGCGCGTGGCGATCTCCTGAACCTGTCGGGACGAAGGGCATCCCAAACCAACCCGACGCCTCCGGCGCGGGTCAAACAAAGAGCATCAGAGAACAGAAGACCCAGTCTCGGCTCTCCAATTTCACGGCCGTTCCCGTTATCAGATCAACATGTTGTGTCCCATGCCGGTCAAGTAATCGCCACAAAACTCAGTATTAATAGCATTACGGCCGCCCTAAAAGGTACGTCACAACGGCTTCCCGATCGCTGGGGACTGAAAGGTTAACACCGTGACTTTCCGGTTACCTAAAACAATTTACCGTAATGGGGCTTATGCGGCTTTGAGCGAGACACGCTCCGACCGGCGCACCTACCAGATGTTGATTAGCAGTTGGGAAGTCCGGGTAGCGCGCGTTCGGGTAGGCGCGAGAACTCAGTCTTTTCTAATATCAGGGCTGACATAGCGACGACGGCCACGTTGTCTGTTTTGATCCGTGGGAGCTTCCGGACGGGCGGGAGCGGCATTTGCCGTGGTCATAGTTCGATGTGGTTACGCTCCAGCATTCGGTACAAGGTGGCGCGGGCGACGCCGAGCAACTGGGCAGCACGGGTCATGTTGGCGCGGCTGTCCTGCACCGCCTTCAGAATCGCGTTGCGCTCGTCCTCGCTTCCCGTCTTTGTGCGACGGCGCGAGCGCTTCCCCGTTCTAGCTGGAACCGTCGCCGTCTGCGGGGAATATGGAGCAGATTGTTGTATGTCACGGAAAATTTCGCGCGTCCGTTTGAGTGCCGACCACTCTTCTGCGCCCGCACCATTTCTAAGCAACTCGTCGCTGACTTGTTTCAGTCCATAAAGAATAGTTTTTAACTCTGCTGGCGTGAGACCGGGCACAAGCATTTTTGGCGCCATTCATGCTATATGGCGGCAGCGGACGCGTCTCCCTTCAGAGCGTCACCACCAGATGTTGATCGACGCCGGCGATGGAGAGATCGAGCCGCGTTCGCTTAGCGGGCTCCGAGCGAGCCTCGGACGAAGACGGCGCCTGGAGAGACGGCGCCGTCGGTATTTTTAGACCTGTCGGAATACTTTACACACGGTTGCGGCGGCGACGGATCAAGCCAAATCCGAGGAGGGCGCTACCGAAAAGCGCGAGGGAGGCGGGCTCGGGGACTGACGTAGACGTAAGATTGGCTTCTAGCGTTTCGGGGTCTCCGTTAGCTGACGTGTAAAATAGATCATAAGTATCGCCCGGTATGAGGTTCATGGCTGTGTCGGTACCCTCGAATCTGGGGGCATCACTGCCTGCCGGGAACAGATTAGTGGTGGTCCCGGCTTGAAATAGGCTCTCGCCGTCGTCGCTAATTCCCGTAAATGTGTTTGTTGGGCTTTCAGAACTGGGAACCGTAAACGTGAACTCCCATAGCGTTACGTGGGCGAAATTGAGAGCGCTTGCGGTCGTGTTTTGGCACGTCGTGCCACAGGGGGTCGGGCTGCCCGTGTTGGCCATGTTATTGACAGGCTGACCCGGATCGGCGTCAGTGGCGAGAAACGCTTCTATCGTGCTCGAGGCGCCATTCATAGGACCCGAAAGATTAAGGTTGATCCCCGGGATGCTTTCGACTGGCGCGGTAACGTTGATTAGCGGTCCTGCTGTGAAGTGCGAGATTGCTCCCGGGTTCGCCTGCTGTATCGCGGCGGTTGAGGTTGCGTCGCTGCCGGTTGTGGCTTGGTTCCATGCCTCTATGCTGTTCAATGTTATCGGGTCGGCGTTCGCACTGCCTAGGCCCCCGACGAGAGCCAGCGCTGTGTATGCGAAAAGCGAGCGTTTCATCGGTCATCTCTCCCTCTACAAGGCCACCAAGGTTCTTCCCAAGCAAAATTCGGGCCAAGCGCGGAATACCGCAATTTTTGACATCAAATGCCGTAAGAGGTGTAAGAAAGTCCGACACATGGACTGTCACCCCATCGCGGGACATGTGATTAGTATCATAGAGTTACGGGAAGCTACTGTTCAAACGAAGTGTAAAAAAAACCGACAGTGTTCTCGCCTAGCGAACGGCATTTTCCGGCGTCTCGCTCAATCTATTGGAGATCATTGTCAAGACCCATGCTATCTAAAATAGGAGCAAATTTGGGCAACCGCACGGGTTTTCAAAGGGATGGTAAAGACCGGGGAAAGAGGGTGGGCCCCCCAGAGATGCAGCTTCCGCTGGTGTAAAAAATTCCGACGTTGATCGCCGACCAATTTTGGGCCGGTGTCTGTGTTCAAACAGGTTCGCGTCGCCAATAGATCGATATTGCTACCTCCACGCGATTTTCCGTAAGACGCCTTATGCGACAAAAAGGCCAGGCGCAGGAAACTACAAAGCTACCACCGTCCACGATTTCCTTTGAGGCCAGTCTCGGCTCGCTACCCCGCTCCCGATCATCGGAGAGCGGGCGTGAGTGGGGGAAACTGCGTCCCCCTCCCCTTTTTGCCGGAAACTGGTTGCATGCCTCCTGCGGCTTCCTGGGCGGTTTTCCCGGCCGTCTACAGGAGCTCCGGCGCCGCGATCTCCTCCGCCGGTGCCGGGGTTGATACCCGCAATCTTGCCGCGTGCTGGGGATCTCCGGAAGCGACGCGCTGCCGGTTCCTCTCAATGAGCGCCTGGCTCTCCGCCTCCCCCATACGCGGTCTCCCCTCCATCTGTCCGAAAGGCACGGTCAGCGCTACCGGCTGGGGTGTCACGTTTTTGATGAAGCAGGCGAAATCAGTCGAGCCCAGGTGCTTGCGCATGCCAAGCAGGAAATCGGGGTCGCAGCGCATATCGCGCGAGAGTGTCCAGGCGTCCTTGGCCGAGACCCCGCCGGCGAGCTTGATCGCGGTCGAGGCCATGACCGCGGCTGCCAAGCGATCGCCAAACTGCCCGAGGTTTTGGTGCGCAAGCACCAATCCGACCTTGTATTTCCTTGCTTGGTTGAGCAGGTTCTCGACCGCCTCGTCAAAATAGTCCTGGGCTTCGTCGATATAGATGAAGGTCGACCGCCGTCTGCCCTCCGGGATCGCCGAGCGCTCCTGCACCGCCTGGGCGAGGAGTGCCACAAAAAACCGGCCGAACAGCTCGCACCCGTCCTGTTTGAGCAGATCCTTGGCCGTGTTGATGAGCACCAGGCTGCCGCGGTTCAGAGCCGAGAACAGGTCGACCGCGTTGCGGGTATGGGAGAACATCCGCGCGAGCACGCTGTTTGAAATGACCCCCCACAGCCGGGTCAATATCTGCTGGCGGGTATCGTCATAGACCGAGGCAAAAAACTGCGTCTCAAAAAAGAGCCGGCTGACCCTATCCAGCTTGTGCAGGTGCACCCGGGTCATCTCCGGATTTTCCATAAACTCGCGCAGTGTGTGGATCGTCGCCCCGGGCACGACCATCAGAAGCCGGGCGAGGTATCGGAAAATCACCCCCTGCCGCTGGGTCAGCTCGGCGCCCAGAAGCGCCCCGAACATATACTCGTAGAGCGCGATCGCCCCGTTGACGAGTTTCTCCCGCTCGACCGGGTCGTAATGAGATAGCCGATCCAGCCCAAAGGTGCCGTCCGGGGTGTGGTTGGAATTGAAGGTGGCGTAGTCTCCGGGGTCTGAAATCCAAACAAACCCGGCGTTTGCGCGCCGGTGGAGACCACGCCATGAGCGAAAATAACACGAAGACGG
>Ga0187819_10000453_pt1 | contig 20247 bp, 20 predicted proteins | sample NC_wetland_sal_i_15_FD_132411 | JGI IMG/M metagenome (GOLD analysis project Ga0187819, IMG submission 132411) | Wetland sediment microbial communities from Neuse River Estuary, North Carolina, USA - SO4_4 | ecosystem: Environmental > Aquatic > Freshwater > Wetlands > Sediment | place: USA...
CGAATCGTTACCAGAACGGAGCATCGGCCGACCGCGGTACCCAGCACACAACGTGCCGGACCGGGCGTTACGGGTGGGCAATGTCAATGCGGCGGCTGACGGCCGCAGCGATGGCCGCTAGGTCACCTTCATCGGAGCTGACTATGAGGTCGCCGCGCCGCAGGGCGCCTTCGACGACGCTGGCGTCGACGATATCGGTGGCGCGAGCGCGCCCGGCGAGGGTCCCGGTGGCCCTGGCTCTGCTGTCATCGAGAACTTCGACCTCGCATCCGGCCAGCAGCCGGGCGAGCTGCGCCTGGCGGGGCGTGCCTCGCCAGCATTGGGCAACGACCGGGGCGGGGACGGTCGGCACGACGCGGCGGAGCAGCAAGGCACGATGGCGGGCCCACATCGGCCGCTCGCCGCGCTCGGCGGCAATCAGCGCCCCGGAGTCATAGGTGACCCCCGTCACGCCGACCGGCGGGTGGCGGCTGGCTGGGTGACCCGGGCAGCCCACTCGTCGGCCTCGGCGATCTCCTCCGGGGTGAACGGGCCGTGCTCGGCTTCAAACTGGCTGACCGCTTCCAGGCCGGCCCGGATAACGAATTCCTTCCGCACAGCCTGGGCGATCCAGGCGCTGTAGCTCATCCCGGCAGCCTCAGCGGCCGCGGCGATCTCGGCATCGAGCTCGGGCGGGATGGAGATCGAGCGCTTCTTCCGGACGGCCATGACTCAACGGTAGCACAGCGGTACGACAGTCAGGGCACCCGCGGCCGGACCTTTGTCAGCAGCGCTAGGCCCCTGAGCCCGCAGTGAGCCTCGAACGCCTTGCAGAACATCCAGGTCTGAACGCATCGCATAACTTCCTGGCATCGTGGTGGCCTGATCAGGCGGCAGCGGGCATCCAGGGCTCGCCCGGACGAGCACGGGATGCCGAACAGTTCGGCCAGCGCCAGCGCGGTGCGGTCCTTGGACAGGAACTGCCCGGCATGCAGGTATACGATCAGCCTTCTGACCTTGAAGCCCGCGAGGCCGCGTTGGAAGCTCGCGTGGGTGAACTCGCCGGGGAGGCTCGGGCCGCTCGTGAAGATGCTGGGCGCCGCAGGATCCTGGCCATTTCCTGGCAAGGACGCCCAGGGCGGGCCCGATGAATATCCGGCTCCTGGGTCACACCCGGTCATTTTCTCGTCCCCTTGCGTCGCGATCAGCTCGGCATGGGACTTTAGGCCCTGCCGGTAGATCGGCTTGTCTGCTGTAGTACCGACGGGGCCGCCGCTAGTGTCCCGGCCAGGCAGGGCAGCCAGCGGCACGGCAAGCTGCGAACGTTCGGCGGAGGGCAGGATGATCAGTGCAGGGGATACCGCGTTTGTGCTTATCAGCGCGGCGCTGGTGATGGTGATGACGCCAGGCCTGGCGTTCTTCTACGGCGGGCTGGTGCGCCGCAAGAACGTGCTGGCCATCATGCTGCAGAGCTTCATCTCGATGGGCGTGGTCACCGTCATCTGGGTGGCGGTCGGGTACTCGCTGGCCTTCTCCGGCAACGAGGGCGGCGTGATCGGCAACCTGTCCTGGGCGTTCCTGCGGGGCGTCGGGGCCCGGCCGGGCCCGTGGGCGGCGCACATCCCGGCGCTGGCCCACTTCTCGTTTCAGGAGATGTTCGCCATCATCACACCGGCCCTCATCACCGGTGCGTTCGCGGACCGGGTCCACTTCAAGAGCTACCTGAAGTTCCTGGTCGCCTGGAGCCTGCTGGTCTACGTGCCGCTGGTGCACTGGATCTGGGGCGGCGGGTTCCTGGCCAAGTGGGGCGTGCTCGACTTCGCGGGCGGCATGGTCGTGCACACCAGCGCCGGCTTTGCCGCCCTGGCCTCGGTGTGGGTGGTCGGCGCGCGCAAGTTCGCGCCCGGCGAGAAGACGGTGCCGCACAACATCGCGTTCGTCGGCCTGGGCACCGGCCTGCTGTGGTTCGGGTGGTTCGGCTTCAACGCCGGATCGGCGCTGGCCGCCAACGGGATCGCGGCGCAGGCCTTCGTCAACACCGACATCGCGGCCTCGGTCGCCATGTGCACCTGGCTGGCCATCTCCTGGTGGAAGACGGGCAAGCCCAGCATGGTCGGCGCCTTCACCGGCGCCGTGGCCGGGCTCGCCTGCATCACCCCCTGCGCCGGATACGTGCCCACCTGGGCATCGTTCATCATCGGCCTTCTGGCAGGCGCCTTCGTCTACCTGGCAGTCTGGTTCCGGAACAAGATGAAGTGGGACGACGCCCTGGATGTCTGGGGCGCCCACGGGATCGGCGGCCTGCTCGGCACTATCTTGCTCGGGGTCTTCGCCTACGTATCGGTCAACGCCGCAGGCCACAACGGCCTGGCCGCCGGCAACCCTGCCTTCTTCGGCAAGCAGGTCGCGGCCGCGCTGCTAGTGGCCGCCTACGCCTTCGGCGTTACCTGGCTGATCCTCAAGATCTTGAACCGGTTCGAGCCGATCCGGGTGCCAGACGCGGTCGAGCAAGCGGGCCTGGACACCGAACTCGAAGAGGAAGAAGCCTACGTCCTGTAGTTGAGTGTTGATGATATCCAGGATGGCGCATACGCATACGAAGGCGCGACGTCCTCATTTCGCGATCACCTGCATATCAACCAGATCCGGACGTCGGCTGACCTCGAACCAGGCCATGCGTGTACAGGCACATAGATCGCCCGGTTCGGCACGACACCGGATGGCTACCTTGGCGGCTAATTAATTAGGTTGCCGACCATTGGACGGATATCGCGCGCCATGTCTCGAGTCGGCCGCTACCGTCCGTGACGCAAGCCGGGATAGCCGCTAGTCGTCTGGAGTCGCCATGGCGAGCATCTCGGCGCCAGCCTGGCGAGATGGACGGAATTGGCCTCATCGACCCCGCGCTGGCCCGGAACCTGGCCCGCGCCGCCGCCGGCCACCCCCGGACCACCTGGTGCGTCACGGTCACCGACCCCGACGGGCACGCCATCGGCCACGGCTGCGGCCGACCCGAACCCGCCGCGGCGAGGACCGACAGACGCCGGCAACCCGGGTCGCCGGGCGGCCCCGACCCGCCCGGCGCGGCCCCCGAGGGCGGCGGACCGGGATTCGCGTTCACGGCCGCCCGCCCGCACGGCCCGCCCGGCGGGTAAGGGACCTGGCGGCTGGCCACCGGGATCCCCGGACAGCAGGACCTGATCATCCCGCTCGGACCGATCGCCACCGGTGAATGCGATCACCGCCGCGAGGCCCGCGGTCACGATCCGGGTGTCACGCTGCGGCACCTGGCCCAGGTCCGGCACGCCACCTGCACCGCCCCCACCTGCCGACGCCCCGCCGCCCAATGCGACTTCGAGCACAACACCCCATACGAGGCAGGCGGACGCACCTGCCTGTGCAACGGCGGCCCAAAGTGCCGCCACGACCATCGGCTCAAGCAAGACCCTCGGTGGACAGTCGAACAGCCGGCACCATCGATCATCCGGTGGACAACCCCGGCCGGACGGCAGTACACCACTGAGCCGACCCGTTACCCGATCTAAGCCGAGGCTTCGTCAGGCGTCGAGAACCTGACCCGCTCGCTGGACAACGGGAGCCTCGCAGCTCCAGGGGAAGTTGATCCAGCGGTCGGTGCGCTTCCAGACGTAGTCGCACCGGATCACGGAGCGCGGCTTCTCGTAGATCACCACGGTGCGCACCTCGTCTACGTGGTCCTTAACGAAGGTATGGACGAGCTCTATGGTCCGGCCGGAATCGGCAACGTCGTCGGCGATGAGCACCTTCTTGGCCGAGAAGTCCACGGCGCTGGGCACCGGCGGCAGCATGACCGGCATGTCGAGCGTAGTACCGACCCCGTCGTAGAACTCCACGTTCATCACGTGCAGGTTCTTCACCGCGAGGGCGTACCCGAGGGCGCCCGCCAGGAACAGGCCGCCGCGGGCAATGGACAGGATCAGGTCGGGCTCGAACCCGTCGGCCGCGATGACCTTCGCGAGTTCACGGGACGCCTCACCGAACGCCTGCCAGCTGAGATCCTCACGCTCGTCCATAGTCCATTCTCATCCGCAGAGCGCCGCTGCGGGAGTCCTCCCCAGGGGCCATGCAACATCCCGAGGGCTTACGGTGCTCTTAGGTGGTGTGGAGCCGGTGGTGACCGAACCTCGCGACGAGCTCGCTGAAGCCCCTGACATCATCGGCAGCGACGACAGCGAAGCTTTCAGCGCGTTTGCGCTATCCAGGTGGCCAGGACTGGTCCGCCTGGCCTTCGGCCTGACCGGAGACCGATGGACGGCCGAGGACATCGCGCAGACCGCCCTGGCCAGGGCCTACGTATCCTGGCGGCGGGTCAGCCGCGCCGACGACCCGGACGCCTACCTTCGCCGCATCCTGGTGAACGCGAGCAACCGGCGGTTCCGAAGACGCCGGGTGACCGAGCAGCACGGCGACCCGCCCGAGGTGGCGGTCGAGGGTCCCGCAGACCTGGTGGGCGAGCGGGCCGCCCTGCTGGCCGCCCTACGCCAGCTACCGCCCCGGCAGCGCGCGGTTATCGTCCTCCGGTTCTGGGACGATCTGTCCGACGCGCAGATCGCAGCCGCCCTCGGCTGCTCGCGGGGGACGGTGCGCAGCCAGTTGTCCCGCGCGCTGGCCACGCTGCGGGACAACCCGGTATTCGGAGCAGGTGATGAGCCGTGACGGCAACCGAGGACGCCGAAGTCCGCCGACGCGTGGACGACCTGCTGCGGGCCGTCGAGCCGCCGGCCGTTCCTCTCGAGGGCATTGTCCGCCGGGGAAACGGCATCCGCATGCGCCGTGCGGGGGCCGCCGCAGTCGGGGTGGGTTTGGCCGCGATCATCACCGTGGCCACGCTAGGGCTACACCCCAGCCACGCGCCGACCATGCAGGGCGCCGTTCCCTCCGGCCCCGCGGCACCGGGCGGGGTCATTGCCAGCGGCACCGCGGACGGGCGCGCGTGGAAGCTCGCGGTGCAGGACATCGCCGATCCGGGCTACCGGTGCCTGCCCGCGATTACCGTCAACGGCACGGACGCTGACCCGGTGTACCCGAACCCGGGAAACGCCGGCGTCGTGACCCTGGGTTCTGCGTTCGCCGGGACCGGCTTCGGGTTCATGCAACTGCCCGCCAGTATCAGCAGGATTACCGTCAATGGCCGACTGCAGGTCCCGGCCGTCATCGTCGCCACCTGCGGATACCGCTACTACGTCGCCGGCTTCACCTACCCGCTGGGGCGGGCGCTCCAGGTCACCGTCGGCCATCCTCCCGCTGGCTGGCCGAGCGTCTTCCCCATTACCCAGCCTCCACCCCCGGGCACCACCGCGCAGGGGGACGGCCTGTGGATCAACACCTACTTTGTCCACGGCGAAACGGCGTCGGGCGTTCTGGCCTCGGGCTACCTCTCCGGCCAGGAGTGGTCCATCCGAGTCGAGTTCGGCCCGGGCGGTGACTGCTACGCCTTCAACGGCAACGGTTACCAGATGGGCTCGTGTGGCCCGGTAGGCACGCCGGACGGTGCTGAAACGATCATCGCCCTGCCGCTGGGCTTCCCCGAGGCCGACACCGGTGGCGTCGGCTACGCCGTTCAGGTGAGCCCGGCCACCGCACACCTGCGGGCGGTTCTGTCCAACGGCACCTCCGTACTGGCCACGCCGCGGGTCGTCGACGGCCGGAAGTATGTGGCGCTCGTCGTCCCCGACCCTCTACGACTCTCCCGGCTAACCTGGCTCGACTCCAGAGGCCGGGTCATCGCCACCACCACCGCGCTGCCCCAGTACGGATACGTCCAGTTCCAACCCTGAGGCGGTCAGCGGCCGCCCTCCTCGACCGGGACGTAGCAGCCGATCAAGAGGTTCAGCGTTACGCCGTTCGGGTCCTCGGTCTGGTCATCCTTCAGGCTGTCCATAATCTCCTGGAGCTTGCCGCGCAACTCCGCGGCCCGGGCGGGCGAGACCTTCAGGTCGCACATGAACATCAGCGGCCTGCGGTAGTCCTCCTCGGCCTCGCCGGTTGGCCGCCGATCAGCACGGAACGCCGCGAAGAAGCCTTCGCGGTACAGATCCAGGACCGCTTGCATCGCCTGCTCGGACTCATCGGCGTGCTCGCGCAGGAATCCGCGATCGAGCGTCAGATCCCGCTGGCAGGCCTGATACCGCTGCTCAAGGATGCCTGACACCAGGCGGGTGCCGGCCACCCTGATCAAGCCGACCGCTTCCAGCTGCCGGACGTGCCGGTAGAGCTTGGTCTGTGGCTCACCGAGTTCCGCAGCCAGTTCCTTGACCGACATGACCGGCAGGTCGCTACCCGACTTCATCAGCGCCGACATGATGGCCAGCCGAGTGGGGTCCGCCAGTGCCTTGAGCACCTCAACGTCGTTCACGTTCCGGACCGCAGGCGGCTCCGCCTCCACCGAGAACTGCTCCATGGAGACATCTTGCCACACGCTCACGATCATGCCATCATTCATGTAAACGTGAATGATGGCGAACAAGTGAAAGGTGACGGAAGGCGCAATGGATACGACCGCGACGGCCGCAGTGACCGGGCGAGCTGAGGACGTCGGGGACGCCGAGCCCGGGACCGGGATCGCGCAGGCCGTAGCGGGGACCGCGATCGGGGCGCAACCGCTGCGGCGCAACCTGCGGTTCCAGACGCTGTGGATCGGGATGACCGCCTCCACCGTCGGCGTCTCGGTCGCGGACGTGGCCTACCCGCTGATCATCCTGGCCATGACCGGCTCCCCCGCCTGGGCCGGACTGTTCGCGGCGGTGCAGGCCGTTGGGATGCTGGCCGCGGGCCTGCCCGCCGGTTCGCTGGCCGACCGGTACGACTGCCGCACGATCGTGATCGCCACGGAGGCCGCCCGGGCGGCCGTAACCGGGGGTGTCGTGGTGGCGCTGGCGGCCGACCGGCTGTCGCTGCCACTCCTGCTCGCCGCCGCCGCGCTCCTCGGCATCGGGCAGGCGATCAAGGGCGCGGCCGGCCTGCTGCTGACGCGCTCGGTGGTGGCCCGCGAGCAGCTCACCCGGGCGCTCACGCAGGATGAGGTCAGGATGAACGGCGCGGCGCTGGCCGGGCCCGCCATCGGCGGCGCGCTCTACGGAGTGCGGGCGCTGGCCCACGCACTGCCGTTCATGTTCACCGCGGGCTCCTTCCTGGTGGCCTTGGCTGCCACGGCGCTCATGGTCGTCGTGCCCGGCCACACGCGGGACGATCGGGTCCGCGTCCGGCCGGCCGACCAGCCCGAGGGCACCGCCGGGTCAGGGGGGATGCTGGCGGGCCTGCGCACGCTGTGGGATCAGCCCGTGCTCCGGGCGGCCACGATGCTGATCATGTTCGTGAACACGATCGGCGCCGGGTTCGATCTGGTCATCATCGTGATCTTGCGCCACCAGGCGGTGGCGCCGGGAATGATCGGGGTGGCCCTCGGCGTGGGCGCGGCCGGCGGCCTGGCCGGGGCGTCCCTGGTCGGCATTCTGCACCGGCTGCGGCCCGGCGTGCTCCTGCTGGGCATGTGCCTGCTCGACGTGCTGATCCTGGCGCTGCTCGCCGTGCCGTTCGGCCCCTGGTGGGTGGCCGGCCTGCTATTCATCATCATGCTCGGCGTACCCGCGATCCGGGTACTGGTCGACATCCTGGTCATCAGGCAGGCGCCGCCCGCGCAGCGCGGCCGGGTGGTCGCCGCGCTCATGACGCTGATCGGCCTGGGCATGCCGGTCGGCGTGGCGGGGTGCGGGCTGCTCCTGCAGTACCTGCCCGCCCAGGCGGCGATGCTGACCCTGGCCGCCATCGAGGCCGCCGCAGTGGCGTACTGCTCGACCAAGCGCCGGCTGTGGCTGGCCCGCTGGCCCGGCGACCCCGCGGCGTAGCGACAAACCACAGTTCTGACCAGATAGGAGAAAATAGTGTTCCTCAACCCGCAGGTCAGCAAGCAACTGGCCGGCGAGCACCGTCGCGACCTGATCGCAGACGACCGGCAGCAGACCCTCACCCGCCAGCTCCGCGCCGGATCCGGCACCGCCAAGGATCGCCAGCCGCTCACCCACCGCCTGTGGCGCCGCCTGCGCCCAGTCACCCGCCTCGAGCCCCAGGCCTGACCACGCAGCCACCACCCACCACATGCGGCCCGCGCCCACAGCCGGGCCGCAGACCCATGCCCACCCGGCGTGCAGAGTCGGCCTATAGGCCAGGCCTAGACGTAACGCCCCCGGCATGGCCCGCTATCCATTCTCTGACTAGAGTCAGAGAATGGATAGCGGCATGATCGATCAGGTCCGGAGATTCAACCGGACCGTCACGCAGAGAGTCGGCGCTCTCGATGACACATTCCTGTCCCGCGACCGGCCGCTGGGCCAGGCGCGCCTGCTGTGGGAGATCGGTACAGGCGGTAGCGACCTAAGAGGACTGCGCTCGCGCCTAGACCTGGATTCCGGGTACCTGAGCCGACTGCTGCGGTCGCTCGAGGGCGAGGGGATGGTGGTCGTCGAGCCGAGCCACGCTGACGCGCGGGTCCGCACGGCCCGCCTTACCAGCCTGGGACTGGCCGAGCGAGCCGAGCTCGACCGGCGCGCCGACGACGCTGCCGCCGCCATACTCCAACCGCTCGGCGTGCGGCAGCGCGCCCGGCTGGTCACGGCGATGGCCGAGGTCGAGCGTCTGCTGCTGGCCTCAGCGGTCCAGGTCGCCGTGTGCGACCCACGGCACCCGAACGCCCGCCGGGCGGTGCGGGCCTACGTCGCCGAGCTGTCGGACCGGTTCGAGGACGGCTGGGATCCCTCCCTGAGCATCTCGGCCGCCGACGAGGAGCTCACCCCGCCCGCGGGGTTGTTCCTGGTCGCGACGCTTTACGCGGACGTGGTCGGGTGCGGGGCGCTGAAGTTCCACCACGGGGCTCCGGCCGAGGTCAAGCGGATGTGGGTCTCGCCCGCGGTCCGCGGTCTCGGCCTGGGCCGCCGGCTCCTCGCCGAGCTCGAGGCTCACGCCGCGGCCCGCGGGGTCCGCACGCTCCGCCTGGAGACCAACCGCGCGCTCGGCGAGGCCGTCAGCCTGTACCGGACGGCCGGCTACCGCGAGGTCGCGCCGTTCAACGACGAGCCTTACGCGGATCACTGGTTCGAGAAGATCCTGCCGGGCTGACCCCGTACTACCTGGCCCCGGCCCGCTGCATCAGGGCCCACAGCTCCTCGACGTCCTCGCGCTCGGTGGCTTCGGCTCCGATCGAGACCCGGACGGACCAGGTGCCATCCAGCATGGACGGCGTGAGCAGGGCGGCTCCCGACCGGTTGACCGAGTCCACCCAGGACAGTGTGTGCGCGTTCAGCGCGTCGGCGTCCAGAATCGTGCCGGTGCCGGATACCAGGCCCGCCGGTTCGTGCCTGAGTACGACGGTCTGCAGGTTGACCGGGGCCAGGACCCGCCAGCCCGGGGTAGACGAGACCTGGCCGGCGAGCCAGCGGGCGTTGTCCAGGTCCCGCCGCAGCCGGGCCCGGATGGCCTCCACGCCGTCGAGCCGCAGGTGGAACCACAGCTTCAGGGCCCGGAACCGCCGGCCGAGCGGGATGCCCCAGTCCTTGAACTGGGTGACCTCACCGTCAACGGCGGAGCGGAGGTAGGACGGATTGGTCGACATGACCCGGATCAGGTGGCCGGGGTCGGCGACGTACAGCAGAGCGCAGTCCAGGACGGTGCCCAGCCACTTGTGCGGGTTCCAGGCCAGGGAGTCTGCGCCTTCCACGCCGTCGATCAGCCAGCGCATCTCGGGCAGCAGCAGGGCCGAGCCCGCCATGGCCGCGTCGACGTGCACCCACATCCCGTACCGGCGGGCCAGCGGGACGATCTGCGCGAGCGGATCTACGGCCGTGGTGCCGGTGGTGCCGACGTTGACCACGACGGCGGCGGGACGCCGGCCGGCCGCCACGTCAGCCGCCAGGACCGACGCCAGCGCCTCGGGGCGCATGGCGTGCGTGACCGGATCGACGCCGACGAACCTCAGGTTGTCCCGCCCGTACCCAGCCAGGGCGACGGCCTTGGCGATCGAGGAGTGCGCGTGCTCGGTGGTGTAGACGGTGAGCGGCGCGCCTTCGGCCTGCATCCCGCCGCGCGCCTCGGAGTAGCCGGTCGCGCGCTCGCGGGCCGCGAGCAGGGCCACGAGGCACGCGGTGGAGGCCGTGTCCTGGATGACGCCCTTCCACGAGGTTGGCAGCGCCGTAAGCTCGCGCAGCCACTCGACGACGACCTCCTCGACCTCGGTCAGCGCGGGGGCGGACTGCCAGGTGATCCCGAGCGCCCCGAGCCCGGAGGTAGCGAGGTCCCCCAGCACGGAAGGGAGCGAGGCGTTGGAGGGGAACCAGCCGAAGTAGCGCGGATGCTGAACCTGGGTCACCCCGGGCACCACCACGGCGTCGAGGTCGGCCAGCACGCGGCTGAACGGTTCGGCCTCCTCCGGGGCATGGGTCGGCAGCTGGCCCGCCACCTCGCCCGGTTTCACCTGCGCCTGCACCGGGAGCAGCGGAATCCTGGCCCGGTAGTCCGCGATCCAGTCGATCAGCTCATGGCCGGCGGCCCGGAACTCCTCGGGCCCCACTAGCTACCCGCCTCGCCGACGGGGACGCCTCGCGCGGACCTGGTGACCGCCCCGGCGCCGGCCAGCCGCGCAGCCAGGACCACGGGGATGATGGTCAGCAGGATCACGATCGACACCACGGCGTTCACCTCGGGAAGCTGCTGCCCGAGCCGGATCGCGCCGAAGATCCACAGCGGCAGGGTGTTCTGCGCGCCCGCGGTGAACACCGTGACGATGACCTCGTCGAACGACAGGGCGAAGGCCAGCAGGGCACCGGAGACCAGCGCGGTCGCCGACAGGGGCAGCGTGACGAAGCGCAGCGTCTGCCAGCCGCGCGCGCCGAGGTCACTGGACGCCTCGGCCAGCGATCCCGACGTCCGGCGGAGCCTCGCGATCACGTTGTTGAAGACCACCACGATGCAGAACGTCGTATGCCCGATCACGATAGTGATCGTGCCGAGCTGAATCCCGGTGAACGAGAAGAACGAGTTCAGCGCGATCCCGGTGATGATGCCGGGCAGCGCGAGCGGCAGGACGAGCAGGAACGAGATGGCTTCGCTGCCGAAGAACTTGTACTTGTACAGCGCGAAGGCGACCGCGGAGCCGAGCAGGACGGCCAGCACGGTCGCGTACAGCGCGACCCGGATCGACAGCAGGAACGCGCTCCGCACCTGGGGGTCGTGGAAGGCCACGTTGTACCAGTGCCAGGAGAAGCTCGGGATGGGCCAGCTCTCGATGTTCGACCGGTTGAACGAGTACAGCACGATAAGGATGATCGGGATGAACAGGAACGCCAGCACCAGCACGACCCAGATCCGCAGCCCAACGCGCAGGGCCTTAGGTTCCATGGTCTAGATCGCCTCGAACGCGCCGAGCGACCGAGCGCCCAGCAGGTAGGCGGCCATGATGATGACGGGGATGCAGGCCATGGCGGCGGCGAACGGCACGTTGTTCGCGATCCCGATGTTGGAGTAGATGACGTTGCCCATGAACTGCGCGCTCGTCCCTCCGACCAGCAGCGGCGTGATGTAGTCCCCCAGGGTCAGCGAGAACGTGAAGATAGACCCGGCCACGATCCCCGGCAGGGCAAGCGGGAGCAGGATCTCGCGCGTCGTCCGCCAGGTCCGTCCGCCCAGGTCCTGGGAGGCCTCGATCTGGGAGGGAGGGATGCGCTCCAGCGCCGCGTACACCGGGATGATCATGAACGGCAGCCAGAGGTAGCAGAACACGGCAAAGACGGCCCAGTTCGTGTAGATCAGGTGGATCTGGCTGAGGCCGATCTTGCCCAGGCTCCAGTCCAGGATCCCGTCGTGGGTGAACATCACCAGCCAGGAGTAGATCTTGGCCAGGTAGCTCGCCCACAGCGGGAGCAGGATCGCTACGAACAGGCCGGTCCTGGTCCTGGGCGAGGCGATCCGGGCCATGAAGTAGGCGAACGGAAAGGCGACGGTGGCGTCGACGACGGTCACCGCCGCCGCCATGCCCACGGTCCGCAAGATGATGCCCCGGTACGCGGAGCTCGTGAAGATCGTCGTGAAGTTGCCGAAGCTCCAGATCCGCTCGATGTTGGTCGTAAACGGATTGATCTGCCAGAACGCCGTGATGAGCAAGACCACGAGTGAGGCCAGGTAGATCAGGACGAACCAGGCCAGCGGCGGAGTGAGCAGGATGGTGGCCCGCGCCCACGGCCGGCGCCACAGCACCGCCGAGACGCGGGTCCACATCCCGTCCCGCCGGGCCTGACCCCCGGGAGCGGAGACCGCGGTGGCCGTCATCCGCACCCGGCCCGGTCTGGCTCGCCGGGCACCACCGTCACTTGACCTCGGTGTTCCACGCGGATACCCACTCGGAGTAGGGCACGCAGTCGGTCTTGCCGTTGTCGCAAGTCGCGAGCGGCGTCTTCCACAGGGAGATGGAGGCCAGGTAGCTGAGCGGCGCGTTGGCGTGGTATTCCGCGCACGAACCCGCCTGCATCTGGTTCATGTACGCGCAGGCCTGGCTGTTGTCCGGCGTCTCGCCGTAGTTGATGGCCTGCTCGGCCTGGACCTTGGGCGTGCTGATGTACGCCATCCACATGTAGGCGCAATTGGGGTGGGGCGCCTTGGCTGCGAGCATCCAGGTGTCCGCCCAGCCGGTCGCGCCCTCGGCCGGGACGACGCTGCCGATCGAGAACTTGTCGGCCTTGAGGGTGCTGACCTGATAGGGCCACCCGGCGCCGACGATCGCGTTGCCGTTCTTGAAGTCGAAGATCTCCTGGGAGGCGAGGTCCCAGTACTTCTCGATCAGCGGGCGCTGCTGGGCCAGCAGGTTCACCGCGGCCTGGAACTGGGGCTGGGTCAGCTCGTAGGGGTCGGTGATCCCCAGCGACGGGGTGCTGGTCTTGAGGTACAGCGCCGCGTCGGCGATCTGGATCGGGTTGTCGGGAACGGTCACCTGCCCCTTGTACTTCGGGTTGTAGATGACGCTCCAGGAGGTCGGGGCCGTCGCGAAGTCCTTGGTGTTGTACATCAGCACGTTCGGGCCCCACTGCAGCGAGATCCCGTAGTGGACCCCGTTGATCGTGTTGAAGGGCGGGGACTGGAAGGCGGGGAAGAACTGCTTCCAGCTCGGGATCAGGTTGATGTTCACCGGGTGAGCGTCGCCTGCGTACAAGATGCGCAGGTCGGCGTCGCCCGATGAGGACACCATGTCGTACTGGCCGCCGCCGCCGTCCTTCATGAGCGCGACCATCTCGTCGGAGCTGCCCGCGTACTTCCCGTTCACCTGGCACCCGGTCTGCTGCTCGAACGGTTTCACCCACTGGGGCTGCAGGTAGCCTTCCCAGGCGATGAGGTTGAGCTGACCCTCGCCCTTCCCGATCTTCTGCAGGACCGGGAGGTTCGCCGTGGGCACCGTCAGCCCGGACGGGCCGGCCGAGGAGGTACTGGGCGAACTGCTGTTGCTGCTCGTGCTGCTGCTGCAGGCGGCGGCGACCAGTGACGTGGCGGCCAGGGCCATCGTTATCTTCATGGGGCGGGTGATCCGCGCCCTCGTGATCATCATTCCTCTGCCTCCCCTGAACTTGGGTCCTGAGGGATTGTGAATGCCTGTTCCGGCCGCCAGGCCAGCCGAACCTGTCCGCCCCGGGCCAGGCCCCCCGCGTCGCGGGCGCCGTGAGCCGAGGCCGGTGCCTCCGCGTTCTGGCGGCTGACGACCAGCTCACCGCCCGCGTCGAGGTCCACGATGTACCGGGTGAGCACCCCGGCGTAGATGACGTCCCGGATCCGGCCGGGCTCGCAGTGCGTGCCAGGCGGGTCGGGCTGACCGGCCTCGAGCAGGGTTATCTTCTCCGGCCGCACGGTGATCCGGTGGCCGTCGCGCTCGATCAGGTTGGACACGCCGATGAATCCCGCGACAAACGCCGTCTGCGGCCGCTCGTACACCTCGATCGGGTCGCCGATCTGCTCGATGCGGCCGCGGTTCAGCACCGCGATGCGGTCGCTCATCGTCAGCGCCTCTTCCTGGTCGTGCGTGACGTAGATGAACGTGATGCCGACCTCGCGCTGGACCCGCAGCAGCTCGAGCTGCATCTCCTGGCGGAGCTTGAGGTCAAGCGCACCCAGTGGCTCGTCGAGGAGCAGGACTTGGGGCTCGTTGACGATGGCCCGGGCCAGCGCGACGCGCTGGCGCTGACCGCCAGACAGCTGGGCCGGCTTGCGCGAGCCGAGCCCGGGCAGGCGGACCATCTCCAGCGCGCGGCCCACCTTCTCGCGCCGCTCGGCCTTCGGGACGTGCCGCACGCGCAGGCCGTATTCGATGTTCTGCCACACCGTCATGTGGGGGAACAGCGCGTAGTCCTGGAACACCGTGTTGACGTCCCGCGAGTAAGGCGGGACCTGCGTGACGTCGCGGCCGCCGAGTTCGATCCGGCCGCCGTCCGGGCGCTCGAACCCCGCGATCAGCCGCAGCAAGGTGGTCTTCCCCGACCCCGACGGGCCGAGCAGGGTGAAGAACTCACCCGAGCCCACGGTGAGATCGACCCCCGCGAGGGCCACCACGTCGCCGTACCGCTTCAGCAGGCCGGTGACATGAACGGCCGCCGCCGCGTTGGCCTCATTACCTGCGGCGGCGGGCTGCGCAGGGCCCGGAGCGGTGATCATTCGGCTCGTTGTACCACGGTTCAGCCGGGACCCGCAATCAGCCGGAGCCCGGACCGGGGACCACCCGCACCGGCGTCTGAAGAAGGAGTGGAGGTGGCCGCAGGACACCGGTCACCACCCCGATCGTGGCGGGTGCGGCGTGTGCCGTCACGCATGGGGATATCGAGCCAGGAGTTGTGGGCGCGCGAGGCCCATTACACGGCCCGCGCGCAGCGGCGGCGTGCCTGCCGCGAGGGCTGCGCCGGGCACGTTGATAACCCCCGATGGAGCCTGGATAATCAGGTCGCGCGCCCGCCTGGTGACGCAGTGCTCGGACCTTCACACCGAGGGCGCCAGGCCCGGCTCGCGACTGGAGGAGCGGTGGTAAGCGGTGGTGGCGGGTCGCTGGGCGAGCTGGCCCCGGGTTCTCGTGTGGCCGGGTACCTGCTGGAAGAACAGGTCGGCGCCGGCGGGATGGCGGTGGTATTCCGGGCCGTCGACGAGCGGCTCGGCCGCCAGGTGGCCCTCAAGGTCCTGACGCCGGCGCTGGCCTCGGACGAGGAGTTCCGGCGCCGGTTCATCCGGGAGTCGCGCGTGGCGGCCGCGGTCGACGATCCGCACATCGTCCCGGTCTACGAGGCCGGTGAGGCCGAGGGAGTCCTGTTCATCGCGATGCGGTACGTGGCGGGCGGGGATGTCCACGCTCTGCTCCGCCGGGAGGGCCCGCTGCCGCCGGACCGGGTGGCAGCGATCATCTCCCCGGTTGCGTCGGCGCTGGACGCGGCGCACGCAGCCGGGCTGGTGCACCGGGACGTTAAGCCGACGAACATGCTGCTGGACGTGCGGCCGGGGCGGCCCGATCACGTGTACCTGGCGGATTTCGGGCTAAGTAGGGCGATGCTGTCGTCGGCGACGCTGACGGGACTGGGGATGTTCCTTGGCACCCCGGACTACGTCGCGCCGGAGCAGATCGAGGGCAAGCCGGTGACCGGGCAGGCCGACCAGTACGCGCTGGCGTGCGCGGCTTTCGAGATGCTGACCGGGCAGGCGCCGTTCCGGCGGGATGAGGCCAGGGCGGTGATCTGGTCACACCTGTCGGTGCCGCCCCCGTCGCTGACCTCTCTGCGGCCGGGACTGCCGGCCGAGGCCGACCGTGTGTTCGCCCGCGCCCTGGCCAAAAATCCCGCGGACCGGTACCCGCGGTGCGCGGATTTCGCCGAGGCGCTGCGCGGGGTGCTCGGCCTGGCCCCGTACGCCCACCGCGTGATCCCCAGGTCGGAACCGCCAGCCGCCGGTTATCCTGCGGAACCTCTCGCCCCGGCCGACGCGGTGCCTCCGGCGCACGAACCGTCGGAACCACCGGCGGCCATTCCGGCCGAGCAGACCCAGACGGTCGCTGCATGGCCCCCGCAGGCTGAACCGACGATGCCGCCGCAGGCGCAGTCAGACCGGGAACCCGCGACCGCGCAGACCGGAGCGGTCGGGCCGGATGGCGCCGGGGAGCCTGGGGGTCCAGGGCATCCGGTTCCAGCCGGCCCCGGTGCCGGACCGGCCGCGACGCGGCGCCGGCTCGTGGTGGGGGCCGCGCTCGCCACGGTCGTGGTCGTCTATCTTGCGGTCGCCGCGGGGGCCCACGCGTTCCCGTTCACCCAACCGGGACATCCCGCTGCTAATCCCACGATCGTCCAGTCGAGTCCCCAGATCACCATCCCCCAGATCTCACCCAGCCCCCTGGTCACGCCTACCCCCCAGGCCACGCCCCGTGGGCCGGCAAGCCAGCTCGCCTCCCTAGCGCAGTTGCTGCCGCGGGACATCCCCGTGAGCTCGTGCAGTGCCGTTAATCCCGCGGACTACCACTTTGCGGTAGTCGGCTCCACGCAGCTGTATGACTGCCAGAGCGGGAATTGGCAGGTCAGTGGCTTCCTCATGTTGAGTTACGACGACTTCGCGGCGACCATGCAGAACTTCAACAACTGGATAGCCCTTGATCCCGCTGCGGCGGGCACGAGCTGCCCGCCGCTGGGCCGCAGCCAGACAGGGATCGTGCCTTGGAGCAACAGGTACTTCCCCCCGCAGGACGGCCAGACGCTGGAGTGCTGGACGTACCACAGCGGCGGCGCGCCGTTCCCGTCGTACGCCTGGGCGTTCCCCACCGAAAACGCGTTCCTCTGGGCCTCTGGCAACGCCGGCACGTCATGGCCCGAACTTGACGCCTGGTGGAAGGCCAACGAGACGCAGGCGGTCGCTCCCCCAAGCCCGTCGCCACCGTCGTGACCTGAGTATTGCCTTCCGCGTTAGCGGGGCTGAGGATGACGGTATGTCCGAGCTGCCGACGTGGGCACGCGACGCGCTCTCCGGGATCTACGACCCGTGCTGTCAGGAGAAGGGCATCTCGGTCGTCGACATGGGCCTGGTGCGCTCGGTCCGGGTCGAGGACGGCAAGGCCACGGTCGAGCTGCTGCTGACCTCCGGCTGGTGCCCGTTCGCCGCCACCGTGCTCACCCAGGTGAAAGAGCAGATCCTCAGCCAGCCCGGGGTCAGCGACGCCGACGTATCGATCGTCTGGGACGAGGCGTGGAGCCCCGACCGGCTCTCGCCCAGGGCACGGGCCATCCTCCGTTTCCTGCCCCCGCCCGCGGCGGTGCCTGACCGCGACGAGTACATCCGCGCCCACGCCTCACCAAAGGAGTAGCCCGCGATGATCGACGATGCCTTCGTCTTCGACTGCGTGGCGCACGTGTTCAACTTCGACCCGAAAAACGCGTTCGGCCAGCCGGGCCTGATGTTCGACAATCACCTGTACGCGTTCCACAACGCCCTGACCCCCGACACCGACCAGCACAAGCTGCCGCCCGAGGAGTTCCTGCGGGAGTGGACCCCGTCGGATATCCGCCGCATGGTGTTCGAGGAGTCCGACACCGACATGCTGGTGGCGATGCCGCTGCCGCTGACCGACCTGTTCCGCGACGGCCTGTCGCCGTGGGAGGCCTGCGCCGACCTGGCCAGCCGGGACCCGGACCGGACCGTATTCTGGGGGTCGGTCAACCCGCTCGAGGGGCGCAAGGCGCTGGACCTGATGGAGCGCCAGGTCGGGGAGTTCGGGGCGCGGGCGTTCAAGTTCTACAACGTCAGGTACGACTACGGGACGCCGTACCCGTGGCGGATGGACGACCCGAACATCGCCTTCCCGATCTTCGAGAAGGCGCAGGAGCTCGGGGTGAACCTGATCGGCGTGCACAAGGGCGTCCCGCTCGGCCCGCAGCCGATCGAGCACACCCAGACCTGGGACATGGACGGGGCGGCGGCCAACTTCCCCGACATCAACTTCGTCATCTTCCACGTCGGGCTGCCGTTCCTCGACGAGACGTGCTGGCAGCTGATCAGGTACCCGAACCTGTACGCGTCGATCGCGGCCACGATCAACTTCGTGGTCCGGGCGCCCAGGATGTTCGCGGAGATCCTGGGCAAGCTGCTGTTCTGGTGCGGCGAGGACAAGATCATCTACGGCTCGGAGGCCCCGCTGTTCCACCCGCAATGGGCGCTGCGCGCGTTCATGGACTTCCAGATCCCGCAGGACCTGTGCGACGGCTACGGTTACCCGCAGCTCACCGACCAGGCCAAGCGCAAGATCCTCGGCGAGAACCTCCTGCGCCTGCACGGCATGGACCTAGCCGAGGCGAAGGCCAGGCGGTCAGCACAGACCTAGCCCAGCGGCCCGGTGGGGAGGTACCGGACACATGACTCTGCCAAGAACCAGCGGTCGCCTCGAAGTATTCGCCTCCGCCGGGAACGACGCCAACCTAGGGCACATGTGGCAGACGACAGCCGGGAACGGCTGGTCGAACTGGGTGGAGATAGGCCCGCAGCCCGGCACAGCCCTGGCGGTATTCCTCAACGCGGAGCAAGGGCTCGAGATCTTCGCCGGAACCGGTCCCGACAGCATCCTCGGGCACATGTGGCAGACCCAGCCCAACGACAGCGCTAGCTGGTCGCCGTGGACCAGCCTGGGCGTGGCCATCCAGGAGGATCCGACGGTATTCCAGAACGCCGACGGACGGCTGGAGTTGTTCGCTATCGGCGCCGACGGCAATCTCGGGCACATGTGGCAGCTGAGCCCCACCAGCAGCGCTAACTGGTCGGGGTGGGCCGGACTCGGCCCGGCGATCCAGAGCGATCCGGTGGTATTCGCCAACGCCGACGGCCGACTCGAGGTCTTCGCCACGGGTCCGCAGCCAGGCTTCGAGCTCGGGCACATCTGGCAGAACGCCCCCAACGGCGCCACCGGCTGGTCGGCGTGGACCGGCCTGGGCCCGGGCATGGGAGGCGCAAGCACCCCCTCGGTGTTCGCGAACGCCGACGGCCGACTCGAGGTCTTCGCCCTGGCCGGCGGTTCCCTCGGGCACATCTGGCGAGAGCCTACCGGCGGCGTCTGGTCGGCCTGGAGCCAGCTTGTCCCGTCCGCGCACAGTAGCCCTGCGGTGTTCGCGAACGCCGACGGGCGACTCGAGGTGTTCGCCCTGGGCCCGGACTGGAATCTCGGGCACATCTGGCAGAACGCCCCGAACGGCACCACCGGCTGGTCGGCCTGGACCAGCCTGGGCGCGGGCGGCAGCGTTGTTCCCGAGAACGATCAGGAAGCGCCGACCGTCTTCCGGAACGCCGACGGGCGGCTCGAGGTCTTCGGAGTGAACCCCGCCCGCGATCTCGGGCACATCTGGCAGCAGACCACCGGCGGATGGTCGGCCTGGACGAACCTGGGTCCCGGGCTTCAGGGCCCGCCAGTCGTGGCGTCCAACTCGGACGTCCGCCCAGTTGTGCCCTAGCGCAGGGCAGGGAAGCCGGTCGGCGGAACTCAGGAGTCGAGCGCCGACAGCCCGGCCTGGGCTACCTCCATGTCCTGGCTGTAGTGGCCGCCGCTCACGCCGATCGCGCCGACTACCGCTCCCCCGAGCTTGATCGGGTACCCGCCGCCGAACACGATCAGGCGATCGATCCCGGTCGCCGCGCCCATGGCCAGCGGCGGATCGTCCTTGACGAAGCCGTGCCAGGCGTCGGTGGCCATGCCGAAACCCACCGCGGTGTAGGCCTTGTCCTGGGCCACCTGGACGGACAGCAGCGGCGCCCCGTCCATGCGGCTGAACGCCTTCAGCACCCCGCTGTCGTCGACGATCGCGATCACGAAGGGCTGGCCCATCTGGGTCGCCTTCCGCTCCGCCGCCTCGATCATGGCCTTAGCCAGTTGGGTGCTCACGCTGGCCCGCTCAAATGTTGATGCCACCTATACCTCCGGTCTCCGGCCCCGATGCCGCAGGTTGAGCGGCGTACCGCTGCTCGGCCTGATGCACCTCGGGCAGTCCGATGAAATCCACGAACTCTGCGAACGTGGGCAACTCATGCATCACTGCGGCGGGCGTGCCCGCCCGGGCGATCTCCCGCAGTATCCGCCGCATAGCCGCCGTGGCGGCCAGCAGCGTGCCGATGGGGAAGATGACGATCCGGTAGCCAAGCTCACGGAGGCGGTCCAGGCCGATCGGCGGGGTCTTGCCGCCCTCGGCCCAGTTGAACAGCAGCGGC
>Ga0187819_10000454_pt1 | contig 20243 bp, 11 predicted proteins | sample NC_wetland_sal_i_15_FD_132411 | JGI IMG/M metagenome (GOLD analysis project Ga0187819, IMG submission 132411) | Wetland sediment microbial communities from Neuse River Estuary, North Carolina, USA - SO4_4 | ecosystem: Environmental > Aquatic > Freshwater > Wetlands > Sediment | place: USA...
GAGCCAGCGAATCCCGGAACTGATGCGGCTGGTCGAACGCATCGAGGACTGCCGCAAGCCGGTCGTGGCCGCCATTCACGGATACGCTTTCGGAGGCGGAATGGAGCTGGCCATGTCCGCACATTACCGGGTCGCGAGTCCCAGCGCTCAGATGGGCCAGCCGGAAGTGAAGCTCGGCATTATTCCCGGGGCCGGGGGGACGCAACGTCTGCCACGCCTGGCGGGAGTGGCTAAGGCAGTGGAGATGTGCTCGCTGGGCGCGCCGATCTCCGCCGCGGAAGCCCTACAACTCGGCATAGTCGACAAGCTGATGGAGGGCGACGGCGACGGCGGCCTGCTCGCCAAGGCGGTCGCCTTCGCGCGCGAGGCGGTCGGCAAGCCGGTGCGGAAGACGCGCGAACGCAACGAAAAGCTTGCACGGAACGCGGCTGTTTTCGCCGCGGCGCGCGATAGCATTCGGACGAAACAGCGGGCTCCGCGAGCCGCCCTGGCTGCTATTGACGCCATCGAAGCAGCGGCCACGCTGCCCTACGCCGAAAGTCGTCAGGTTGAGCAAAAGCTCTTCAACGAGTGCCTGTTCTCCGATGAGTCGAAGGCCCTCATCCACGCGTTCCTGGCGGAGCGGGAACTGGCGAAAATTCCCGGTATTCCCAAAGATGTGCCGGCGATCCCCATCAATCGGGTTGGTGTGGTCGGCGCCGGAACCATGGGTGCCGGAATCGCCATGGTGTTTGCCAACGCCGGGTTGCCGGTCGTCATCAAGGACGTAGACCAGGCGGCGCTGGACCGCGGGCTGGCGACGATCCAGAAGAACTATGCGAACTCGGTAAAGCGCGGCCGCTTCACTCAGCAATTCGTGGACGAGCGTTTGCGACTGATCCGCCCGGCGCTCAGCTATGACGAATTTGCCGACGTGGACATAGTGATCGAGGCGGTGTTCGAAGGCATGACCTTCAAGAAGGAAGTGTTTGCCGTTTTAGACGGCGTCTGCAAGCCGGGCGCGATCCTGGCGACTAACACTTCGTACCTCGACATTGACGAGATCGCATCGGCGACGAAGCGGGCCCAGGCGGTGCTGGGTACGCATTTCTTCAGTCCGGCCAATGTGATGAAGCTGTTGGAAGTCGTCCGGGCCAAGGCTACAAGCAAGGAAGTCATCGCCACCTGCATGCAACTCTCTAAGAAACTGGGCAAGGTGGGCGTTCTGGTAGGCAATTGCCGCGGCTTCGTCGGCAACCGCATGTTCGCGCTGTACCGCCGGGAGGCGCAGTTTCTGGTGGAAGAGGGCGCTGACGTGCAGGCGGTGGACAAGGCGCTGTACGACTTTGGCATGGCGCTGGGGCCGCTATCGGTCGCTGACCTGGCGGGCCTGGACATTGGTTGGCGGATGCGCAAGGAGTTCCGTCACCTGCAGAAGCCCGGCGTTCGCCAGCCGTTTGCGGAAGACCGTTTGTGCGAAATGGGCCGCTATGGGCAGAAGACCAACGCTGGATGGTACAAGTACGACGAGAACCGGCGCGCCATCCCCGATCCGGAAGTGACCGCCTGGATGCGGCAATGGGCTGCCGAAGCGGGCATCCCACAGCGCCAGATTTCAGCCGAGGAGATGGTTGAGCGTTGCATCTATTCGATGATCAATGAAGGCGCGCGCATTTTAGATGAAGGAATTGCGCTGCGCGCCGGCGACATCGACATGATCTACCTGAATGGGTACGGCTTCCCGAGCCATCGCGGCGGCCCCATTTGGTATGCCGATACAGTGGGGTTGAAAAAAGTGTACGACCGTATATGCGAGTTCTATGAGCGGCACGGCGAATTGTGGGAACCGGCCCCGCTGCTGGAAGAACTGGCCAAAGATGGCAAGAGCTTTGCGGATTTCAGTTGCGAACGCGCAGTCCCGGTATAAAAGCAGGCCCTGCGACCAGCCTCGTCTCGCGTAAACTCGCTTCGCGTAAAGATGTCCGCCGGCGTGACGTCAGTGGCTCCCGCCGCACCCACCTGGATGCCCTATTTTGCCTTCGCCAATGAAACCTCGCCCAAATAGCTGATGTCATCATCGACGCCGAACGACTTGCTTTCGGGCTGATAGCCGTCGCTGACATAATTAATCTGGTGTTTTCCCTTTTTCACGTTTCTGAACTCAAAGTCTCCGAAGCAGTCGGTCACGCTCTCGGCTTTTTGCCCATCGGGTCCGGTGAGCGTAACTTTGACGTTGGCGGCGCAGTCTCCCGTGTCGGCAAATCTGACGGTGCCCGCAAGATGCGGCTTCGGTAAACCGGCATAGGATACCTTCGGTTTCGTCTTGAATTCCGGTTCCAGAACCTCAGCCTGGTTCTTCGCGAGGAATCGCGATACCTTGCTGTTGGGGTCGTCCAGATCGCCAAAGTGTATGCAACTCATGGGACAGGACTGGACGCAACGAGGCTGAGTCCATCCGTCATCTAATAAGTGCGCGCAGAAAGTGCACTTTTGCGCCACGTTCTTTTCTTCGTTCCAATAGATCGAGCCGTAGGGACAGGCATCGACCAGCTGTTTTTGTCCAACGGTCTTTTCTGGATCAATGATTACGATCCCATCGGGCCGCCGATAAACGGCGCCGTCCTTGGCTGCCTTCAGGCAGGCAGCGTCGTCACAATGGTTGCAGAGCTTTGGAATGTAGGTCACCTTGAAGTGTGAGGAATCCCAACACTGCTCTTTTTCAGTAATGCCGAGCCAGAAATGGCCGAAGGTCGGCTGCGATGTTGCGATCGGGAGAAATTCGTTGCCCACGTGCTCGTCCTTGCAGGCAATCTGGCAGTTATAGCAACCAGTGCACCGGTCTAAGTCAATGGCCATTCCGTAGGTTGGCATATTATGCTTTCCCCCTTTCCCATTTCTCGACTTGTACAAGGCACGCGTTGGGAGCCATGCCCGGGCAGTTCTTGGACATCCAACGGGCGCTGGTCAATTGGTTGATTGTCCCACCTTTGTCAATGGTCTTGTTATTGCCCGGCTCTCCCTGCGGATCGTAGCCTCCGCCGGAGCTGTAAGAATGCACCACGCCCGCTACGATGCGCTTAGTTACCGTAGCCGCGCACAGGACCGCTCCACGGTCGTTGTATATCTTTACGATATCTCCGTCCTTGATGCCGCGCTTCTCGGCATCCTCGGGATTGATTCGCATTGCCCAGTAGCGATAACCGTCGATCAGACGGCGATGGTGCGGTATCTCCTCGTTCCACGTGCTTTTCCCATCGTGCTGGGAATGGAAGGTGCAGCGTGGATGCGGAGAAATCAACTGCAACGGATAAGTCTTCAGCAAATCGGTGCAGTTGAGACCTTCGAAGGACGGTACATAGTGGGGCACCGGAGGGCGTTCCTTGTCGTTAGGATCGAAGCGTTTGAGGTTTTGCGATTCAAACTCGATCTTGCCAGTTGGAGTCGCCAACCCCTTCCCGTCAAATACCGGCCGGTCATGTGGCATGGGACGGTCGGGAATATCGATCGCCCTGCCATCATAGAACCACCGCATCGCAGGAGCGGACTTCTTATCCGGATCCGGCGGAATGATGTAATAGCCTTTACTCTGGAATTTCTCCCAAGTTATGAATTTCGGGAGGTCAGATACCTCGAACATACGTTTGATCCAACCGTTTACATCTTTTTCACCTTCGTTGAACACGTCCTTTAGGCCTAGGCGCTCCGCGATTAGTTCATAGATGTCGTAGTCGCTCTTCGACTCTCCGAGAGGCTCGATGCATTTCTGCTGCAGCACGCAGATGCGGACGTTAACCGCGCTGAGCTTGTTGGAGTAGCCGGAGATACCCTCCCACTCTCCAATGTCGTAGCGTTCCAGGTTCGTGCAGACGGGCAGGATGATATCGGCGAATCTCCCTTCCGGTTCGTTGTAAATCGTCTGGCACATGAAGAACTCGAGATTAGGATGACGGTACATGCGCGCCCAGCGGTTCGTCTCCATCATGGTGCCAATGTACGACGCTCCCTGCCGGGCTATCATGTGAACGGGTGAATACCCGTCAAACGGGTATTTGAGTTGGTTGAATTGTTGTTGCGCGCTCTCGCCGTAGTAGCCGTAGATCCCGCGCCACGTGGCCTGCTGGTTCATGATGGCCTCGGGCAGTATGGAACGGTTGATGCGCTGCCGAATCTTGCTGCCCACGGCGCGTTTGGGATAGCCCCTCGGCCCCAGGTCTTTCGGGCCGGTGCTGCCGCCGCTGATGCCGCCATCGGCGTAGCCTGGGAAAAAGACATTCCAGTTTGCCGGGGCGCCACCGGTGGTGCAATAGTAGTTGACCCCAGGTTTCCCCAGGCCCTGCATGGCAATGAGCAGAACCATCATGCGTGACCATTCGTGTCCGTAAGCCGCTCGGCCCGCATTCCCCATGCCCGGGCGGCCACCTGCGGCCAGGGTAGTTCGCTGCGACGCCCAAGCCCGAGCCAGGGCCTTTATATCGCAAGCCTGCACTCCCGAAATCTTCTCCGCCCACTCCGGCGTTTTGGGCACGCCGTCTTCCTTACCCGTGACGTATGCTTCCCATTTATCGAAACCATAGGTGCGGTTCTCGACGTAAGACTTGTCATACGTGCCTTCCTGAATCCAGGTATAGGCAATGGCTAAGGCCATAGCGGTATCGGTCCCCGGCTTAGGCCGGAGGATTTTGTCGCCATCGAGCACCGCGGTGAAGTTGGCAAAGGGATCGATAAAGACAAACTTGATCCCGAGCTTCTTCATGTGCTTGCGCCAGTGATCCTGTTCATTCCAGGCGTAATCGCCCGAAGTGGTTGAAGGATCGGAAGCCCAGAATACAACCATGTCGCAATGCTGAAAGGTATCGTCCAGACAATCGAAGTTTGGCACTTGACCCAGTCTCCAGTGCCAGCCCCAGGCATGGATTGCTCCCCAGTAGGCGCCTTCCCAACTTTCGGGGTTGTGGTCGATCCAGGTGACGCCGACGAGATTCCAGAAGCGATCCATGGCGCTCATGCGGTAGCCGATATTTCCCCAAGAATCGTGGGACGATCCGGTCACCGCGATCGAGCCCGGCCCGTAGGTTTCTTTCTGCCGGACGATTTCGTTGGAGATGATAGTGAGCGCCTCGTCCCAGCTTATCGGCTGGTAGCCGGAGACGCCCCGATTCTCGGGATTCCGCTTGCCGTTGGGATCGAAGTCCACTCTCTTAAGAGGCGTCAGCAGCCGGTCTTTCGAATAGACCATCTGCTTCAAGCCCTGAACAAACTGGGCGATGCCGGCCTTGTTCGGGCGGGTAAAGGTTTGTCCCCGCGCTTCGATGGACCACGGCTTGGGATCGTCTGGCGCGTCATACTCCAAGGGCATGACGCGAACGATTTTCCCGTCCTTTACGAAGACTCGCACCGGCCCGCCCAGCGTCAAGTTTACGAATTGTTGCTCGTCGATTGTCGAATATCTCATGGCCGTTCCCTCTCTTCTGCCACCCGGCCCCACGACCGCGTGATTTCTGCTACTGAGCCAGGTAATGTTCTTATGACCGTAGCGCCGCCGTCCCGGCGGCTGTCCGGCGGGCGTCCTCGCCCGCCGCGCCGAGGGCGAAACGCCCTCGGGACAGCCGGCAAGATGCCGGCGCTACTTGCCGTACTAGATAGTCATGCTGACTTTGAAGCCTTCGTGGATAGCGTCCAGACAAGTACGCGTCGCGAAAGCATCGCCGATCACATGCACCTCTGGAACCTTGCCCTTGAGAGCTTTGTACAGCCTGTTGTTCGGATCAGCTCCCTGCGCAAGGACGACCGTGTCCACAGGCAATGTTTGCTGTACGCCATCGACGGAGTAAACCACGGCTTCGTCGGTGATTTCCTCGAGGACAACTTTGCCCACCTTCTTGATTCCCATCCTGTCCAGCCGGCGCAGGAAATGGGCCCCCTGCGGCCAGGGAAGGTCTTTACCGATCTCCCCAACTGGTCTCCGAGACAAGATGGTGACTTCGCGGCCTCTCGCACTTAGATATTCTCCGGTTTCCAAGCCGACTCGGCCCGCGCCGATCACGGCCGTCCGCCTGCCGACCAGCACGACTTCCTGCAGCACATCGAAAGCTTGGACCACATGCGTTTTGTCCACCCCGGGAACCTTCGGTTTCACAGGGGTTACGCCCGAAGCGACAATGACCGCATCCGGCTTCATCTTCGCGATGTAATCAGGAGTTACCTCCGTACCAAGGTGTACTTTGACCCCTGCCTGGTTCATCTTGTAGGACAACTCGGTGATGGTATGTTCAAATTCGTACTTATTCGGGACGCGGAGCGAGAGCAGCCATTGCCCACCGAGCCTGGAATTCTTCTCGCATAGGGTTACTTCATGGCCTCTTTCTCTTGCAATGACCGCTGCTTCCATGCCGCCAGGTCCGCCGCCAATGACTAGTATCTTCTTCTTTTTCTCTTTTTTCGTCAGGGGCACAACCTTCCATTTCCCTTCTCTTCCCATCAGCGGGTTAACCGTGCACATTATGGGCAGATGCTCCCACAGCCGACCATAGCAACCCTGGCAGCAGCCGATGCAGGTCACGATGTCATTGAGCCGGCCTTCCCTTGTTTTCTGGCCAATGTAGGGGTCGGCCATCAGCCCTCTCAGCATCGCCACCATATCGATTTTCGTTTGCCGCAGAATATTCTCCGCCAATTCGGGACGATTGATGCGCTTGGCGGCAATGACGGGAGTGTTGCCAACGACTTCCTTAATTCCTTCCGCCAGGTACACCCAGGCGCCGCGTTCGACCGCCGGGGAGTGGTCTTGCAATGGAGTGGTCGATTCGCGCATGCCCGCAGACACGCTGATGATGTCGATTCCAGCGTCGGCCATCATCTTGGCGATGACCTTGGCTTCATCCAGGGAAACTCCGCCCTCGACGTAGTCGTCGCCGTTCATTCTTACGGTCACGAGGAAGTCATCGCTCTGATGCTTCATCATGGCCCGCAAGGTCTCCATCGGCAACCGCATCCTGTTCTCCAGGCTGCCCCCGTATTCGTCCGTCCTCTTATTGGTGTAGGGGGAGATGAAGGATGTCATCAGATAGCCGTGGGCGGCGTGGAGTTCGACGCCATCGAAGCCGGCTTTCTTAGCGCGCTCGGTCGCGGTGTCGAAGGCGGGGGGAATCGACTTGATCTCATCGATGGTCATCTCGCGCGGAACTTCCCAGTACATCGAGATCTTGGGAAGCAATCCCGAAGGGGCCCAGGGCTGCTGGCCGCTGACTCTGGAGGTCGTCTGACGACCGGCGTGCGAGACCTGCAGGATCGTCTTGCTGCCATAGGCGTGGATCGCCTTGGTCAGCTTCTTGAAGCCTGGAATGTATTTATCGTCGTTGATTGCCAGGTGATGCATCAGGACCTTGCCGGAAGGAAAGAAAGGATTGGCAACCTCTATGAAGATTAGGCCGGTTTCCCCTTTTGCCCGCTCTGCATAGTAATTCACAAGCCTTTCGGTCACGAATCCGTCTCTGGTTCCATACTCCGTACAGGCGGCCGACATGACCAGTCGGTTCCTTAAGGTGAGGCCTTTGATGGTTAAGGGCTCGAATAACTTTTTGAACTCCATCGTCAGTCCCTCTCTTGATCTGATCTGAGCGCACGCGAACGAAATTCCTTGGAATGGCCAGGACGAAACCAGATTCCGGGCCCAAACGTTCTGCTAGGAATCTGCTCCGTCGTCCCAGTCTGGCTGAGCGTGGCAAGTCGAATCGGTTTCGTTGCCATAAACTTGGCCTGCGTAAGCAATTAGTTGCTTATAGCAACTAATTATTGCAAATACTATAAGACAATCTGGGGGAAAAGCAAGTTTTTTATGCATCAGAGGACTTTCGAGTGCTGTGTGCCGGACGGGGTCCGGTAAGCCAACACCTCGTGGTTCTCAGATGACGCCTTCACTCTTCAACTGCTTCACAACCTCCGGCGAGTATCCCATCAGCTCAGAATAGACTTCTTCGTTGTGAGCGCCGAGGTAGGGAGCGGGAAGGTCGAAGCCCCCCTTAGATTCGGACATCTTGATAGGGATGTCGTGGCCTACCGCTCCATCCACTTTACCGAATTCCGGATGTTGCAAATCCACAATCATCCCTCGGTGCTTCAACTGGGGATCCTTAAGAACTTCCGGAATGGTTGCCACGGCACCGGTCGCGACACCATGCTTGACTAGAATATCGACCACCTCCTGTTTCGTTTTGGTGATTGTCCAATCCCCCACCAAAGCATCCACTTCATCGGCATTCGCCATACGCTGATCAAGCTTCTTGTAGCGCGGGTCGTCCAGCAGGTCCTCCCGCCCCATGGCCTTCAGAAGGGTGGACCAGTGCGAATCTGCCGCGCTGCAAACTACCACATAACCATCTTTGGCCGGGTAAGAGTTAAACGGGGTCAGCCGCAGCCGGCGATTGCCAGTGCGGATCGGAATCCCGCGCTCGACATAAACATCCAGCGATTCGTCGAAAAGAAAGGAGACCAAGCTATCCATCATGGAGATGTCCACCGCCTGCCCGATTCCGGTCTGTTCGCGGAACCGCAACGCGGCCTGAAGGCCAATCACCATGTAGAGAGCCGAAACCAAGTCTCCAGCAGCTACCCCCATTCTTACGGGAGGGCTCTCGGCATAGCCCGTCACTTCCATCGCTCCGCTCATGGCTTCCACCACCGGATCGAAGGCCGGAAGGCGCCGGTACGGGCCAGTTTGGCCGAAGCCAGAAATGGAACAGAGGATGATATCGGGTTTGATCTTCTTCAAATCGTTGTAACCGAAGCCAAGTTTTTCCATCGTTCCGGGGGCAAAATTTTCCGTGACCACGTCAAATTTCTTGACCATTTCCCGGAATATCTGTTTGCCCTTTTCCGATTGCAGGTTCAGGGTGATACTCTTGCGTCCCCGCGCCCGCTTCAGGATGCACAGGGACAAATCCCTGGGGTCTTTCTTTTCGAAAACGATTCCATTCGGGCCAAAATAAGGACCGTTGGAGCGCACCGCGTCCCCGCCGTCGGCTTTCTCCAGTTTGATCACCTCAGCCCCGAGATAGGCGACGATTTCCATCGCATATGGGCCCGAAAGCCACGCGGTCATGTCTAGAATGCGAATCCCTTCTAACGGCCGTTTCATGGGCAGTCCCTTTCCTGGCGGCTGACTTGTGCCACACTCAGCCGAATGTTTCCCGGACATGCATGTAAAATTACATGCAATATGGAGTTTGTCAATCATTTTGTGAATAGTTTTCTTGAATAGCCGTTTCCAGCTCACGACGAGAACTTCTGGGCTATTGCTTCCAAGCGATTGCCTGCCGGAAGCTCTGGGGTGGCCGGCACGTGAGCAGCAGCATGGATATTCAGCCGCGAGATACCAACTGCACAAATGGGGCCGGACCGTCAGAACATTGCCGGCCTCCGAAAACGGTTGTAGAGGGCGGGGCGAAAGATGAAGTACGCGTGTGGAATATCGCGAACTGGCGAGATGGCTATACAATGGTGCCGTTTTCGAGGTCAACGAGGGTTCCAGGTTGTGGCAATCAGGGCCCTCAATTATGGTTTTCAAAATAACTAGTGGCATCCGGCAGTGTCTTGATCACAACTCATCGGGACAGAAGCATACCTCTTGAAATTCGAGAAATCTAAAAGTCGGAGGAGGTGAGCGCGTATGCGTACGCAGTTTGCTTCGAAGGCTGATATGGCCCCGAAGAAGATCAGTTTCACCAGGCTCTCGGAAAACGCCTATGCCTACACCGCCGAAGGGGATCCCAACTCCGGCGTTGTGATCGGCGACGAAAGTGTGGTGGTCATTGACACAACAGCCACACCTGTCATGGCGCGGGAACTGATTGGCCGAATCCGCGAGGTCACGGATAAGCCAATCCGCCATGTTGTTTTATCTCACTACCATGCCGTTCGCGTTCTCGGCGCTTCGGCGTACCGCAGCGAGGGATGCAATGAGATTATTGCCAGCCGCGGTACTTATGAATTGATCGTCGAGCGTGGCGCTCAAGACATGCAGTCGGAGATCGAACGGTTCCCGCGTCTGTTCCAGGCGGCGGAATCTATTCCCGGACTCACTTGGCCGACTTTAGTTTTCGATCGACAAATCACTCTTTTCCTCGGCAAGCTTCAGGTAGAGATTCTGCACCCGGGTCCTGGCCATACGAAAGGCGACACCATCGTTTGGCTTCCGGAGCAGCGCATTCTGTTCTCGGGGGATCTGGTCGAGTACGGCGCGGCGGCTTATACAGGTGACGCTCAACTCGAAGAATGGCCCGATACGCTGGAAAAGCTGCGGGCGCTGAAGCCGGAGAAACTGGTGCCGGGCCGCGGCCCGGCCCTGGAGAATCCTCAGCGGGTTAATACCGGGCTTGACTATACGAAGGATTTTGTAACCACGCTGTTTACGAGCGCCAAAGAAGCAGTCAGCGCTGGAAAATCGTTGAAAGAGACGTTCGCGTACACACGCTCCAAGATGGATCCCAAGTTCGACAAGGTGTTTATCTACGAACATTGTTTGCCTTTCGATGTATCGCGTGCCTATGACGAAGCCAGCGGCATAAAGCATCCGAGAATCTGGACTGCTGAGCGTGACATGCAAATGTGGGAGGCTTTGCGGGGCTAGGTCTACGACCGCGTAATTTCGTGCGTTGAGATTCGCGCTATCCCAGGTCTCAAAATCGAGACCTGGGGCACCCATTTTCGTACCGGATCAAGCGGTCAGAGACCTAGAAGTTATCATTTTGTAATTGGTAACCTTACTCTGGCGCATTGCGGGGCGACCTCGCGAATAGAACGGTGCGCGCGTCGCCGACCGAAAGAATGAAGATGAAGGCAGAACAGCTGCGGAGATTCAACTACCAGCGCCCCTCCGAACTGGATGGTAAAGAGGGGCAGCAATGGCCGGTTGCAATCGTTGGAGCAGGCCCAGTTGGCCTCTGTGCAGCGATCGACCTGGCACTGCACGGAGTAAAGGTAACTCTACTCGATGAGGATGATACGGTATCGCCGGGCAGCCGCGCATTCTGTTGGGCCAAGCGCACGCTGGAGATCTTGGATCGCATTGGTGTAGCGGATCGTGTTTTACAGAAAGGCGTGACCTGGAACATCGGCAAGGTGTTCCATCGGGATGAATTGCTCTACAGCTTCAATCTTCTGCCGGAACTTGGGCACAAGATGCCCGCTTTCGTCAACCTGCAGCAATCGTATCTTGAGGAGTACCTGGTGGAACGGGCGGTGGAACTGGGAATCGATCTGCGCTGGCGGAACCGCGTAATCGGCGCAAGGCAGGACGGCGCTGGAGTTACGCTTCGAGTGGAAACGCCGGACGGCGCTTACGACCTTTGCTCGAATTATGTACTGGCTGCCGACGGAGCCCACAGTAGCATCCGCAGAATGCTGGGCCTGTCGTTCGAGGGAAAGGTGTACGAGGATCGTTTCCTGATAGCAGACGTGCACATGAAGGCGGATTTCCCGACGGAGCGTTGGTTCTGGTTCCATCCTCCCTTTCACTCCGGCCAAAGCGCTCTGCTGCACCGGCAGGCGGATGACGTCTGGCGTGTTGACCTTCAGCTCGGAGTGGATGCAGATCCGGAGGAAGAGCGCAAGCCGGAACGCGTCATCCCGCGGTTGAAAGCAATGCTGGGTGAAGACACACCCTTCGAGTTGGAATGGGTCAGTATCTACGCCTTCCAATGCCGTCGGCTGAAGCGATTCCGTCACAACCGCATCATTTTTGTCGGCGACAGCGCGCATCAAGTGTCTCCCTTCGGCGCGCGCGGGGGGAACGGTGGCATTCAGGATGCGGACAATCTTGTCTGGAAAGTGGCTCTTGTGCTCAAGGCGAAAGCTTCGGAGGATCTGCTCGACTCTTACGATGAAGAGCGAGGCCTCGCAGCCGATGAAAATATCCTTAACTCAAGGCGCAGCACCGATTTCATGACGCCGAAAGGATATGGCAGTCAAACTTTGCGCGATGCCGTTCTCCAGTTGGCGCATCGCTTTGACTTCGCCCAAAAAATGGTTAACAGCGGTCGCTTGTCGCGTCCTACACCGTTGTGCGGATGTGCCCTGCAAACGCCTGACGTCGAAATCTTCAAAGGTGAACTTGTGCCGGGCGCGCCGTGCGTCGATGCTCCGGTGCAGCTGCCGACAGGCGAGGATAGCTGGTTATTGAGCCAACTGGGGTGCGACTTCTGTGTTCTCGTGTTCGCGGATGAGGACAGGACTGAACTTCCCGAGATTGCCCGAACGGTACAAAAGGCGCAAACGCTGGGGATTAGTCTTCAGCCAGTAGTGGTTTGCAATAGCATCAATGCCACCATCAACAAGTTGGATGGACTGCGGATTATCTCCGATCCGCAGGGCATGGCTTGCTCGCGCTATGATGCGCAGCCGGGGACGGCATACCTGATCCGACCCGATCAGCATATTGCGGCCCGCTGGCGCCAACTGCAAGCCACCAGTTTAATGGCTGCGCTGTCGCGAACGATCGGAACCAAACAGATCACGCCGACGCATGCAGGAGGGTAAAGATGACGCCAGAATTTAACCTCAAAACCGAAGACGCTGATGCAATCTACGAAATGCTCGTAAGCCTACATGCCCGGAAATCGCTGGCGGAGAGTGCTATGTTGAACTCGAAATTGGTCCTCGTCCTCTCCAGTTATATCAATGATGTTGAGAGGCTGAACCAGCTCTTTGCCCTGGCTTCCGCAGAATCCTGAATCGGTCGCCACGTGCGGTTCGCCGGAACCCACGATGGCCGCAACTGGCCAGTTGTACGTTGACGTTGAAAACGGTTGTAGTATACAACTATTGCTGCATATGGCTGTCGGATCTGGAGGCCTGCGAGGCGCGCTTTCCAGTATTAGCGCCAGTTCATCCGTGCGGGTTTTGTCGAGGCTTGCCTGTGCACTTTTATGCCCAAGAAAACAACGAGATACTCGCTGGACGAATCCCTGGGCCACCTCGCCAGTGATGCTTCCCGCGCTGTGCTAAGGCGGATCAACCATGAGCTTTCCCGGCGAAAACTTCCCATCACGTCTGAGCAGTTTTCCGTGCTTGTGCACGTGTGGGATCAGAACGGCTCGCCTCAGTATGTGCTCACGGAAAAGCTCTACAAGGACAAAACCGCGATGGCGAGGACGCTATCAAGCATCGAGTCTCTGGGGCTAATCGTTCGCATGCCGGGCCAGGTCGACAAGCGAGAGAAACTCGTTTTTCTCACCAAGAAGGGCCGTAGCATGATGTTGGAAGTTGCCGATCTGGTTTCCGGCATATTGGATGAAGCTCAGAAGGGAATCCTGGCAAGCGATTTGGAGGTTTGTAAGAGCGTCTTAAGGCGCTTTCACCGGAATCTGATCTGATTGTCGCTGGGGGAGATGGTGTACAACCTGCTGCACGACGAATGACACTTCCGGCCCTGAAGAACCTGGGGTCGCGTTCCACGGAGTTCCAAATTATTAGCGAACGGCACAGGCGAACGAGGTGGACTGAATGGCATTAACCGCCAAGCAAACGGCTTCTCATGGAATTGACACGGTCCGCATTCGCTTCCTCCAGGCGCGCGAGGAGGTCGAGTTCCGCGAAACTCACCGGAAATCGGGGGCCCTGCATGAGCGCGCTCGCCATCACCTGATGCACGGAGTTCCTTTGCACTGGATGAGCCAGTGGGCTGGCCCGTATCCGATATTTGCCGCGCAGGCCAAGAACGCCAACCTGCTCGACGTGGACGGCAATCGCTATATCGACTTCTGCATGGGAGACTCGGCCGCCTTGTTCGGCCACGCCAACCCGGCGGTGGCCGGCGCCATCGCCGACATGATCGTGTCTCAAGGCGCCACCTATATGCTGCCCACTGAAGACGCGATCTTTGTCGGCGAGGAACTGACACGGCGCTTCAAGCTACCTTGCTGGCAGGTGGCCGTCTCGGCCACGGACGCCAACCGCTTTGCTTTGCGTCTGGCGCGAATCGTCACTGGCCGCGACAAAGTTCTCGTCTTTAACGGAAAGTACCATGGCTCGGTGGATGAGACGCAAGTTGAGCTGCGCGACGGTCAGATGGTCCCGCAATATGGGATCAGTCCGAATGGCGTCGCTTTTCAGGATACGACCAAGCTCATTGAATTCAACGATGTCGCCGCGCTCGCTGTGGCCCTGGAGACGCGTGACGTGGCAGCCGTGTTGGCCGAGCCGATGATGACCAATATCGGAATGGTGCCCGCTGCTCCCGGCTTCCACGAGGCTCTGCGGCGCCTGACGCGCCAGACGGAGACCGTGCTGATTATCGACGAGACCCACACCATCTGCGCGGGCCCGGGCGGCTGCACCGCGCTGTACGGGCTCGATCCGGACATGATCGTCATCGGCAAGGTATGGTCAGGCGGCATTCCCAGCGCGGTCTACGGAATGAGCGAAGCGATCCGGAAGGCGGTCGAAGCCCAGACCAGCGGCCCGGGTATCAATCACTACGGCTTCGGCGGGACCTTGGCCGCGAATGCTCTGACTCTGCGGGCCGTTCGGACGACTCTGGAAAAGGTAATGACCGAGGGCACGTATGAGCGCATGAACCGCCTGGCGGCGAAGCTTGAGGATCTGATTGACCGGCACCTGCGGGAGTTCCGCTTGCCCTGGCACGTCACTCGCGTGGGGTCACGGGTCGAGTATCTCTACCGTCCCACGCCTCCGCGCAATGGCAGTGAGGCGGCCGCCGCCCGCAACGACGAGATCGAGGCGCTGATCCATCTCTATTTTCTGAATCGCGCCATACTGCTGACGCCGTTTCACAACATGACATTGGTCTCCGCCTGTACCACTGAGGAGGATATCGCCGGCTTCGACAAAGTGTTCACCGAGCTGCTGACCGAGTTGACTGGTGGTTCAGGCTAAATCGAATCCACGGTTGCTGTGACCGCCGGCGGCTGCCGAGCTGCGCTCGGCTTGGACCCTTCGACTGCGCTCAGGGCAGGCTCGCGAGGGCGCCGTCCCTACACGAGCATGTTCCGCAGGCGCGCCCGGGCGCCGACGCGGAAGTTGACCACCTTGCTAAAATCGTTGCCCTGGTAGCCGAGGATTTTTCCCGTGGTTCTCATGGCATTCAGGTCCAGCACGACAACGCCGAGAGTAGGTATGATTTTTTCCCGCCAGACAAAGAGGTACAGATCACGCGCCAGCTTGTAGTAATGGCAGCGGTCGGTGTCGGCCAGCCCCTTCTCTGCACCGAGCAGGCAGTGCCAGGTGTAGAAATTCCCGTTGAGGTAAATGTGTTCGTAGCGTTCCGTGGGGCTGTAGGTATATTCGATGCGCTTGCCCACCAGTTCTTCGGTCACGGCATGGCGTGGAGTTGCAGGCCCAAAAAAACGGTTGATTGCGCCGCGCCGGACAATTGCGGCCACGTCGGTTAGCTCACGGCCGGCTGCGACTCGTGCTAACAGGTTCTGCCTAGCTTCTGCTTTTCCCGGTAAGCGGCCTTGCAGAGCCATGCAGATGTTGCGGCTCAGATCCAGTACCAGGCTTAGAGTAGTGGCTCGTTCGCGGTGCTGTACGAAATCTACAAAATAAATCCCTTTGCGCACTTTGGTAACCGAGCAGGTCTCTTCGGTTTCCTGGCGCCTGTTTGCGCCGGAAATGGGCTTCCACACCAGCTTGCTCGCGGTCTCGAAGCGGCATTCGGCGGAGGACCCATCCTCGAAATCGAGGTTTACCGCCTTTCCGGCGAGGTCCTTGCTCAGAGGCAGGGCATAGCTCTGGGGCGCGAAGGCTTTCGCAAGTTGTCCCACGTCAATCCACGGTTTTGGCTTCTTCATGCCGGTCTCCTCCGTTGGCCCGAAAGAACTGTTGCTCACATTACATGTAATATTGTATAAACACAAGCGAGCGCCCGCATGCTGGGTGCGGTCTTATTCGTGTTCGTCCATCCACAATGCCGCGGGTGGCCGGGAATTGGGAAAATATGGGAGACAGTGAGACGGAGTCGGTTCTGCCGGTGGCGAGTGGAGAAGGAAGTGAACTGAGGCGCGGTGTGCTGGGAGTGGGGTTCATTACCTTCTTCGTGGTCTCGGCCGCGGGCCCGCTGGTGGCCATGGCCGGCGGCGTCCCGGTCGCCATGCTCCTCGGCAACGGCGCCGGGATTCCCGCCACCTTTCTCATCGTGTTGGCAATCCTACTGATCTTCTCGGTTGGTTACACGAGCATGGCGCGCTACGTGACAAATGCTGGGGCCTTCTATGCTTTTACGACGCGCGGGCTTGGTGGCACAGTTGGCGGGGCCGCCGCCATTATCGCGATTGTGGCTTACAACACCATGCAGATTGGCATTTATGGCATGTTCGGAGCCGCCAGCAGCGGCTTGCTGCAAAGTTTGCTCGGCGTGCATCTTCCCTGGTGGCTGTACGCCTACGTAGCCATGGCGATCATCGCCGTGCTTGGCTATCGCCAGATTGACTTGTCGGCGAAAGTTCTGGGCGCGCTGGTGGTCGGCGAATACCTTGGGGTGCTGATCCTGGATATGGCAATTGTCAGGGTCGGCGGCGCCGTCGGCATCAACGGCGCATCGTTCACGCCGCACGCCTTTACCAGCGGCTCGCCCTCCATCGGTCTGCTGTTTTGTTTTGCCGCCTTCATTGGCTTTGAAGCGACGACCATTTACGCGGAGGAGGCTAAAGATCCCGAACGGACGGTCCCGCTCGCCACCTATTTCTCTGTGCTTTTGATCGGCGGCTTCTACACGTTGTCGAGTTGGTGTGTAGTCACTGGCATTGGCGCTGCCAAGGTAGTCGGTACAATTCGCGGGCTGCCCGATCCCACTCATCTTCTATTTGAACTCTCCAATCAATATGTCGGCGGATGGCTGACCACGCTGCTGCGGATTCTTTTCGTCACCAGTGTATTTGCCGGCCTGCTGGCCTTCCACAATTCAGTGGCACGGTATTTTTACGCCATGGGCCGCGATGGATTGCTGCCCAGCCGCTTGGGCAAGACCCATGCTATTCATCAGAGTCCCCATATCGGTTCCGTCCTGCAGACGCTGCTGGCAGCGAGCGTTGTATTTATTTTTGTGGCGGCGGGCGGCGACCCGGTGCTGACGCTATTCTCGTGGCTCACGAACGTTGGAACTCTGGGCGTAATCGTGTTGATGGCGCTGGTCTCTTTTGCCGTGCCCGCATTCTTTCTGCGGAATCCGGAGCTTGCTCACGACACCCTGAGGTCGGTTCTGGCGCCGGTCGTAGCGGGGATTGGCTTCATCGTCATCGTGATCCTCGCGTTCATCCACTTCGACGTCTTGACCGGGGCATCCCACACGCTGGCGGTTGTTCTGCCGGCGTTGATCCTGCTTGCGGCGCTGATCGGGGCTCTGCTCGCCCTGCGGCTCCGTCATGTCGACCCTGCGCGCTTCGCACGCCTGGGCCTCCACAAGCTCTGAAGCCGACAAAACGCAAGTGCCTCGGTGAAATATAAAATGTCTTGACATAATGAATGTAATATTGTATGTAATCATGAGTCTGTAACGGTAGGGCTCTCCAATACTTGCCATCCCCTGCCCGAGGACGCCAACCATAAAGGAGCTTCCACATGGCCCAGCAACACAAGAGCATTCTGTTTTGGATAATTCCTTTCCTCGTAGTTTTCTTGGCTGTCCCGCTCCAGCTCCAAGCTCAAGGAGGTGCAACGGGTGCGCTTACCGGTGAGGTCGAAGATCCAAGTGGCGCGGTCATTGTGGGTGCGCAGGTTCAGGTGCTGAACGTGACGACCGGGGAGGTGCTCCGCACCGAAACCACCGGCTCCGCCGGACTGTTTGCCTTCACACTCCTTCCCGCGAGCACCTATAACGTTCAGGTCAGCGCTCCCGGCTTTGGTCAGATGGTGGTGCGTAACGTCGAAGTGCGGGTTACTGAAACGACGCGCTTACCCATAAGCTTGAAAGCGAAGACCGGCACCCAAACTGTGGAAGTCCAGTCCGAGGCGGAAAACGTCGAAACCTCGGCGGCTACGACGGGAAATTCGCTCGGCGGCTCGGAGATTCGCGAACTTCCCCTCGCTACCCGCAACTTCCAGCAGTTATTGGCGCTCTCCGCGGGAGCATCTTCTTCCTTAAACGCCGCCGCGCAGTTGGGCCGTGGCGATGTCCGAATTCAGGTCAACGGTGGTCGGGAAGACGATAACAACTATCAGATTGAGGGTATCGGCGCCAACGATTCCACCAACCAGGGGGAACTTGCCTTTTCGCCCCTCCCCAGTCCCGACTCCATCCAGGAATTTAAGGTGGCCACCAGCCTTTACGATGCCACCCAGGGCCGGAATGGCGGGGGAAACATCAATGCCATTCTGAAAAGTGGTACCAAGAGCATTCACTTCGACGCGTTCGAATATTTCCGTAACACCGACCTCAACGCCAATGATTTCTTCCTCAAGGGATACGGGCTGGACCGGCCGGTGATCAAACAAAACATCTTTGGTGGAAGTGTGGGCGGACCCGTCGGGCCGGATGCCAAGCTGGGTTTCTTTTTCCTCAACTACCAGGGAACCCGTCAGCAGAGCGGCGATTCTCCGGGGGCCATCATCAGCACCAACATTCCTTACATTCCAGCGGCGGACCGCGGCGCCTCTAATATGGCCAACTTGGCGAACGACTTTGGAGTACCCCTAGCCAATCTGGATCCCATGGCCGTCCAGCTTCTGGGCTTCCAGAGCAACCAGTTTGGCCCGGGCGCCGGAGGATACCTTTTTCCCCTGCCTGCGGTAGCTGCCGGCACAACTCCCGGAACGCCCGTTCCCTTCCGCGTCAGCCTCCCCGGCCGATTTACGGACAATCAGTTTACCGCGAACTGGGACCGTGATTTCCATGGCGGTAAGGATCGCTTGGCCGAGCGCTTCTTCTTCTCCGACTCGGAAACGAACCAGCCGTTCGGCGGCGACTCATTCCAGCTGCTGAACGGAGGCGTAGGGTCGCAGAACAACCTAGACTTTCCCATTGACATTCCGCTGCGCAACCGCTTTGCCAGTCTGGCGGAAACCCATCTCTTCACCGACCACCTGGTGAACGATATCCGTTTCGGAGTCAACGTCATCAGCTACCGGTTCCGGAACATTGCCCCGGTGACGGTACAGGACTTGGGAATCGACCGCCCTACGAACAACGTCTCGCCCGACATCTACCGGCTGAATTTCGCCGCACTTGGAGTACAAATGGGGCCCTTCCCCAGCACCCCTATGTCCAGCCTCTCGGATGGGATCTCCCTCCTCGAAACCCTGAGCTGGGTGCATGGGGATCACAATTTCCGCTTTGGTGGCGGGTTTGATCACGCCGACGTGCGCCGCTTCAATCCCATTGACGACGACGGTTTCCTTTTCTTTGCTCCCAGCGCATCTCCTTTTAACCCGGCGGTTTCTTACAACGATTTCCAGAACTTCTTGGTTGGCAACCTCGCTCCCGGAACCTTGGTCGCTGGCGGCCTCGCCAATCATGATTACAAGATCCCCAACTTCTCCATATTTGCTCAGGATGACTATCGCGTTACCAAGACTTTGACCGTGAACCTTGGTTTCCGCGTGGATTGGAATGGAGCGCCCTATGATGCCCTTTGCCACGAAGGCAATTTTGATCCGAACCTGCTGGCTACCACTGGGCAGCCCTTCTTCTGGCCCAAGTGCATTGATCAGTTCAACCTGCCGGGCGTAACCGGCACGGCACAGCGATCGGGACTGGACAATAACTACACCACCGTTTACCAACCGCGTATCGGGATGGCCTACGATGTCGGCGGCCACCATACCACCTCGATTCGCGCCGGCTACGGCATTTACACGGTCCGCGAAGATATCGGTTCTTTGGAGAACATGATCCTGACCCCCCCGACGATGCCCCAAGTTGCGCCGGCAGGACTCAATCCTAACCCCGGAGGCCTAGCCACTTTCTTTAGTGCGTCGCCCAATCAGGTGCCGGCCGTCGGCCAGATAAATAAATATTCTGTTCCCACCCCAGCGTTCTTCCAGGGCTTTAGCGCCGACGGCCTCTGCGATGATATTTCTCTGTCGAACTCGACTACCACCGGAACTCCCTGCTTTACCGGGAACGTGCTTTACGACTTTGCGCCGCAGATTCCGCGGCGCTTTATATCACCCACCATGCAGCAATGGAACCTCACAGTGGAACGTTCTCTCGGCAGGAACTGGACACTCCAGGTCGGCTACTTTGGCTCCAAGGGAACGCACTTGCGCGAAGTGAATGACGCCAATCAACCCGTGCTGGCCAGCCCAACTCATCC
>Ga0187819_10000455_pt1 | contig 20228 bp, 12 predicted proteins | sample NC_wetland_sal_i_15_FD_132411 | JGI IMG/M metagenome (GOLD analysis project Ga0187819, IMG submission 132411) | Wetland sediment microbial communities from Neuse River Estuary, North Carolina, USA - SO4_4 | ecosystem: Environmental > Aquatic > Freshwater > Wetlands > Sediment | place: USA...
CCAAAACCGGGCGGTATCGCTGATCAAGCGCGTGAGACCGCCTTCGGACGCGAAATAGAGCACCCGTGACTCGCTGACGATCAGGTAGTGCGTTGCCGGTAACCCCGCGCCTCTCTTTATACGGAGTCACGGGCGGGGGCCCTGGTGTTTTTGACTATTCCACAGGGCCCACACAGTACGGCGGGAGCTGGCACGGCGTCTTCGATTTCGGCGGCGGAGCCGATTTTCGTTTTTCGCGATACTTCAGCTTGCGAGGCGAATTCCGGGACTTCGTAACCGGCTCTAACCTGGCCGGTGTCGCCGGACGAAATCACACATTTGCATTGGGTGGTCTGGCTTTCCACTTCTGATAGACCGCGCCGTGACCCCGGTGACCGGAATTCTCAAAACTCCAGTCGTGCCTGAAACGCAATCATGCGCGGTGAGCTGTCGCCGCCCAGCCCGACTCCCAGCAACCCTGTAGGCGGCGATGTCGTGTAGGTCAGCGCGCCAAAACCGGTCTGCGTCGAGGCCTTGCTCGGGATTCCGGCGTACCCTCGTACCGGAAGCCCGAAGTTCGGATGATTGAACAAATTGAAAAATTGGGCATCAATGCGCAGTTTCGCGCGCTCATTCAAAGCGAACCATTTAGTGAGGTAGAAATCGCTCCATGTGAAGTCGGGGCCACGTAGAGCGTTACGTCCCAGATTTCCAAACTGGCAGTTCTTTGGACTGTCGCCGCCAATACAAGCGCCCGTACTTGGATCTACCGTGGAAACGAAGGCATCCGGGTTCAGCCACTGAATCGTACCCGGCTGGGTGACGCCGGGAATCGGATTGTGCTCGTACAGCGGCACGCCGGGAACCACGCTGGCGAACTGCGGACCGCTGCCATTTACAATGCCGTTTCCGTTGGCGGAATAGGGCGTGCTCAGCACCGAGAACGGAAGCCCGCTGTGCCAGAACACCGATCCGGACGCCTGCCATCCGTTCAGCGCAGCACCGAGACGGCCCCGAAGTTTCATCGGCAGCTCATAAACATAGCTGGCGGTGAAGTTGTGCCGCACATCATAATCACAGGGGCCGCGATCCCGCTCCAGATCGTCAGGGATGGGCGAAAGAATTCCTCCCGCGGAGAACGGCAGGAATCCGCCGTTGGAAACTGTGTCAATGCAGTGGCTCCACGTGTAGTTCGCCTGGACCTGCAGCCCATGCCCCAGCCGCTTCTCGGCGGTCGTTTGAAGGCCGTTATAGTGGCTATTCGCGCCGGTGCTGAGTTGCGTGACGGTTCCGAATCGCGGATCGATGGGTCTGCCATAAGGGAACGGCGCGAAGCAGCCTGGGCACACCGTCTGATACCCATTCACCTGCGTCGTGTAGGGCTGGTTCACAGCGCGCGTGCCCACGTACTGCGCGCGCAGATTGATCGTGTTGCCGACCTGGTGTTCGAGAGCCAGGCTCCACTCCATGAAATAAGGTGCGTGCAGCTTTCCATCCGGCACGGCGGTAACGGCTACCGGCTGCAAGCAGGTATTCGGATTCGAGTGCGCTGCCGCGCAGGAAAGTTGGCCTTGGGCGAAGCCCGTTATGAAAGTCTGATTGGCGGCGACTGTCGCGTCAATGGCGCTTGCGGGTACTCCCGGCGCGATCGCCATCCCTCCTACCGTCCCGAGCAGACCGCCCTGGAAGGTCTGCGAATACGGTGGATTGACGCCCACCAGATCGACAATACTTCCAGGCAACAGATCGCTGAACAGACCGAATCCACTCCTCACAACGGTTTTCGGCGCAATCTGCCACGCTATCGCCGTTCTCGGTTGCAGAATCGCCAGCGGCGTCGAATCAAAGATGTTTCCCAGGCCGGTCTCAAGAGTTGCGCTCAGCGGCTGATTGACATCATGGGAGATCGCGGCAAAGGAGCCGGACAGCCGCGCAACCGCGTCGTGCGGGTTGAGAGGATTCGAATTGTGAGTGGCGCGTAGCCCGAAGGTCCACGTCAGCTTCGGCGTCACTTTCCAGGTCTCCTGCGCGTAGACATCCAGATTCACGAAATCGTACGGCTCGGAGTTCGCCAGCGGAAATGTCTCGGATGCCGTCGAAGCCACGCCGTAGATGAACTGCGGCAGAGTCGTGTAGGTGACCAGCGGAACCACCCCCTCCCCGAAGTCATAATCATTCAGCCGGAAGATTCGGGTGTTGGTTCCAAAGCGAAGTTCATGGGACCCGAGAATCCAGGCGAGGTTGTCATTAATGAAGAAGCGCGTCGCACGCCGTCCTTGCACCCAGGTGTTGTCCAGACCGCCGACCGGTGTGAACGGCGCGTTCGCGCCGGTGCCTTCGAGCACGATGGGGAACGCCGACAAGGTCTTCTGAAAATCCGCCGGGCCGAACAGACTCTCGTACCAGGAGAACGCCGGGTTGAAGTAATTCACCAGTTTCGAGGAAAAGATATGCGTGTAGCCGGCGGCAAAGGAGTAAAGCGGTTGCGGCGAGATGGCGTCGAACAGGGGATTGATCGGATCCGTGTAGGCCGCCTGCAAACCGGTGTCAGCCTGAAACCGGTACCAGGTGATGTTGTTCGCATCCATGTCGTAGTCGATCCGGGCAGTCTGCACCTGTTCGTGGTCGTCGCTGGAATGCGAGATCGTCTGCCGATTGGCGCAACCATTTCCGTGAGGAGGAAAGCCCCCCGCCTGGCTCCCGTCGCTGTTGAACGGGCAGCCCAGAATCGCCAGCGGTGTTCCCGCTGTGTTTCGATACAGGCTGAACATTTTCTGATAGAACGGCGCCAATTGCGGCGCCGGCTGATAGATAGATCCGCTGACGGCGTCTGTGCCGCCCAGCGGTAGTTGTTCGAGAACGTATTTCTGAAACGCGGGCGTCGGAACCGTCGTGGCGGAGACGATAGGCAAAGCAATCCGCACCCATTCGCTGTCGACGAAGAAGAACAGCTTGTTGCGCTGGATCGGTCCTCCAAGGCTGCCGCCGAAATGGTTCACCGTCGAGCGCGGCTTTTCATTTCCCGGAGTCGAGTTCGTGAAAAAGTCGGCGGCATTGAATCTCGCTCCGTTCCAAAGCTCGTAAAGATTTCCGTGGAACTGATTCGTCCCTGATTTGGTGACGTAGTTGACTTGCGAGGCTCCATAACGCCCCTGATCCACGGTGTACGAGAGAGTGTTCACCGTGACTTCCGCAATCGAATTGAGCCCCAACACCAGATTCGTCGAGAGCCCGCTGTTCAGATTCGTGAGGGGATCATTCGTTTCGAGGCCGTCAACGATATAGCCATTTGCCAGCGATGGCAATCCGTTAAACTGCACGTTGCCGTAGCCGTTCGTGCCGCCGACGAAGTCGTTGCCGCTGCCCGCGGTATTGATCAAGGCGCCCGGCGCGAATTGCAACGGATACGTCAAGTCGCCGCCGGGGTTGGGCAGGTTCTCCAGCGTCGGCGCGTTCAGGGTCGTCGCCGTGTTTGGGTTCTCGGGATTCACCAATGGCGCCTCGGCCATCACCGTCACCTCTTGCTTTGCCGCAGCGAGCTTCAGAATGAAGTCGACCGTCTGTTTTTGTCCCAAACCTGAGAATACTGACCCGTTGGTTTGCGGCTCGAACCCCGCCGCTTCGGCCTTGATCGAGTATGCTCCAGGCTTCAACTGCGGGAAATTGAAGCGGCCGTTGTCATCCGTCCTGGCGCTGCGTTTCCCTCCCGTCTCGGTGCTCGTAATCGTCACCTTGGCGCCCGGCAGGCCGGCTCCGCTGGGATCGGCTACGGTGCCCACAATGGCGCTGGTGGTCTCTCCCTGGGCCAGAAGACGCCCTGGCAAACCCGCGAGAAGGAAGAAAATGCAAATCCGCATTCGAATTAGGCTTTCCTAATATTACGCCCATGCAATCCAATCTGCAATAAAGCAGTTAATGTTGCAGCCACGCATAGCCCAGAGTACTATCTGATTAGTGGCCGCTAAATCCTTAACGATCGCAACGTCCAAATCCGTCGATGACTACCTCAAGGCCATTTTGGAATTAGGGGGTGCGGAGGACTCGCGCGTCAGCACCAACGCTCTGGCCGAGAGGCTCGGGGTTCGCACCCCATCGGTGACCGGGATGCTTCAGAAGCTCGCGTCCCACCGCCCGGCGCTGGTTCTGTATGAAAAACACCGCGGCGTGCGGCTCACCGCGGCCGGCAAGCGAAGGGCGTGGGAACTGGTCAGGCATCACCGTTTGCTGGAATTGTTTCTTCACGACGTTCTGAAGTACTCCTGGGACGAAGTCCACGAGGAAGCCGAGCGGCTCGAACACTTCATTTCCGAGCGATTCGAAGATCGCGTCGCGGCGATGCTCGGCGATCCGGAGATTGATCCGCACGGGCATGTTATCCCGCCAAAATACGAAGCGGGTGTCTACCGCGATGAAGTACCGCTCGTCGAATGGCCGCTCCGCACGCCGGCAATTATAAGCAGCGTTTCCGACCGAAGCGCCGTCGCACTCCGCGAGCTCGAACGGCTGGGACTAATGCCCGGCATCGCGCTGACCGTCGAAGAGAAGCATTCCAGCGCCTCCCTCGCCATCCGCCTGGAGGCCCGGCCCGAACTAGTTCGCCTCAGCAATGATTTAGCTCGTTGTATTCTGGTGGCCCCACGTGAAAAACTCGCATCCGAAGTGGCCGATCAACCGTTGTAAGGGCCGAGCATGTGCTCGGCCCGATTCACACCTTCTGGCCCTTAGCGCGGATTTAATGCGTTTCCGCCCCTGGTTTCTGTTTTGATCAAACCGGCGGCGCCCTGCACGCTGTTTATGCCCTTTTGTTGGAGTGCCTGCAGAATACGCTCGGAAAAGGTCAGGCTGTGCTCGAAGGTACGCGTGCAGGTGTAGACCACGCGGATCACGTGTTCGGCGGCGAAAGCTTCTTTGTAAAAGCCCGCCAGCCCAACCAGCAGGGTTTCGATGATGGCGTAATGCACCGCCATCAGCATGAACTCGTCGTGAATCGAGCGCTGCGTATGCTGCACGCGCAGAGTGGACGTGCTTTCCTGCGGTCCCAGCGGAAACAGGCTCCGGTACATACGATTCACCAGGAAATGCTCCAGCATGTACCCGTGGCCAGCCAGGAACGGCGCGCAGTGTTGCCCTTGGGCGGCGGAATACCGCGAGACGATCTGCTCCATGTTGGAATCGGCGGCCCACTGAAGCCCGTCGATGAATTCCTTGTAGGACTGGAGAAAGCGCCGGTTGGTGAAATCCGAGGTGATGCGGGCCACGATGAGCTCCATCACGGTTTCAATCCGGAGAGACAGGTCCGGCTGGAACTGATCGAGTGTGGCATTGAAGGATCCGCTGGAGACAGCCTGGTCGTAAGCCTGGATCATGTCCGGGATCTGCGGCTCATCCTTGCCGGAACCCATCTCCTGCAACTTGTCACAGAAGAAACCGAGGATGAGTAACCGTTTCCACAGGGGAAGCCCGCGGTTTTGGAGAAGCCGTACCGCAAACGCTCGCACCGGTGAGAAGTACCGGTAAGGCTTGCCGCAATCGGCTCCGAGCGACGTATCCATGGCGCCGGCGCTCACCCAATGAAGATCCCGGTCATCCATCGGTTTTTCCAGGAGACTCATGGGCTCCGGATCGAGCAGAGCCACGCGGGCGGCTTCGGGGCAGCCAAGATCCAGCGATGCCTCCAGCACCTGGTCGACGATGTTCCAAACCCGCGGGAAGCTGGCGCACGTAGCGGGCAGGTAATCTTCGCCCAGGGTTTTATGGATGGAGCATAGGCCCTCCGACAAAAACGGGCAGGTGCTGCTCTCCAGCCGGATCCGGGCGTAGTCCTGATCCGTGGCGTTGGCCGGATGGATCGTGATCAGTTTTTCGAAAGACGCGCGCCACTGGGGATCGGAACAGTTTCGGTATTTCTCATAGGCACGCCTGTCCACAGGCACCGCCCAGCCGTCGCAACACGTATCTTCGCAGTCCGCTCCGATGCAGTGAAAGCCTGCAAAGTGGCGCGGCTCGAGGATATGTCGCGGTGTGAGCATCGAGACGGTCTCCAGGGCAATCGCTCACAGCTTGGTGGGTTTAATGCCCCAGCTTCACGATTCGTCTAACCGAGCTACCCCATATTAATCCAAGAAAACAAAAGGGCAACCGAGCGGCAGGCCATGTGCTCTTGGAGATGTCCAAATCGGCCCACAGTATTGAGTCGGAGTCAATGGGGGTTGATCCGACACAAAAAGAAAGATTTTGAGTCCGGTGCCGTAAGGTGGCGAGCTTGGGTTCCGCTACCCGCCGGTATTCAGGCAAAAGGGGATTATCATGAAGATTCGATCGTTCTCGCTTTTGGTACTCTTGATCGCGCTTCTGTGCTTGGCTGCGCCGGCTTTCGCACAGGGCGATCGCGGCAGCATCACAGGCCAGATCACAGACACCTCCGGCGCCGTAATTCCCAACGTGGAAGTAACTGCCACGCAACTAGCAACCAACACTACTTTCAAAGCTGTCTCAACTTCGACGGGTGTGTACCACATTGAATACCTACAGGCCGGCAATTACCGGGTTTCGGCCAGTTTTCAGGGATTCAAGACCGCAGTGGTAGAGCCGGTGGTGGTATCGGTTGCATCGGTGGTGACCGCGAATTTGACGTTGGAATTGGGCGCCACCAACGAAAGCGTCACCGTAAGCGCCGAGGCCACCAGGTTGGAGTCGTCCAGCTCGGAACTCGGCTACAACGTTTCCGCTGAGGATTACCACGACTGGGTGATCGCCAGCAATGATGACGGCCAGCGCCAGATCCAGAGCTTTATCTTCGCCAGCCTGCCGGGTACCGCCGGTGATTCGGGCACGGGCAGCATCAATGGCGCACCCACCGCCTCGCACGAGGTGTACATCGAGGGCATTTCGATCGGGCGTGCCGACGTGGCCGGCGACACGGCCGAGTTCGAGCCTAGCGTCGACGCCATCAGCGAATTCCGCCTCCAAACCGGCAGCCTGAATGCGGCCTACGGCGGCGGCTTGACCGCGGTTGCGAACTTCAATGTTAAGTCCGGCACCAATCAACTGCACGGCACCGGGTACGAGTACTTCATGAATAACGATCTGAACGCCAATCAGTTCGAGAACAATGCCGACGGCTTAGGGCAGGCGCCCTTCAAGCAAAACAGTTTCGGCACCGCTGTAGGCGGACCCCTTGTGATCCCGAAGATATATAACGGCAAGAACCGGAGCTTCTGGTTCTTCAGCTACGAAGGCACCCGGCGGCGCCAGGGTCTGATCAGCGGGTTTCGAACCATGCCCACCACGGCGTTCAAGCAGGGCGACTTCTCCGCGCTGCCCCAGGCGATCTACGATCCTTACAGCACCGTCCAACTGAAGGACGGCAGTTATAGCCGCACTCCTTTCCCCGGCAACATCATTCCCGCGAGCGACATCAGCACAGTCTCGGCGAATATCCTGAAGTTGGCGCCAACCCCGGATCCCACTTTGCCAGGCGATTTCAATAACTTGCTCGGAATCAACGGCGCACCGATATTCAACCTCAATACCTATACCGGGAAATTCGACCAAACCATTACAGACAAGCACAAGCTGTCGTTCTATTGGAGTGACAGCAACCGGGATCGTTATAACGGCAGTCACGCGTACCTGCCTTTCCCTGGAACCGCCAGTTCACCCTGGAACAACCAGGGCGTCTACGGGACGATGGTGCGCGTCGGCTATGACTGGACCATCACCACAAACCTGCTGAACCACTTCGCCTTCGGCTACAACAACTTTGACAACGACCACTACTCTCTTTCGACGGGCCAGAACTGGCCGAGCAAAATCGGCCTGACGGGTGTCGATCCGCAGACGTTCCCCGGGATCAATTTTATCGGCTCGGCTGCTCAAGGCGGGAAGATCACCGCAATGGGGAACAACTCTACCGGCGACTCGCCGAATGGCAGCTACATCGTGGCGAACGATACGACCTGGATCCACGGCGCCCACCAAACCAAGTGGGGCGTGGAAGTCCGGAAGTACTTCTACATCGAGCCCCAGAATTGGGGGGCTTCGGGCTCCTTCACTTTCGGACCCAACACGACCGCTGACCCGAACAACTTGGGCACTACCGGCTACGCTTATGCCAGTTTTCTGTTGGGCATGGTAAACAGTGCCAGTATGCCTGTGGCATACGTCAGCACCACCAAGACCATCGCCTGGAACCCGTCTTTCTACGTGACGGACGACTGGAAGGTGACCCGGCGCCTGACGCTGAACTTCGGCTTGCGATGGGACATCGCAGGAGCAGAATCTGAAATCCACGGCGTCTCGTCCACCCTCGGTCCCACCACGGCCAACCCCGGCGCGGGGGGCTACCCGGGAGCGTTGGTTTTCCTGAACGGCCGCGGCTCTTTCCAGAATACCTACTACGGCGAGGTCGGCCCGCGTGCCGGGTTTGCCTACCAGCTCAGCAAACGGCTGGTATTGCGCGGCGGCTACGGTCTGATGTACACACCGCCGCTCGCCAATGCCTTTGGAATGGCCACCGTCGACGGCTACGTCGGCAACAACTACTACGCTCCCACCGTCATGAACGCCGTGTTCAACTGGGATAAGGGTTTTCCGGCCTACCCCTTCGCGCTGCCGGACAAGGCCCCGGCGCTGGACAATGGAGGCACGATCTCCTACACCGCGGCGAACTCAGCCCGTCAGCCCTATGCGCAAAACTACACCTTCGGCGTGCAGTACCTGCTCGGGGAGAAGACGGTAATCCAAGCGAGCTACGTGGGCAACATCGGTTCCCGCTTGAGCGCAGGCAGCTTCGCGAACATGAACCAGCTCAACCCCAAATACCTGTCCCTGGGCGATGAGCTACTGCAGAACTGCTCGACGACAGGGTCAATGTGCGCCCCCGGCATCCCGCTGCCCTACGCCGGTTTTACGGGCACCGTGGCTCAGGCGCTGCTGCCCTTTCCGCAATATTCGGGCGGCGGTACCGCGGGTGTGCCGACGGGTACTGGTGTGTTTTACCACTTCCCGTATTTCGGGCACTCCAGCTATAACGCGCTGCAAGTGGTGGCCACGCGCCGCCTCTCCAAGGGGCTGGGGTTCCTGGTCAGCTATGCGTTCCAGAAGACCCTCACCAACACCGACGGCGCCAGCATTTACTACGCATCCTCCCAGGACGTGTATAACCGGAAGCTGGAGAAATCGGTCGCTTTCTTTGACCACACCCAGCAATTGCGTCTGACCTGGATCTACGAATTGCCCTTCGGCAAAGGCCGGCCGTACCTGAATAAGGGCGGCATTGTAAACCAGGTCCTTGGAGGTTGGACCATCACGGCCAATCAGCAGTACCAGTCCGGCGACCCGCTTTCGATCGGAACGAGCATCTACACCGGTGACTACCTTTACAATGACGCCGTTCGCGCCGACCTCGTACCCGGTCAGCCGCTCATGTCCACTCAATCCGGGAGCCTGAATTTCGCGGCCAGTATCGGCAAACCGTACCTCAATCCAAACGCCTTTGTGAATCCTCCAATGACGCCGAATGGCGTGATCTTAAGCCTGGGCAACACGCCGCGTTACTTCGGCAATCTTCGAGGTCCCTGGCTGCCGTCGGAAAACGCAGGCATCTTCAAGCGGTTTCCGTTCGGGGAGAGCAGATTCTTCGAGGTCCGCTGCGACATGCTGAACGTTTTCAACCGGGTGCAACTCTCCGACCCGGACACGACGGTCGGAGATCCGCAGTTTGGCCAAATCCTGGGCGTATCGAACGTTGCGCGACAGATTCAATTGGCCATGCGCTTAACTTTCTAAGCGCCTCTATTGCGCTGAGCGGAAACGGTTCTCACTCGGGGGCCGTTCCGCTTTTCTTTTTTCCGGAAAGTGCCGCTCGGCAGCAACCTACTCCTCCTCATGCGGCCGGTATCCGTTTTCCCGCATGATCCGGTGCGTCGCTTGCACGGCCTCCGGCAGCACATAGAAAAAAGCGCCGATGCGCTCGGTCCGGAAAATCACGCCGCCGCGGTAGCGGTCGGCTTCGACTCCGTAGTCCACACCTGCCGCAGTCAGAATGGATTCCAGCCGCTGCGCATCTCTCAGCCTCTTGGCGATGTAGACGAGTTCCGCGCGGCCCTCGCCGAAGAAGTCTGCATCACGTTTCATTTGGATTGAGAATCCGGGGCGGTCCTTCCCACAAACTCATCTTAGGAGATCCGCGGTCCGCCCGCTCCATGCCCGTTTTAACCATCAATCGCGACGAAGAGCTGCACTGGCTTGCCCTCCGGCTGGTGCCCGGTCTGGGCGCGCGCAACGCCGGAAAACTGATTGCCCGGTTCCGCACGCCACAAGCCGTCTTTCGCGCCTCGCGCACCGAACTGGAAGGCGCTGGCGTCAGCGGTGCGCTGGCGCAGAGCATCGCGAGCGGTTGCTCGTTTGAAGACGCCGTCCTGCAGCAGGAGAAAATGCTGGAGACCGGAACCGCCGCCATCGCCATCACTGATCCGCGATACCCTGCGCTGCTCCGGGAGATTTTCGATCCGCCGGTGGTGCTGTTTGCTCGCGGGCGGACGGAGCTACTGAGCGCCATCATGCTCGGCGTGGTGGGCACGCGCCGGCCTACTCCTTACGGCGTGGCAGCGGCGGAGCGCCTGGCGGGAGACCTGGCGCGCGCCGGCCTCGCCATCGTCAGCGGCATGGCGCGCGGTATCGACACGGCGGCGCACAGGGCCGCGCTCGCCGCGCAGAGCGATACCATCGCGGTTCTCGGCTGCGGCGTGGATATCGTCTATCCGTCCGAGAACCGGAATCTGTCCGCCGAGATCGCCTCCAAGGGCCTGGTCCTTTCCGAGTTCCCCATGGGCTCCACGGCCTTCCCGCAGAATTTTCCCATCCGCAACCGCATTATCAGCGGCATGTCGGTCGGCCTGCTGGTGGTAGAAGGCGCGCAGTACTCGGGCTCGGCAATCACCGCGCGGCTGGCGCTCGACCAGGGCAGGGAAGTCTTTGCAGTTCCGGGAAATATCACCTCAAAAATGAGCTGGGGGCCGAACCTGCTCATCAAGCAAGGCGCTAAACTGGTGCAGGATTGGAACGATGTAGTGGTAGATCTGCCGCCCGAAGTGCGGCGTCAACTGATCGAGAGCGGGAAAAACCGCTTGCTGGCTCAAGGACTTAGCGCGGAGGCTGCAACTTCTGAGCCGGTTCAGGCATCTTTCAGTAACGGCAATATTTCCCGCAGGCTTCTGGAAAAACTCAAACCCGATGCCGGCACACACCTGGATGTGCTTGTAGAATCACTGGAAGATCTCTCTGCTTCGGAAATCATCGCTTCCCTGTTTGAGTTGGAGTTGACAGGTCTGGTAAAACAGCTTCCAGGGAAGAACTTTGTTAAAGTGTGGTAGCGAGTCAGAAAAGAGAAGTTAACTAAAGATGGCAAAGGCGCTCGTAATCGTGGAATCGCCGGCGAAGGCGAAAACCATCAACAAATACCTGGGACGGAACTACCTGGTGAAGGCTTCGCTCGGCCACATCAAGGATCTTCCGAAGAAAGATCTTGCGGTGGATGTGGAGAAAGGCTTCGAGCCGCACTACGAAATCATCGAGGGGAAAAAGAAGCTCATCCAGGAATTGAAACAGGCAGCCAAAAAGGTCGACCAGGTGTACCTGGCGGCTGACCCGGATCGCGAAGGCGAAGCCATCTGCTATCACCTCCAGGAAGAGCTGGACGGCGAATCCAAGGGCAAGAGCAAAAAGAAGTCCGGCCCCGAAATCTTCCGCGTGATGTTCAACGAGATCACCTCGCGCGGGATTAAGAAGGCTTTCGAGCATCCGGGCCAGGTGGACATCCATCTGGTGGAAGCGCAGCAGGCGCGCCGCGTGCTCGACCGCCTGGTAGGCTACAAGATCTCTCCGCTGCTTTGGGACAAAGTCCGCCGCGGCCTCTCGGCCGGACGTGTTCAGACCGTCGCGCTCCGCCTCATCGTAGAGCGCGAGCGCGAGATTCGCGCCTTCCAGAAAAAAGAATACTGGACCATTGATGTCAATCTCGGCGCCAAGAAGCCGCCGTCATTCGACGCACGGCTGATCAAACGCGCGGTTGCGGGCGGCGAAGCCGAGACGCCGGAAATCGGCAACCAGCAGGCGGCCGATTCGCTGGTGAGCGCGCTCACGGGCGCCGAGTACGTGGTCAAATCCGTCGGCACGCGCGAAAAACGCCGCAATCCCGTCGCGCCTTTTATCACCTCCACGCTGCAACAGGAAGCAGCGCGCAAGCTGCGGTTCAGTGTGAAGCGCACTATGATGCTGGCCCAGCGCCTCTATGAAGGTATTGAGCTGGGCAAAGAAGGATCGGTGGGCCTCATCACCTACATGCGCACGGATTCCACGCGCGTCGCGGCAGAGGCCATTGAGGAAGTCCGTGGATTCGTCGGCGAAAAGTACGGCAATGGATACCTGCCCGAATCGCCGAATGTTTACAAATCGAAAAAAGACGCTCAGGACGCTCACGAGGCTATCCGGCCTTCCTCGGTGATGCGCACGCCCGATGAAATCGAGCGCCACCTTTCGGACGACGAGATGAAGCTCTACCGGCTCATCTGGATGCGCTTCGTCGCTTCCCAGATGACGCCCGCGGTCTTCGATCAGACGACCATCGATGTCACCGCTAACGGCTCGGATGCCGCCGTGTACACCTTCCGCGCCACAGGATCAGTTCTCAAATTCGACGGCTACCTGCGCATTTACGCCGAAGGCAAAGATGAGAAGGACGAAGAGGACGAGGAGCTGCGCCACAAGCTGCCGCAGGTCACTGAAGGCGAAGTCCTCAAATGCAAGGGCATCAAGCCCGAGCAGCATTTCACCGAACCGCCGCCGCGCTACAACGAAGCCACGCTGGTGAAGAAACTCGAAGCCGACGGCGTGGGCCGCCCGTCCACCTACGCTTCGATACTCTCCACCATCCAGGAGCGCGAGTACGTCATTAAGGAAGGCGGCAAGTTCAAGCCGACCGAGCTGGGCATGGTGGTGACCGACCTGCTGCTCGAGAGCTTCAACGATATTTTCGAGGTGAAGTACACCGCCCGCATGGAAGAGGAGCTGGACGAAATCGAAGAGGGCAAGCTCGACTGGCGTGACGCCATGTCGGAGTTCTACGGCCGTTTTGAGAAGGATCTCAAGTCGGCCGAAGAGAACATGACCGACATCAAGCGCATGGAGAAGCCCACCGACCTCCTCTGCGAAAAGTGCGGCAAGCCTCTCGTCATCAAGTGGGGCAAGCACGGCAGCTTCATCGCCTGCACCGGATACCCCGAATGCACGAACACGCGCGAGCTGACCGTGGATCTTCCGGATGTCGACAGCGCGGATCTCACCGAGCAGGGCGACGAGGAATATTGCCAGAACTGCGGCCGCACCATGGTGCTCAAGAAGGGCCGCTTCGGGCAATTCTACGCCTGCACCGGTTACCCCGATTGCAAAACCACGCGCCCCGTCGGCGGAACGCAGAGGAAGGCCGATGTTGCGCTGGACGAAAAATGCCCGCAGTGCGGCAACAACCTGGTCATGAAATACGGCCGCTACGGCGAATTCACCGCGTGCAGCAACTATCCCGCCTGCAAGTACGTCAAGCAGAAAACCATCGGTGTGAAATGCCCGGAGTGCTCCGAGGGCGAAGTGGTCGAGCGGCGCTCCAAGCGCGGCAAAACGTTCTACGGATGCAGCCGCTATCCCGATTGCAACTTCGTCACCTGGGCCAAACCTATCGCCGAAAAATGCCCCGACTGCGGAAGTCCTTACCTGCTGGAAAAATGGCTGAAATCCGGCGCCACGCTGCAATGCCCCAACCAGGAGTGCAAATATAAAAAGGTTGTCGAACCCGAGCTAGTGAGCCATTGATGGATTCCACGGGCGGCGGCGCTTCGAATCGCCGTGTCGCCGTGTCGCCCCTTCGCCGCGTCGGGCACTTACGCTGGTGGATCGGCGCGCTCCTCTTCGCCTCCACTGTCATCAATTACATCGATCGCCAGACGCTCAACGTCCTCGCGCCCTACCTTAAAGCCGAATACCGCTGGACCAATAGCGACTTCGCGCTGATCGTTATCTCCTTCCGCCTTTCCTACGCCGTGGTGCAGTTCCTGGGCGGCCGGCTGGTCGATTTGCTGGGCACGCGGCGCGGCCTGAGCATCACCGTCGCCTGGTATTCCACGATGGCCATGCTGACGTCGCTCTCGCGTGGCCTGTTCAGCTTCTGCGGATTCCGATTTCTTCTCGGCGCGGGCGAAGCGGCGAACTGGCCCGGCGCCACCAAAGCCGTCTCCGAATGGTTCCCCGCACAAGAGCGCGGCATCGCCGTGGCGCTGTTTGACAGCGGCTCGGCCATCGGCGGAGCCGTCGCGCCCGCGCTGGTCGTCTGGCTCTATCACGTCTTCGGCACGTGGCGTCCGGCGTTTCTCATCACCGGCACGCTCGGTTTTCTCTGGCTGCTCGCCTGGATTCTGACTTATCACAAACCCGAGAATCATCCGCGCATCACCGATGCCGAGCGCGCCATGATCCTCGCCTCGCGCTCCGGCGCCGGCGAAACGCGCTCCGAAGCACGCACTCCCGTGTCTAAGCTCGCCGGCTATCGGCAGACGTGGGGCTGCGTCCTCGCCAAGGCCATTCTCGATCCCTATTGGTACCTGGTCGCCGACTGGTTTGCGCTCTTCCTGGTCAGCCGCGGCTTCAAACTCGAAGACACCCTCATCGGCTTCTGGATTCCCTTCGTCTGCGCCGATCTGGGCAACTTCGTCGGCGGCGGCTTGTCCAGTTACTTTATCCACCGCGGCTGGACCGTCGGCGCCGCGCGCCGCGTCATCTTCCTCCTCTGCGGCCCGCTCATGCTGCTGATGATCCCCGCGGTCTACACCACGCGTCTCTGGCTGCTGATCGCGGAATTCGGTCTGGCCACGCTCGGCTACGCCGCCTGCGCGACGGTCTTCCTCACACTCCCCTCGGATCTCTTCGAGAGCGGTTCGGTCGCTACCGTAAGCGGCCTCGCCGGTATGGTCACCGGCTTCGTCACCATCGCCGCAACGTACACCATTGGCGCTGTCACCGACCGCTACTCCTTCGCACCAATCTTGATGGGCGCCAGCGCCGCCCCCGTGTTAGCCGCTATCGCCGTGTTCACACTCGTGCAGAACACGCAGCATTCGGGTAAAGGCGTACTGCTGAGGATTTGAAGGCGGGGGGGATTTCAAATCCGGAGGTCCCTTCGAGAAGTCATTTCTTGTAGCCCAGGCCCACGCCCGATTTTGGCGGGGACCTGCGGCCTTTTGCCGAGACCTGAACGAAAAACCGCAGGCCTCCGGCAAACTGTCTGCCCCGCGCCGCGTTCACATCAACCGCAACTCCACCGGCGCCCCCACGCCGCAACCCAACATCTTTGCCGCAGAAGCCTGACTGGCGGAAACCTCCAGATACCCCGAACTGCCCACGATGACGAAAAGTTCGCCCGGCCCCGACTCCGCGTAGTTCCGCGCTGTGCGGTTGACGGTCTCGAGCCCAATGGACATTTCGAACGGACGCTTCTGCAGGTCCGGAAACTCCGCCGCCGGGAAATTGGTGATCAGATTCCCGAACCGGTCGATTTTGAGTACTGCGCCGGTCCATGCGCGGCGCGCCGTGCGCACCGGCCGCTCGAAATGCAGTCGCAGGTAATCGGTAATGAGCTTACCCATCCTCGCAGGCGCCACTCCGCGTGCCAGATGCGCGCCCACCGGTGCGAAGATGTCGCGGCCGTGAAAAGTCTGGCTGACCGGTTTCAGAAAATACTTCTCCGCTGTGATCCATCGGACCTTGGGCTTCTCGCGCGCGTACATCAGGGAGAGCACGCCGTTGTCCGGCGCGACAAATCGTTGTCCCGCCGCTTCTGCAACGATGGGCCGCCGCGCCGTGCCCACTCCCGGATCGATCACCACCACGTGCACCGTGCCGCGCGGAAAATAGGGGTACGTCTGCGCCAGCAGAAAAGCGCCTTCGACCACTTCGTAGGGGCCAACTTCGTGGCTGATATCGACGATTTCGGCCTGCGGGCAGATGCCCAGAATGACGCCTCGCATGACGCCCGCATAGTGATCCGACAGGCCAAAATCGGTTATCAGGGTAACAATGGGACGCGGCATTGTTAAACTAAGTAAAAGTGGAGCGTTTCTACTTCGACCATAACGCCACAACGCCGGTCGCCCCGGAGGTCGTCCAGGCGACGGTGTCGTGTCTCGCCGACGTGTATGGCAACGCGTCCAGTATCCATCATTTCGGGCAAATGGCCAAGCAGCGCCTGGAAATGGCACGGCGGCAGACGGCGGCGCTTATCGGCTGCCAGCCGCAGGAGATCGTTTTTGTCAGCGGCGGCACCGAGGCGGACAACCTGGCGCTGTTCGGCGTCCTGCGCTACGCCAACCGGTCGCAGATGCACGTGGTCACCACCACCATCGAACACCCCGCGGTCTTGAGCGCGTGCGCGCAATTGGAGCGTGAGGGAGTCGGCGTGACGTACGTGCGCGTGGGCTCGAGTGGCGTCGTCGAACCGGACGATATCCGCCGCGCGCTGCGAGCCTCCACGGTTCTGGTTTCGGTGATGCACGCCAACAACGAGATTGGAACCCTGCAGCCCATTGCTGAAATCTCCCGCATTACCCGAGAGGCGAACCTGTACTTCCACTCCGACGGCGTGCAGGCGCTGGCCAAGATACCCGTCGACGTGGGCGCCCTTGGCGTGGATCTGTACTCCATGAGCGGGCACAAGATCTATGCGCCGAAGGGTGTGGGGGCGCTCTTTGTGCGCAAGGGCACGCGCATCACCCCGATCAATTATGGCGGTCATCACGAGCGCGAGCGGAGGCCGGGAACCGAAAACGTGCCCGGCGCGGTGGCAGTGGGCTGCGCGGCGGAATCCGGAGCGCGGCGTCTCGATCAAGAGCCGCCGGAGTTGGCTGCGCTGCGTGACCGGCTGGAAGCGGGTATTCTCGATCGCGTGTCCGCAACCGGCGTCAACGGCGCGCCGGATCGCCGGACCCCCAACACGACGAACATTTACTTTGACGGAATCGAGGGTGAGGCTTTGGTGATCGCGCTCGATCTGCGAGGCTTCGCCGTCTCCACCGGTGCGGCATGCTCGAGTGGCGCCGTGGAGCCATCGCACGTGTTGACGGCCATCGGACTGCCGGCAGACCGCGCGCGATCGAGCGTTCGGTTTTCTCTCGGCCGGTCTAATACCGCCGAGCAGGTGGACGCTTTGATCGACGCGGTGGACGATTCCGTGCGCCATCTACGCAAGATTTCGCCGGTCACGCAAGTCCATGCCTGATGCCAACCCGATTGCCGTAGCCATGAGCGGCGGCGTGGACAGTTCCACCGTTGCCGGCCTGCTGGTTTCGCGCGGCCACTCGGTGGTGGGCCTCACCATGCAGCTTTGGAATCAGCGGCGGCTGCCCGAGTTGGCAAACGACGGCGGGGTGGGACGCTGTTGCTCGCTGGATGATGTCTACGACGCCCGGCACGTAGCGGAGCAGTTGGGCATCCCGTACTACGTGGTCAACTTCGAAGACCAGTTCGAGCGGCAGGTGGTGGAGCCCTTCGTGGCCGAATATCTGGCGGGCCGTACGCCCATCCCCTGCACCCTGTGCAACAACTTCATCAAGTTCGACCGGTTCATGGATCTGGCGGACGGCGTGGGCGCCGCGCAGATCGCTACTGGACATTACGCCCGCGTGACGTGCGACCCCGAGACAGGCCGCTACCAGTTGCGCCGGGCAGTCGACACCGGCAAGGACCAGACCTACTTTCTCTTCGGCCTGACCCAGCAGCAGCTCGCGCGCACCCTGTTTCCGCTGGGCGAGATGAGCAAGAGAGAGGTCCGCGCACTTGCGTCTCAGATGGGACTGGCCGTCGCCGCGAAGGACGAGAGTTATGAAATCTGCTTCGTTCCCAACGGCGATTACGCCGCGTTCATGGATGCCTATCTCCGCTCCAAGGGCATCGAACTGGACCAGAAGCGCGGTGAAATCGTGTCCACCAACGGCCGCACGGTCGGCGAACACACCGGCGTGCATCATTTCACCGTCGGTCAAAGGCGCGGCCTGGGCATTGCGGCGGGTGAGCCGCTCTACGTGATTTCGACCGATGTAGCTACGCAGCGCGTCACCGTGGGCGGAAACGATCAGCTCTATCGCGCGAGCCTCATCGCCAAGGACATCAACTGGATTTCCTGGCCTGGCCTCCCTGCGCCCGCCCGGGCGCAAGTCAAGATCCGCAATAAGCACGAAGCCGCCGCGGCTACGCTCCATCCGGCTTCCGGCGCCGCCCGGATCGAAGTGCGCTTCGATGAGCCGCAGCGCGCGGTCACGCCTGGACAGGCCGCGGTCTTTTACCAGGGCGATTTGGTTCTCGGCGGCGGATGGATAGAATGACGAATTCATGCGCCAACGCTCTGGGCTGCGCGACAGGCTGGAATACGGGCTCGCTGTCCTGGTTCTGAACTCGCTCGCCTGGGCTCCGCTCCCGGTTGCTAACACGCTGGCCCGAGGCTACGCGCGCCTGCTGGACCTCACGTTGCCTCGGCTGCGCCGCGTGGCGCTGGCGAACCTGGCCATGGCGTTGCCGCAACTCGATCCGCGCGAACGTGAGCGCATTGGCGACGGTGTGTTTCACTCCATCGCGCGGCTGCTTGTCACCCTGGCCCGGTTCCCTCGCCTGAACCGCACCAACATCGGCGAGTGGATTCGCTACGAAGGCTACGAACACTTCGAGGAGGCTCGCCGGCGCGGTAGGGGAGTGCTTTTCGCCACCGCGCATCTCGGCAACTGGGAGCTGAGCGCCTTTGCCCATGCGCTGCTGACAGCGCCGATGAATGTTGTGGTGCGCCCTCTCGACAATCCGCTCATCGACCGGCTGGTGGAGCGCCGCCGGACGCTCTCCGGCAACCGGCTCATCGAAAAGAAAGATTTCGCGCGCGGAATTCTGAAGGCCCTGGCTGCGAACGAGGCGGTGGGCATTCTCATCGATCAGAATGCCTCGCTGGACAGCGGCGTCTTCGTCGACTTCTTCGGCATCCCCGCTTGCGCCGGGACGGGCTTCGTGAAGCTGGCTGCCCACTCGGGCGCGGCCGTCATCCCGGGCTTTGCGCTGTGGTCCGATACGGAGCGCAAATATGTGCTGCGCTTCTATCCGCGTGTGGAGATGACCGGCGACGAGCACGAAGACGCCGCGCGTGTGCATTCCGTGCTGGAAAGCGTGATCCGCCAGTACCCCGGCCAGTGGCTGTGGATCCATCGCCGCTGGAAGACCCGGCCCCCCGGCGAGCCTTCGCTCTATGAATCCGCGCAGCCCACTGCCGCCGCTCAGCCCGGTAAGTCTAGTGGAACGGCCTGAGCTCGGCTATACTGGTGACAGTCCTCGATCGTGGGCCTGTGGCGCAGTTGGGAGCGCGCTTCCATGGCATGGAAGAGGTCGTGAGTTCGAATCTCACCAGGTCCACCAAATAAACCCCAATAAAACAAAGACTTACGAAAATGCTTGCGCGCTTCCACATCGCGGAAGAGGTCACGCGGAGTCCATTTGGAGTCCAAACTTGCCAAAATTTGGACTCCAGCCGGCCTTGGCCCTTGATTTCGCCTTCGGGAAGAAAAGCAACCTTCGCGCGACACCTCGACAGACTAGGCCAGTCACCTTCGCTTTTCCATGCCCTTCAGAGCCTTCAGCGTTACCTCAAGATATTGAAGGTCCAGAGTGCTAGGAAGACTCACAGGCTCCAGACGGCACTTCTCCCAGCGCTGCCGGTACAGAAATCGAACGCGCTCCGGCGTCAGCGTGATCAGTTCTTCGTAAAAATGGTTCAGCTCATGTTCGGTTGCCACCCGCTCCGGCTCTGGACGTGGCTTCGTGATGCCCATATGCTTCCGGTACTCGTTCAGTGACATTGTCATGTTGCCGCGAAGTTCTGAATGCCGTGGCGCGCTGAAGCCCTTCAGTTTGTTCCAGAGCTCAATCTCTTCCACATTGTCGGCCTCAGCCCACGGCGATATAACCACGCCCTGAACGATATCCCTCAGAACAATCCTCCGTCGCTTGCAATCTGGAACCCATGGTTGGCGAGGATTCATGGGCAACGGTCGTGGATGCGGAATGTTATTCAGGTCGATGTGGCGATTGCCGCCGTCGAGCAGGTTGGAGCAGGTGAGAATGGCTCTCACTTCGCATTCAGGCTCGTACTTCAGTTGCTTGCTCGTAATGAACTC
>Ga0187819_10000456_pt1 | contig 20223 bp, 16 predicted proteins | sample NC_wetland_sal_i_15_FD_132411 | JGI IMG/M metagenome (GOLD analysis project Ga0187819, IMG submission 132411) | Wetland sediment microbial communities from Neuse River Estuary, North Carolina, USA - SO4_4 | ecosystem: Environmental > Aquatic > Freshwater > Wetlands > Sediment | place: USA...
CAGGAACGCGTTCCACTGGGTGTTGCCGAGTCCCCAGACCAGGTAGCGGCAGTTCTGCCAGGTCGGGGTGCCGGGCGGCGTGCGGTCGAGCCAGGTCTTGAACTCAGCCGCGTTTGAGGGCGCGTTCGACGTATAGGTCGAGGTCATCACGACCAGCAGCCAGGGCCGCGTGCGCTCCGGCGTGCCGGCCAGCTCGTTCAGCGTGATCACGTCGGTGGTGTAGCCCTGGTAGTCGGCCCGCTCGGCGAACCGCTCGGCCAGCATCTTGTTCGCGCCGAAGTTGCTGCCGTACGCGATGACCAGGTGGCGGTAGGCGCTGGTCTCGGGGATCTGGGTCGGGTCTCCCCAGTCGCGCTCCGGCGCCGCGGCGACGGCGCGCGGCCGATCCTGCGCGACGGCCTGCGCTCGCGGGACGGGCGTCGCCCGGCGCTCATCTGGCGGCCGCGGCCGCGGCCGCGGGATGACGATGATCGGCACCTCGGCCGGCTTGGTGGTCACGACGGTGTTCTTGATCACTTTGGCGCGCGGCGCGAGCCGCAGCTGGAAGTGCCGGTAGATCTCGAACAGGACGACGCGGAGCATCATGAACGTGACCTCTTGCGCCATGCACTGCCGCTTCCCGACCGAGAACGGGATGAAGGCGTGCCGCGGCCGGTCCACGACCTTCTCGAGCGCGAACTGCTCCGGATCGAACTTGTCCGGCTCCGGGCCCCAGTAGCGCGGGTCGCGCTGCGCGGCGAGCGACCCGACCAAGATGATGTCGTCCTTGCGGACGCGGTACCGGCCGAGCGTCCCGTCCTTGAGGCTGCGGCGGATCGTGACCGGCTGCGGCGGGTAGATCCGCATCGTCTCCTTGATCACCTGGGTGGTGTAGGTCAGGTTGAACAGGTCGTCGTACTTCAGGTCGTAGTCGGGGTCGCCGCCGGTGATCGCGTCGACCTCGGCGATCAGCTTCGCCTCGACGTCCGGGTGGGTGGCCAGGAGGTAGGCGAGCCACGCACCGGTGATCGACGGCCCGTTGAAGCCGTTTGACAGGTGCATCAGGACCTGGTCGCGGATGGTCTCGGCGTCGAGCAACTGACCCGTCTCGGGGTCCGGCGTGCTCACCAGGCGGCTGAGCAGGTCCGTCTGCTGGCCGAGCGGAGCCCCGTGCAGCCGGGCCTGCACGAGCGCGCCGGCCGTCTTGTACAGCTCCTGGTTGTGACGGCGGTACTGCTGCCTGCGCTGGCGAGCGGCCCGCCCGGCGAGGACCGCGGCGTCGGGGCGGGGGTCGGCCACCCGCCGGATGCTCTCCTTCGTGCTGGCCGGGACGGCCGCCGCGAACGGGTGCGCGTCGCCCTGACCTGCGTGGCCGAGCAGGCCGAAGTCGTAGGCGCACGCGCCGCGGCCCGACACCTCCAGCGAGTAGCGCTCCATCCAGGTGCGCGCCTCGAGCGTGGTCCCGGCGGGGATCGCCGACCAGTCGGCGACCAGCTTGCGCGCCTGGTCCTTCATCCGCTCGAGTTGCGTCCGCTGGTGCGACGGGGCGTACCACGGCAGCATCACCCGGCGGATCTGGTCGTAGTGCTCGCCGTCGCCGATGACCGAGATGCCCCCGCCGCGGGAGTTGGCGAGCTGCGCGAAGAAGTTGATCTCCTCGACGCGCTTGCCGAACTGCTCCTCGTTGGCCGCGACCTCATCGAGGAGCGCAGGATCCGAGACGACGACGAGCCGCCACTTCTTGGTCGGGATCCCGACCGCGTAGATGTGCCCGAACCGGCGGAAATACTCGATCTGCGAGTCGTTGTCGTTCAGGATGTCGAAGTTGGCGAACCGCTCGCCCCGCGGCACCAGCCACCGGATCGCGTACGGGATCTCGAGCGGGCCGTCCCCGTCGGCCGGCGCGGTGGCGGCCGGCACCGGCACCTTCTCGGTGACCGGATGCGGGGCGGGGGCCGGCGGCGGCGGCGCGGGCGCCGACGGACCGGCGGTCGGCTCCGCCGGGGCGAATTCCCGTAGCTCCTGGCCGACCAGCCGCAGCGAGACGGAGCCGACGCCGACGAGATCGCCGTCGGACAGCGGCGCGGTCGAGACCGGCCGCCCGTTGACGAAGGTGCCGGCGTGGCTGCCCAGGTCCACGATGTGGCAGGACCCCTGGACGATGCGCAGTTCGGCGTGGTGGCGGGAGATGTCGAGGTCACGGAGCACGATGTCGTTGTCCGGCGCCCGGCCGATGCGCACCGTCCGGTCCGGCCGCGGGCCGGCGTTCCTGTCCGGCCGCGGGCCGGCGTCGGCGACGCCAGCCGACTGGGCGTCGCCGGCGGTCAGCCGGCTGGCGTCGCCGACGGTGCAGTCCAGGAGCGCCCCGTCGGCCGGGTGCCCGAGCCGGATCAGGCTCGGCCCGGTGATCTCGATCCGGTCCGCCCGCCGGCCTTCGGCATAGGTTCCGTTGGTGCTCCCGTTATCGGCCAGGACCCACCGGCCGCCGGTCAGGCTAAGCACGGCATGCCGCCATGACACGCGCGTATCGGTGATCACGATGTCGCACCCCGGATCGCGGCCGACCAGGTACGAAGGGCCCGGCGGCAGGATCCGTTCGGCTGTCCCCGTCCGGACCGTGAGCGATGGCGCGAATTCCCCGGAAAGCGGATAGTCCGCCACAAGCCAACTGTATGGCGGCTAAAAGGAAAGTAAAGACGGTCCGGGCCCCGGGAGTAACCGATAGAGCTGTCTTGCTGACATAAGCGTCAGCGCCGGGCTGACATATCGGTGAGCGTGGCTCATGATCTACCTCAGCTAGGCTCCTGCGCAGCCGAAACCAGGGAGGCCGCCGTGCGCAAGGTCCTCATCGCGAACCGCGGCGAGATCGCGGTGCGTATCGTGCGGGCCTGCCGCGACGCCGGCCTGGCCAGCGTGGCCGTGTACGCCGAGCCGGACCTGGACGCGCTGCACGTGAGGATGGCGGACGAGGCGTACTCGCTGGCCGGGGTGACCAGCCAGGAAACGTACCTGGACATCGACAAGCTCATCAAGGTCGGGCTGACCTCCGGCGCGGACGCGGTGCACCCCGGCTACGGGTTCCTTGCCGAGAACGCCGACTTCGCGCGGGCGGTCGCCGCGGCGGGCCTGACCTGGATCGGCCCGCCGCCCGGGGCGATCGAGGCGCTGGGCGACAAGGTGCGGGCGCGGCACATCGCCCGCGAGGTCGGGGCCCCGCTCACCCCGGGCACCACCGAGCCCGTGCGGGACGCCGAGGAGGTCAGGGCGTTCGGCCGCCAGTACGGGTTCCCCGTCGCGATCAAGGCCGCGTTCGGCGGCGGTGGCCGCGGCCTCAAGGTGGCCTGGCGGGAGGAGGACGTCGCCGAGCTCTACGAGTCGGCGGTCCGGGAGGCCACCGCGGCGTTCGGCCGCGGCGAGTGCTTCGCCGAGCGGTACCTGGACCGGCCGCGGCACGTGGAGACGCAGTGCCTGGCCGACGCCGGCGGCCACGTGGTGGTCATCTCGACCAGGGACTGCTCGCTGCAGCGCAGGCACCAGAAGCTCGTCGAGGAGGCCCCGGCGCCGTTCCTTTCGGCGGGGCAGGTCGAGGACCTGTACCGCGCGTCGAAGGCGATCTTGCGGCGGGCCGGGTACGTGGGCGCGGGCACCTGTGAGTTCCTCGTCGGCCAGGACGGCACGATCAGCTTCCTCGAGGTCAACACCCGGCTGCAGGTCGAGCACCCGGTCAGCGAGGAGATCACGGGCATCGACCTGGTGCGCGAGATGTTCCGCATCGCCGAGGGCGAGCCGCTCGGCTACGACGACCCGCCCGCCCGCGGGCATTCGATCGAGTTCCGGATCAACGCGGAGGACCCGGCCCGGAACTTCCTGCCCGCCCCGGGCACGATCACCGCCTGGAACCCCCCGTCCGGGCCCGGTGTCCGGGTCGACTCCGGGTACGCGAGCGGGCAGACGGTCCCGCAGGTGTTCGACTCGCTGATCGCCAAGCTGATCGTGACCGGCGCCAGCCGCACCCAGGCCCTGCAGCGCGCCGCCCGCGCGCTGGCCGAGTTCGAGGTGGGCGGGATGCCGACGGTGCTGCCGTTCCACCGGGCCGTGGTGGCCGACCTCGCGTTCGCGGGCGAGCCGCTGCGCGTCCACACCCGCTGGATCGAGACGGAGTTCGCCGCCCCGATGCCGGACCAGGCTCCCGCGCAGACGGCCGCCGCGCCGGACCGGGAGTCGATCACGGTCGAGGTGGGCGGCAAGCGGCTGGAGGTGGTTGTTCCCTCACTCGGCCTGGCCCGCCGGCCCGCTACCGCCTCAGCTTCAGCCGAACGACCTCGCAGTCTCTCCCGCGCTCATCGGGCTCCCTCGGGCGGCGGCGGCGATAGCGTGGTCAGCCCCATGCAGGGCACGATCATCAAGATCGCCGTCGCGGATGGGGAACGCGTGGCGGCGGGCGACGTGATCGTGGTCCTGGAGGCGATGAAGATGGAACAGCCGCTGACCGCGCACAAGGACGGCACGGTCACCGGGCTGGCGGTGAGCGTCGGGCAGACGGTGGGAGCGGGCGCTCCCATCTGCGAGCTCAAGGACTGACCCACGGTGACGAGGCTTCCCGGGGACCCGAGCGCAGGTGCGAAGATCCTCTTCGCGCTGGGCTTCCGGCTGCCGGACCGGAACAGGGAGTGGGTGCGGCACGAGCTGACGGACGCCGGGTGGCGCGGTCGGCTGACCGTCCGGCAGCTGCTCATCATGCTCCCGATCGCCGCCGCGTTCGCCGCGCTCCCCGGCGCGCTGTGGATCCACATCATGGTGCCGGCGCTGTTCCTGATCTGCAGCGTGGGCATCGTCGCGATGTACGCCGACGACATCCGCGTGTCCAGGCTCCGCAGGCACGGGATCAACCCGCCCGATGATCCCGACCTGGGCCGCCCCTCGCACTAGCGCCACGCGGCCCGGGATCTGACCTGCCCCTGACCCCGCGGGAGCTTGCGTAGGCTGGCGAGCGTGAGGCTCGGCGTGATCGCGGACATCCACGGGAACGAGCTCGCACTGCGCGGCATCCTCGAAGATGCCGCACAGTGCGCGGTGGACCGGTGGTGGGTGCTGGGCGACCTGGTCCTGTTCGGCCCCCGCCCCGCCGAGGTGCTCGAGATACTGGCGGGCCTGCCCGGGGTCGCCATGCTGCGCGGGAACACCGACCGGTACGTGCTGACCGGCGAGCAGCCCGCGCCCCACGCCACCGCCGCCGACGCCGCGGGCCGCATCGACCTGGTGGAACGGTTCGCGCTGATGGCGGCCGGGATCGGCTGGACCCGCGGGGTCCTGGACCAGGCCGGGACGCTCGAGCAGCTGGCCGCGCTGCCCGCCCGCCTGCGGCTGGAGCTCCCCGGCGGAACCAGGCTGCTGGGCGTGCACGCGTCACCCGGCGCCGACGACGGCCCCGGCATCGACCCCGCCATCCCCGGCGACCAGCTCGCCCGCCTGCTGGCCGGGTGCGGCGCCGAGGTGGTCCTCGGCGGCCACACCCACCACCAGGCCGACCGCCGGGCGGGCGGCGTCCGCGCCCTCAACCCCGGCAGCGCCGGGCAACCGCGCCCGGCAGGCCGGGCCAACTGGCTGCTCCTGGAGGACGGCGGCGGCCCTGAACTAACGGCCCAGTTCCGAGCCGTGCCCTTCGACGTGGCGGCCGTGGTCCGCGATCTGCGGCGGCGCCGTCACCCGAACGCCGCCTTCGTGGAGTCCGTCCTGGACGGCCGGGGGTGAGCGAACCCGCGGCCTCGCGCCCGCCGAGCCGGCGGGCCGAGGTCGTCTACGTCCTGATCGTGCTCATCTTGTTCGGGGTGGGCGGGTACGTCCTGTGGTACCGCGCGAACTACAACATCTTCCCGGGCCAGGACGCCACCGCCCGGGTGCACTGGTGCGAGCGGGACTACCAGAATTTCGGCGATCCGCCGCAGACCTGGGGACAGGTCACCGCCAGGAACCAGTATCCGGTGCGCGACGTCGGCCGGTACCCGCCGCTCGGCGTGCCGGGCCAGGATCTGTTCGCCCCGATCTACCCCGGCGCGCAGCCCGGCTCGTGCTCGGAGGTCGTGTACCTGCGCACCGGCCCGGGCCGGTACCAGCCCTACGTCCTGCTCGGCGGGCCCTAGTCAGCTCCCTGCGCAGCTAGGGCGTGTCCGGGGTGAACTCCATCAGCCGCCTGGCCGCCTCGGTCACGCTGCCGGACAGGGAGGGATACACCGAGAAGGTGTGGGCGAGCTGCTCGACGGTGAGGCGCTGCTCGACGGCGATGGACACGGCCAGGATCAGCTCGCTGGCGCGGGGGGCGACCACCACGCCGCCGAGGATCACGCCGGTGCCCGGGCTGGCTAGCAGCTTGACGAAGCCGTCGGTCACCCCGGCCATCTTGGCCCGCGGGTTCGTGGCCAGCGGCAGCTTCATCACGCGGGCGGAGACCTCGCCCGCGGTGACGGCGCGCTGCGTCACGCCGACGGTCGCGATCTCGGGGTCAGTGAAGATCGTGGCGGCGACGTGGCCGGGGCGCAGCGGGCCCACCGCCTCGCCGAGCGCGTGCCACATCGCGATCCGGCCCTGCATGGCCGCGACCGAGGCGAGCATCAGCACGCCGGTGCAATCCCCGGCCGCGTACACGCCCGGCACCGACGTCCGCGACACCCGGTCGACCGCGATGAACCCGCGGGGGTCCACCTTGACCCCCGCCTCGTCGAGCCCGCAGCCCTCGGTCCTCGGGATCATGCCGACGGTGAGCAGGCAGTGGCTCCCGGTCAGGGCCCGGCCGTCGTCCAGGGTCACGACGACACCATCGCCCTCGTCGTCCCGGCGGACGACAGACACTGCCCGCGACCGGCCGAGCACCGTCATGCCGCGGCGGCGGAAGACCTCCTCGATGTGGCTGGCCGCGTCCTCGTCCTCCTGCGGGAGCACCCGGTCCCGCGAGGACACCAGGGTCACCCGCGAGCCGAGGGCCTGGTAGGCGCTGGCGAACTCGGCCCCGGTGACGCCGGAGCCGACCACGATCAGGTCCCTCGGCAGCTCGGTCAGGTCGTAGAGCTGCCGCCAGGTCAAGATGCGCTCGCCGTCGGGCTCGGCCCCGGGCAGCACGCGCGGCAGCGCACCGGTGGCGATCAGGATCGCATCGGCCTTGATCTCCGCCTCGCCCGCCCGGATCATGCCCGGGCCGGCCAGGCGGCCGTGGCCGGTGATCACGGTGACACCCTCGGCCTGGACCCGGGCGGTGATGTCGCGGGACTGGGCGCGGGCCAGGTCGGTGATCCGCTCGTACAGGCGGGCGGCGTTGACGGTGGCCAGGCCGCCGGTGGCGATGCCGAGCCCGCCGGCGCGGTTCAGCAGCGTCATCGCGTTGGACGTCTCGATGAGCGACTTGGAGGGCACGCAGTCGGTGAGCACGCAGGCCCCGCCGAGGCCGTCGGAATCGACGACGGTCACCTGGGCGCCGAGCTGGGCCGCGACGAGGGCGGCCTCGTAACCGCCCGGCCCGCCGCCGATGATCGCGATGCGCTGGCGAGACAGGGTCACGATTGGTCATTCTCCCCCGTGCTGGTCGCGGTCAGGTATCGGGCCCGGCGTTCCGCGCCGGGACGCCGTACGCTTGCCCCCGTGGCACTGTACGCGGCATACGGCAGCAACATGGACCCCGAGCAGATGCTCGTGCGCTGCCCGCATTCACCGCAGCGGGGAACCGGCTGGCTCGAGGGCTGGCGGCTGACGTTCGGCGGTGAGGACATCGGCTGGGACGGGGCGCTCGCCACCGTCGTCGAGGAGCCGGGCACCCGGGTATTCGTCGTGCTGTACGACATGTTCGAGACCGACGAGAAGGAACTCGACAACTGGGACGGCGTCACGCTCGGGTACTACCGCAAGGCCAAGGTCCGCGTGCAGACCCTCGACGGGGACGTGCTGGCCTGGCTGTACGTGCTCAACTTCTACGAGGGCGGGCTGCCCTCGGCGCGCAACGTCGGGATCCTGGCCGACAGCGCGGAGAAGGCGGGGGCGCCGGCCGATTACGTGACGGCGCTGCGCGACCTGCCGTGCGCCAAGATGGGCGAGTCGAACGCCGGGGCTTCCGGGTTCGAGCCGCCCTGGACCTAGAGCCTTCAGGGAGCCCTCAGGGGGTCTGGGGGGCCCGCGGCACGCCGCCGAGGAACGACTCGATGAATTCCGGGCTCTCCGCCAGGCGCGCCGGGGTACCCGCCATCAGGACCTGGCCGCCGCCGAGCACGTACGTGTGGTCGGAGATGGCGAGCACGGCCCGGGCCCGCTGCTCGACGATGAGCACTCCGGCGCCGGCGTCGGCCAGCGCGCGCACGTGCCCGGTGAGCAGTTCGGTAGCGATCTTCGGGGCGAGGTTCGCCGTCGGCTCGTCCAGCAGGAACACGGCGGGGTCGAGCATCAGCACGCGCCCCATGGCCAGCATCTTGCGCTCGCCGCCGCTCAGCCGCCCCGCCCGCCGGGTCAGCATCTGGCCGAGCCTGGGGAAGACGCCGATCACCCGCTCGACCCGCTCGCTCACCTGCTTGCCGGCCAGCAGGTAGCCGCCCATCTCCAGGTTTTCCCTGACGGTGAGCGGCGCAAAGACGTCGTCGACCTGCGGCACGTACCCCACCCCGGCCCGCGCCACCTCCTCCGGAGGCAGGCCGGTGATCTCACGGTCGCCGAGGAACACCCGCCCCGCCGAGGGCCTGATCACGCCGCACAGCGCCTTGAGCAGGGTGGACTTGCCCGAGCCGTTCGGGCCGACGACCGAGGCTACGGAACCGGGGGCGACCGCGACCGACACGCCGTGGACGATGTCGCCGGCGCCGTAGCCCGCGCGGATGTCCTCGGCGGACAGGCCCGGCGCTGGCTGCGCTGCCCCGGGGGGACGACCCCCCCAGGCCCCCCCGGGCACCCCGTGATCAGCCGACAAGGTAGGCCTCCACCACGTCGGCGCGGGCGCGCAGGTCGGCCATGGTCCCCGAGGCGAGCACGACGCCCTCGGCCATCATGATCACCGGGTCGCAGAACTCGTCCATGATGGCGAGCTCGTGCTCCACCATGAGAATGGTCATACCCTCGGCGCACAGCTCGAGCAAGTGCCCGCCGATCTGGCGCGCGAGCCGCGGGTGCACCCCGGCCATCGGCTCGTCGAGCAGGAGCATCGTCGGCTCGGTCATCAGCGCGCGCATGATCTCGGTCAGCCTGCGCTGACCGCCGCTCAGGTCGCCGCCGTAGGTGTCCGCGAGACTGGACAGGCCGAACCTGTCCAGCAGCGCCCGCGCGCGGTCGATCGCGGCCGCCTCGTCCCGCCGCCAGTACCGCCGGCCGCGCAGGGCGCCGGCCAGGGTGTCGCCCCGGTTGCCCGGCGCCGCGCTCAGCAGGTTCTCCATCACGGTCAGCCGCTTGAACTCACTCGCCAGCTGGAACGTCCGTACCAGCCCCAGCCGCGCGCGGCGGTACGCGGGCAGGCCGGTGACGTCGGTCCCCTCGTAGATCACCTGCCCGGAGGTGACCCCGATCGTGCCGGCCAGCATGCCGAGCAGCGTCGACTTGCCCGCGCCGTTGGGCCCGATCAGGCCGGTGAGGGTGCCGCGCCGCACCTCGACGGACACCCCGGCGACCGCGTGCACGCCGCCGAAATCCTTGACCAGGTCCACCGCGCGGAGCACGACGGCGCCGTCCGCGCGGCCGGGCGCGGGAACCGCGGACGCCCCCGTGCTGGCGGCAGCAGCGCCAACGGCAGCAGCGCCGTGGGCGGCGAGGCGGGCGGGGGCGGCGGGGCCGACGGCGGACCCGTCGCCGTCCCCGGCCACGCCGGGGCCCCACGGCCAGGCCGAGACGGTCACCACGTCGTCGTTCGGTCCCTCGACGGCGAGGACCGGCGGCGGACCCGCGCCTATCATGCGGCGGCGCTCGGGCAGGACGCCCTGCGGGCGGAACCAGAGGAACACCAGGATCAGCAGGCCGATCGCCACCCACTGCAGGTCCTCGACCGTGCCAGGCGGACCGAACGGGGGAAGATACCTGCTCGCTTCCTCGAAGCCCACGGGGACGAGGATGGCGCCGATCACGGCGCCGCGATGGCTGCCGGAGCCGCCGATGATCACGGCCGCGAACAGCACGATCGTTTCCGCATAGCCCCATGCGGACGGCGCCCACAAGTTGATGTACCCGACCAGGATCCCGCCGCTCAGCCCGGCCAGCGCACCGCCCAGCACGAGCACGGCGGCGCGCTGCGCGAGCAGGTTCTTGCCCAGCGAGTCGGCCACCAGGTCGTTGTCGCGCATGGCCCGCAGCGACCGCCCGTACGGCGACTCGGTCACCCGCCGCACCAGCAGGTACGCGCCGACCGCGAGCAGGAGCGCGCCCGCCGCGTAGACCCACTGGTAGCCCGTCGACTGCGGGTTGTACTCGCCCTGCAGCGGCGAGGGCACCAGGGACAGGCCCGCGGCCCCGTTCAGGAACGGGCGGTAGTTCGTGACCAGCAGGTTCGCCATGACCGCCGTCACGAGGAGGCCGACGGCCGCGAAGTCGCCGCGCAGCCGCCGGCCCACCAGGAACGTGAACGGCAGCGCGATCAGCCCGCCGACGATCGTCGCGCCGATGAGCGGGACGGGGAACGGCAGGTTCCACCCGGCGATGTAGGCCTGGAAGCCGCCGTTGGCGGACTGGTTGGGCAGCGACAAGATCGCCGCCGCGTACGCGCCGGCCGCCTGGAAGATGATGAAGCCGAAGTTGGTGACCCCGGCCACGCCGAACTGCTGGCTCAGGCCGAGACACGCGATGATGTCCACGCCGGCGTAGATCAGCAGGTTGAGCAGGTAGAACAGCTGCGCGCTGGTCATTACGCGGTGACCCCCAGCAGGCCGCCCGGCCGCACCGCCATCATGATCAGCAGCACCGCGAAGGCGATGACGTCCTTGTACGACGGCGTGATGTAGGCCGCGCTGATCTCGGTGGCGAGCCCGATGACCACCGCGCCGACCATGGCGCCGTAGGCCTGGCCGGGGCCGCCGAGGAAGACCGCGGCGAGGATCACGACCAGGAACAGGTCGGCGCTGGTCGCGCCGAAGCTGCCGTCGTTGATCGCGAGGACGGTCCCGGCGATGCCGCACAGCGCGCCGGTGAGGGCCCAGGTGGTGGTGACGATCCTGTCTGTCCTGATCCCGCAGTTACGCGCCAGCGAGCGGTTCGCCGCCGTCGCGCGCATGGCCTTGCCGAGCTTGGTATAGCGCAACAGCACGTGCACTCCGCCCATCACCACGACGGCCAGCCCGATGATCACGAACTGGACCGCGGTCAGGATCAGGCCGCCCGCCTTGACCGTCGGTCCCTGGCCCATCGTGTACGACACGTTGGTGCCGCCCACGATCGCCTGCAGGCCGAACTCGATGATGAGCGTCATCCCGAGCGAGACGATCACCATCGTGATCGGCGCGCTGCCGCGGCGCTGGAACGGCGTGTAGATCCCCTGGTTGAGCAGGACCGACCCGACCGCCCCGGCCGCGGCAGCGGCCAGCATGCCTATCCACACGTTGACGCCGGCCTGGTTGACCGCGTAGGCGACGAACGCCGAGGCGATCATCACCGCGCCGTAGGCCAGGTTCAGGACGTCGGTCACGGCGAACTGCATGGTGAACCCGACGGCGGCGATGGCCAGCACCGCCGAGGTCACCAGGCCGAAGCCGAACGACGCGAGGAACAGGCTCATGGTTTTCCCCTACGACACCGCTCGCAGCTGGTCAGCGCTGATGTTGCCGGTGACGTTGACGGCGCCGGTGGCGCTGTAGGCGTCGATCTGGAAGATGCCGGTGGAGTCGTGGAAGGAGTCGAAGCTGGTCGGCCCGCCCGGCCCCTCGTAGCGGATGGCCTTGCCCGCCTTGAGCGCGGCGATCCCCTGCGCGTAGGAGTAGACGACCTCGGCGCCCGACGTGCCGTCGCCGATCGTGAGGATGTAGGGCGCGTACACGCTCGGCACCGTGGATTTCGCCTCGACCATCGCGAGCGCGGCCAGGTTGATCCCGTCGTACAGGTGCACCGCGCCCGGCGCGGTCAGGTAGGTCGAGAAGTCGCCGGTGCTGCCCACCTTGCCCTGCTCGGACATGATCGCGGCCTGGAACGGGCTGTATGCGGGTCCGCTGGTCTCGGTGACCAGGTTGTCCGCGTGGAAGCTGGTCGCCAGCGTGGACGCGCCGATCGCTGCCGCCACCGACTTGTACCAGTCCGGGGAGATGTCCGCCGACGTTCCGATGACCGGGATCATCTTGCCGCCGTTGAGCTGCTTGACCTCAGACAGGAACGTCGCGTCGGTCGCGCCGAGCGCCTCGGTGAAGATCACGTCCGGGTGCGCGGCGACGATCTTGTCCGCCTCCGTCCTGAAGGTGCTCGCCTGCAGGTTCAGCGTCTCGTTCGCCACCAGCGACAGCCCGGCCTTGCTGATGGAGCTGATGGCCGGTGCGATGAACGTCTGGGACCCGATGTCGTTGCCGAACGCGAGCGCGATCTTGTGGTACCCCAGCTGCTGCGCGATCGCGACCATCGCGTAGGACTCCTCCAGGTCCGGCGGCACCAGCCGGAAGAAGTACGGGAAGTGGACGGAGTCGAACTCGGACTGGCCGGTCATGCAGAACGACACCATCTTGTTCGCGTTCATGATCGGCACCACGCTGGCCGCCTCGTCGGAGGTGCACCCGATGACGAGGGCGAGGTTGGACGTGGTGGCGAACATCTGCCTGGTGGCGGGCACGGCGTCGGCGGGATCGCCGCGGGTGTCCACGCCCTTGCAGCTCAGCTTGTGGCCGAGCACGCCGCCGGCGCTGTTGATCGCCGCGGTGGCGCCGTCGCAGGAGACCAGGTAGGTCGGGCCGAGCGCGGCGTCCGGGCCGCTGAACGGGGCCAGGTCGGCGACGACCAGCGCCGCCCCCGAACTGCTGCTCGTACCGCTGCTGGGGCTACTGCTGCTGGAACTGCTGCTGCTGCACGCCGCCAGCCCGGCGGCGGCGAGCACCGCGGCGGCGAGCGCGATGGCGCGCCGCGCACCGCCCGGCTTCGGGCCGGGCGCCCCCAACCCGGGTCTTTCTGGTCTGCGTATTCTCCGGGTGGTCAACATGATCGTCCCCTCTGCGGGTGAGATTTCGGCCAGGAGCGCGGCCGGCCGGCGGGGCCCGGTGGGACCCGCGGCTAAAGGCCGCCGGTAAAGGCGTTGGGTCGCCAGCGCCAGCCGGAGCGATCGCCCTCCTCGGCGACCACGCGGTTGCGGATGGTGCCAATGCCCTCGATCGTGATCTCGATAACGTCGCCCGGCTGGAGCCAGACCGGGGGGTGGCGGGCGAAGCCGACGCCTGCGGGCGTCCCGGTGGCGATGACGTCGCCCGGCTGCAGGGTGGTGAACGAGGAAAAGAACTCGACGCTGCTCGGCACGTCGACGAGCATCTGCGAGGTCCGCGCCGACTGCATGACCTGGCCGTTGAGCACGGTGGTGAGCGCCAGGTCGGAGACGTCGACCTCGTCGGGCGTGACGATCTCCGGGCCGATGGGCATGGTGCCATCGAAGTTCTTCCCCGGCGTCCACTGGGTCCCGGCCCGCTGCCAGTCCCGCACCGACGCGTCGTTCAGCACGGTGAACCCGGCGATCGCGTCGATCGCCTTGCCGGCCGGGATGTACCGCCCGCCCGCCCCGATCACGATGCCGAGCTCGCCCTCGTAGTCGAACGAGGAGGTCAGGGCCGGCTTGACGAGGTCGGCGTACGGGCCGAGCAGCGTCTGGTGGCCCCGGACGAACGTATCCGGCCAGCTCGGCACCGCGCGACCGCCCTCGAGGGCGTGGTCGGCGTAGTTCAGGCCGAGGCAGAGGATCCGCTCGGGGGCCGGTACCGCCGGACCGAACGCCGCGGGGAGGTAGTCGCGGCCGGTGCGGTCCTGCAGCCCGCGGGCCGCCTCCAGGGCGGGCGGGCCGGAGGCGATGAACGACCCGAACGCCGCGAACCGCTCGTCGCCGGTCGCCTCGCCGATGTCGACGTATCCGCCGCCCAGCGCCCGGACGTGCAGGCGCGGCCCGCTGGTAGTAATAAGGGTGGCGAGTCTCACGAGCCAAATCTCCCTAGTCGCGTCGTTTCGGCTCGGCTCGGACCTCTGGCCCGCCTTGGTTGGGCTGCGGCCATCGGTCTAGACCATTTTGGTTTATTAAGCTGATTGGTTCACAGCGCTTGATCCGCTGATCATAGGCTTGACGAGGAAGGCGGGTCAATACGTGACATGACGAGAAATTGGTGCGAGAATCTGCTAGCACGATCGATTGGTTGGATTGGTTGAACGAGATGGCCGGCGACAACTCGGCGCTGCGGCGCAGGGCCCTCGCGGCGCTGATCCTGGCGGAATCGCAGCGGGGTGGCGCGGGCCGGGGCACGCGCCTGCCGACCGAACGGCAGCTGGCCATCGATCTCGGGGTCTCCCGGGCGGCCGTCCGGCACGCCATGGCCATGCTGCAGGCCGAGGGGCACGTGTCCCGCGAGGTGGGCCGCGGCACGTTCCTGCGTGGCGCCACGGAGGCACCGGGCCGGGACCTGACCACGGGCGGGGCGACGTCCACGGGCGCGGCGACACCCGCGAGCGGGACTAGGGTCGCAGGCGATGAGCAGGCCGGGCCGGCGGGCGGATTCCCCGGGCCGACGGGCGGATTCCCCGGGCCGACGGGCGGATTCCCCGGGCCGGCGGGCGGATTCCCCGGGCCGGCGGGCGGGTTCCCCGGGCCGGACGTCTCGTCCGGATCCGACGGCTACTCCCCGGCCGATGTGATTATGGTCAGGCGCCTGTTCGAGCCGACCGCCATGTCCCTGGTCGTGGCCTGGGCGACCGCCCGCGACTTCGCCGAGATGGATCGCTGCCTGCTGGGCGGGGAGCGCGCGGCGGATCACGACGAGTTCGAAGTCTGGGATGCCGCGCTGCACCGGTCGATCATCGCGGCCACGCGCAGCCCGCTACTCATCCGGTTGTACGCCGAAGTGGAGCGGGCCCGGCACGGGCGGATGTGGGGCGACCTCAAGCGGCGCAGCGCCTCGGCCGCCCGGCGGGATGAATACCGGCGGGATCACGAGGAGATCGTGGCCGCCCTCAAGACGCGTGACGCCGACCGGGCCACCGCGGCGATGCGCACCCACCTGGCCCGCGTGTCCAGGCACCTCCTCGGCACCGAGTAAACCCGGGGGCCCGGGCCCAAGCTCAAGGCTCAAGGCTCAGGGCTCAGGGCTCAGGCGAGCCACACCACCAGAAGAATGAGCGCGGGGATGACGAGCGCGGCGACGGCCGGCCAGCTCCAGGTGCTGCGCACCGGCTGCAGCCAGCCGCGCGCCCCGATGGTTCCGACGGCCGCCGCCTGCGTGGCGTCGAGCGCTCCGGTCTGGCCCGGCTGGCTCGCCCCGGAGATCGGCACGGTGCCGCCCGCCCAGACCGCCTCGGCCTGGGCGGCGGTCGCCCGCTCGCTGAGCGCGCGGACGCATTTTTCTGCCTCCGCCTCGGCCGAGGTTGAGGTACCCGCGGAGCTGGGCTGGGTGCCGTAGGCCAGGCCGAAGGCCGACCGGCGGCCCCGGTTGGCGCGGCGGGACCTGGCGTCGGCGGCGAACTGGCGCCGGCGCGAGTAGTGGATGGCCCACGAGCTGATGATCCTGGGCCGCTCCCCCGGCGAGGCGCAGTGCACCCGCAGCAGGTCGGTCAGGTCCACGTTGGTCACGGACGCCCAGCCGACCTGGTGGTCCCGCAGCGGGTTCCTGACCGTCACCCCGGTCTCATCCGCGATGATCCTGGGGCGCTGGGCGGTGTCGTAGGCGATCCCGGTGACCAGCAGCAGGATGGCCGCGGCGATCGCGGACGTGTGATCCCGGCCCTGGACGGCCAGGTCGATCCAGTTGCCGACGGCGAACAGCAGCCATACCACCCAGACGACCACGGCGGTCGCCGAGCGGAAGGTCTGCACCTGGCCAGGCTGATTCTTGGAGCGCCGAGCCTGGAGCGGGCTGCTGGAGTCAGCTGCCATACCGTCCAGCCTAACCGGCTTAGGCGCCGGTGACACCAGGCAGAGGCTGGGCGACCATGGCGCCGTCGTCCCACAGGGCGTTGATCGCCGTCGCCGCCATCACCCGGACGCCGACGCCGATGGCCCGCTCGTCCACGTCGAAGGTCGGCTGGTGCAGGTCATACGAGACGGCCGCGCCCGGGACCCGCGTGCCCAGCCGGGCCAGCGCGCCGGGCACCGTTTCCAGGTACCAGGCGAAGTCCTCGCCGCCCAGGCTCTGCGGGCTCTGCACGACCGAGCCCGCGCCGAGCACGTCCAGCGCCGCGGCGGCGATCATGGCCGCGCTGGCCTGGTCGTTGACCGTGGGCGGCACGGAGCGGCGGTAGCTGAGCTCGGCGTTCACGCCGTACGCGGCGGCGATCGAGTCGATGAGCCCCTTGAGCAGGTCGGGCGCGCTGTGCCACGCGTCGTCGTCCAGGCAGCGGACGGTTCCCTCGGCGACCCCGGCGTCGGGGATCGCGTTGGGTGCGGTGCCGGCGCTGATCCGGCCCCAGACCAGGCTGAGGCTGGACCGCGGGTCGACCCGCCGCGACAGCGCCGCGGGGACGTCGGTGACGATCTTGGCCAGCGCGTACACCAGGTCGGCGGTCAGGTGCGGCCGCGCGGTATGCCCGCCGGGCCCGGACACGCGCACCTCGATCTTGTCGCAGGCGGCCGTGATCGCGCCGGAGCGCACGCCGAGCTGCCCGGCGTCCAGCCGGGGGTCGCAGTGCAGGGCGAAGATCCGGCCGACCGGCGCGAGGGCGTCGGCCTCGATCACGTCGAGCGCGCCGGTCGCGGTCTCCTCCGCGGGCTGGAACAGGAGCCTGACCCGCCCGGGCAGCAGGCCCTCGGCCGCCTGGGCCGCCAGAAACAGGCCCGCGCCGACCAGAACGGTCACGTGCACGTCGTGGCCGCACGCATGGCACGCGCTCGGCGTCGTCGAGGCGTAGGGGACGTCCTTCTCGTCGGCCATCGGGAGCGCATCGAGGTCCGCGCGAAGAGCCACCACCGGTCGTTCGGTATAAGAATTCTGGTCTGAGCCGAGGTCGACGTAAAGGCCGGTGCCCTTGGGGAAGATGACCGGGCGCAGGCCCGCCGCGGCCAGGCGCAGCGCGACCCGGCGGGTGGTGCGGTACTCGTCGTGCGCGAGCTCGGGGTGCATGTGCAGGTCGCGGCGGAACTCGATGAGCTCGTCGGAGTGCTCGGCGAGGAACGCGTCCAGATCCGCGGCTAGATCATTACCGGCCATGCCCACCATCCCCGTGCGTGCAGAATCGGTCGTCCGCGAACTCGGTCACCAGGGCGTCCACCACGCTCGTCAGATCCCCCGTGCGTGCGTAGACGGCCCGTTGCCGCTCGTAAGAGGCACCGTACTCGAGCACCTCGAAGGCCACGGACAATTCCTCGAGGCAGCCCAGCCTCAAGGCTACCGGCTCGAGTTCGCGCAGAAGCTCGTATAGCTCGTCACGCAGCGGCGCCGTCGCGCCCGCCTCATCAGTGATCACGACCGCATCCAGTCCGTACCGCGCCGCGCGCCACTTGTTGTCCATGACGATCCAGGACGACGGGGCCGGGAGCGTATAGCCCCGGTCCAGCTGGGTGTCGAAGAGCTGGACCAGGCACTGGGAGAGCGCGGCCACCATGCCGACCTCGCGGAGCGTCGGCAGCCCGTCGAACATGCGGATCTCGACGGTGCCGAAGTCCGGGTGCGGCCGGATGTCCCACCAGACCTCCTTGATGCTACGGATCGTCCCCGCCCGCAGCAGCGTGTCCATGTACTCCTCGAACTGCTTCCAGTTCGTCAGCCGGTGCGGCGGCCCGGCCGTCGGCAGCGCGCCGAAGGTCACCGCCCGGCTGGAGGCGAGCCCCGTGTCGTACCCGCACCAGAACGGGCTCGACGCGGTTATCGCGAGAAAATGCGGCAGGTAAGAGGAGAGCGCATTGACGATCGGAATCGCCTTGCTGCCGTCCCGAATACCAACATGTACGTGCACGCCGAAGGTCTGAATCCGGCGGGCAAGCCACTGCAATTGTTCAACCAGCTCCGCATAGCGCTGGATAGGCGCCATCGTCGCGTCACGCCAGTCACTCACCGGGTGGGTCCCGGCGCACGCCAATAGGATACCGTGCTCGGACGCCATGCGCTGGAGTTCGGAGATGGTCCTGGCCAGGTCTTGTTTGGCTTCCGACACGGTGCTGCAAATACCAGTGACCACTTCCAGGGTCGACTGCATCAGCTCGTGCCTGATGTGCGGGTGCTCCCCCGTGTCGCCCGGCACCGGCAGTTCGGCCAGCAGCTTGCCCGCCTCCTGGCGCAGCATCTTGGTCTCGGCGTCGACCAGCTGCACCTCCCATTCGACGCCGAGCGTCGCACCGCGAGAGGGATTCCACTCGATAACCATGGCGGCCTCCAAGCCCGGATAGTCAGGCGCTCAGATTTCTCCGGGCTGGTACTCACCCCATATTTCCCGCAATGCATCGCAGACCTCGCCCAGGGAAGCATCGGCCCGGAGCGCGTCGCGGAGCGGGTAAAGCACGTTTTCGGTCCCGGCGGCGGCGGATTTGAGTGACGCAATTGCGCGGGTGAATGCGGCAGGGTCGCGCCGTTCGCGGAGCCGGGCCAGCCGGCCGGCCTGTTCGGCCTCGATGTTCGGGTCGACGCGGAGCGGCTCGTACGGCTCCTCGCCGTCGGAGGTGAACTTGTTCACGCCGACCACGACCCGCTCGCCCTCGTCGATCTCGCGGGCGACCTGGTAGGCGGCCCCCTCGATCTCGGCCTTCTGGAAGCCGCGCTCGATCGCCGCCACGGCCCCGCCCATGTCCTCGACGCGGTCCATCAGCTCGAGGGCCGCGTCGGCGATGTCGTCGGTCATCGACTCGATGGCGTACGAGCCGGCGAACGGATCCGCCGTCGCGGTCAGGTCGGATTCGTAGGCGATGACCTGCTGGGTGCGCAGCGCCAGCCGGGCCGCCTTGGCGCTGGGCAGGGCGAGCGCCTCGTCGTAGGAGTTGGTGTGCAGCGACTGGGTCCCGCCCAGCACCGCGGCCAGGGCCTGCAGGCTCACCCGGATCAGGTTGACCTCCGGCTGCTGCGCGGTGAGCTGCACGCCCGCGGTCTGGGTGTGGAACCGCAGCATCTGCGACCTTGGATCGTTGGCGTGGAACTCGTCTTTCATGATGTGGGCCCACAGCCGGCGGGCGGCGCGGAACTTGGCGACCTCCTCGAGCAGCGTGGTCCGCGCGACGAAGAAGAAGGACAGCCGGGGCCCGAACTCGTCGACCCCCAGGCCGGACGCGAGGGCGGCCCGGACGTATTCCCTGGCGTTGGCCAGCGTGAACGCGATCTCCTGGACCGGCGTGGCGCCGGCCTCGGCCATGTGGTAGCCGGAGATGGAGATCGTGTTCCACCGGGGCAGCTCGTTCCTGCAGTAGGCGAACGTGTCGGCCACCAGGCGCAGGGACGGGCGGGGCGGGTAGATGTAGGTGCCCCGCGCGATGTACTCCTTGAGCACGTCGTTCTGGATCGTCCCCGTCAGCCGGGCCGCGGGCACCCCCTGCTCCTCGCCGACCGCCTGGTACATCAGCAGCAGGACCGCGGCGGGCGCGTTGATGGTCATCGACGTGGACACCTCGCCGAGCGGGATCCCGTCGAACAGCGCGCGCATGTCATCGGTGCTGTCGATGGCCACGCCGACCTTGCCCACCTCGCCGTGGGCGACACGCGCGTCGGAGTCGTATCCCATCTGGGTCGGCAGGTCGAAGGCCACGGAAAGCCCCGTGGTGCCCGCCTCGATCAGCTCGTGGTAGCGGCGGTTGGACTCCTTGGCCGTGGCGAACCCCGCGTACTGCCGCATCGTCCAGGGCCGGTCGACGTACATGCGCGGATACACTCCGCGAGTGAACGGATACTCTCCCGGCTTACCAAGCTTCTCCGAAGGCCGGAAGTCCGTAAGCTGGCTGTCGTCGTAGACGGCGTTGATGGTGAGCCCGGATTCCGACGTTCGTTCCATTGACCCAGGTTAACTCGCGGTTGGGTGGTCCACCCAGGACGGGAGCTCGCAGGCTGATGCCGGACCGGATCCCGCAGCGGGCCGCGCTCGCCGTGGCGGGCGCCCTGCTGGCGCTGGCCGCGGTCGCGGCCCCGGCCGTCGCGGCCCCGGCCGTCGCGGCCCCGGCCGTCGCGGCCC
>Ga0187819_10000458_pt1 | contig 20213 bp, 17 predicted proteins | sample NC_wetland_sal_i_15_FD_132411 | JGI IMG/M metagenome (GOLD analysis project Ga0187819, IMG submission 132411) | Wetland sediment microbial communities from Neuse River Estuary, North Carolina, USA - SO4_4 | ecosystem: Environmental > Aquatic > Freshwater > Wetlands > Sediment | place: USA...
CGAGACAGATCACCGGCTGCTCTCCCATCGCTCAAGAGGCGAATAGGTTCGGTCATGTTCGCGACTAGGGTCCGCAGGTCTGTCCCTCCGATCTCGAGACTGAGGATGTAGGCCACGGAGGTGTGCCTCGTTCCATCTCGGTCGGAGTAGGAGATTCTTTCAGGGCTGGCCTTCAAGATGGATTTGATTCCCGTCAGCCGTCCACCGTTCAGCCGGCGAATCTGCATCAAGCCGTTCGAGAGATTCCGAATTGACCGATAGCTGCTCGTGTGAAGCCGACAGATGGCGCCGAAGGTCGGGAATTTCTCCAGGATGAAATAGAGGTCCCCCGACGGTCGGCACTCGCCCCGCTCCAGGTCGGGACAGCCGTCCCCACATTCCTCAACTGGCTGGCCCTTTTTCGGCCCGTCGATGTACTTGTAGCTGCCTGGCCAAGCCTCCCCCTCAGGGTGCTTTTGCGTCCTGCGCGTCGCTCGCATTTCATACCGCGGCCCACCGCCATTCGCAATCTGCACAAGCTCGCCGTGGCACTTGCACACGGAGGTTGTCCACAGGGCATACTCTGTCCGAAAGACTTCTCGCGGTTCGTCATTGAGGAAAATAATCCCCAATTCGGTTGGCTTCTCCCCGTGGGCCTGTGCGATGTCCGAAGCCGGCACCCAGACCACGTCTTGGCCCTGCAGCGTCTTCCGCTTGAAGACGAAATGGTCAAGCCTGCGCGGGTGGCTGTTTTCCTTGCCCGGCTCCGGCCCCTCCCCGATGGCGACCTTAATGGTCACGGGAAGCTGCTCGAGGGCCGTGCCGTTCTCATCGTGTGTCAGTCCGAGAATGCCCATAGAGGTTCCTCCTCATGCTGCGATCTATTTTTGCTGGGAAAGACGGTTCAGCTACAAGAAGCGACAGGCTTCAGAACAAGGTGAGCTGGCCTTCGCAGGGCGCCACGCGGCGCGCACCCTTACGCGGAATCAATTCGTGCCCTGCACCAATCGGCACCCACTCCGTAGGCGGTGGGACGGGCTTTTCACTCGGCGCAAGTTCGGCATCTTCGACTGGTTCAGGCATCGGCGCTTCCGCCGGCAAAGCCTTCACAGCGAACGCTTCTTCCTGTTTCTTCTGTAAGGCGGACCAGACAGCGTCGGCCCTTTCCCCGATTCCTTTCTCCGTCACCAGCTCGCGGGCCATGGCCATGAGGATGTCGTCTTCGTCGTTGATCGCTTGTAACCCTTCGGAAGAGAACTTGCCCTCCATGGCCAGAGAGACCAGCAGCTTCTTGCCCATCAGCCGAAGGCAGCCCTCCTGCATCGTCTCGGCGTAGTGCAGGTACTTCACCTTCACTGGAAGGCGCTGTCCGATTCTCCAGCTCCTCCGGCTTGCCTGTCGAAGGACATAGATGGAGTATCCCGTCTCGTAAAACAGGATCGTTGGGAACTCGATCAGGTCCAGCCCGGTCTGCACCAATTTCGGGTGGCAGATGACCGCCTGTACCCCAGCGCGGAGCTGGCGGTCGTACCATCCCTCTCGCGCCTCAGGAGGCGTATCCGTGGTAAGCAGCGAGACCCGGATTCCTTCGTCGGTGAGGATGCGCTCCAGCCTCCGCGTCACGTCCCGCTTCTGGGTATAGACCGCGTAGATCTGGCAGCGACGGCCGCGCGCCAGCTCGGCTTTCACTTCTGCCACCAAGCGGCGCTCCTTCGCGTAGACGTGGTTTTCGTCCAGGTCCGGTGTCTCCGCGATGAGGAACTTTTCCCGCCGCTGCGTCTCTGGGTCGTATTCCCAGCCAAACAGATTCCCCAGGTGAAACGGCCGGTCTGGATAAAGCAGCAAGGCGTTCAACGCCACGCTCATCACCGACTGGTTGCCGCGATGCTCCTTCAAGGCGGTTTTCACGTCCTCTTCAAGTTTCTCGTAGGCTTCTTTCAAGGGAGGGTCCATCTCGACACTGACGACCTCCTCCCGGTAGGGCGGCAGCGCCTCCGAGATGTCTTCGAGCGAAATGAAAGCTCCCAGGCTCATCAGGAAGCGGCCAAAGAGCAGCGGCGATGCGCCGGGGCGCCGGCGCACGCGCTTTGTTACACGCGCCTCAGAACAGGCGTTGTCCGTCGGCTCAATCACGGTGACCTTTTCGAGCAGGCCATACGTCTCCGTGAAGGCCCGCACGCCCGTCTCGCCATACTCGAATCCCTCTCCGACCATTTTTCTCGGCTCCAGCCGGTAGAGGATGTTGAACACCTCATCGGCGTAGCCTCCGAGCAGCGTCCCGGTGAGCACCACGGTGTGCTGCGCGCACGCGGCCAGGGTACCGAGCGCGTTGCCCTGAGCCGTATCGCCCTTCAGTTCGTGCACCTCGTCGGCGATGGCGTAGTCGAAGAAATCCGGCATGTAGCGTCCAATGAAGTCCACAGGGGCGAAGCGCCGGACCTTCGAGCCATCGGCCTGCCAGAGGGCGCTGTACAGTGCACGCCGGCACTTTCCGGACTCGTCTCCGTTCTGATTGCCGAGGATTTCACTCAACTTGGCCTTCTTGAAGTCATCGCGCAGGAGCCGCTCGCCATCCTCTCCCAGGTAGATCGGACAGCCGCTGTCCGGATTGGTGACGCTCCCCTGGTAGCGCCCGCATTGGGCGACCGCGTAGGCATGCCGCCAAAAGTAGCCCAGCTTCCCGCGGTCACGCCCCACGATGAATAAAGAGGGCACGCCGCAGATGGAGTCCCACCGTTGGCGCGCTGTGCGAGCCGTCTTTCGCTGCCGCAGCTCTGTGAGTCTGGTGCGCAGGCCTTCCCGCACAATGCGCCCATGTCGCAGTCTCACTTCATTGACCCCAGCATGGCCCGCGGAACTTGTTGGAGTCCGCAGCCCGTCGATGAAGAACACCCGCACGCGAGGCAGGGTCAGAAACGCTTCTCTCGCCCACTTCTCAACCAACTGGGGCGGTACCATGGCGAGGGCCACAAATGGCTTTCGGTCACTGTGGACGTGGACGGCCCCAAGCGAGATCAGTGTCTTGCCCGTCCCGCACTCCGCGATCACCGCCGCGCCCCGCGCCTCATTCCAATGCTTTACCACCCCCATCATCGCAAGCGTTTGTGCAGGAAACGGTTTACGGAGGAGTTGCCCGACCAGCGGAGAAGTTGGATGCTCGAAGTCGTGCAGGGGCGGATAGCTCTGAAGAATACGTTCACCCAACTCGGGGGCCCAAGCACGCAAGTACTCGTTGATGTCCTTCGGTAATTGCATAGTTCTTTCCTCATGGACTATCTAAGAAAACAAGGAACTGTGGTGATAAGAAAGACGGACGGGCAATTTCAAACGGAGTGGTTGTCAGAACGGGTTGGTCGCAGGCCAGATTCCAGTGCACCGGCAAGGCGGATTGTTTCCGAGTAGGCCGAAATGTGTCCAGAATCGATGCCACGCGTGGAGATCACTTCCTACAAGGCGACTTCCCGGTACAAATCAGCTCGATGGTGTAAATTGAGGATAATTGAGAATATCTAAGAGAGTTCAAACGTATAACACAGAAGGACAACACAGCTTTCCGACCCGCCGCTGTCGCCATCTTGTCGGGTCACCATTTCCGGTTCGGGAGAGCATATGGGCGCATCGACTTCAGATTCCGTCGCTGAATACGTCAGGGACTACGAATGTCTGATAGAGGGAATCGAGTTTTTTCTTGGACTCCAACAGGAGATCGTAAAGCAAGGAAACATTGAGGCGATTCGCCGCCACTATGAAGAGCATCCAGAGGACAAGTTATGCCACATCTACCAGCCTGGCACTCGTGAAATTGTTCTTTGTCGCAAATCTGGCATTGAGGCGATAGAGCGAATGGCGATCAGACTCGTCATGGAGACGCCGAGCGGCCATGATCTGAGTCGAAAGCGTATTGCAGAGATCATCTCTGAGAGGATCCTGCAGGTTGTAATTGACCGCGTTACGGATGACGAAGAACTTGTGCAGACGCTTAGGACCTACGTCACAGCATCAGAAGCCGAACATATAGAAGCCTCATACCGATTTCCATGCGTACTCTTGCACTGCAGCCCGACCCATCCAGACTTCGCCCCACCTCCCCCTGATCAATTTGCTCTAGGGCCTGTAACATTCCAACGATTTCAAGTATTCGCTAACGCTTTCAGTCAGGCTGTTCAGGGGGGCGAGAAGACTGCGGACGAGAAAGCACTAGACTTGTTTTCCCAGAGCGGAGAGAAGTATGGGTGGGTGGCATCGGTGAAAATCCCACGGTGTGCCCCCGACGTATCGCGGCGAAGGGCAGAGGAGATCGTTGAAGCAGCAATCAATCTCCTGAAGGTCTTCATTGGCCTCCGTCATGCGAGGTCGATGAGGCTTCCGCACACTGCGCCATCAAGAAATCGTCAAACTTGCGTGCTCATCGATATCGACGATAAGGTGAAATGGACGTGGCACAGCCCCTCATTGGAAGGCGCCCTAGTCGCCGGTCACCCGATGGGAGGAATCGCCCCACGCATCAGAAGTTTCGCCTCTGACCTGCTGAATAAGGGCCTCTCAGGAAACCGTGACGAGGCGACTACGAGGCTCCTCGACGCTCTTAGATGGTTCGGAGACGCCTCGTTCGAGAAATCGGGCGGTGTGCAGATTGTAAAGTGGATCGCAGCGCTTGAGAGACTCACCGCGACGGAGCGGTTATATAAAGGCGTCACGCACAATTTCTGCAAGCGGGTGGCACTTCTTGCGAGCGGTCTAGGAACTGGCCAAGTCGAAGTTGCCTACAGAGACGCCCACCGAGCGTATGACTTCCGGTCTGACGTAATGCACGGATCACGGTCCCAAGATGACGAACACCTTGCGATAAATACTGGATTCGTGCATGACCTGACTCGAGAGGCTTTCTTCGGCGCCCTCGCTCTCCATAACCTTCTGAGTGCGAGGATCGGCGACGGACGCGTCGAGAGCATGGGGCGGCTTTACCAACAAATTACGCTCCCGCACGAGAGGCTGTTCAGGCGACTCCAACAGGAGTGTGGAAAGCACGCGCGACGGCAACCCGCCTTGCCATAAATGCTGCCGCTTCATGCTTGAACTCTCGTAATGCAGACCAAATCCCTCATTCAGCTTGAGTTGCCGGCTTCCGATCGGATCAGTAACGAAAAACGCGCTTGTAGTCATTGACGGGCCGAGTCCCGGATGGTCCGCTACCCGGAAACTGATGACCCACTAACCACGGATTCAAAAACTTGCTTTGAAATCTCAGCCGTCGTTACATAGATGTCGGTGTGCCTTAGGAGCGCATTGAACGCGATGCCCTCCTCGTGCACGATCATCTGGGCGCACTCTACGGCTCCAATGCGGCTCTCCGGAACCCGAAGGTTGGTTGGCGCAGTCACTACCTCACGCACGTCAACTGCAAGGTCTTCGAGTGCTTTCTCCAACTCGAAGCATGACTCCTGGACTTCGCTCGGCTGGGTGGCGCGGTTGACCCAAGGACTAAAATATTCCGCCGAGGAGTCCCAGTAATACGTCTGGTACAGCGAAGAATCGAGGGTCTTTTGCTCGCATAGGACACTGATTCGTCGCAGAGCAAGCTTTGCGAACTCCTCATCGATTTCCACGACCGCGTAATCGCAGCCACCACTGTATTCGGGATTGCTGCTCCAGGTTCTTAGAACAACTCGCACAAATCCCTCCTTGGTCCTTTCTAGCGCAACAGCATTAAGTCGCCAGAGGCACCGCCACCGCTTCCTCCAAGGTCGAGTGCTGGAGGAAGTTGCTCGGCAACTTCCATGCGCTCGATCCAGTTTCCCCCGGTATCCGGATCATGCCCTCTCGTAACGCCCTGCCGATCCATCTTAGGAAGGTGGCCTTGTTTCCGGTCACCACCACGGGTGAGCATCCCAGTCCCGTCAAAGGGCGGATCGCCTTCCGCTGACGGAGCTCGCGCATAAACCAAGGAGCCCACTCAGGGACAACCGGAAGGCCATATCGTGAGGCGACGCGATAGAGCACAAACACCGGATCGCCGTCGCACAGAATGGTTCGTGCGCCCTCCCGGTCGGCACCAGGTTTCGTCTTGGCTAACTCGGCCGACACCGCCACCAAGTGTCGGGCCGGACGGTTCCTGCCAGCAACAGTCACGCTCCCGCGAAAGCATTGCGCCTCAGGGCCTAGGGAACCCGTGAATACTGAGTTCCCCGGAATCTGAATCTGGAAGAGTGCCCCCTCCGTAACGCCTGCCCACAGAGCGGCGATCTCCGCGTCACTCCCCATCACCGAGAGGAGGTGTACGGCCGCCGACCGAAGTTCTTCCTTTCCCTGTTCCACAATGAGCCGATCCATGTGGACCCGAACCCGCGTTGTCGTGTCTTTCACGCGTTTGACAAACTCCAGCGTTCCAAAGCGCTCGTGTGCGTTTTGCATGCCTGTTTCCTCGAACCGTTCTTTGCTTCACATTCATGCTCCCTGGGGCTGCGGATGAGCCACCCGGCGACGGCTCACACACATATCTTTAGTTGGGTTTGCGGATGACCGAGGCAGGTCACTTCGTGGAAGCGAAGGTGGAATTCTGGGCAGTGGAACTGGCTTCGTTCATTGTCGGGCATATTCTCCCCAGGGCAGTTCTCTGAATCTCTGCCACAGCGGATGAATACACCGTCCAGTATTTCCTTGCGTCGTCCACCTCTGAATCACGGATCACGCCCCCGAATTCCACTCGTACAGCGGGATAGTTGCTCTCATGCAAGGCTTCGCAGTAGTGCCACTGCTTGCCATCCGAAACAATGAGGTGGTCACCGAGAGCACCTGGGCACGAACCGTTGCACACCAAGAAGGGAATGCCGCTAAGCGCGGTCAGTTCATCGTAGTTTCCCTCGTTGGCTTCCTCATCCACCATCACGATGGCACCCGGTATTTCATTTCCGTCTGCTGACATTGCTTCTGACCCCTCTAGTCTGTAGCCCATCTTCTCGAAGATGTCTTTGTCCCGCTGGGCGCAAACGAGCGTGGAGTAACACCGATCAGCCATTTGGTTTGGCCTCCTTTCTCCAGCCAACGAGTTACTTCAGGCTGGCAATTTCTCCCCTGCAGAAGACGAGCGTCAGTTCGTTCGAGAACCGTTCTTTTTCTCGAATGACCGTCTTCCCGTCTTCTTCCTCTTCCGACTTGTCCACCAGCTTGACGGACTGCCAATGCGCGATATGTCGAGTCTCCCCTTCTCCGAAAATCCCGTTGAGCATTCCCGCCGTGCAGAGCAGCCCTACGTGGCCACCATGCAAAGGTGTTAGTGGGCGCCCATTGACGTCTGCCTGCTGTGCGAAAAGCACTGCGGCGGCTTGGCGATACGCCGACGATTTCGGAAGGAGGTCCTCGATTTGGTCCAAAGGAAGGCCGCGGTAGACCAAGCGCACTGGCGCACCGGGTGGAATAGGGTACTGGTGATCAGGCTCCGGGGGCAGTGGTGGAAGTCGCTCCGGGTCTCTCCCCAGTGAGGCATAGAACTGTCGGGCCCGCGTGATGTCGTTGTCCTGGAGCCGCTCCCTTTCACGCCGAGTGCGACGCACCCCGAACACAACGATCTGCTTGTAGCGCACACTTTCGGGCTCGGTGAGGCGGTACACGCGCACCTCCCGGAAATGGGTTGAGAGCACTGCATTGCATTCTCCAACCCGGATGCCCGGTACGACCAAGACGAGCACGCCACCAGGTTTCAGCCAGCGATAGACATGCTCCAAAAACAGCCGCTCCATGCGCTGCGATTTTTCCTCACCGAGATCGAAGTCGTAGGGAGGGTTCAGGTAAAGCAACGAAAACGACTCGACCGGACACTGAACGTCAAAACAGTTTCCGTGGATCACTTCGTCTGTTACCGAGCGGGCCTGCTCCGCTCGATTGGCATCGAGTTCGATCCCGTATCTGTGCGCCTGGGCTCCTTCCGTGATTTGGGCGTGGGCCTTGCCCTCACCGATGCAGGGGTCAATCGCTGCGCAGCCCTCTTCCGGGTATTGCAAGAAACTTCGGATCCGGCTGGCTTCCGCCAAAGGCAAAGGGTAGAAACCCAAACGTTCCCGTCCAGCAAGACGCATGGCTCCTCCGGTTCAAACAAAGTCCTGCCTCCTAAATGGCCCATAGGTGGTTAAAGCAACGGAGATAACTGCTGGTAGATCTATCAGATACGCGGGCTACCCCTCACTTTTTTGCCATGTACAGCTGACGGTGCTAGGTTCCGCCTCGAAATGGCCGCAACAGTCCATGCGGGCGCGCTTCCGGATTCGGCATTGTGTCTGCGCCGCGTACTGAAGACGGAGCCGAAGGGCGACAGGATAGACTGCGCCTTTACTGACGGCACCAGCATCGTGCTCTCGAAGTTCCTAGCGGCGTTCATCCGCTCGGGCGATGAAGTCCGATTTCCGGTCGGAATGCCTGACAGCGGTTCCGAGCTTTACGTACGAGTGCCCCCTCAACAGCCATTCAGGCGAGACATGCTCCAGGTCCAGGTGGGCTACGTCACTCAGCCAAAGAAGGACAAGCGGGGGGATTTCTTTGTTTCCGCGGAACCGTTGGGCAAGCAGTTAGGGATTAACCAGGTCTGCCTGCGCTGCCAGATTTTGAGGGACTATTTCTACGTTGCCAACCGCCGCTGCGCCTGGGACAAACAGCCGTCCTACTATGAATTGCTCGGCGTCAAACCGGATGTATCTCCCGTCGAACTGCGTCTGGGCTTCAAGATGCGCAGTTTGGAACTTCGTGCTGCACAGGCATCGACCAACTACCTTGCCGCACTGGAACGTGCCTTCAACATCCTTGCGCGGCCCGACCTGCGCGCTTGTTATGACGCTCTCCTGGCCGATCCTGCGGCGCCTGTCATTTTCCCCAATGGGGGCTTCGGTTCTATCCTCGTTGCCGGCGAACTGTCTCGTGACGGCTCGACCTTTTACTCCGCACGGATCCTGGCATTCCTGCCGGAACAGAACCGACGGCGTTTCCGCCCTCCATTGAGGCAATTCGTCTTCTACGATGGCCACGCCATGTACCGCGACCCTCAGCGCAAGCTCGAAGTCACGTTCGACCAGGCCTCCCTGCCCCTCGCCTGGGACCCTACGTGGAATCAGTGGAAGCATTTGCTCGGTGCCAAGGTTTCCGTCCAAGCCACACTCGTCCAAAGCGGAAAGTACCGCTATCGCGGCGATTCCTGGGAGCTCACCCGATGGGAAACGGCGCTTCCCAGCCGGCTCGAAGTCACCCTGCCTGGCAACATTTCTGAACAGATCGCCGAAGCTCAAAGCACCTATCACCGCTTCGGCCAGTTTGCGCCGGAGCTGGATCAGATACGCTCGCGGACCGATTGCGCACCGGTCGAAAGGGAGGAACTGCAAAGGCTGTGCGCGGGACTTGGCATGCCAGGCGATTTCGACGTTGCCTTAATCACCTGGAAGCCCGACTACGATGCCTTCTACTACAAGCAGCTCTCCAGGCGCGCGAGACGGCTCTACCTCTACCGATCGGAATACGTCTTCGACCTTGAGAAAGCGGTGATCGCGGAGACTCCCCAGCTCGGCCACGCGACCTACCTATTCGCGAAGCCAGCAAGCATCAGCGACTTCTTGGCCATATACGCGAGCGTCACGAAAGATGCCATTCGCCACAACTGTGAAAACGTCGCCGAGCGATTGGGGTTCCTGGGCCGTCTGGTCCACGGTGTCAATCCAAGGGTCTGGCTGAAGGAATTGAAGCTAAGACTCGGCGAAGCCGTTGAATACGCCGAGGCCGTCGAATGACCTCTCAAGCAAACGTTTAACTGGAATGGCAGCGGGTAAGACGTAGTGTACACACACAATGATGAGGAATCTGCAGTTCTCTTTTCGGCGTGCCTGTCCTACTTCAGGGTCTCACCAAGCACCCTCCTCGCAATCGGACACCACGGGCACTAAAATGGTGGTGCCACGTGAAAACCGCCAATGTGAGAGGCACAGACAATGGAGCTTGATATCGTACGGAAACTCAGAGCAGAACTGCAGCGCGGTACTTCTACAGAGGCTCAGGTCGTTTACCTCATGGTTAAACTGCGCAAGCTCTTGGACCTTGACGCCGATCAAGGGAAATCGTCAGAGTATGGCACGCTTCGACTTTGTTGTGATTGGACCGTCCATGTCGCGCTCTCAGGTGCCCGGGCACAAAGGATGATAAAGATGGCTGATGCCGCCTATCCCAAGCTCTTGAGAGGAGAGCTGACCGACCAAGACAAGGACGAATTCCGCAACGTTTTCTCTCTTGCGAGATTTCAGGAAGAGCTAAACCAGTTCCTCGCCGAACATCACCTCCCGACGATTTCTGGAGCGCAATGGAATTCGTTTCTGGCCTGTTTTCTGAACACGATTGAGGATTGTCCCCTCAGATGCGAAGGCAAGGGCACCAACACAACCGAAGTTGACGAAATTGTGCTGATCAAAGAGATGGAAGCCACAGACAGAGCAGCCGACGGCAAACCGCCCCAAATACTGTGGGCTCTCTGTTTCCAGGGAAATCTCAAGTGCACTATGGGTGCGAATTTCACTCTGTCGGATAAGGTTGTTGATGCGCTGGTCGATCCTGGCCGCCGGCGCGGTCCGCAAACCTCTGGAGCAGCCGCCTGAGCCTTTGGAGAAACAGCCATGCAATACATTATGGCTCCGCTTGAACATCACTATGATTATGGCTTCGGAGCCACAGGGGAAGCATTCTTGCGAGCGGCCGTGACGCTATCGAAGCAGGAAGGCCCAAAGCTATTCCTGGAGCATCTCCCTCAGAACTTCCTACTTCGACATGCCATCGAACTGTTCCTGAAGTCCGGCATCGTTATCATCCACCGCAAACTTAAACTCCCCTTTGGCGGGCGGTCGCACACGTCGATGCCGATGGTCCATGTCGCGGGCGAGTGGAAACCATTCTACAGAGTGCACAGCGTCGCTGAGCTTTATGAGCACTGGAAGGCACTCATCACTGAGAACGCGGCTAAGCTGAAGAGTTTCTGCAAATATAACGCCGACTGGACCGTCCCCCCAGAACTGGATGCTTGGATTGTCACGATAGAGAAAACGGACCCGCAGAGCACATACTACCGATACCCCACGACCCGGGATGCAGAAGGAGATAAGAAGAAATCGTCGTTTAAGGAAAAGACTCTTGAGCAACTTTTCCCGCCAGATAGGCCTGAAGAGCAAAAGGTCCGGGCTCTGGTCGTTGAGAACGAGGCGGGCGAATTCGTCCGCGCCTACGCGCTTGACGAGTCAACTGATAGGGAATCCACGGATGCTTTGTCTGCCGCCGAGCTGCTCAGCAATTTTCACGCGATGATGCGAATTGAAATAACTGGTGGCTGGTAGGATCGGCCTCGGTTGCGCGCGAGGCGTTCTCTAGAACGGGATGTCCCCGACCTCGGCCTCCGACGCCGGTTGCGTCGGAACGTCAGTGTCGCTTTGCGCAGAGCTATTGGTTTTGCCCCCGCCGAGGACTCGCAGGGTCGTCACCACGACTTCGCAGACCGTCCTCTCCGTCCCCTCACGGTTCTCGTAGTGACGCGTTTGGAGCCTGCCCTCGACAAACACAAGGCGGCCCTTGTTGACGTACTTCCCGGCGATTTCCGCCAGCTTGTTCCACGCGACGCAGCGCACCCACTCCACCCGTTGGCCGGACTTCGCCGCCTTGTCGCGGAAGCCCTCATTCACGGCGAGCGAGAAGTTGGCCACGCTCTTGCCTGTGGACGTGGATTTCACCTCCGCATCCTGTCCCGCGTTTCCGATAAGGATGACTTTGTTCACTCCGATGTTCGACATTCCTGCTCCTCCTTTTCTGGTGCAAAGGGCAAGGGTTCTACCTGAGGTTCAGAGAGACGGGGAGCTAGTTCCCTTTGGAACGGTGTTCTGAAGCGCGGCCAGGGCACACGGCAGGAAGCCAACTCCGGCCGGGCAGAGCTAAGACCTTGGTGGCAAAGACCGCCAGCGTCGGCCAGGCACGCGTTCGCGCCCTAACGTGCCTAGGGGCTCTCTGGCCTTGACTTGCCGGTTCAACCCAAGCTTTGAGGCTCTAAATCCGGTTACCGTCCGTGCCGCTGGCCAAATAGCACAAGAACCGGAGCCAAAGTCCCTTATTGCTGCCTTTTGCTGCCTCGTTGTTCTGCAACTTCCGTCGCGTCAAGTAGATCTGGCGGAAGCGTGTGGGAGTCGAACCCAAGAGATTGAGCAGCTAAGCTACTGAATTATCTCACTCACGGGAACGAAATTGGGAACAGTTGGGAACAGAATCGAGGCTACTTTCTCGACCGCTTCCCGATGCGATTCGCCAATCACATGCCCGTAGATTCCGAGTGTTATCCTCGCGTCCGCGTGCCGGAGCTGCTTCTGCGCCACCTGTGGCGCTGCTCCGGTGGACAGCAAGAGGCTGGCGTGTAGGTGCCGGAACGCATGGAATCCGCGCCGGCGAATGTTCAGCTTGTCGAGTATCGGCGCGAGGGCTTGTCGCACAACGTTTTCGCCGATGAAAAACTTTCCGCGGCGGTTGAGGAAAAGCCAGGGCGTCGAAAGTCCCTTGGCGTGCTCTTTGACGATCCCCGCCAGCGCATCGGGCAATGGCAGGACCGCCTGGCTGTTGATGGTCTTCGGTGTCTGGAGCTTCCCGCGCCATACGGAGCGGCGAACGGCGAGAAGCCGGTTTGGGAAGTCGAAGTCATTGAGCTGGAGGGCGAGGATTTCTCCCACGCGCAATCCGGTCATGGCAGCAATCGCAAACATGACGCGATACTGCCCTTTCGCTACCGCAATGAGCGAGCGTGCCTCCTCCTCACTGAAGGAGGGCGCCTGTTCGGAAATGGTGCGGCTTGGAAGGGCCAGCTTCGAGAAGTTCACTCCCTCGCAGACGTAGCCCCAGTTCTGAGCCGTTTTGAGCATCGAGGAGAGCGTTCCGAGAACGTTCAGCAAAGTCTTGCGCGACACGGTTCCCGACAGCCGTGTGACGAAGCTCTGCTGATTCTCTGTCCCGAGCTCGCTGAGTTTTATTTTGCCGAGAAGCGGAAGGATCTGGTTCTTGAGATGGGATTCGGCCGCATGTACCGTTGAAGGCTTCCGTTTGGAGAGCACTTCCGTTTTCCACCTTTCCGAAAACTCGGCCAGCGTTGCCACGCGACCTGGACGGTACGACGGTGAATTGATTCTGGCGACTTCCAGCTCCATCCGTCGCTCGGCCAGGCGCTTCGTCGGCAATTCCTTCTTTGTGCCGAGAATCACTGACTTTAGGACGCGAACCGGTCGCCCGTCAGGACCAACGATGTCCGCGCGGAAACGGCCGACCCAAATCGGCTTCTTCCCGCGCAGAAAGACACAGCCGTTCTGAAACCTCCTTCGTGCCATCGAGCCCCCTTGGCTCAATGACTCGATTGCCTCGGCGAAGACGGTACACCGGTCGCGGGACGTCTGCAAACCCAGCGGTGCTGGGCCCTCGCTCAGGAGTTGGACCACGGCGGCCATCAGAGTTCCAAGCTGTGCCCCCTGCTCATGCCCCAACGCCGGGGATTGAACCCGCAGGCCGTGCCGCAAGGGGTCACCCTTTGCACCCTCCGACTCCTACACGCGGGCCGCAACACGCCCCCGAGCGGCTCGGGACGGGCGGGAGTGACCCCACGACATTTTGGGCGGATGGACCGCCCAAAAGTGGGGTCGCTCCCGCCCGTTTTGGTGTTTTTTCCACGGTGACTTTCGTGTGCATCGCTTCTCTATCTCCTCCGCTTCAAAGAAATTGCTCGCGCCACAGGCTGAAGAACGTGCAGAAGACGAACCTGAAGTGTGTAGTCCTTACACTCTTCAGTTTTTCCCCCAGGTTCCTGTTCAGGAACTCCAAAGCGGCAAAGAGAAAGTAGCCTCCTCCCGCCCGATTTGACATTTCTTGCGAGGTGACTTTCTCAGAAGTCGGCGATCCAAATCTTTGAGAACGAATTCCATAGGCCCAGAGTCGGGTGAAGAGGTGGCAGTTCTGGAGGTGCAGAAAGTAATTGTTACCTTGAATCGTTTCGCCCGGCATCCCGAGACGCACGCGGGCAAGACGCAATGGAATTTTCTGCCTGGGCTGGAGCGACCCCAGCGGTCTTTTGGCCACGAGCAAGTGGCAAAAAGTGGGGTCGCTCCAGCCCATCACGGTGCCATGCAACGGCCAAATTGAGCATCTCTCCGTGCTCAACTCCTTCTCGTTTCTGACACTTGCGCGATCGCTCTGGTGAACGGCACGGTGATCCGCGTCTTTCGTGCACCGGTCACCGTCCCACAGTGGAGAAACGTTGAGACACTTCGACACCATCGAACTCCCTACTACTAAAGAGCCTTGGAAAAAGGGAAAAGTGAGATACAGAAAGCCCGTTCGAGCCGTCGCAGCTTGAAACCGGAAGGCAGTTGGCAGGCATTCGGCGAGGAACTGCCGACAGCAGTTTCCGGCACTGTGGTTCTGCGGGTAGCCTGGAGGCCTTGGAGGAGCATCGAAAACCGGTCTACGGGCTTCCTGTGTACAAAGGGAGGGCACTCCGTGCCGCACTCCCCCATGACTCCCTCCCTGTGGTGCTCCTCCCTTCCTCTTCCTTCCTCACCGCTCGAACCCATGAACACGCCGCTTCTTACCTGAGATCAGGCTTACTATCTTGTTCAGAATGCTTTGAGCCGTTCGGAAATCGCGCTTAGAAAAAAAGCCAACGTCGATTCTTCCAATCACCGGGGTTTCGTAGGGCTGCATTTCGTCGGGCCTCTTAGGAACAGGGTACCTCCCAGCAAACTTCACGAACTTCGACAAACGCTGGAGGACATCAGATTCCGTCTTCGTTGGCGAGAAACAAACTGCTCCAGATAGCTGGACGAGGTCGTGGTCACGGCACTTAGCCACACCCACGTATTGTCCGCTCTGAACGATCTGGTTGCCCTTCTTTACCCACAGCCCCTTCAATGCGCATTCAATCGCATAACCTAGAAGCATGGCGCGGACGCAAAGAGTTAGAGGCATCACTACTGCGCCATCTGGACGACGGACATGGAAGGATCTATCACCGATGTATCCCGCGCTATCTTCAAGCGTGAGGGCCCAGGCCATCCATGCCCACCAGGCATTACCGAGGCGTTGATGTACGAACCCTGGAGTACCGTCCTTCCAGAAGTCGCCTAACTCGGTTGTCTTCGTCATGGCCGCAAATTCCGTGGCGCATTCTATTTCAGGGGAGTGCGCTTGGCAAAGCGGCCTTGGCGGTGGTAGGTTCCTGTCCGTGACTCCTCCTGCCCAACGTGCGACCGAATGGACCGGCAGAGCGAAGACCAGAGCTAAGAGCCTTGCCCGGAATACTTCTCAGGCTATAGTTGGATTTGCCCGACACCCGCTTCCGGTGACTTGCCTTGATTGCGGTTTTCTGGCTTTTAAAGATAGGGAAGTCACTAGCGCAGACAGGATTCTCTTGCACTGCGAGGGAAGCGCGGGGCTTCCTTGTTCCCAAGAGAATCTAACGAACTTCAATTGCACACGCTCCCTGTGGGTTGATTACGACTTAACGTATTTCGGCGGTGCTCCACCCCAAGGCATATTCGATGAGGTGAAGAGACGGCGGCGGGGCTGTGTGGGTTATCTCAAGTACAGACCCGGCTTCTCCCCAAGAGAGCACCAAGACCTGTTGCTGCAACGGATGGACAGCAAAGAGAAACTAAAATTTGCTGTCCTTGGTGCAATCGCGGGCGGAATCGTAGCCTTGCTCTCTGCTTTAGCGGCAAAACACTTGGGACTCAGGTCGCCTTAAAGGGAATGCCGGCTCTTGAAATCATGCGTCTGATAATCGAAATCGCTCTCGGCGTTCTCTTCGGCCTATGGTTGGCAGGTACTCTGAAAAGAAAATTGGCCAACAGAACGCATCGGTTAAACGTTCAACGATATCGGACGACGCTGCTGCACCAGGACCTCAACGCCCTCATGTCCCTCGCGAACGATGGCTACGACTATTTGTTTACGCGGTCAAATCGCGAGCTCTTGATTACTTTAGCGGCCGAGAAAGACGAGTCTAAGCGATATGCCTTGGCTGAGGCGATAGCACAGGATGCAGCAGAACGTTTCTTTGCGATGGAACGTGGCGAAAGACTGCCCTCGGTAATGAGTGACGGGGACAAAGAATGGCTGCAAAAGCTAAAGGACAAAATCCACGAAGGTCGTGTCTATCGCGAGCAGATGGCCGCCGTCCGCGCCGAGGTTGGCGATGAGACGTACGAAAGGGCGAAAAAAGCCTTGAAGAAGCATGGTGGTTTTGACATTCCATGATGGAACTCAGCGACAAGCACTCTAGGCGAGTGGCGAAGAACACGTACGACACCGTTGAGTGAAACGCTGCAGGGCGGTCCCAATTTCTGTCTCGCCAGAGGGGTTCATGCCAGAAATTGGGTAGTGGGTCAATTTGCCCGACGGAAGAACACCTCGACGAGTTGGCGACCGAAATGCCCAGCACTGCTCCGAAGGTAATCGGCGGTGGCACCGGGCTCACCTTTGCGATTTGCCATAGCAAAACAGGGCCTGGTCGATGGCCCGCTGGGCCTCGAGGTCCTTTGCGTCGCAGTCCCGTTGGAGATCATGAACGATTCTGCAGAATACGTTTATGTACCAATCCGGATCCTTCGTCTTCATTTTAGGGATTCTTTGCCCGAGGTGGCGACCCTGAGTGAGGAAGTGGAGGCCGCACTGAGTGTTGGCGTCATAAATCGGAAATTTGGCGCGTGAGAACACGTGAAGCACATACGTGGCCCTCGACAGTCCGAAGCCTGAGGCTTTGGCGTAACGTTGTTCGGCGAGGTAAGCAAGGAACTCGCAGAATTGCTCCGATCTCAGATATTCCGCCAACAACGTGCGACTGCCTGGAAGACTTCGCCAAACGGTGTAGGCGCAACTGGCTGCTGTCGGGCTCCATTTGCCGTTGAAAGAACACCAGCAAGTACCGAACCTAAGTCCGTGATTGGGAGTTGAGCGGACCGCTCCGTCCTTCCAGGCCCCGAGGACGTCGAAATCGGCGTCTGACAATTCCGGGCCTCTTGCGATCAATTCTTGGTAAACATCTTCGGGGAACTTCTTGTTATCGAAACGGGATGCCCAATCCGCTACCCACTGGGTTGGCGACACGATCTCCCCACGTGCCGACCGAAAGAAAAACGCTGCCATTTTGTTCAGCATCAGACTACCACGATAAGGCTCCCTGCTGAGCGGCTCGTCAGGGCACGCGCGTTCAATCCACTTGGCCGAGAAACGCCCAAACCTCAGAGCTGCCCGCCGTGGCGCTGGCTTGCCGCAAACGCCCGAATCTTCAAACTGATGACCCACTACCAGAAGTTGGGAACAAATTGGGAACAAAACCCAGGGTAGGAGGGGTGTTTCTTGGGCTTCGACTCCCACAAAGGCAGTCGAATCATCAAGCATTTGGCGGAAGCGTGTGGGAGTCGAACCCACCATTCGGCCGGCAAGCGGTCGAATCTCCGGCTTTGAAGACCGGGAGGATCACCGGACCCCTTGCGCCTCCGGGCAGGATTATACAGAAGTGGCGAGTGTCGAGTGGCGAGCGGGGAGGAAAGAGAAGAGAGGGAGAAGAAACCACCTCGAGGCAATTGGCGCGAGCGGTAGTAGCGCCGGCCGAGTTCCGCTCCCGCTGCGACGGCGTTGCGCGGCGGGCTCAGAGTGCCCAGGAACGGCTGCCCTGATTTTCGTGGCCTCCTAGACCCAGTGCGCCGGGCGCACACCCCATCGTGGGGCCTGCTCGAAAACGACGGGGAGGAGGCTACGCGAACTGGGGCACGATGTAGCGTGCCCCTACGAGCCGGCGGCGGGTCGGCCAACGCTACGATCCGGGAGCCAACTGGCCGGCACCTACCGATGCTGCGGCGGCGGCGCGCACCAGCGCCTCCGCCAGTTCGATCACGCGCACGTTTGCGCACACCTCGTAATAGCTGATGTGGCTGGGCCCGCCGAAGCCGCCTTCGGGCAGCAGGTAGCGCACCTGCCCCTTGCGCACCACGATTTTTTCCAGGCCGCTGCCCACGGGCACCTCGCCGTAAAAGAGCTGCACGTCCTCGTCGCCCCAGGGAAAGGGGAAAGTGGCTTCGACACGTGAGAGAGAAATTTCCTGGGTGAGTTTTTCGAATCCATCTTCGTTCAGCAGCACGCCGCCGACGTTGTAGCGGATCAGCAGTTCCTGGGCCTCCTCCTCCGCGGTGCCTTCGATGAGCGTTTGGAGGAGAAAAACGCGGAAGGGGGACTTGTTCCCTTCCACCAGGCGCCGCGCCATCTTCGAGCAGCTCGACAGGCGGTCGGAAAGGTTCAGCGCACGTGAAATCATGATGCGGAAGTCGCCGTCCATCCACAGCGTGGGCGCGGAATTCTGGTAGGCGATGCCGATGCCGAGTTCCAGCCGGGGCATGGCGGCATTGTCGGGCCGGGCGTTGTAGGCCTCAGAGATGCCCACCATTTCGCGGGCCAGCGAGCAGGCTTTGGCCACGGCACGCTGGCTCATGCGCGTGGTTTGCGTCTCGTAGATGGCCAGGATGATGGCGTCGCCCTCGATGAAGACGCGCGCGGCGCCGTAGCGGTCCAGGAGCTTCTTCATGGGTTCGTAGAGGTTGAGGCTGAAGTGGGAGGCGGGGTTCAGGCCGCGCTCCAGCAGGTCGTGAGTGATCTGCGTGGAATTGCGCACGTCCGCCTTGATCACCACGTGCGAGATCACGCGCTCCTCGGAGTGCCGTGTCTCGTCGGGCATCAGGAATTCGTATAGGCTGTTGTTCAGGTGGGAAAGCTCGCGGGTGCGGTCGTTTTCCACCAGGCTAATTTTTTCCAGCAGCAGGTTCACCCGGCCGGCGTGGCGCATGTCGCGGCGCAGGCACATGTAGTCCTCGGCAAAACGCAGCGCCATGGCGCGCTGCTCCTCCCGCGTGAGCCGCCGGATGCGCTTGGCGGCCTCCTCGAGCTTGCCGAGCGGAAATTGCCGGGTGGGAAAATGCTTCAGAATCTCCTCGACGCGCCGCTGGTCCTCGCGGTGGACAATGGCCTTTTTGAGCTGCTGGAGATGCAGGGGAGGACAGAACTGGGGATAGATGCTGCGCAGTTCGTAGGCGGAGAGAACGTGGATGAGCAAATCGCGATTTTCGAGGCGATCGGTCCACTGATCGAGAAGCGACTCCCGCGCCGCGGCGACACCGGCCTCCGCCGCGTCCTCCCGTTTCGCATCGAACAGGCGCCGGGCGTTCTCCGGATGGTCCAGGAAATCGCCCAGGCGGGAATGATAGGAATCCGCAAGGGCCTCGGCCTTTTGTTTCGCCTCTTCGAGTTTCTGGCCGAGTGATTCCAGCTCCCGCTGGATGTCTCCCACCCTGGAGTCCACATCCCCGCGTGTTTGGCGCAGCGCCTGCGGATCCTGGCTGCCGAGCAGGCGTTCGAACAGGCCCTGCTCGCCGGAAAGTTTCCGGTCAATGGCCTCGCGCTCGGCCGTGAGCCGGGCCATCTCCGCCTGCGCCTCGATGCCCGATTGCGCCAGCCCGTCGAACGCGCGCCAGGCCTCGCGGACGGCCTCTCCGAATTGGCCCACCAGAACGGAATCGCGAAGGAATTCCCGCAGGACGTCCTCGAACACCTCGAAGCGGTCCGGATCGCGGGCGAAGTTTCCCACCAGCACGTAGTGCTCGAGCAGCACGAGGTCGTCGCGGCCGCCTTCGACGAAAAGCAAACGGTTGGTGAGGAGTTCGTAGACGGGAATGTAGCTGTCGCCAAACAGGGCGCGGCGCCCCTTGGCCAGAACGCCATCCTCGAGCTCGGAGAGGGCGCCGTAGAGCTGCAATCCCACCTGGCGGAAGATGTTCTTCCGGTCGGCCTGGAACTCAGCGAGGGTGGCCTTCTTCACCTGGGCGCCTTCGCTGCGCTCGAAAAACTCGCCGCGGCGCTTGATCCAGTCGTTGCACTCCTGCACGACGGCGGCGAACTGCACCCCGATCTCACGGGTGAAAAATCGCAGCACGCCGAGGCGCAGCAGGATGTCCAGCTCGATATTTTTCTCGAAGTGGGCCTGGTTCAATCCGGCCTGGAGAAAGTCGGCCAGTAATTTCTTGAATTGGCCGGTTTCCGGAGAGCGCACCGCCTTCGTGTCCGTGCCGTAGAACCTCCCAAGCTGCCCGGTGTGGCGGATCAAATCGGCAAGGTAGCGGCCTGCGGCTTCCAAAAAGCGCGGGCTAAGGGCCACG